>WNFY01000692.1_pt1 | contig 30778 bp, 28 predicted proteins | sample 5400091 | NCBI WGS metagenome assembly WNFY01 (sample SAMN13153364, study PRJNA577476) | soil metagenome | isolation source: 60 cm soil or saprolite under grassland replicate 1 | place: USA:California | collected 2016-06-15 | reverse complement strand
GCCGGCACATCAATTTTCCACACGAAAGATTACGCCAAGGCAATCCGCGACTTGCGCGGGCCAATCTAGCTGCTGGTCATCCCGGGTCGCCAGACGCCGGTGCTTCCGAGCGCACACGCTTCAACGCTAAAGAATCCGACACGTGATTTCCATTCGGCCAGTTGAGACCCAATCGACGCGACTGGCAGGAAAGAACCCTTGTTTCGTTCGCTCCGATTCGCTTGAATGCCGCTAGATGAAATTGTCGATTATGCCTGCCGCTTTCTTCCTGGCGCTCGTTGCCAACGCCATTGCCCAAACGCCTGTTCCCGCGCCTTCGCCTTCGCCATCGCCGGTGAAACCGCCCGCCGATTACGACCCCCGCTGCTGTAGAAATTCCGATGCGCGACAAAGTCGAACTAAACGCGACGCTCTATTTGCCGAAAACGACAGGCGGACAGCACTCAAAGACGCCAGTCATTTTTACTCTGACGCCGTACATCTCCGACACGTATCACGCCCGCGCGGCATACTTCGCATCGCAGGGTTATGCATTTGCACTTGTCGATGTCCGTGGACGCGGAAATTCTGGTGGTGAGTTCGAGCCGTTCGCGAATGAAGCGCGCGACGGTCACGATGTTGTCGAGTGGCTGGCGCAACAGCCGTTTTGCGATGGCAAAGTCGCGATGTGGGGCGGTTCCTACGCCGGGTTCGATCAATGGGCGACAGCGAAGGAATTCCCGCCACATCTGGTGACGATAGTTCCTGCCGCCGCTGTGCATCCGCCGCTCGACTACCCCTCCTACCTTAACGTTGGAATGAAATACGACGTCCAATGGTTCACCCTCACCAGCGGTCGCGCCGGACAGCAAAATCTTTTCGGCGACCAAAAGTTCTGGCGCACAAAGTTTCTCGACGCCTACAAGAAACACATTCCATTCGAAGACCTCGATTCGTTCGTTGGAAATCCGTCCGCGAATTTCCAGCGCATCCTAAAACATCCAATGGCCGACGCGTACTATGACGCGATGGTTCCCACGATTGACCAATTCAAGAAGATGACGTTGCCAATTCTCACGATCACCGGTCAATATGACGGCGACGAACTCGGCGCGATGACGTTTTATCGCGATCACATCGCGAACGTCTCTCCCGAGGTGCGCGCGAAGCATTTTCTAATCATCGGCCCGTGGGACCACGCCGGCACGCGCACGCCGACGGATGAAGTCGCCGGCATCAAATTCGGCTCAGCCGCCATTGTCGATCTTAACGATCTCCATCGCCATTGGTACGACTGGACGATGAAGGACGGCGCGAAGCCGGAGTTTCTCAAAGATCAAGTCGCCTATTACTTGCTCGCGCCTGGCAACACGGGCGCGAACGGCGAATGGAAATATGCCGACAGCTTCGAAACTCTAACGGCTAATCCGCGGACTTTTTATTTGGATTCAAAAAATGGCGACGCGAATGGCGTCTTTCGGGCCGGCTCGCTCACCGAAAAGCAGCCGAGCGAAGGCTTGGACACGTTCGTTTACGATCCGCTCGATACGACGCGCGGTGAAATGGTCGATGGAATCGATCCGAAGGAAAAAACCGCCGGCATCGATCAAACATATGCGTTGAGCATTGGCAAAGACGGCTTGGTTTATCACACTGATCCGCTGCCGAACGAAACACCGCTTGTAGGCTCTCCAGCATTGACCCTATGGGTTTCGATCGACACGCCTGATGTCGACTTGTCCGCCGATCTCTATGAAATCCAACCGGATGGAACAAGTATAGCGATCTGGAGCGACATTCGCCGGTTGCGCTATCGCGAATCGCTTCGCGAAGTGAAGTTCGTCAAATCGGGCGAAATCGTGAAATGCGAGTTCAATCCGGGATTGTTCGTTGCGCGGCGCTTAATGAAAGGCAGCCGGCTCCGCCTCGTCATTAGTTCTCCAAACTCGATCTTCTGGCAGAAGAACTACTGCTACGGAGGCGTTGTCGCCGATGAAACCGCAAAGGATGCGCGCACCGCGCACGTGAAAATTTACCACGATAGCGAGCACGCGAGCGCGATTCAGCTTTCGCTCCGCGAGCCAACTGCTTGACGTCCGTAGATGTCTAAGAAAATTCGTGTCGGATTACTATTCGGGGGTAGATCTGCCGAGCATGAGGTCTCTCTGCAGTCGGCAAAAAATATCGTCGACGCCATCGATAAGAATAAATACGAGGTCGTATTGATCGGTATCGACAAGAAAGGTGGATGGCATCTAAACCAGGGGTCTGAATTTCTCCTTCCCGCAACTAAATCGCAATTACCTGAGTTGCCTGAAGGCGGCGAAAATCTGGCGCTGGTTCCAGGCAAACAAGGAGACCAGCTTGTTCCGCTCTCAGGCCAACAGAAGCCTGGCTCTTTGGATGTTGTGTTTCCTGTTCTCCACGGTCCATTCGGAGAAGATGGCACGGTCCAGGGATTGCTGAAGCTCGCTAATATCCCGTTCGTCGGGGCGGGCGTCCTCGGTTCAGCCGTCGGCATGGACAAGGATGTGATGAAGCGGCTGCTAAGAGACGCTGGAATCCCGATTGGCCGATTTATCGTAGCCAGCAGATATTCCCCGGAGGAGATCGGTTTCGACTACGCGCGAGGCGAACTCGGCCTGCCGCTCTTTATTAAGCCTGCAAACCTCGGCTCATCGGTGGGCATTCATAAAGTCAAAGATCGCCAAGGATTCGAGCGCGCGGTCCGTGATGCGTTCAATTATGACAACAAAATATTAATCGAAGAGTCCATCAACGGACGGGAGATAGAATGTTCCGTGCTTGGCAATGATAATCCGATCGCATCAGTCCCAGGCGAGATTTTGCCCCGCCACGAATTCTACTCGTACGAAGCGAAATATCTCGATGAGAACGGCGCCGTCTTGGAAATACCAGCGAACCTGCCGTCGGAGATTTCGGAACGCATCCGCCAGTTGGCTATCAAAGCGTTTTCCGTGCTCTGCTGTGAGGGAATGGCGCGCGTCGATTTCTTCTTGAGAAACGGCCGGGAAATTATCGTCAACGAGCTCAACACCATTCCTGGATTCACCAGAATAAGTATGTACCCGAAGCTCTGGGAAGCGACCGGTATCTCTTACGGCGACTTAATCGACAAATTAATAGAATTCGCAATTGAACGGTTCGAGCGCGAGAAGCGATTGAAAACCGATCGCGCATGATCCTCGGGAAATTTGTGCTGATGCGACTCCTCTTAAGAGCTTTGATAACGATAAGCACACTTGCGATTCTAACTGCGCAAGCATCGGCACATGCAGAACTCGTAATCGCGATCCGATACTTGCAGGCCGAAGGGACCAGCCATTCGCATCTCTATCTCTATCGCGAAGACGGAAGACTTTTGCGGCAATTAACAAATGGTAACTCCGGGCAAGACTCCGGCCCAATTTTCGCGCCGGATGGCGCGATGATCGTCTTCACGCGCGAAAACCCCAAAGACATGCGCGAATGCTGGAGTGTCGATCCGCTCGGCAAAACGTTGACTAAACTCGATACAGCGCCGGATTGGTACACCCAAGCAAAAAGCTGGCCTTATTTCACAAACGTCGAATCGGAGGAGTCGCCGTCGCCCAGTCTGGCGGCGTCGCCTGAGGAATCTGCCTCGCCCGTTGAAACGCCGCCACCGGCTTACAAATCGCCGGATGGTTCCGTGGAGCTGATCCTACGCGAAGATCCAAAGGACGAAGATGATCAGATCGACGGCCCCGGTCATGGAAAACATTATTTGCTGCGCGATCTGAAAACGGGAGCGGAGACGGAATTCGAGAAGCTGCCCGGGTTTTACGGCGTCTTCGGGTTGCTGCACGACAGCCAGGACAAAGATCAACATTTCCTTTTCGATGGACCGCTAAGCCTCGCATTTTTCGATTTGCACCTGAACGGACGATGACACGGTTTTCGCGCTCGACCTCGCCGGCCCGCGACTTGTCAGGTTGTCGCCGAATTGGGCCACTCCAATTCCGCTTCCCGGTGAAGCCGCGTTTCTCACCTTTACAGAGAATCGTTATGTGCCGATCCCTGGCAGCGACAAAACGGCGAATTGCTCTTACATGGAACGCTGGGACGAAAAGTTGAACAAGATTCGTTATGCGCGCGAGAAAAGTGCCGCTCTCTGCTACGGCGCGTCGACGTATCGGCCCGGTCTTACGCCATCAACAATCACGCTGCGCAGAAGCTCGAATTGAAACTACCTTGAAGAATCTCTGCGCTGTACTTTTGCTGAGTTCGCTTGCTCTGTCTGCGAGCGGCCAACCGCAGTCGAATTCTCTCGACAAACTGGCCGACGATTTTTGGGCTTGGCGCGCGAAATACGCGCCGTTTACGGGCGATGACGTGAACCGAATGGAGCGGCCCGGTGGCATGCGCGACTGGTCGCAAGCCAGCATGGAAACGCGGCGCAAAGATTTAGCCGGGTTTGAAGCGCGCTGGAAGAAGATCGACGCAACACATTGGCCGATCCCCAGGCAGGTCGATTACCGGCTGACCGGCTCGGCGTTATCACGCGTGCGCTGGGAACTCGATGTCAATCCGCGCTGGAAACGTGACCCGACCTTCTACATCGAGCAGACGCTCACGCCGATAGTCGAAGCGCTGATTGTTCCCGCGCCGTATGACGAAGCGCGCCGCAGAGAGATTCTAACCCGAATCGAAAACATTCCGTCGATCCTGCAACAGGGCGCGGCAAATCTCGATAAACCGCCGGCGCCATTTGCGACGGTCGCGATCCAGGCGCTCGACGGCGTCCGCGAACGCCTGCGCAAAATGTCGAAGGCCTTGCCAGGATCGACAATGCTCAAGGAAGCGGACTTGAACAGCGTCGTCGAGCGGGCCGCGGACGCGCTCGAGAAATATCAAGGAGCACTTCAGGAAAAGCTGCCGTCGTTGCCGCACCAAACGTCGCTCGGTCGCGACGCTTATCTTTTCTTCCTCAAGAACGTCGCGCTCTATCCCTACTCGCCGGAGGAACTTCTCGCCATGGGACGCCAGGAATGGAACCGTGCCGTAGCGTTCGAAGCGTACGAGAAGAATAGGAACAAAGATGTTCCGCCACTCAAATTCGCCGATAACATCGAGAATTGGATCAAAGACGCGGCCGCAAAAGAATTGTCGATCCGCAAATTTCTCAACGAATGCAGCATTCTCGCCGTTCCCGATTGGGTCCAGCACTTCATCCTACGTCCGATGCCAGAATATCTTCGTTCGGTCCAGGACTTCGCCTCGATGCTTGATTTCACATCGGCATCGCGTCTGCAAGACAAGGGTTGCCGGTACGTGACCGAACCTTCTCCAGACGCCGGCTATTTTCTGCGTGCGACCGCGCAGGATACGCGACCGTTAACCGTTCACGAAGGACTTCCCGGCCACTGGTTTCAACTGTGTCTTTCGTGGAAACACGAGAACCCGATCCGCCGTCATTATTACGACTCGGGCGCGAACGAAGGAATCGGCTTTTACGCCGAGGAAATGATGTTGCAAGCAGGATTCTTCGACGACAGCCCGCACACGCGCGAGATCATTTATAATTTCATGCGTCTGCGCGCGCTGCGGGTAGAAGTGGACGTGAAGCTCGCGCTCGGCGAGTTCACGCTCGAGCAAGCCGCAAAATATCTGCAGGAGAAAGTGCCCATGGATGCAGATACGGCGCGGCAGGAAGCGATCGCCTTCTCGACTAGCCCCTGCCAGGCCATTACTTACCAGATCGGAAAAATCCAGATCCTGAAATTTCTCGCCGCAGCACGCATGCAGCAGGGAGACAAATTCAACCTCCGCGCCTTCCACGATTTCGTCTGGAAAAACCGTAACGTGCCGATCGCGTTGCAACGGTGGGAATATCTCGGACTCCGCGACTGAGTTGATCGAAGCGAAACTAGCTGGCAGCGATATTTCCGCGTTTTCTGTGTCTCGCTAACTCTTTCTCGTGTTTGAAATGTCCGACGTACTGGAGCCACGATATTGCCCGGTAGGAATTGGTTGCCGATGCGTAATCCGTTTCAATGCCGTGAAGGACTTCGTGGCGGTTCAAATATCCCTTGGGCACGACGAAGTTTCCTGAGGAAGCGTTAAGCGGAATCGTAAACAACACTAGCTCGAGAATCTCTCGCTGAAAATCATTGAAAATAATTGAGTCGACGAACTCTTTTAGTCTCTCCACTTTGGGTTCATGCCGGGAATAAATTGAGAACTTCGGGATGCCTATGATTTCGCGAGCGATTCCGTCCGCTTGCGCCAAGAACACGGGAATGCAAAGCTCATAATTGCGATCGCGATGTGCGCGAAATGCCTTTCGCAGTATCCTGCGGCGTCGCGGAAAATCGGTTGCTAATCGAGATTCAATTTCGTCCAGCTGGCGATTGAAATGTGTTCGCAACCGATGGTTCGCGCTCTCTTTTTGATTAGCATCGAAAAGTCGTGCTAAGGGATATATCCAAGCGACTGGCGTGTTCGAGGATGAGATAAACCACCCGTGTTGGGCAAGTGTCCTGAGGGGTGCCGCAAATTTCGGCCAACCAGCAGAGGCTCCGCGGATAAATGCCTCATTCAGACCACTGTTTTGCTTAAAGAACCTCTGTTGAACTTGAAGCGCCCTCGTCAGTAAAGGCTGCATCTGCTCGAAGAGTTTCTGCTGAATGCGAATTGCGTTCGCGTCCAGCGTTCTAGTCTGATGCGGTAGGCTTAGACCTTGCCGCACACATCTTGTTTTCATCGAATGGAGTGGGTAATATCGCAGCGGTTTGCGCAAATGAAACGCTTGTTGCCATTCGTGGTGTTTGTTGTGTCGTTCGCTCGCGCCGAGACAATCGTCACGCAAGGGCCAGAAATTTGAGTGCATCGATACGAATGATGAATTCACAAACTGGCTCCCGTCGAGCGTGATTCAGGATCGACCGATATTCCACCGGATTTCACCGAAGCGCTGAAGGAATTCGATAAGCAGCAATTTGTTTCGATGGAAACTGTGCTGAATAAAACTCAGCCGCACGCGTGAACTATCAGTATCGCGCGGTCGAAAACGAGTTCGTTTGGAAAAACGGCAACGCGCCGATCGCGCTGCAACCCTGGGAATATTTAGGTGGCAATCAGGTAGCGAAGTAATCCACAAGAATCGGCATCAATCCGCTGAAGTGCGTTGATACGCGCTCCTTAGCAGTTCTGCCAAAAGGTCTGAATGTTTGTGAATGTCTTCTTTTGTTAATCGGATTCGATACTTTCCCCATCTCGCGCTGTATTCCATTAAATCCAATCCAGCGTTCTCGAGTTTCTGTTCAATATCTTCGGAGCGCGGTAGCCGAACTTCCAATCGGAGCCCCGATTTCTGGGGTCGAAATGAGGCAAAATTGTTTGGCCGCTCGTTCTTAGCCAAACCGATGTAGAACTTGTTATATTTGAATTCAAAGCCTGGATCGAATCGCTGAATGACTTCAAGAAGCTCATCCGCCATACGAACTGTTTCTTTTGTACCGCGGTGTTCCCAGTACGCCCGGTCAGTTACCTCAGTAACTTCCTCGTCTTCGTCAGCAAGTCCGAGACTGACCTCATCGAGCACGGTCGTAAACACGAGTGAGATATTTTGTCCGATGCGTATTGCGCGCATCTGAACCGCGATGAGCGGAATTACTCCGTTGAACAAGCTAATCACGTTCAAGAACCGACTTGTAATATCTTCCGCTACGATGACCGCGCTATGCTCGTATTGAGGATATCGCTTCTTCTCGATGTCCCAGTATTCAAGCGTGCGGATAATGTGCGCTTCATTCGTTTGGCCAAGTTGAATCTCAACTTCGTACCGTCGAACTGAATCGGGATCCTGGAAAAGGAGATCAAGCCGACCAGCCTTTGGTTGAATTCTCTCCTTATCCTTTAAAATAAGGTCACCCAATCCCAACAGCGATGGATCGTCTGCGATGCGCTGCTGAACCCATCGTTCGTTAAGCTCAGGGTGATCGGCCAAAAACAACCGCTCAGGCTTAATGTATTTTAGATCTTCCTGCATACGCCAATTTCCTAACGAGCAGCCATTACAGGCTAATCGACGATCTCGAGACCCATTTGGCGGGCGGTGCCGGCGATGATGCGGAAGGCGGCTTCGTCGTTGCGCGCGTTTAAGTCTTTGGATTTCGTTTTCACGATGTCCATGACTTGCTTGCGCGTGACTTTGCCGACCTTCGTCTTGTTTGGTTCTTTGGATCCGGCGGCGATGTTGGCCGCTTTTTTCAACAAGACGGCCGCAGGTGGACTTTTCGTGATGAAGGTGAACGACTTGTCTTTAAAAACAGTGATCACGACCGGGAGAATGTCGCCGGCTTGTTTCTGGGTGGCGGCGTTAAATTCTTTGCAGAACGCCATGATGTTAACGCCGCGCGGGCCGAGCGCGGTGCCGACGGGCGGCGCCGGGTTCGCCTGACCAGCGGGAATCTGGAGTTTGATGTGAGCTACAATTTCTTTGGCCATGGGATTTACACAGAATCAACAGAATTCACAAAATCGGGCTCGGAGCAAAATTTTTTGAAATCCATTCTGATCATTTTGTTAATTCTGTCGGAAAAATTTTAGCCGCGTTCGACTTGCCAGTATTCGAGTTCGACTGGCGTTGCACGACCAAAAATAGTGACCGAGACGCGGAGCTTGCCGCGCTCGGGGTCGATTTCTTCGACGATGCCAGTTTGGTTTTGGAACGGGCCGTCAGCTACTTTTACCGATTCGCCTACTTCGAAGCTGACTTTCGGTTTCACCTTTTCTTCGCGCTCTTTCATTTGCGCGAGCATGCTGTCCACCTCCGATTGGCGCATCGGGATCGGCTTGTCCTTGGTGCCGGCAAAACCGATCACGCCGGGTGTGTCGCGGATGAAATACCAGGTGCGCCCGACAAGCTGATTGTTTTCGTCGAGCAAATGCATGTTTACGATCAGATAGCCCGGGAAAAATTTGCGCGTCGTCTCACTCTTTTTGCCTTTTTTGATTTCCGAGACGCGTTCGGTCGGGACGAGCACTTCGTAAACCAAGTCGCCCATTTCCTCAGTCTTGATGCGCTTGAGGATATTCTCGCGCACCTTGTTTTCCTGTCCGGAAAGCACGTGGACGACGTACCATTGATCTTTGCCTGCGAGAATTTGTGCCATAATCAATGAATTCGGGTGAAAAAATGGACGAAGTTCACCAGAACGAAATCGAAAAGGGCCACGTAACCGCCGAGCAATAACATCGCGATGATGACGACGAGCGTCGAATCTGTGAGTTCCTTGTAACGGCGAAAGCCCTTCTCTTTCGGGTCCCAAGGCCAGGAAGCTTTCTGCAGCTCGACCTTCACTTCGCCGAAGAAATTTTTTACTTTGGTGATCATTTAAATCAAAGCACCATCCAACATCCAACATCCAACGCTCAACGTCCAACGCCCAACCTTTCTACTGCCGAGTTTGAAGTTCAGAGTTCGATGTTGGACGTTCGGCGTTTGCAGCCTGCTTAACCACGCCAGGAGGGACTCGAACCCCCAACCGACGGTTTTGGAGACCGCTACTCTACCAATTGAGCTACTGGCGTAATGCGATGAGTTCCTAATTTAATCCAGAATTTCACCGACGCGACCCGCGCCAACGGTTTTTCCGCCTTCGCGGATAGCAAAGCGGATGGTCTTTTCCATTGCTATCGGTGTGATCAACTCGACTTCAATCAAGATGTTGTCCCCGGGCATAACCATTTCCACGCCTTCAGGCAGTTTGACCGTGCCAGTAACGTCCGTCGTCCTGAAATAAAATTGCGGCCGATAATTCGAGAAAAACGGCGTGTGGCGTCCGCCTTCCTCTTTGCTCAACACGTAAACTTCTGCCTTAAACTTCTTGTGCGGCGTAATCGAACCCGGCTTGGCAATAACCTGGCCGCGCTCGACATCTTCCTTCTTCAAGCCGCGTAGCAAAACACCGACGTTGTCGCCCGCGCGCGCTTCGTCGAGAAGCTTGCGGAACATTTCGATATCAGTCGCAACGGTCTTGGCGGTCGGACGAATTCCAACCAGCTCGACTTCCCCCATTTTCTTGAGAATGCCGCGCTCGACACGACCGGTCGCCACGGTACCGCGGCCTTCAATGTTAAACACGTCTTCGATCGGCATCAGGAATGGCTGATCGACCGGTCGCTCGGGCACCGGGATGTAATCGTCAATCGCCTCCACGAGGGCAAGGACCTGCTTCTCTGCGTCGGCATCGCCATTTAGCGCCTTGAGGGCGCTGCCTTTAACAATCGGAATTTTGTCTCCCGGAAATTCATACTGCGTCAGGAGATCGCGCACCTCCATCTCGACAAGATCGAGAAGCTCCGGGTCATCGACCATGTCGACTTTGTTCAGGAACACGACAATCGAAGGCACACCGACCTGCCGCGCGAGCAGAATATGTTCGCGGGTTTGCGGCATCGGCCCATCGGCGGCGGAGACAACCAGGATGGCGCCATCCATTTGCGCCGCGCCGGTGATCATGTTCTTGACGTAGTCGGCGTGACCGGGACAATCCACGTGAGCGTAGTGGCGTTTTTCGCTCGAGTACTCCACGTGCGCGGTGTTGATGGTAATCCCACGCTCCTTTTCCTCGGGAGCGTTGTCGATTGATTCGTATGCGCGCACTTCGGCCATGCCCTTTTTCGCCAGCACCTGCGTAATTGCCGCCGTTAAGGTAGTTTTGCCATGGTCCACGTGACCAATCGTGCCGACGTTCACGTGCGGTTTGTCTCGTTTAAATGCTTCCTTAGCCATTTCAATTCTCCTGGTTAACTAAACTGTCTCCTCTTCTTTCAATAATGCACTGATCTGCTGCCGCTTCCCGAGCTCATTCTCGAGCCCATGACCGGGATTGAACCGGTGACCTCGTCCTTACCAAGGACGTGCTCTACCAACTGAGCTACATGGGCGGTTCTTCGTCATCTCGCTCCACGCCGCGCTTTCCGTGGCGTAGCCGAGCGGCGACCCGGTTTCGCCTTCTGCCAGAGGGTCAAAAGTCCCACAGCCGCGTCAAATTTGCAATTTGAACGACCAAGGGACCGCCCCTCCAGCAAAAGCGTCCGCAACGCTAGCCGCGCGCGTTGGTGTGTCAAAGAAATTTCTTAACTGATTATCAATCCAAAATCCGATCAACTGCACTTTCCTGAAGGGGGAACGGGCGGCTCCGCGCACGTTGGTAATTCATGCGACCTCGCCACCGTTTTAAGATCGAGCGACGGCGCGCTCGATCCATCTATCGAATTCTTCCACTCGTGGGCTCCTGCTTTCCCCGGGTCAGCAGGCGCACGATCACTGCAATGATAAGCAGCACCGCGATCCCAATCCCAACATTGAAGGGCGTGATAAAACTCGGCGGGCTCGGTGTCGGCGTTGGCGTGGCTGTCGGAGGTGGCGCATTTTTCAGCGCCAGCATCGACTCTGCGTATTGCAGGCGCTGCGGGGTATCGGTATCGCTCGGATTTAGCCGGATCGCCTCCTTATAGTCTTTGATCGCGTTCTCATACTGCTGCGCCAGGCTATAGGTGTAACCCCGCTTCGCCAAAAGATCCGCCGCCGCCAGTTTCGCTTGATCGCTCGAGTTGGGATCGCTCTTGGAAAGAACGGCAGTATAGTCCTGGATGGCCAAATCGTACTGCTTCAAACCACGATATGCAGAGGCGCGCCAGCGGAGTGTTTGAGCGTCGTCGGGCTTTAACTCGACTGCTTTGTTCAGGTCCACCAGCGCTGCGTCATTCTGATTCTGGGCGACCAGCGCTGCGCCACGTCCGGAGTAACCGGCGAAATCCTTCGGGGCGATTTCAATGGCCTTCGAAAAATCCTCCATGGCCTCTGGGAACCTATTCAACTTGTGGTAAACAAGGCCGCGATCGTTGTAAATTCGCGCGTCGTTTGGGCTCAATTGGATCGCCTTCGTGAATTCGGCGATGGCTTCTTCGTATGAACCAGCCTGGGCGAGTTTGACGGCTTTGTTGGCATGCTCGGCGGCACCGCCAGCAGGCTTTTTGGTCTGAGCCTGCCCAATGCCACTCTGCGCGAGGCAGAGTAGCGCGGCGGCTACGATTATGAGACTGGGATTTCTCGACATAAGAATGTGCTCTCCTGATTTCCTTCGATTTTGAGCGACTAATTGTTTGTAAGCGAGCAAATTAACGCGCCAAAAAAGCACTGCAGTGAAGCGAACGAATTCCACGTCAGCAATTGCCAGTGAACGCGGCCGCCGCAATTCCTCGGAAGGCTATGCAGCGCTCTTTGCTACGATCGTCATCTGGTCGACTCCGTCGCTTTTCATGTATTACCTGAATCGCTACTACGATCCGTGGGCGCAAAATTTTTATCGATATCTCGTGGCGTGCATTGCGATTGCGCCCCTAGTGATTTTCCGAATTCAACGCGGCGGCCCGCGATTCGATTGGCATGGTGTGATGATATGTTTCCTTCCATGCCTGCCGAACGTCGTTCACCAAGTCACGCAGGTCATGGCTCTCTCTTATATGGGGCCGGGCGTTTATACGATTTTTACCCGCGCCTCGGTAATTTTTACCGCGCTGCTCGCGCTCGCGTTTTTTCGCGAAGAACGTCACGTGATTCGCCAATGGCAGTTTCAGGCTGGCACTGTCCTTGGGTTAATCGGCGCTTTTGGTGTGATCTGGTTTCAACCGGGCTGGGAAGCTCGACACATCGCTCTTCCCGGATTGTTCATTGCATTTACCGCTACATTTTGTTGGGCGCTTTATGGAATTTTGGTGAAGCGCCCGTCCGCGCAGCTTGGCTCAATTCGCAGTTTTGGATTGATCAGTTTGATCACTTCAGTCCTTTTGCTTCCGCTCACATTCGCGTTTGGGAAAATTGATACCCCGCTTCACACGGGGGCACATGTCAACCTGATCTTGATCATCTCCGCAGTAAGCTGCATCACCCTCGCACATGTCTTGTACTACGTAGCAATCAGAGAGATCGGCGTCGCGCTTTCCCAAGCACTCCAGCTCCTTTGTCCAGCGGGCGCACTGGGGCTCTCGGCATGGATTTACGGCGAACGTCTTACTCACGCTCAGATTTGGAGCGCAGCCATTCTCCTTCTCGGCGCTTTCCTCGCCATGCGCGTTAAAACGGTGGCAACGACAGAAGCCGCCGAAAATATTTAGCGCATTGTCCGCTGTTCTAGGGCAAAAACCTAGCAAATTTTCTTCACTTACGTAGCGGCTCCGAAAACCGCTCAGGATCGTCGAAAAATAATGCGATGCTGATAGAGCGCCGCTACAATCGACATCCGCATCGAAATGAATCTGAAAGCGTATCTCAGATCGCGACAGAAAATGATCGACCACGCGCTTGATCGTTATTTGCCCAAAGCCAACACCAAACCAACAACACTTCACAAGGCGATGCGCTACAGCCTTTTCGCCGGCGGCAAACGATTGCGACCGATTCTTTGCCTCGCGGCCGCTGAAGCTTGCGGCGGAAGAATAAGGAATGCCCTTCCCTTCGCCTGCGCGCTGGAATGCATCCACACTTACTCGCTGGTGCACGATGATCTCCCGAGCATGGATGACGATGATTTCCGGCGCGGGCGTCCCACGTGTCACAAAGTCTTCAGCGAGGGCATCGCCGTGCTCGCTGGAGACGCGCTGTTGACAATCGCGTTTGAAATTGTTTCGACTGCAAAGCCGGCGCCACGCTATGACATGTCGATCTTATTGCGTGAGATCGCAGTCGCGGCGGGGAGTCAAAAGCTGATTGCCGGCCAGGTTGCGGACCTTGAAGCCGAGGGCAGGCCCGTCAAACGAGACCAGTTGCGCTATATCCATGAAAACAAAACGGCGGCGATATTGAGCACTTCGGTGCGGCTGGGCGGAATGAGCGCCAACGCGGAACCCAAGAAGCTCCGGGCCATCACTCGCTTTGGGCACGGACTCGGTCTGGCCTTCCAGGTGATCGACGATATCCTCGATGTAACGCAGACCTCGGAGATACTGGGAAAAAGCGCCGGCAAAGACATCGCAGCGAAGAAAGCAACGTATCCCTCAGCGATTGGTCTGGCGAAATCACGCGCCGAAGCCAGGCGGCTCACGCGCCAGGCGCACAATGCGTTGTCTGTGTTCCGTAGCGACGAAGCCAAACCGCTGCATTGCCTCGCAAATTATCTCCTCGAACGCGAGTACTAGGGCGCGCCCGCTTCCAGCGTGCTCTTTTTCGGCACCGCTGCCGAAAAGAAATGCGTAGATGCGTTCGGCAAGATACTGCGCTTCCTCACGCTATTTTCAGATTGGGATCAATCTCTTCTGTCAGTTTCGATTCAAATCCGGCTTGCAGCCGTAACGATCCGGCGAATGCGATCATCGCCGCATTATCGGTGCACAACCAAGTCTCGGCGCTTTTGAATTCAACTCCTTTGCGCGCACATGCCTCAGCCAATTGTCGCCGCAGTTCACGGTTGCAACTTACTCCCCCACTTACCGTGACAAGATCAACCTCGCATTTCTGAGCCGCTGCGATTGTTTTGCGCACCAGCACTTCGACAACAGCCTGTTGAAATGACGCGCACAGATCAGCGAGAAAATCTCCGCGCAATTTCGGCAACAAGTATCGGACCGCGGTCTTTAATCCGCTGAAGCTGAAGTTTTCCGAGTCAAGCATGCCCCGGGGCAGTTGAAATCGATTCGAATCACCCTCGCGCGCACATTTTTCAATTTCCGGGCCGCCGGGATAACCGAGCCCGAGCATCTTGGCGACTTTATCGAATGCCTCGCCGGCAGCATCATCGACCGTGCGCCCGATCAACTGGTAATCGGCAAGGCCACCCACCCGCACCAACATCGTGTGTCCGCCGCTTACGACGAGCGAAACGTTGGGCTTTACGTCCCCGTCGCCGAAAAAAGGCGACAGCAGATGGCCTTCGAGGTGATTGACTGCGAGATACGGCTTGCCGAAGCCGATTGCCAATCCCTTGGCAATTGAGGCGCCGATCATGAGCGAACTCGCCAGACCGGGCCCGCTGGTTGCCGCAAACGCATCGATCCCCGACATATCGATCCCTGCGTTGCGCGTCGCCCGGTCGAGAAGTCGCGGGGCGTGCACGAGATGATTACGCGAAGCGATCTCGGGCACTATTCCACCGTACTTTTCATGCTCGGCGATCTGTGAGGCGATTTCGCTGGCAAGCAACTCCGGACCAGAGTGGCCGTTGCGTCCGCGCAAAATCGCGACCGCGGTTTCATCGCAAGAGGTTTCGATTGCCAGAATCGTCACGCGATAATTCTAAGGAAGGCGGCCCGCCTGCCAAACTGGGCAACCGATGCGGTCGCCCTACAGTTATTTCTTTACCGCTTCGGCTTTCGCTGCGCTTTGCTGCGCGTAGATCATGAGCCCCTTCAGCGCGTCAATTGCGCGCAGGATCTGCGGATCTTTCGTCTTAATGATGTTTTTTTCCTCCTCGGGTTTCACATTCTCCGCGTTGCGCAGCGCAAAGAGCGCGCGCTCCTGCTCGGCGGTCATGGCAACGCGAATATTGGGAGTCACACCATTTCCCTGAATGACCTGCTTGCCTGGCGTATAGTATTTAGCCGTAGTAAAACGCACCGCGGAGCCGTCCGGCATTTGCATGACGTTCTGCACAGAACCTTTTCCAAAAGTAGTTTCACCGACAAGGATGGCGCGATGCAGATCCTTGAGTGCGCCGGCAACGATCTCGGCGCCACTCGCGCTGCCCTCATTAATCAAGAGAGCCATCGGAAAGTTCGGGCGATCCTTTTTTGCTCCGGAAGTTGAGTAATCATGCTGTTGAGAAGCCATTCTACCCTGCGTTGAGACTACCTTTGACTTAGGCGGCAAAAATTGAGCGCACACGTCCACCGCGCTATTCAATAATCCGCCCGGGTTGTTTCGCAGATCGAGAATAAGCGCCTGCATCCCTGCCTTTTGCAATTCGTCGAGCGCCTTTGATAATTCCTCCGCCGTGGGTTCATTGAACTGAATCAACCGGACATAAGCGATCCTAAATGGGCCGGTGAGCTCCTCGTCCAGCAGTGTCGCTCCTTTGACGCTGCGCACCTTGATCTCCGCGCGATCCAGCGTGTAATCTTTGATTTCCTTGGTCGATGGGCGAAGAAGGGTGAGCGTCACTCTGCGCCCAGCTGGTCCGCGTAAAATATTAATGGCATCCTGAAGATCCATTCTTTCAGTCGAAGCACCGTTTATCTTCAAAATCTGATCGCCCGACAAAATGCCCGCTCTGGCCGCAGGAGTGTCCTCCATCGCGGTAATGACTGTAGGCAAACCGTTTTTCATCGAGACCTCTATACCAAGCCCGTTAAAACGGCTGCGAGTGTCCTCTTGCATGTCGCGGAAATCATCCGGGTCCATGAACTGGCTATGCGGATCAAGAGAGGAAAGCATGCCTTTCATCGCCGCCGTGATGAGGTCGTGGTAGCTCGTCTTGCTGCCGTCCACGTAGTCCTGTCGAATCAGTTCAATGGCTTTTGCGAAAAGGGAAATTTGCGAGTAACCGTTATCCTCTTCGTTCTTTCCTTGCTGCGCCTCTTGCGCGCGGAGGCCGGAAAGAACGCCGAGCAGTAGGCAAGCTAACGAAAGCATGACAACCAAGCGTCTCATATTTTGAACCTATATTGGAAGGAATTGCACCATCGCTCATCGGGAATTTTTGGCAACGCTCAATACCCGCAGCCGCTTCTAGCATGAGAATTCTCCTCCGCCTGTTCGTCATCTCGCTTTTCTTGCCTGCGGCCAACAGCTTCGCCGCGCAAACTGCCGATGCCGATTACGAAGCGGTGGCCGAGGAATACATCAAAGGTTATTTCGCGGCTCGCCCGCTTCAGGGAGCCGCTCTCGGGCTCCACGAATATGACGGCAAAATCACCGATTACAGCCGCCTGGCGCTGGACGCGGAGCTTTCCCGGCTACGGCGGTTCGACGATCGACTAAACAAATTCGACCCAACCAAATTAAGTCCGCGCGAATCGATCGATCTACGAATTCTGCAAGCGGCCGTTAAGAAGGAACTCTTTCAAATGCAGGACGTATCGGTCTTCGAGCGAAATCCCATGGTTTACGCGCGCGCCGCCGACCTGAATATTTACGTGCAAAGGAACTTTGCGCCGCTTGAAGATCGCGTTCGCAGCCTCATCGCGATCGAATCCGAAGTTCCAAATATTCTCATCGCCGCCAGAACGAACCTGAAGGAAGTCCTTCCCAAACCGTTTGTGGAACTTGCCATTCAGATCGCGAGAGGATCCTCGGATTTCCTAAAGAAAGATCTCCCTGCCGCGATTGCCGGATTAAAAGACGAGCAGCTCCGCAGTGCCTTTCAGGTTTCCAATCGCAAAGCCGCAAATGCGCTCACCGATTATGCGGCGTGGCTGGAACGGGAGAAGCTTTCGAAGGCGTCTCTCGATTTTGCTCTCGGCGAAGAAAAATTCAGACGCTTGCTAGCCGAAACCGAACTTGCCGATCTTCCGCCACAAAAAATTCTCGAAATCGGCCTGGAACAAGTAAAAGCAGAACAGGAAGCCTTTTCCAAGGCGGCGAAAATAATCGACCCAGATAAATCGCCCATCGAAGTTTTCAGGCAAATTCAGAGCGAGCATCCGACGCCGGAAAATCTCATCCCTGATGTAGCCAAAGATCTGGATAAGATTCGAAAATATGTATCGAGTCACAATTTGGTGACCATTCCCTCGGAGGTTCGAGCGAAAGTAAAAGAAACACCGCAATATCTGCGCGCCACCTCCTTCGCCTCAATGGACACGCCCGGCCCCTTTGAGAAGCGCGCAACCGAGGCCTACTATTATGTCACACCCACCGAGAACGATTGGCCGGAGAAACAAAAGCAGGAATGGCTGAGCGCGTTCAATTATTACACCTCGGACATCACCTCGATTCACGAAGCTTATCCCGGCCATTATGTGCAGTTTCTGCACCTGAACGCGTCGCCAGCGAGCAAGGTGGAAAAGATTTTCGGCAGCTACGCCTTCGTTGAAGGCTGGGCGCATTACTGCGAGAAAATGATGATCGACGAGGGCTACGGCAGTCCGGCCGCCGCGACTCCCAGCGAGGAGGATGCAAAACGCGCGGCCAAATATCGCATGGCGCAAGCCGACGAAGCGCTCCTTCGTTTATGCCGCTTATGTGTCTCGATCAAGATGCACACGCAGAAGATGTCGATCGATGAGGCAACCAAGTTTTTCCAGGAGAACTGTTACTACGAGGAAAAGCCATCCCGCCAGGAAGCGATGCGAGCCACATTCGATCCCCTCTATCTCAACTACACGCTCGGCAAATTGCAGATTCTGAAATTGCGCGACGATTATAAGGCACAGCAAGGCGACGAGTTCTCATTGCAAAAGTTCCACAACGAGCTGCTCAACCACGGCATGCCACCGATTCGGCTCCTCCGCGAGATCATGCTCAAGGATCAGAGCAAGTGGGATGAAGTGCTGTAACACAAGCATTCTACCTGTCTCGGTCGAGCGGGCTTTCAGCCCGCATTGTGGTCGTCCGGGCAGGATGCCCGCGCGACAAACAGCCAAGATGGGCTGTGTTACTCCGCTTCCGACTCGCCCAATAGCTCCTTCAGCAACGGCTGCGGATTCGATGGCAATTCCTCCATCAGGTTATGAAACGCCAGCGCAGTTTTTTTAGAGTCGTTGCAACGAGCGATTCGAGGGGCGTTCCTGCCCCGAACTCCAGGATGTACCTTAATGTCGTCTTGACGTCTTGAAGCGCGAAGGGACGCGGTTTTCCATCACGCATGATTCGCGGAGCATGGCTCTCCCATTGCTTCAAATCTCGGGCATGCTGAAGAATATCTTCTTCGGTGAGATTCTCCACTTTTCCCACAAAGCTGCACACCAGCCTATAGAAGCCGTAACACAATGCGTCGGCAAAAGTTGGGCCGAGAAACGTCGTAACGTTAGGCGTCCAGACGTAAGCAAAGGAGACGTTTGTTACTGCCGATCGCTGACCTACGTTAAGGTACAGGTGTCGGTTTGCGTGCAGCAGAAATGCCATTGTATCGGGCGCCACGTCTACTTTTTCGCGAATCGCGACCTTGCGGTAATCCTCCGCTACCGCTGGTAGGACCCTTGCTTCAGTCTCGGAATAAAACCCGTTTAGCATATTAATGCGTTGTCGGAGATCGAATGTCTGTCGAGTTCTCTGATAACGCACAACGCCGCCAGGCGGGCCAGCGACGGACACGGGCGGTGGCTGCGATCCGGTCCTCGCCGTTTTGGTGGGTAGGTCAAATTGCTTGATCTCGGTGCCAGTCACCGCGCACGCTTGCGTCAACGATTTTGAGCGCTCGAACTCTTGAAGTGCTCGCTCGACGTCCGGCTTCGTCGCGAGCATCGTCAGGACGATTAAATTGCCCGGAGAATCGCTCAAAACACACGGACGCATATCGAACTGCATTATTGTCTTCTCGTTTCCCCTCGTTAACTCGTAATCGTTGCGCCAGTTGTCTACGAGCGCGATTGCGTCGCCAACTTTCCACCCTTGCGCTTCCGCTGATCTGAGATGCCCACAGATAATCCTCGTCGCTTCCACCGCATTTTTCGCTCGGACTTCAATCAATGGAAAGCGCGACACAAGAGTTGCATCTGGAACAGGAACCTGCGGGGCTGCCCGCATTAACAACTGCCTCACCTCCTCCGGAATCGGTGCTTGATGAGTCAGTTCCGAAATGTCGAAGAACATGCTGTAGCTTTGGCCCGGCCGGGCCCAGTCCAGCTTCGAGTTAACCTCAGGTCCCAACCGAACTCGCTGCTCACATATCGTACCGTTCTTGTGATACCTGCGTCCGTCATCAAGCCAGTCGCGATTTTCTTTTCCGTAAACGATCGAGACCAACATCTTTTCCGTCATTGGAGCAAGTAAGGAATGCATTGCTCCCAGTAGACACGGATCATCGACAGTTGCTCCCCTACCTCGACCGGCACCCGCGATTCTAGCCGTCTCGTTCCTTACCAAGTCCAGAAGCTGCTCCTCGGGCGTCTTTTCGGTTTTCATCCCGTTGGGTTCAAAGTAAGATTCGTTTGTGGCGCTGGCACACGTGTCAGAGTGGGCCGGCTCGCGGCAGTCGAGCATTCGCCTCCGACCCGCGTGCATCACCGCTAAAGTAGTTAGAAAATAGAAATTTTAGCAGACGGCTGAGAACTGGAATTGCGCAATTTACTATTCGATCATCATTAGCTTCCCCCGGAACCTTTTCGCCATGGAAGATGTTGCAGCGAATTTGATACAGCACATCCTTTACCTGCTTGAGTTCGGTAATATCAGTTAGGGGCACAATAATGTGCCGAGCGATCAAATCGTTTAAGTTACCATCCAACTCGTAGTCTTCGGCTCGCGCCATATTCACGACGTAAGAGCCTTGATTCTTTCGGAGGGACTCTCGAAGGTGGTTAACAATCCCGAGAAACTCACGATCCCGAAGAGCAGCTTTGTATTCATCGCGGAACTCGGAGGCGAACTTCTGAAAAATAATGTCCTCTCTGTAGCGGTCGGTGATGGTAATCACGATTCGGCCGGGATTGGCGACTTGCAACCTGAAACGCTCGCCTTTATGAACGATAGTGCCGCTTAAAGGCACCGGCGTCGATGACACATTGTCGAGTCCTGTATCCGTTTTCAGATCCGCGCGTCTCCGATTAGCCGCTTTGAAGTAGCGGCCGTAGCATGCTGCATTGAATGCTATCCAAAGGGCGATGAACTGTGAATACGCATCGAGGTCTTCACGAGTTGCAAACTCAATCCAGCGCTGAATCAATCGCCGTTGCTTCAGGTCGTACACACTTCCACTCCGCATGTCTTCTAAATCGGGCGAACTTTTCATTTCACACCCAACAGTTCGGCTACTTCATTGAGGTCAGGGTGAAAGAACGATTGAAACTCAATCTCGCACCCGAACTTCGTGGGGCTGGGATCCGCGTCCCGAAAAAGACAAACCGCCTGCTCTGAAGTGAGAGGCATGTCCGCAAGTTGGTAAGGCAGCGTTATTTCGGACTCGTACTCGTCAACCATGCGCAAGGAAATCTTACCGTTTGCTTGGAATGTTTTCGCGCGAAGACTTGTGACCTCCCCATGGACACTGTTCGCTAATGTCACCCGGGCAATCTCGACTTCACCCTCTTCCAAGTCTGGCAGGTCTTCGCCGCCCCGGAACCGAGGATGCTGTTGCCCCAACACGCCTTTGAGCAATTCGGAAATATCATGGTCCTTCCACGCTTCTGGAAACCGAGTCCACGCCTTCATCCTGCATCGCGCGAGAAACAAACTGACGGCGGTAACTGCCTTTAATGCGTCGAACAATGTCTTCCTCAGCTACGACTGCAGGTTTGAAGTAGTCGATCAGCTTTTTCTTCTTCGTGCTAACACTCCGTTTACCATTGTTCATTGACGAGCTCGGGATATTCCCGATGAATTTTGTGTGTGTTCCGATTTGATTTCCGGGGACGTACTCGACGCTGGCAAGCGTAGCGTGGAGTCGAGAGGCTTGACGTCCGCCAATTCCTTTTCCGCGACAGCGGCGCGCAGTTTTTGAATTTTTTCTCCAGCAGGCCGCACCATGCGCTCGTAGCTGCCCACGGACTTGTTGAATGCCTCACCAGCTTTTTCCAGTCCATCGCGAATGTCCTCGAAATGTTCCGTGAACGTCGCCACGCGTGCGTAGAGGTCTTGCGCTGCCTCGGCGATGGCTCGCGCGTTTTCGGTCTGCGCGTACTGCTGCCAGCAGACGCTGACCGACCGCAGCAAACCTATCAACGATGCCGGCGTCGCCAGCAGGATCCGCTTGGCCGCCGCCCAAATTATCAAATCGTGATCGCCTTCCAGCGCTGCGCTAAAGAGCGATTCGGCTGGAACAAATAATACGACGTAATCCAATGCGTTTGGAAACTGACTTGCGTAATCCCGATCGCCTAATGACCTTATCGTGTCCTTCAATTTTCTCGCATGCGCCGCTAAGAAATCGGCACGTTTTGCCGCGTCGGCCGTTTGCAAAGCAGACAGAAAATCCAGATCCGGAACTTTCGAGTCCACAATAATGACTCGGTCGCCGGGCAAGTGAACAATCAAATCCGGTTTCGCGTCTCCAGCGACTATCTGTTCACTAAAATCGCAGTGCGCGCTCATCCCCGCCGCTTCCACAACTCGACGCAATGTCTCTTCTCCCCAGCGACCGCGTGCCTGGCTGGAGTTTAAAACCATTCGAAACTGCTGAGTTTCATCGGCGAGTGACTGACTTTGTAGTGCAAGAGTCTCGAGCTGTTTCTTTAGTTCGCCTAGTGTCGACGCCTGGACGGTCTCGCTCTGCTGCAAGCGTTTTTGATACGTCTCCAATTGTTGCTTCAGCGGTTCGACTAAAGTTTTGATCGCCTCCTGCCGCTGAGCCAACTCGCCTTTCACAGATAATTGGGCCTTCTCCAATTCTCCTTTAGCAAGTTCAACGAACGTCCTGCTGTTGCTCTGCAGAACATCGAAGGAAAGCGACTTAAAATGCTCGGACATCTGAGCCTTCGCCTGGCGGGCGAGAAAAAGCGCAACACCTAAACCGAGCACAAATGCGAGCCCGATTAGGAAGTAAGCTAGCGGCGTCACAATCTGTGAATACTCGAATTACAACGCGCGTTCAAGCGAACGCATCTCCCGAATGTCAAGCGGGGGGGCCGCCGAAAAAGATCGACATCGGATAATGACGCAGTGGAGCCGTTGACTGCAGGATCCAATTGGGCCTTTGGCTGTTTTAGAAAGCGCTGCTAGCGTTCTTGAAGGACAGATGGAATCCAGAATCCTTCATCAATATGGTTATCGCGTGGAATGAGCGTCTCCTTGCGGGATATTCCATTGCGGATCTGATCTACAATTGGGTGAATAGGCTTTTCGGTGTGCTCATTCAGATACATGTATCCAATCCCATCTGACCTGATGGCGCGGAACCTTTTGGTGATATCGATGATTATTCTAGCGGAATCAGGCAATTGAAAGTCTCCAAAATGCGCTTTCGTTGACCACACGCTGGCAAATCCATCAAGGACACACTCGCATCCAAGGGCATCCTCTGCCTCCTTTTTCCGATCCAAAGGCGAAGGGAGATTCCTTTGATATTGCTGCAGGAAATGAGAAGGACCAAGAAATTCGATGGTCCTTCGCTCACCAGATACTTCTACGGAGATACCTGTCGCTTGAAGATGCCGCCGAGATTCTTGAAGTAAGTGAATCGTCGCTAGCTGTCTATGCAGAGGAAGATGATCATGGCAACAAATGGATCAGCGAACTTGACCTTCATAAGCGATGGGGCGCAGGGGATATCAATTCCCGCCATCGTCCTAAAATCGGATCCGCAACACGCAGCTTCGACGAACTGATTTTGGTGCGGTTACTTAGAATCACTTATCCAGAAGCAAGTGTTGATACACAAATTCCATTCGGACGAAAACGTGTTGATATGAGCCGCAGAACCTGTCAGAATCATGGAGTCTAAAAATACCTTGGGATTTCCCTATCCATGCCATGTGTACTGTCTCTCGATACTTAATTAACGACCGATTTGTCGGCAACTTTTCTCACGTATTCTTCTTTGCCTCTTCGATCTTGCTAGCAACCTTTTCCTGCAGGTGCCTCATGGCGGCCAAGATCCCCAATGCAACCGCGTACGCCTCGTCAAACTCGCCGGAACGGATCAAATCGGTCAACTCTTGTAGTGCTGCTTCAAATTGCGTCCAGTTACCAACGGTCGGAAAGGCGTGTCGGAACTCAGCAGCGGCTTGCAAAGCCTCTTGTTTCTTCCTTGCTTGAACAGCATCAACAAGGAGTTCGAGTTTAACTAGGAGACCAGTAACCCCCTCAGCAACGAGTTCGAGTTTAACGATGGTATCAGAGACCTTTAATGTCCACCCTTCCTGATCGAGAAGCCGCGTGTGAAAGGCTAGACCCTCCTTCACTCGCACCGCGGATTTCGCCAAGTCCGAGCCTAAGCCTCTCTGAAATTCGATCGCGCCTTGCCAGGCTTCCACTATGGCGCGCCACTCCGCAATTACGTGGTCGGGATCGGTCACGAGGGCCCACCATTCTCCGAAGATCTGTTTACGGTTTTCCCACCAAGCCAAATCCGACTGGCGCGGCCCGGAAGCGAGAATTTCTGCCGCCGACGAGAGCAACTCTGCCGGGGATGGAATTCGTTGCCAGGGATTGAGCCAGAAGCGTTTCAAGCGGTCAATCTCGGATGAGAGATCAATCTTGCTCCCGACAATCAACGCGCGGTAGACGAGTGCGAAAGCATCTAATACCCGAATACGCCTGTTACTCGGAATGACGAATGTAGGCGCATTTCGCAGGATCCAAGGCGGTTCTTCGGGCAGCGGACAAATTGCCTTGATGACGCCATCGATGATTTCGTCCTGCGACCGATCGACGGGAATTGCGCCATATGCAACGGTCAATTGCGTAAAGGGGTTGGACATTTTCACAAAGATCATCTCTGTCTTTCCGGTCGGATCAGCAACCAAGCAGAGTGAGTTCACGGTGGGGCCGGCGGGATTTAGGATTCCCCATGTGAGGAGACGATCAATTTGGGGCGCCACTTCGAGGAATTCAGAAGCCTCGATACCGCTCGCGTTTTCCGTGGGCCGGTTCGCTTTCAGACGATCCAATAACGTCGCCCATTGTGTCTTACCACGAAAAGAGAAAATCTTGCGAAATCTCATTTGGTGCAGATCAATCTTACGGACTTTACGATGAGGCTGCGAGGATAGCATACCACGCCTCCTGGATAGCAACTGAATTCAGGACATTCGGGTTTGCCTGGAGATACAAGAAGGCGCAGACGTACATATTCGCGGCGTACCTCCAGATTTTGTGCCAGTGTTCGAAAGTGTCATGCGAGACGATTTCCTGATCGAGGAATTCGTCCACTGTCACCATAATTAACCACTTCTGTGAATCCGTAAGCGGACGCCGAAGCAGCACTGATAATTGCATGTCGTTCACGCCTGCGACATACCTTTGCAGAGACCAGATGAATTCATCGTATCGCTCTGTGCGTTTTGCCGCGTGAGCCGCGATGCAATCTAAGGCGCTCGTCCACCAATTAATGTCGGCATGGTGGGCGTGCACTGTGCCGAATTCAATTAACGACCGCAGCCGACGATCCGGTTCGAATTTGTTTAAGCTCATATCTGTCACCGAGAAGTGTTTTCAATATGATCAGGCGGGCCGGTTTTAGGCCACCGGGCCACGACAGCTTTACGCAGAGCCTCATAAGCTTTCCATACTGGGGTTTCCTTGACCGTCGGGTCGACGATCGTGACGAGTAGCGGAATCTGAACATCTGAGTCGTGTATTAGCTTTTCGAAAAAACTTTGGGGATTCAGCTCAGGCATGTGCCGCTCAGAAAAGTCGATGATCTCCTTCACGAAAAGGTCCATCCCGCTCCGTATTAGTCCGTGTAGCTGCTCACTAGACACAACGCCGCGGTCAACCGGGACATCGAGGATTTGGCGAGGATTCTTCTGGAACTGCCCGAGTCCATGACAAAATTTCGGATAACGGGTGAGCCTTTCAAATTTTGTATACAAGGGCCGAAAGTGGGCGTGCATTCCCTGATCTGCTAACACGGTAAAATACAGACAAATCAGAAACCGCACTCGCTTTTCAGGTGGAATGGCGTTGAGTCCACTGCAATCAGAGTTCCAATTGTGACCAAAGTAAGGCAGATCCGCCATTGGCATAAACCGCCGGAGGTCACTGAGAAACTCATTGTGGTAGTAAGCCTCTAATACCTTTCCGATAAGGCGATCCAATTTCAATGCGGTTGAAAAATAATATAAACGAGGGTTACTGATGACATGATCGTATTGGCTTTTGGTGATCTCGATAGTTATATCGCCTACCCGATAGTAATATTTTCCGCTTTCCTCGATAGCTTCCGCTACGTATTCTAGCTTGTTAATCTCTATATTTAGTTTGTTTACTCTCATGTTAATCTCCTGTAGCAGAGAGCCGTTGCTATGTCGGTCTCCCGAAGCTCGTCACCGTAAGTTCGGCGCATCGAGGCAAGGAGTCCCGAATACCGGTCGATGCACGTAAAAAAGATTCCAGCATCCACGCTCATCTCTGACATTTCTGGGATCACTTTCCAGTAGACGGCGATTTGTGGCCGCGCATTGTGCGTTTGTTTAGACTCTGTTTGTGTGCCTTGTTCGTGAGACGTGTTTTCTATGTGATCTGTCTGCCGGAAAAAGCCAGCCGAGCCAAAGCGCAGCGTCAACGATTTCCACGACGAACTCCCAGAGTTGGGCGCGGTATTGCGAATACTCGAATCCTCGCCGCTGATTTGCCCATTCCATAATGGCGGCGGTTGCGTCAAGTGAGTCAACATCGCTAGGGTTTGAGCCCAAGTGCTGACGGTAAAACATTCGAGTCCGATCAAGTGCGTTTTCGCCTGCTTCGTGAAACAATTCTTCGCAAATTTCTGGGTCGGCGTCCAACGTATTTGCCGCCCACTGGCGCGCGTCACGTGCCCATTGCGCAAGCGTAAGGTCGCTTCCGAAATAGTCTTCTTCACTCTCAAATCCCTGCTTGATGCATCGCGCATTCAGAAACCGCGATACTTGTGTTTGTTCGACGCTGCCCTCGCGGTATTTCAGCCGGCCGATGCGCAAGATTGGATGCGCCATTAATTGAACGCGTGGGATCGTAAAAGCTCGCTCTGGCGCTTCACGGATCAGGCGGATGTGTAGCCGTTCGCCGTCACCCCAATCATTCGTGGCCGATTTAGCAATGGCGCGGTGAAACGACAAGTATCCGTCAGTCTCGTGAGTCCCAACTGCCAGGTAGATCGCAGCCCAAAACCACAGTTCCCCAGCTAACGCCACGTTGACGGGATTTTGCCATGTTGCGTCTTGTTCCCGACGCGGCGCATACAGATGGGTAAACGCGCTAACCAGATCGAAGTGAGCAATCGTTGCGGCTTTTACCTGGTGGGCGAAGTGCCGCAGGGCATTGACGTGCACGTCTGCGGGAGGTTGAGTCGCTAAACACTCAACAGCCCAAGCGGGCTCGGATTGCGCTAAACTGAAAGTGGATTCGAAAAGCAGCGCATAGCATTCGTCCATTGCTTTTCCGGCGCACGGAAACGCCGCAAGCGATACCTCCCGCCAAAAATGAATCATTCGGTCGAGGTATGAGCGCAACCCCGTCCGCCTCTCTTGTGTGTTACAATCGTACTGGCTCAAGGCGACCAAAGCTTGTTGCGCTGGATCGTGCACACGCAAGTAGGGTGCCGGAGTCTTGCTGGCTAAAGTATCGGCAAACTCTTTCGTGATGAACTGCCGTTCTTCAGTTCTCGAAACGATGTCTTTCATCGATGTGCTCCGTTCTGAAATCCCGAGAAGCAGCGGTCTCGCTTGGCTCTTGCTGCTGCAAGACTCGGCGTTTGCAAGGACATCCGGACTCGATGTTTTGTGAAGTTCGGACGATGTTCAGTGTAATGGCACCACCACGTGCCATTGTTATTGTAGAGGTGATGATTTGGATTTGCGGCGTTAATCCGCAGCGCAATTTTCGATGAGTTCATAATGCTTTTTGTTCAGCGCATCAGAAACTCTCGGAAAAACAAAAACCGCGCACCCATCAGGGCAGCGGTTTTCAGTCCTCCGGCGGAGATTTATTTGGTGAGTTTCCCCACCCACATCATCGAGAACTTTCGTTCTCGATCAAGGGCACCTTAGCCTCCACTGCCAGGTTGCCAGACTCGTTTCCGAGTCATTCCTGATGCTGGTTTGGAGCGTACGGAGTTTGGCGTCCAACTGCAACAAAATTCTGTGTCATAGCAAAAGTCCAACTCAAAAAATTAGCGGCGCCTGCAAAGTCGTGCGATGAACCGCCGCGATTTTTCTCTTCCGCCACGCGCCTACTTTTCAAATAGCAGTTCGCCGGCGCGGCTCGTTGCTTTGACGACGGCCTTGATAAGCGTGACGCGGAGTTTCCCTTCTTCCAGTTCGAGGATGCCATCAATAGTGCAACCGGCCGGGGTGGTGACAGCGTCTTTCAGCAGCGCGGGATGCTCTCCGGTTTCCAGAACAACACTCGCCGAACCCTTCATGGTCTGGGCCGCTAGAAGAGTGGCTACACCGCGCGGCAAACCAACCTTCACGCCCGCTTCGGCAAGCGATTCCAGAATGATGTATGCGAACGCAGGACCACTCGCTGAAAGACCCGTCACCGCGTCCATATTCTTTTCATCGACCACAACGGTACGGCCCACAGCGTCAAACATGGTCTGAGCAATTTCGAGATGGCCCGGTCCCGCATGAGCGCCTCGACAAATCGCCGTCATGCCGCAGCCGACAGCGGCGGGTGTGTTTGGCATCGCTCGAACGACCGCCACTTTGTTGCCCTTGCCGCCACTTGCCGCAGCGAGCTGCTGCTCCAGATAACTCGTTGGCACGGAGGCCGCGACGGAAACAACCAGCGTCTTGGCGCCAATGTCAGGAGCGATCTCCTTCAACAGCTCCGTCACGGCTTGGGGCTTTACGCTCAGCAGAATGATGTCGGCATCTTTCACGGCTTTGCGATTGTCGTTGGTTACGGCGACGCCTAGCTCTTTTGCGAGGGCGGTTGCCTTTTCCCTGTGCTTCACGGTAGCGCTAACGCGCCTGGGTAAAAACAGTCCTTGCTTCAGGTACGCACGCAGGAGGATGCCACCCAGCTTGCCAGCGCCGAGCACGGCCAGTTTCTTGTCAGAAAGTTTGAGGGGCATAGTCAATGGTTTGTCTAACCACGAAGCGGTTCCTTACTGTTTCCGAGGCTGGCTGTGCCGTCAACAAGAGGGCTCGAAATTGGGAAATTCGGGGATGAGGCTTTAATCAAACTCCCTCGCTCTACTTCCACCGACGACTTTTCAACGCTTCAACGGTTCCTCGAGTGGCATGGCTTTATTTTCCTGTGGCTTTTACTTTTACAGTCAAGCCTTGCACCGCTGCAATCTCTGCTAGCTCGCCTTTTTCGATGGGCGTGTCGCTAACCGCGTTCCAATGCTCGCCTTCGACGAAAATCCAGCCGCCGCGCGAATCGATTGGTGTCAACGCAGTCACCGTCCTTCCAAGCAGCGTTTCTGTTCCTACCTTCACCGGCAAGAGTTGCGCGCGCAGGCCCTTTCCAATCACGAAAACAAAGAACGCTGCGGTGACCAGCGTCGCGGGAATAATGTAGCTCAGCGAGAGTCGAAAGAGGGGATCGGCGCGATCGAAGAGCATGAGCGAGCCGACCAGAAAGGCGATGATTCCACCCACAGTCAGAACGCCGTGCGTAGTCGCGTAGACGTCAACGATGAACAGCATGAGCGCGAGCGCGATCAAGAGAAGACCAGTCACGTTGACTGGGAGGATTGCGGCCAGATAAAGCGCAAGGATCAACGCGATCGCGCCCACCACGCCGGGAAGAATCGCGCCGGGTGTGGTTAATTCGCCGATGATCCCGTAGATCGCAATGAGCATGAGGATGAACATCACTTCCGGCCGCCAGAGCTTTTGGAAAATACGCTCGGCGGGCGACATTCTGACCTCCGCCACCTCGGCGCCTGCGGTCTTGAGCGTTTTTCCGTCCACCACGCGCCCGTTCAATTTTTGTAACAGGTCTGGGAGATTGGGAGCGATCAGGTCGATGACTTTTAATTCAAGCGCTTTCTCCGCGCTGATCGACGCGCTCTCTTTTACGGCGGATTTTGCCCATTCGACGTTGCGTTGCCGCTTGCCTGCAATCGCCTCCATGTAGCTCACGGAAAAATTCTCCAGTTTTTGCTTCATCGTATCGTCGGTCTTTTCTTCCCCGCCGCTGGGGAAGCCGCCGATAGACACCGGATGCGCCGCGCCAATAGTGGTAGCAGGCGCCATCGCCGCGACGCTTGCGGCGATCGTAATGAAGCACCCGGCGCTAGTCGCGGTCGCGCCGGTTGGAGCGACATAAACGACCACCGGTACAGTGGAGCCTAAAAAGCTTTGCACGATCTTTTGCGTGGAATCGAGCAAGCCGCCCGGCGTGTTGAGTTGAATGACAAGACACTGTGCATTTTGAGTTCGGGCTTCCTCGATGCTCCGCGAAATGTAAGTCGCGGTCGCCGGGCCGATCGCTCCATCGATTTTGATAAAAGCAACTTTCTCGCTCGCGAACGCCGTCGCGCAGATCAGCCAGAGAGCAAAGCCCATCAACCGCGTCTTCATCCCGGTTTCATCGGCTGAATCTTGACTGCCAAATCTTCGACGCGCGGTTTCACAATTCTTTCGTAATCGCGATAGCTGACTTTAATTGCGTCAGTGTGGGTGCCCGCCTCGAAAACGATGTAATCCTCCTCGGCTAGGCGCTTGTCCACATATGTTGGCAAACCGTAGAGATTGCCAAATGGCGGCATTGCGCCGGTCGCGCAGTCTGGAAATAGCGACTTAAATTCCTGCTCGGAATCTAATGAAGCAGCTTTGCCGACGGCCTTCGCAACTTTTTCAAGATCGATTTGGTGGTCTGCGGGAAGCACCGCTATTAAGTGCTGCTCTCCAGATTTCACCATAACAACCTTCGCGTGGTGCCGACCTTTCACATGCTCGGCCTGGGCGATCCGCTGTGCCGTCACAGCTTCCGGATGATGCAGAATCTCGTAACTGGCCTTGTTGCCATTCAAACAATCGATGAGCTGTTTTGGTATTTTCATCAGCGACTCCGCTGCAAACTATCACTTTCCGGTCGCATCTCTACTTTCCATCAACCGAACAC
>WNFY01000691.1_pt1 | contig 30789 bp, 20 predicted proteins | sample 5400091 | NCBI WGS metagenome assembly WNFY01 (sample SAMN13153364, study PRJNA577476) | soil metagenome | isolation source: 60 cm soil or saprolite under grassland replicate 1 | place: USA:California | collected 2016-06-15 | reverse complement strand
CGCTAACCAGAATAGCGATTCGCCAGCGCAACACTCATCTCCTTGATCGGTACAAAGAAGAATTTTGTCACGTGGTCATGTACGGGACCCAGACCTGCATTGCGGATGGCTGCCGGTTTGCCCAGACATAATACGGAACGAATGTGAGATCAGCGGGCCGCGTTTTACGGGGCGCCGGATTCGCCGGTGCGTATAACGCCTCGCTTGCAGAAGCCAGTTCGTAGGCGCCACCCCGATGGTGTAAGACCACAATACCGTCCAGCAGATCGGCCTTGTATTCATTCCGAAATGCTTTGCTGCGCTCGCTGAAGTTGACGGAAACGTCAGCCAGAGCTACACCGCGCTCTTGATCCAGTTCTTCCATGCAATAGATCATCGGCCCGCGACGGACAGCGACTCGCCCGCGGTCCTCAGCTACGCGGGGATTGGCGGCAACCGGAACAGCTTCCATCGGGAAATTCAGGGACACGCGATCCGCAGGCTTCCACGTGCGTCGCAACGGCAGATACTCTCCCGCTTTCACCGCGAATTCTGGCTTGCCATTAACCGTGACAGATGCGCCATCGGCCCACGTCGGAATTCTTACGTAAACAGTAAATTCGGAAGCTCGATCCGGAGTCAGCGTAAGCGCGATGGATCCATCCCACGGATAATTAGTTTTCTGCTGGACTTTGATCGCGGTGCCATCTTCGAGATGCCAATCCAAAGTGGAATTGTCATACAGGTGAACGTATAAACCGTCCTTACTCGTGCTATAGAAATATCCGGGCAAGGAGGAAAAGGTCCGCTCGATATTCGGCGGGCAGCAGGTTACGTCGTACCAGGGATTGCGAATGTTTGGGCTGCCGCGGAAACCCTGGAAGGAGGCGGGATCGAAGGCAAGCGGATTGCGATAGCAATACGTCGTCCCATCCAACGACATGCCGGAGTTGATGCCGTTGTACAGCGCTCGCTCGATCACGTCCGTGAATTTTGCTTCGCCGCTGGCCGCCAGCATGCGCCAGTTCCACATCATGTTCCCGATTGCCGCGCAACTTTCCCCATAAGCTTGGGCGTTTGGCAATTCGTAGGGATCGCCGAAGGCCTCCCATTGTGCGCGGGCGCCAACCCCGCCGGTCACGTACATCTGCCGCTTCACCAGATCTTCCCAAAGCGTGTTCAGAGTTTTCCAGTATTCCTGGTTGCCGGTTTCGAGAAAATAATCGGTTGCGCCGCAGCACGCGTACATGGCGCGCACGGCATGGCCCTCGAGCTTGGCGCGCGAGGTGAAGGGAGTTCCGCAGAACATGTAGACGATTCGCTCCGGCTCGATCTTCCAGCGATCGTCGCCATGCAAGATGTAACCTGCGAGATCCACATACTGGCGCTTGCCGGTCGTGCGATAGAGCTCAATCAGCGCCATCTCGATTTCAGGGTGCCCGGAGATGATCGGCTTTTGATTTGGTCCCGGCCCGTAATTCGGAATAACGAAGTTGTCCACCATGCGTGCGCCCGCATCCATCAGCGTTGAATCGCCGGTCGCGCGATAGTACGCGATTGCGCCCTGAAGCATGTGGCCGAGGCAATACATTTCGTGCCCAACTTCCTGATCGTGTTGCGACATGCGCAGCGAGACTCGGTCGTTCTGATAGTAGGTGTTCAAATATCCGCTGGGTTCCTGGATGGCGACCACTTCGCGAATCATTGAGTCTGTGATGCGCCGGAGTTCAGGTTGAGCGCTAGATTGCAACGCCCATCCGACACCATCAATCCACTTGTAAATGTCGGAATCAGCAAAGTAGGGGCCTTTCTGGGGCTCGGAACTCTTTCCCACCAATCGGCGGAAATTATCCATGCGGCCGTGCTGTTCCAGTTCTTCGCTCATGGTAGGAATGCTGCGCTCTATGTTGGTCTTGCGGCGCTTGGACCAAAAGCCTTCTTCAATCGTCACCGCCCGGACCGGAACGCTGTGCAATTTCGCGTACGGCGAGTTCGCGGTGTTAATCACGCCTTGATCCTGCCACGCTAAGGCGGCTCCGGCTGCAGCGATGTCGAACAGCCCAGGCAGATGCTTGCCGCCCGCAAATGAAAGCGCGGGGCGCGCGAGAACTCCCGCCGCGGTGGAAGAGACCGCTGTTGAAAGAAACTGGCGTCGAGACACAAACTTGGAAAGACTCATAAAGCACCTCGCTGCTAGCGCGCCGGCAGAATAATGCACTCTGCGCAAATCCAAAAGTTTAGGTTGAGAATACAGGCAAACGTTTACCGACGCGGATACAGTAGTCCCGCCAGCAACTCCTGTCAAGGAAGCAAGTTTAGCCTTTCGGTTCGCGTACACAATTTACGATTTTTTCGACCAGCCCGCGGCAGATTGGATTCCGGCGCCTTCCTTAATCACAAGAAGCTGATCAGCGGAGATGCCTCTCAGCTTCTCCTGCAGGCCACTGGGCCATCGAATTTCAACATCTGCCCTGGTCTCGGTTCCCAGGCCGAAGTGCAACCGCGGATCGTTCGAAGAGTAAAAGCTTGATTGGCTGAGAACTTCCTGTGCCTGTTTCTTGGCGCCGTAATGTACAACCACACGCGCCCCAATCGCGCTGCGGTTTGATTTCGTCCCAATCAGCTTCACCTTGAGCCAGTGATGGTTTCCTCGCATGTCGTTGCGCAGAAGTGACGGCGGTTCGCTCAAGTTCACAATCAGGATATCGACGTCGCCATCGTTATCGAAATCTCCGAATGCGCACCCGCGGCTACAGTGAGCAGCAGCGATTCCCGGACCAGCTTCTTCAATGAGTTCTTCGAAAGTCCCATTCCCCAAATTCCGAAACACAACTCGGGGCCCCTTGTTCGCGTACTGAGGGAGCGTTTTCTCGATCTGGGGATAAACATTTCCCGTTGTCATGAACAGATCCGGCAGGCCATCATTATCGAGATCAATCATTCCTGCGCCCCAACAGATATAGCGGGTTTCAACACCGATTTTTGCAGATCGAGTCAAGTCTTCGAAGTTTCCCTTGCCATCATTGTGATAAAGACCGTTAGTATCTTCCGCGAAATGAGTTTTAAAAATATCCAGATGGCCATCGAGATCGTAATCGCCGATTCCAACCCCCATTCCGGCCTGCTCCATCCCGTCTTCGCTCAGGGCGACACCGCGTAAGACACCTTCCTCGGAGAACTTGCCTTTGCCGCTATTCATAAGCAGCAGGCTCGGAGTGGAATCGCAGGCCACGTAAATATCGGGCCAGCCGTCTTCATTAAAATCGGCCGCGACAGCGGTCATTCCATAACTCTCGCGAAACTCTGAAATCCCCGCTTCCCGACTGACATCCGTAAAAGTTCCGTCGCCATTGTTACGATACAGCGAGTGATATGCGGGCGGGAGGCCGCGCGGACCACATTCGACCGGCACTCCCTTCCAATTGCAGTTGCTGTTCGCACCGGGCTTGGGAACGTGCGCGAGATCGAATTGAAGATAATTGGAAACGAATAGATCAAGATGACCGTCTCGGTTGTAGTCAACAAAAGTGCAGCCTGCTCCCCATCGCGGGTTTTCGTTCAGCAGTCCCGCGTCCTTAGTGACATCGGTAAAAGTTCCGTCGCCATTGTTACGGTACAACTTGTTCTGCCCGAAGTAGGTACAAAACAAATCTTCGAAGCCGTCGTTGTTGTAGTCTCCAACGCAAACCCCGGATGCCCAGCCCGCGTTGCGAAGGCCTGCTTTATCGGTGACATCTGCAAACGTGCCATCGCGATTGTTCTTGTAGAGGCGATTAGTCGCTTCCGGCGGGGCGCCTTCGATTTTCGTGCCGCTGAGAAGAAAAATATCCATCCAGCCGTCGTTGTCGTAATCAATGAAAGCGCAACCACAGCCGGTCGCTTCAAGAATGTAATCTTTAAAATCAGGACGGCCGTAGATGACGGGCGCGGTCAGTCCGGCGGCGGCGGCTATATCAACAAAATGTGCGTCGAAAGGTTTCCCCGATGGAGCTGGTTTGGCTTGGGGCTTTACCGAGCGCGGCGCCACTCCTTGCCCTAGCAGGTGGCCGGCTGATGCAATCGCCGACAAGGTCACAAATAGACGACGAGTGATTTCCATGAAAGAGCCATTCTTCGCAGTTCCGGCGCAGGTGCGTGCTTGTTTTGCACATCGCGGAAACGTTTGCCGGAAAGTGTATTCTATCCGACGCTCTTCCTCAGTCCAATCCCACAGGAGAAATATTCGCGGAAACTCGCGGGCGGGGAAACAGCAATATTGAAGCCGCAGCTTGAGCGGTCAACCCCTTGCTTGTTTTGCTATCCAATCTTCAATGTTTGAATGTAAAACGTCGAGGGGCAGCGGGCCGTCGCCGAGGACCTCGTCGTGAAAGTCACGGATCTTGAACTTGCTGCCGAGCTTCTGGCGCGCTTCTTCGCGCAGCTTAAGGATTTCCAGCTGCCCCAGCTTGTACGCCAGGGCTTGGCCGGGCCACGCTATGTAACGATCAACCTCAGATTGCACGTTCGGCTCGTCCATGGCAGTGTACTTGTGAAAATATTCGACCATCCGGTCCCGCGACCAATGCTTGGCGTGAACACCGGTGTCGATGACCAAACGGATGTCTCTCCACATTTCGTTCTCCAGGCGGCCGTACTCGCTATACGGATCCTGATAAAGACCGACCTCTTTGCCCAGGCGTTCCGAGTAAAACGCCCACCCTTCCACGAATGCAGTGTAGCCGCCATAACGGCGAAAGGCCGGTAGGGTGGGCAATTCCTGCGCCAGCGAAAGCTGCAAGTGATGGCCAGGAATTCCTTCGTGGTATGCAATCGCTTCCACATTTAACAACAGCCGGTGGTCCGGGTTGTATTCGTTCACATTGATGTGCCCGGGCCGGGCGCCGTCGGCTGTGCCGGTGGTGTAGTCAGCAGGGACGGCGTTTTTTGCGCGCGCTGCCTCCATCTGGATCGCGACCAGCTTGCTTTTTGGCAACCGCCCAAACAACTTTGGCAGTTCAGGCTCCATTTCGCGAACGTACTTCGCATACAAATCCAGCAGTTGCTGGCCCGAAGTCGCATAGAGCTGCCGATCATTCTTGATATGTTCGTTGAAGCTGGCGAGACCTTTGAACCCGAGCTTGTTAGCGAGAGCAAGCATTTCGGCTTCGGCTTCGTGCAGTTCCTTCAAGCCGATTTCGTGAATTTGATCGGGCGTGAGGTCGGTTGTGGTCATTCGCCGGACAGAGTATCGATACCGCGCGTCTCCATCCGGAAGTGCCCAGACACCTGGCTCAGTGCGGCCGTGGGGCGCGTAGTCACTCCGGACGAACTCGGCAAATTTGCGATACGCAGGAATGACCTGATCAGTGATCGCGGCAAGAATTCCATCACGCAGGCGTTTTTGTTCAGCTTCAGGAATTCGTGAGGGAAATTGTTTCAGCGGCATTGCGAATGGGCTGTTTTCGCCTGCTTGTTTCGCAATGTCGTCCACCTCCGGAGCGACTTTCTCCAGAAGAAAGCGGGGTGGCATTAGGTGATCGGCCATGCCCTGCCGCATGTTGGCCGTGACCTGATCGAGCACATGCGGAATCTGTCTCAAACGGGATACGTAGTCTTCGTAATCTTTGACAGTGTTGAACGGCGTCAGCGTAATCAGATCGGGCAGTTCGAGATGTGGGCCACTCATCTGATTTACCGGCATCTCCCAATTCTTGAACCGAGCGCCTTCAATGTCCTGCTGCAGCTGGCGGATCATTAGCTGACGGCTCAATTTGTCTTGTTCGGAAAATCCTGATGGATCGATGGCTTCAAAACGCGCCAAAAACTTGCGTTTCTGTTCGACGTCCGAGTGGTGGAAATCGGGTGACTCGTCACTGAACTGGTCGTTATACCGCGGGTCGCCTATTGAGGTGGCAAACTCGGGGCTGGTTCGCAGCTCGTATTCCCATTCTTCATCCAGCAGGGAAGCCAAATCGTGGGTGCGACTCTCGACCGTCGCCGTCGCAGGCGTCTCCTGAGAAAACGCAGCTCTCCCCGGTATCAGAACGACGACGCCGAGGAACGCACCGCAGATTAAGTCACGAGAAAAAACGATCAGCATAGGAACTCTCCGCGCAATATCGATTCCAGCACTTTGGGCAGTTTTAGATCGTCTTGTTATTCACCTTCCAATAGACGGCATAGCGCTCCTGAAGAATTGTGTAGAGCGGCGCCAAGGTTATGGGCTCACTCTGACCGGCCGTATGGAACACCAGCGGCTGCTGTGCATCGGTCTTGACCCATCCAGTTGGATTCGCAGCCTCGGTGACAATTTCAGGGACTTTGTATTGATCCGTTGGCTTGGGCTCATAGTCACCGTACATCATTTCTTTCGAGACACGATCGAAACGCCCAGCCAGTACTAGTGGGCCATACATCATCGCCTGCATAGTGGTGTCGTCAGGCATCGCATGGGTATGCAGACCCATAGGAAGGTGCAACTCGACCTTGTCACCTGATTTCCAAACCCGATTTAGCGCCAGATAACTGCTGGGGCTGGAGAAGGCGGGCAGTTCAGCGCCGTTGACTTTGACGCTGCCGCCGTTGGCCCAGTATGGAATTCGCAGATTGATTTCCACGAGCACAGGGTTCTTCGCGGAAACGACAATTGTGGTCCCCTGCTGCTCTGGGAACTTCGTGTCCTGGCGCACGCTCAGGCCCTTGTCCGGCCACTCTAATTGCGAAGCTACGTAGAGGTTCACGTATAAGGAATCATCATCGTGGAAGTAAATGGTGTCGGTGAGTTTCGCGTATTCCTCGGATCCGGTCCCGGTGCAACACCAGAACGCATCGAATGGCTTCCCAAATGTTTTCCAATAACCGGATGCCAGCGGCAAGTAATACATCATGGTTCCGTCTTCAGGATTAATCGTGCCCAGACGGTGGTTGAACAGCAGGCGTTCGTAATAATCCATAAGGCGAGCGTCAGGTTTCCAGCCAAAAAGGTGGCGCGTCAGCTTCATCATGTTATATGCGCAGCAGTCTTCCGTCGTGTTGGTGCTAAGTTCGGCTGCGAGCTTTCCAGGATCGGTGTTCCAGGATTCGTGATTGCTGGTTCCGCCAGTGCAGTAGCTGCGCTCGCTGACAACTTCATCCCAAAAATATTCGGCGATGTCGCGATAACGGACATCTCCCGTCAGTTCGTAAAGGCGTGCCGCCGCAATTACCTGAGGGATGTGCGTGTTGACGTGCAGCCCTTTGAGTTCGTCGCGGTGGACCGCGAGGGGATCGAAGAATTGTTTTTTGTCAAAACGCTGCGCGATCGCGAGGTAATGCTCTTTGCCGGTAATGGCATACAGGTTTGCGAGGCTCTCTCCCATGCCGCCGTATTCCGTTCCGAACACGCGCTGCATATGTTCGTAACTGAGCGATCCTGTATAGGAGCCGGTCCATGCCGCCATTTGTTCGGCGACATCGAGCGCCTGCTCATTTCCGGTGTGAACATACATGTCCAACATCCCGGCCATGATCTTGTGGACGGTATAAAACGGCGCCCAGACTTTGTCACGATTGCGAAGGCGATCGAAAAAGTCAATCGGGAATGCGCTCAGATATCCACCATTGTTCAAGTCTCTTTGGCACTTGGCGAGCTCCGCGACTACAACGTCGCCATTTTTCTTCAGGTCTTCGTCTCCGGTGCTTGCGTACATGAGCGCCACCGCGGAGAGATAGTGACCACCGGTGTAGTGACCCCGAAGCTCGCAGTCCGGGGCTTCCCAGCCGCCCAATGCCTGCGCCGAGGACGGAATGCCCGCGTTGATTCGAAAAGTATGTAGCAGGCGATCAGTAGGTAGTGACGTCAGATAGCGGCGGTCACCTTCCATCGCCAGCTTGCACGGACCATCGCCTAACCGAACTTGCTTCATCGGAAATGGGCGGACCTTCCACGACACCTTGTCGCGGCTAACCATCCTTCCGTCTTTCAAGGCAGAATCCACCACAGGATCCTGGGCGAACAAACGTTTCGGAATGAGGGCGGAGCCGGCAACGGTTGCGGCACCAGTAGCGATGAAATTTCTACGGGACAGTCTTTTGAGTGAGGACATGCGTGACCTCCGACTAACCTAGTGTGGATATTGTATACACTAGCGGAGTGGACCTGCGAAACGCAAGCCGGGATAGCCGTTCGCGAACAGATCCAGCGATATACTTCGCATGGACTTACGTCTCCATGTTTACTCGCTGCGTGATTTTGTTTGCACTCCTCTTTATGTATTCAGGCATCTCGTTCGCCCAGCCGTCCGGCCCGGCGGACGGTTCCGCTGTTGTCAAACAGGGCATCGCTCTCGCACAAAGAGGCAGATGCAGCGAGGCGCTGCCCATTCTAAAGAAATCGAATTCCCATTTGACGGACAAGCAGCTGAAATATCGGGTCGCCATGGCGACTGCTCGATGCGCCATGAGCCTCGAACAGACTGAGGTGGCGGTGAATGCGCTATTGCTGCTGAATCGAGAATTTCCGCGCGACCCGCAAGTGCTGTATACGATCACTCATTTCTATGCCGAGCTCGCATCGCGTGCGTCACAGGAGCTTGCGGAGTCTGCTCCGAATTCTGCAGAGGCGCAACAACTGGAGGCCGAGGCGTTTGAGTCCCAGGGCAACTGGGACAAGGCTGCGGCGCAATACAGCAAGATTCTCGAACAAAATCCGCAGGCGACAGGAATTCATTATCGGTTAGGGCGCGTCTTCCTAGCGAAGACACCGCCAGAGCCAGATAATGCTAGGAAGGAATTTGAGCAAGAGCTAAAGACCGACCCCACCAATGCGTCTGCGGAATTCATGCTGGGAGAGACAGCACGGCAAGCAGGACAGTGGGGCGAGGCGGCTTCACATTTTTCGCACGCGTTGAAACTCGACGAGGGTTTTATTGAGGCGTATCTTGCGCTGGGGATGTCTCTGAATTCCGCCGGAAAGTTCGGTGAGGCGGTCGGGCCGCTTGAAAAGTATGTGAAGATGCAACCGGCCGATCCGGCAGGGCACTATCAACTCGCCACTGCCTACGCACGAACCGGACGCAAACCTGATGCTGATCGCGAGATGGCCTTGCAGAGGGAAGCGGAAGCAAAGAATCCACAGCAACGGCATTGACCATCAAATGGAGATGTCGAGAATTCGGCGCGACTGGAAGGGCGTCCCGCGCCGCCGATTCCTGCAGGGGTTGAGCGCCGCTGGGGCCGCGTTGGTCGCACGGAATCCCGGACTTACCTGGGCTGGCACGGCAAGTTCACCTCCCGCTTTCCAGGAAATTCCGCCTTCGGTCAGCGGCATTTCATGGGCCCACACCAACGGCCGTTCGCCCCTGGCGCATCTTCCCGAAACTGTTGGCGCCGGCTGCGCATTTCTCGATTATGACAACGATGGCTGGATGGATATCTACCTTCTGAACAGCGGTCCCTGCGATTTCTACAGCCCGCCGCAACCATTGCACAACGCGCTTTATCACAACAACCGTGACGGGACCTTCACTGATGTGACGGTCGGAGCCGGCGTCAGCGGAACTGCATATGGAATGGGCGTTGCCGTGGGGGACTACGACGGCGATGGTTTCCCTGATTTATACGTAACGCAGTATCCGCACAGCATTCTCTATCACAATGACGGTGACGGCACCTTCACTGACGTGACTGCAAAGGCGGGTGTCGCAGCGCCGGGATGGGCCACCAGCGCGGTCTGGTTCGACTACGACAACGACGGGCGTTTGGATTTGTTTGTCTGCCATTTTGTGGATTACAGCAAGGACAAGCTTAAGTTCTGCGGTGACAAACTGACTGACGAGCGGGTTTACTGCATTCCGACAATTTACGATCCCATGCCGTGCTGGCTCTTCCATAACAATGGAGATGGCACGTTCACTGACGTGAGCAAGGAATCCGGTATTGCTCAGTCCCTGGCGAAGGCGTGGGGCGTGGTTGCGGCAGACATTAACAACGATGGATGGATGGATCTGTACGTAGCCAACGACACCGTTCCGAATTTTCTGTTTGCGAATCGCGGCAAAGGCAAGTTTGAAGAAATCGCGATGTTGTCAGGTGTTGGTGTAAACGCGTTCGGCAAACCACGCTCTGGAATGGGAGTGGACGCTGCCGACTACGATCAGGACGGCTCGGTTGATTTGTTTGAGGCCAACGTAGATCACGAGCTCTTTTCCCTGTATCACAACGAAAAGAATGAAGCGTTCAATGACGTGGCTTTGCCTTCAGGAATTGGTGAGCCCACGCGCATGTTGAGCGGCTGGGGGCTGAAGTTTTTCGATTACGACAATGACGGCAATTTGGATCTGTTGGTCTGTAACGGCCATCCAGACGACAAAGTGGATAAACGTATACCGGGAGTAACATTTCTCGAGCCGATGTTGCTGTTTCGAAACAGTGGAAAGGGATTTCAAAATGTGAGCGTGGAGAGCGGGCCGATTTTTTCCCGATCCTTAGCTGGCCGCGGCCTGGCGCTTGGTGACTTCGACAACGACGGATCAATAGATGTCCTGGTCACCCTGAACAACGGCGCACCGGTGCTGTTGCGAAATAACGCCGGGCGCCAGAGTCATTGGCTCGGCGTGAAGCTGGTCGGACGCAAAGCCAACATAGACGCGATCGGCGCGAAACTAACCTGGCGCTCGGGAGATTTTGAGCGGCATCACTTCAAAGTCGGCGGTGGAAGTTACCTTTCGTCGCACGATCCGCGAATGGTTTTGGGACTGGGCCAGCGGAGCAAAATAGACTGGCTCGAAGTGAAATGGCCCGAGCCCAGCGGCAAGACGGAGCGATTTACGGATTTGCCGATTGATCGCTACATCACGATTGTGGAGGGGGAAGGAAAGTGGAAGTGAGGGAAAGAGCATGAAAAGTGTGATCATTACCTGCGTCGCAATAGCGTTGGCGATACTCGCAACGGCACAGCAAGCGTCAACTCCCGTCAACGAAGTGCACCAACTCTACACGCAAGACCAAGCGGATCGCGGTGTCGGGCCAGCGAAGTCCCTGCCCTGGGAGCAGATTGACCCGCGCGACCGCAGCAGGCGGATTCGCGTCCACGAGCTGCTCGAGTCAAATCAATTGAAAACCGCCGAAGACTTTCACGATGCGGCGTTCATTTATCAGCATGGGCACGACCCTGAGGATTACTTGCTCGCGCACGTCCTGGCAATGGTCGCGGTGCAGAAGGGAGACACTAAGAGCCTTTGGATTTCTGCCGCGACACTGGATCGCTACCTACAAACTATCGGCCAGCCGCAGGTTTTTGGCACTCAGTACAACAATCATGGCGATTCGCCCTACACGCGGGCGCCTTACAACCGAGACCTGGTTCCCGATCAATTTAGAGCATTGTTTTGTGTGCCAGATACGGAACAACAACGGAAGAATGTGGCCGCGTTTAACGTTGGCCAGTATCCAGAAGGAATGATTCCGCAGGGTTGTACTCGTTGACTTATGAAACAAGCTTTGACTCTCTGCGCCTTCATCGCTACGACAGCCTTCGCGACTACGCCGAGCTGCCCTCAAGCAACAATTGGAAGGCAGACCATACCGAGTGACCGGAGATCTCTGGCTCCAGACTCCGGCAGTGGTGCTGCGCCCCTCCCTGATGCTCAGGGTGAAGAAGAACTGCAAAAGGGAACAACGCTGACCCGGAGCGGGGCATTTACCGAGGCAATTCCACATCTGCTCGCTGCAGATGGGCACGTGACCAACGAGTATGCCGCAAGGTTCAATCTGGCGCTTTGCTACGTTGGCACGGGCGAGTTTGCGAAGGCGATTCCGGTGCTCGTTGATCTGCAAGGCGATGGACATGACAATGCAGATGTAAATAATCTGCTAGCGCAAGTTTACGTCGGAGACGGACAGGACCAGAAGGCATTCGACGCGCTGCAGAGAGCGGTCTCGTTTACACCCGCGAACGAGAAGCTGTACATGTTTGTGGCTGATGCTTGCGTGGGCAAGCAGAACTATGCTCTGGGGCTGCGAGTCGTTGATCTCGGTTTGAAGAACCTGCAAGACTCTGCGCGGCTGCACTACGAGCGAGCGATGTTGCTTTCAATGCTCGACCGTTTTGACGAAGCAAGAATTGATTTTGACCACGCTCAGAAGCTGGCGCCGGATTCCGATACCGCTTTCGATGCGGCAGCGTACCAAGCCATGTTTGCTGGCGATGTTGCTGCCGCTGTACGCATAGCGCGCACAGGTGTTTCCAAGGAACATCAAGATTTCATGTTGTTGGCGCTTCTTGGTGAGGCGCTGCTTCGGTCGGGTGCAACTCCGGGTCAGCCTGAGTTTGAAGAAGCGCGGCAGGCGCTTGAAAAATCCATCAACTTGCGCCCGAATTATCCGAGCTCACAGCTAGCGCTCGGAAAACTGCACCTTCTCGAAGGCCGAACCGCAGATGCAATCGTGCATCTCGAGATTGCGCGACAGCTCAATCCAGATGACCCGGCAGTCTATTCAAATTTGGCTGCCGCCTATCGCAAGGACGGCAATCCCCAAAAAGCACAGGAATCACTTATCACTTTGGCGAGATTAAATCAGGCGCAGGCCGAAAAGATAAGGTCCGCACCTGGAGACCGGAAAGCGAGCTACGCAGGGGATTTAACGAGGAAATAGTTTGAAATGAAATCTCGAATTCAACGATCAAAGGAACGATTCGAGACCTGCTGTTTGGTTCTGGCCGCGTTTATCTGGGCATCCTCGCTGTTGCACTCTCAAGAAGGTCCGCCAAAGTTTCGAATTGGAGCCGAACTGCTAGGCGGTACGAAATCTTCTTGTCCCGTTTTCATCGGGCGTGTGTCAAAACCCTCGCCTGCTGAGAGAGCTGGGCTTGAACCTGGCGACCGCCTGCTCACTGTAGATGGAAAAACGGTGGACAACGTGCGCGATGCCGCGCGGCTCGTTAGTTCGGATTCGCCAGGATCGGCGACCCTGCAGATCGTGAGAGCGGGGCAACGCCTTTCAGTAAATGTTCAGCGCGAGGACAGTGAGAGACTTTGGCGAGAGCAGGGTTGGAGGGTGGTGCAGGACGGCCTGCTTGTGAAAGCCGATGCGACTGATAGCGAAATTGAGTATCTACGCCGGACACTCCGCCAACTCGAAGAATACAATGGGGCACTTCAAACCGCTTTCCCAGATCGTCATTATCCTTTGGATAAGGAGACTTACTATCCCGGTTTCGAAGTGTTCAGTCTGAACAATGGAGCTCTGGTGATCGTTGGAGGAATCGAGGATGGCCCCGCGTCCCGGGCCGGTATCCGATACGGCGATCGGATTCTGGCAATCGACGGTATGGATCCACAGCGTAAATCAGTTGCTGACATCGAGGCTGCGCTCAGCAGTAACAAGCCAGCCTCGGTGACCCTGAAAATCGCTCGTGGTACTACTCCTCGAACTTTCGCTTTTGCACTCGAAAAGTCATCAGCGGTTCTGCGCGAGAATGGCAAGAAAGTCGTGAATGGAAAAATCGTACCGCTATGGCTACCAGACGAGTACTTGGTGTGTTGGGAGTAAGAAGGCACTCGACACAAATATCAGCGCGACGTAACTCGTGGAAAGGGGCGCTCGACAATTCCCACGCCTTCCTTCACTGCTATGATCTGATCGCATCGGACTTGCTTAAGCTTGGTAATCATTCCGCTGGGCCAATTAATCTCGATTGAATCTATTTTTGTTCGTGTCCCTAGCCCAAAATGCAGGCGCGGATCTTGCGCTGATTGGTAGCTCACGCCGCCCTTGCGCTGATCGTAGAGAACCAAATCCCCCGCTGTGAGCTTCACGCGTGCGCCGACGCCATCGCGATTGGATTTTGTTCCGATCAGAAAAATCTCCAGCCAGTGATTCGCGTTGCTCCCATCGTTTCGCAAGAGCTGCGGAGCTTGACCATTGTTGCTGATAAGAATGTCGAGATCGCCGTCGTTGTCGAAGTCACCGATAGCGGCGCCGCGGCTTACGCGAGGTAGAACGAAATCCGACCCAACTTGATCGCTCACATTTTCGAAAATCCCTCGACCGTTGTTTCGAAACATGAGCTTCGGCTCCGCATACTTCGTGTCTGCGTGATAGCGCTCGATGTTGTCGAGGACGTGGCCGTTCGCCATAAACAGATCGGTCCGGCCGTCATTATCGAAATCCAAAAAGCGTGTGCCGAAGCCACTCATGTGGAAGGTTGCGTAGCCTATCTTCGTGCGGAAGGTCGCGTCCTCGAATAAGCCGTCCCCAAGGTTCTGATAAAAGCGCGCCAACTGCATGTCGAGATGAGTGACGATCAGATCCATGCGGCCGGTGCCGGTCGTGTCCGCGGCATCGCAGCCCATGCCTGCTTCGAATTGCCCGTCGCCGCTGACAGCGACACCCGCGAGATATCCGACCTCGCTGAAAGTCCCATCGCGATTGTTGTGAAACAGAAAATTCGGCATGTGATCGTTGGCGATAAAGATGTCCTGCCAGCCGTCATTGTCGTAGTCGAAGGTGACCACACCGAGGCCGTTGCCCGCCTTGAGTCCCACGCCTGATGACTTGCTGACGTCCGTAAATGTTCCATCGCCATTGTTGTGATAAAGCGTCGGCGGCTGACCGTTGAAATCGTCAGGATGGCAGTAGCTGCGCATGCCCGGTCCGCGATCGCCGCAATAGAAGTTGCGCTCGGGAGACCAATCAACGTAATTCGCAATCACGAGATCGAGGCGGCCGTCGTTGTCGTAGTCGAACCACGCCGCGCTCGATGCCCAGCGGCCGGAGTTGGCGACTCCCGAGTGCGCAGTCACATCTGTGAATGTCCCATCGCGATTGTTGTGATAGAGAATGCAGTGTCCGTAGCCGCACAGAAACAAATCGGGGAATCCGTCATTGTCGTAGTCGCCGACAGCGATACCCATTCCGAACAAACCTTCCGCGCCGACGCCTGCTTTCTCGGTGACATCGGAAAACGTGCCGTCGCCGTTGTTGCGGTAGAGAGCGCTTCGTAACGGAGGGGCCGGCTTGTACGCAGGAGTTGCAGCCCCGTTCACTAAATAAAGGTCGAGCAACCCATCTTGATCGTAGTCAATCCACCCGCAGCCAGAGCCCATGGTTTCGATCAGAAACTTCTCAGGTGAAGCGGCATTGTCATGCGAGAACGTGATCCCGGATTGGCGGGCAACGTCCACATAAGTGACACTGGATTGGGAAACCGGCCAGAACTGGCGCGGCCCGACCAACAATGCAGTGGCCGAACCCGCGTACTTGAGGAGGTCTCGCCTGGAGAATTTGTTCACGGTTGAGGTGAATCTTAGCCGTTGTCGCGTTTGCCTGCGACGATCCGGGACGATGGATGGTCACGAAATAAGATTTGGCTTGACAACCACTCTGAATAAAGTATACAAAATCCAACCAAGGGAAAACGTTTGCTGTCGTGTATATCCACGAGGCTTTCCTATCGCGGACAAGCGTTTTCTGCTCGTGGCCGACGAACGGAACGACTCTTTGCTGAAGGAGGCTGTATGTCTCGCAAGTCTGCGTTCTCTTTCTATCTCTCAATCGCAGCAACTCTTTTGACTTCGATTTGGGTCCTGCCAGTCGCATTTGCGCAGCACGGATCAGAAGGCACCGTTTCGGTCACCGTGCTTGATCCTAGCGGCAGCGTGGTGCAAGGCGCGGACCTGGAGTTAACGGACCTCGCGACGAATGTTGCCAGGAAGGGCCAGACGCATGAGTCGGGTACTTACACCTTCGTAAACTTGTCGCTCGGAAAATATAAGTTGACTGTCGGTAAGAGCGCCTTTAAGACACAAGTCTATGGCGATGTTGTTGTGGAAGCTGCGCGCACCACTGACATCAACACTGTGCTAAGGGTCGGTGCCGCAGCTGAAACCATCGAAGTAAATGGCGGCGCGGCACCCCTGATCGAAACCACAACTAACAGTATTGGCACCACGATCGACATGAAGCAGATCGAAGATCTGCCAATTCAAGGTCGCGATATCGGTCAACTCTCGCAACTCATCCCTGGGTACACGGGAGGGCAGAACAACGAAGGTGGGACTTGGAATGGTCTCCCGTCAATAGATCAAGGTAACAATATTGACGGTATCATCGGCAGTCCGAGCCGAATGAAGTTTGGTGGAAACGCTGCGCCAGCTGTGACACCACGCCTGGAAAGCATCGAGGAGATGACAGTACAGACTGAGCAGCTCGATATGAATCAAGGTTTCGGGCAGGCCAGCATGCAGATTAATTTTGTCACGCGGCGCGGCAGCAATGCATTTCACGGACGCGTCTTCGATGACTTCAGAAACGCAGCGCTGAATGCGAACAGTTGGAACAACGACGCCCTTACTGCACTGGATCCCACAAACCCACAGACAAAAAATCCCATAAAGTTGAATGACTTCGGCGGCAGTGTCGGCGGTCCTATCCTCAAGAACAAATTGTTCGTCTTTGGCACATTTGCGGAATCCAGGCGGCCTGGAACATCTCAATACAACAACTGGCTGTTGACACCTGCGGCACAATCGGGAATCTTCACGTGGGTTGACCAAACTACTGGTGCGACAAATACGCAAGATCTTTACCAGTGGGCAGCGAGTCATGGGGTGACGAGCAACAACGTCCAGAGCCCGGCAACCGCGGCTGTGTTCGCAGCTTATCCTGCGTTGAACTTGGGAAGCATCACCCCGGCTGTTAATGGTGACCCGAATGTTAACCGAATCGACTGGCAAGTCGCGAATCCAACGGTAATCTACTACCCGGCTGTTCGCGTTGACTTTACTCCGAATGACAAAATGCGCTTTAACGTCGCATGGAACATGACGAAGGGCACGCAGCCCTCAACCAACGCACCCGATTTTCCGGGTCCGACATGGGCAAAGACGGGCGCGGGCAACACCAGCAAGAATTATTCCGCTTCCTTTGGCTTTGATTGGACGCTATCGCCTAATGTTGTAAACGAATTCCGCGGCGGGTACCTGTACAACGCTAACCTCTTCTCCTATAACGCCGCCCCGATCGACATAAATGTGCCGCAAGTCGCTTGGGCCTATCCTGGTGCGGGCGGACAGCGCAGTACTCAGATGAACGGAACTGTTGACTGGCTTCTGGTCGGAACCTTCTACCCCCTTCTGAATGCCTCCGATACAGTGAGCTGGCAGAAGAAAGCACACAGCTTCAATTTCGGGTTCTCTTGGTATCAGGAACAAGATCACTATTACAACGCAGTTCAGGGATTCCCGGTGGTGACCTTGGGCCTCGTGACCGGAGATCCTGCTACCAACGCGATCGGCAGTATTCCCGGCCTGACCGGCGCTCAGCGCGCGCAAGCGCAACAATTGTACGCAATTCTCACCGGTAGGGTCTCAGGTATCAATGGCGAGTACGCCTACGACCCGAACACCAAGCAATACAACTCAACCAAACTCCTGGGATACAACCTCGACGAGTTGCAGCGGGCCTGGGCGCTGCACTTTCAAGACTCCTATCGTTTGCGGCCGAATCTAACGGTCAACTACGGTCTGCGGTGGGACTTCACCGGTCCGGACCACGATCTCACCGGCGGCTACCACAACGCAGATCCAGCTGCGATGTTTGGTCCGTCCGGATTCTACAATCTGTTTAATCCGGGTTCATTCAAGGGTGACCCGAATCCTCAAATTGCACAGCGGCCACGGCCATTTAACAGCTGGAACGTCAGTCCCCAGCCCGCGGTAGGAATTGCCTGGAATCCGCATGGTGGCGAAGGATGGCTTGGCAAGATTACGGGTGGCGATCAGACGGTGATTCGCGCGGGGGCATCATTGAAGAAATTCACGGAGCCGCAGCAGTACTTCTGGAACCAAGCCTCCGACATCGGTGCATTCTTCTACCAGTTTTTCAATCTCTATTCGAACAACACCGGCAGCCCCAATAGCTTTTCACCCGGAAGCTACATTTTGAACACTCCTTTTCTCTTCAACAACAGTGCCGCGCTCCAACTGCCAACGGGAAAATCTTATCTGCTGTCCCCGCAAGCCTATTTGAAGAGCGAAGCGGAATCTGATTTCACCTTCGCTGGTGGTCCAGGCGCAAATGGTATTGACCCCAACATCAAACAGCCATACAGCGAGTCGTGGAATTTTGGGATCCAGCGCCAACTGGGGAACAGTCGCGCGTTTGAGATACGTTATGTTGGCAATCGAACACTGCGGCAGTGGATGTATCAAGACGTCAACGAGGTCAATATCTTCCAGTCTGGATCCTATGGCGTTCTCACGAACGTTAAGGCAGCACAGAAAAACTTGGCGGCTTACGAGCAGGCAACAGGCTGCAATCTTCCAACTAGCAACACACCTTGCAGTTTTGCTAATCACGGTCTTCCCGGACAACAGCCTACTCCACTCTTCGACGCGGCGTTCGCAGGAGAATCGGCAGGTGCCGATGGTAGTCTTGCTGACTATACCGATTTCAACTTTTCTACCATGGTGGCGATGGGAGAGGCCGGTTCGCTTGCAGGAAGGCTTACCAACAACAACGGCACCACGCAATATTTCTGCAACCTGATGGCGGATTCTTCGGGCAATAATCCATTCGGGCCGTGCACAAACCCGCTGAATGCGGTGAACTGGGCTGGTGGGCCGGGTCCAGGTTTGCCGAGCAACTTCTTCCAGGCGAATCCGTTTGAATCTGGGAACGGCGCTCTTTTCCTGGTTGCCGAGGGATACTCCAATTACAACGCATTGCAGGTTGACTTCCGCCAGAGGCAGTGGCACGGCTTGCAATTTGACGCCAACTACACGTGGGGAAAAACTCTTGGCATCAGCAGCCCGAACAATTGGCAAGGTCAGACGTACACCTTCACTCTGCGCAATCCGCGCTTGGGTTATGGGCCCGCACTCTTTGACATCCGGCACTCGCTGAATATCAATGGCACGTTTGATCTTCCATTTGGGCGCGGCAAGGCGTTCCTTGGTCAGAACAAAGTGCTGGACAAGGTTGTGGGGGGCTGGACGCTTGGCACTATCTTTAATTTCCAGACTGGCACTCCATTCCTTTTGGGTGGCGGCAGCGGGAACGGCGATCCCTTTACAGCAAGCACCTTTAACAACAACCCAAATGCTGACGGTCTAGGCGACGGCGGCGTGGTTCTGCACGGGGTAACTGCATCTCAATTGCAGAGTGCGGTTGGCGTATATCGGATACCGGGATCGACTCAGGTTGCGCTCATTAATCCCAAGTACCTTGCCACATCGTCTGGCCTGAACATCGGTGGCGGCGCGAACCCGACTTACATTACTCCGAACACGACGCCAGGGACGATCGGGCAGCGTGTCTGGTTGTACGGACCGAAGTACTGGAACGACGACATGTCGCTCTCGAAGCGCTTTCCAATTCGCGAAAGCCTGAGCTTCACATTCCAGGCGGAAATGCTGAATGTCTTTAATCACCCTAACTTCCAGCAGGGCCCCGGCTCGGGCTGTAACTACTACTGTACTTCCGCTGGATATCAGTTTCCGTTTATCCAAGGCAGCGGGTTTGGGCTGGGCGGCATATCACCGAACTACAACGTCGACTCCCCTAATCAAGGAGCACGAGTAATAGAGTTGCGGGCCAATATCGAGTTCTGAAGCTTCCCTGCCAACGGCGATGCAATCGCGGTTAAACGGCTGCGATTGCATCACCGTCTTTTGTCAGCCTGTCCCTTGCTATTAAGGTGAAATTGGGGAGTATTCCGAGTAGCGGGAGAGTAGTCTGCTCAGGACGACGACCGTCGCTCTTGCAGTGCCTGCTTCAGCGACTGTCCAGCGTACTGAATATGCTGCCGCAGCAACTTGCAGGCCCCACTGACGTCGCGCTGGCGGCATAATTCTAAAATCTGGTGATGTTCCTCATTGGCGCGCTTGATGCCGTGCGTCAGGTAGAGCTGCAGGCGGGTATAACGCTCGCCGCTGTTGTTGACGTTGCGGATGATGGCCATCGAGTACGGGCGTTCGGCGCGGGAATACAAAATTGAGTGAAACTGCCAGTTCAGGCGTCCCCAGGAAAACAGATGGTCTTCATGCTGGAGTTCGCTTTCATAGCGGCGCAACACGACATCCGCCTCGGCGAAATCGCTGTCAGTCAGGCGCGGGATGGAATGCTTCAGAATTTCCGGTTCGAGCAGCGCGCGTATCGTGAACAGTTCCTCGATGTCAGTCGGCGAGAGCGCAGGGACGATGGCGCCGCGGTTAGGGACGATTGTGATCAGTCCTTCCGCATCAAGTTGGCGCAGAGCTTCGCGCACCGGAATCCGGCTCACGTGATATTGCATTGCAATCGCGTCCTGGCGAAGCTGTGCGCCTTCGGGAATTGTGCCGCGGATGATTTCCTCGCGCAGCTTGTCAGCGACGGCCGAAGTGAGCGACTGCCGCGGAATTGCCGATTCGGGTGTGGGGCTGAGACTCATTTCATTTAGTGAAGCAAGAGCTTTTAACCGCAGAGATCGCAGAGCAAACCTTCAGCTGGATTCCTCTGCGACCTCGGTGAAGCCTCGGTGAACTCTGCGGTTAAAAGCTTTTTGCCCTGCATAAGCACAAACGCATAATAGCGGTACATTCCCCTTGGCGCAATAAGCCTGTCACCCCGAACCCCGCAAAAACTGTCAGGCTAGTCTGCTATCTCCTGGTCGGTTGATGGCGAGATGGCGGCGCGCTGAATCAGCAAATAGACCGGAACTCCGAGTAGGACGATCGCAAGGCCCGGCCATGTCGTCGCTGGGCGATAGGCGAACAACAGCGAGAGAATCGTGGCTGCAACCAAAACATATGCCGCCGGAATCAGCGGATAACCGGGTACGCGATAAGGGCGCGGTGCGTTCGGCCGCTTGTATCGCAAGCGGAAAACTGCGGCCACTGTGAGCACGTAAAAAATGAGGGCAGCGGAAATCACGTACTCGAGCAAGTTGCTATAGACATTTCCAAACACGCCGGTTTCGGGATTGTAGGTTCGGGGAAGTACCAGCAGAATCGCCCACAAACCCTGCGTCCAGAGCGCTGCAGCCGGGACTCTTGCAGAATTCAGATTGCCGCCAAAATGGAAGAAGAGCCGCTGCCGTGCCATCGCGTAATAGGCGCGCGCGCCGGCAAGAATGAGAGCGTTGATGCAGCCGAAAGTCGAGATCATGATTGCCCCGGCCATCAACACCGTTCCCACGCCTGGGAAGATCGCCTGTAAAGTTGCAGTGCCGACGCGATCTGAAGGCGCGTGTTGGATGGCTGGTAAGGGAAGGGTCATGAGATACGCGAGGTTCGCCAGCAGGTACAGCGTGATCACAATAATGGTGCCGAGCACCATCGCACGCGGGATGTTTTTCTCAGGCTGACGCACTTCGCCTGCGGCGAATGCAATGTTGTGCCACGAATCGGCGGAAAAAAGGGATCCAGTTTGGCTGAGGCAGAGCGCGACAAACAGTCCGAATGCTGTGGTGGCGCTCACAGTCGAATTAAGCGGCTCAAATCCGTGCGGGCGCCAGAAATCGCGAAAGTTAGCATGGATTGCTTCAGCGTTCTTACCAACGAAAATTCCAGCAGCAATGAGCGCCAGCAGGGCCGCGGTCTTTGCAATTGTAAAAACATTTTGAATTGCCTTGCCGTAACGCAGTCCGCGAGTGTTCGCGAAAGTGAGCAACGCAATGATCGCCAAGGCGAGTAACTGTGCGGTCGACAGGGAAAACGCGTAATGAGCGGAAATCCGAACTGGAGAAATCAGATAGTGGCCTTCTGCGATCGTTGGCAGCAACACGCCGGTGAATCGAGCGAACGCGACCGCGACGGCGGCTATGGTTCCGGTTTGGATGACAACAAAAAGTGTCCATCCATAAAGAAAGCCGAAGAGTGGCGAGTAGGCCTCGCGCAGGTAAACGTACATGCCGCCGGCTTGCGGCATCATAGCGGAGAGTTCTCCGTAGCAGAGTGCACCGGCGATGGTGAGAGCGCCAGCGATGGCCCAAGCTAGCAGCAGCCAGCCCGGACTCCCGATATTGCGCGACATCTCGGCGGAGACAATGAAGATTCCCGAACCGATCATCACGCCAACCACGAGCATGGTGGAGTCGAACAACCCCAGGCCGCGAGAAAATTCGTTGTCCAAAGACGTGTCGTTGGCGACAACGGATTGCGTCGGTTCGTCAGGCAAAATAGAGTCCCTCAAATTGCAGCGCAATTGTAAATAGGCTTGACTAGGTGGATATTGTATACATAACATAGCTTCTTGCCCAAACGATTTACTCGCATTGGGCGGACGGCAGTAAGCCTTTGTAATTATTGGAGTTTCACAGAGCAATGCCCTCCAGCGCGGAGCTAAGATTGTCAGTGACGGATGTAAATCCGGAGTCACAACGCCAGAGGCACCTCTTGGATCGCTCTGCTGTTCAGCGGGTTCGGATCATCGATTCTCACACTGGGGGTGAGCCTACACGCCTGGTGCTCGCCGGTGGTCCAGACCTGGGCAACGGTACAGTTGCCCATCGATTGAAACGTCTTCGGTCTGACTACGATTGGTTCCGCTCGGCAGTTGTGAATGAACCGCGAGGGTCAGATGTGATCGTCGGGGCTTTGTTGTGTGAGCCGTTTGATCGGTCATGCGCGACGGGCGCGATCTTCTTTAATAATGTCGGCTATTTAGGAATGTGCGGCCACGGTACCATCGGATTGATAGTCTCGCTCGCGCATATCGGCCGGATCGGAATTGGAAATCATCGCGTGGAAACGCCGGTTGGTATCGTGACCGCAATCCTGCACCAGAACGGCGAAGTAACGGTCAGCAATGTCCCGAGTTATCGCAAGGCTGCGAAGGTTGCGGTTGATGTCCCTGGATATGGCACCGTATGTGGCGACATCGCCTGGGGCGGGAATTGGTTCTTCCTAATCGAGAAACATGGCCTGGAAGTGACGCTGAAGAATGTCGAGGAGCTTACTGCTTTTACCTGGGCGGTGCGGCAAGCTTTGCACGATTCGGGTATCACTGGGGATAACGAGCAGGAGATCGATCACATCGAGTTGTTTGCGCCCTCGAGGATACCAGGTGTGAATAGCAAGAATTTCGTTCTTTGCCCGGGAAAAGCGTACGACCGTTCTCCGTGCGGCACCGGCACCAGTGCAAAGTTAGCTTGCCTTTATGCCGACGGAAAGTTGCGCCAAGCTGAGGTGTGGAGGCAGGAAAGCCTTGTTGGCAGCGTGTTCGAAGGCAGCATCGAGGTACGGGACGAAATTGTGTATCCGCGTATCAAGGGTTCGGCTTTTATCAGCGGGGAAGGTGAATTGGTATTAGATCCGCGGGATCCGTTTTGCAATGGCATTGCAATATGAGCAGAACGGCGTATGACGTAGTGATCGTAGGTGCGGGCATCGTCGGTGCGGCCTGCGCGAACGAGTGCGCCCGTCAGGGGATGCGCGTTGCTCTCGTAGATCAGGATTCAGCCGGAGGCGGCGCAACCAACGCCGCCATGGGTCACATCGTGGTGATGGATGATTCCGAAGCTCAATTCTCGCTTACACGCTATTCGCAGCAGTTGTGGCAAGAGCTGAAGCTGCAGCTTCCAGACGACGTCGAATACGAACAGTGCGGAACCATTTGGGTCGCGGCGGACGAAGAGGAGATGCAAGCGGTCCGACGCAAGCATGCATATTACAGTCGCGCCGGAGTTCCGGTCGAAGTGCTCGACTCTCAAAGCTTGAGCCGGTTGGAGCCAAATCTGCGGAACGCGCTTGCGGGCGGACTGCTGGTTCCGCAAGACGCAGTACTCTACCCGCCCTGTGCAGCGCGCTTCTTGTTGGAACGCGCGCAGGCAGCCGGCGCGACGCTAAGTTTTGGGGTTCAAGTGTCACGCATGAGAAGCGGATGCGTTCGCCTTTCCGATGGTACTGAGTTTTCCGCTCCGGTAATCGTGAATGCCGCGGGTGCTGCGTCGCCGATGTTGACCCCCGGAATTGAAGTCAAGAAACGCAAAGGCCATCTGGTCATTACAGATCGATATCCAGGGTTGGTGCGGCACCAGCTGGTTGAGCTCGGATATCTGAAGAGCGCACATTCGGTGATCAGCGACTCCGTGGCCTTTAATGTCCAGCCCCGCCGGACCGGCCAGGTGCTGATCGGCTCCTCCCGGCAATACGGTGCCGAGAATAATGAGGTGGACCATCAGATCCTTGCCCGAATGGTGCAGCGCGCAAGCCATTACATGCCGGCGTTGGCACACACTTCAGCGATCCGCGTGTGGACTGGATTTCGAGCGGCGACACCTGACAAGCTTCCGTTGATCGGTCCTTGGCCGGAAGATTCAACGCTATTTCTTGCCACAGGGCATGAAGGATTGGGCATTACAACTTCTCTCGCAACCGCGCGATTGTTGGTGGCGCAAATAACGGGAGGGACTACCGAGATACCGGTCGAGCCGTACTTGCCCGCCCGCACCGTGAGCATGGAGCATCTGCATGCCTGAAGAGATCACCCTTACGGTGAATGGCCGCAGTGTTTCGGTCGCCCGTGGCGCGACCGTCGCCGTCGCTGTAACCGTAGCCGGAATGCACTGCCGCAAGTCCGTCACCGGCGAGCCACGCGGGCCATTGTGCGGAATGGGAATTTGCTTTGAATGCCGAGTCGAGATCGACGGAGCGTTGCATCAGCGCAGCTGTCAGATTCTTTGCGCGTCTGGCATGGATGTCAGGACCGATGAACAAGGAAATTGCAAGTCGATTTGACGTGCTGGTTGTTGGGGGCGGCCCTGCGGGAATCTCCGCGGCGCTCTCCGCGGCAGACGCGGGCGCACACGTCGGGATAGTCGACGATAATCCCGGCCTCGGCGGACAGATCTGGCGTGGCGAAGCTACGAACTGCACTTCAGCTGCTTCCCCTTGGATTAATGGTTTATCCGCTAAGGGAGTTGAATCGCTTTGCGGAACGCGCGTGATTGACCGCATAGGGCCGAACACATTGTTGGCTGAAGGTGCGGATCAGATTTGTGAGCTGACTTATCGCAAACTCGTGCTGGCCACCGGCGCCCGGGAACGGTTTCTACCTTTTCCCGGGTGGACGCTTCCTAATGTGATGGGAGCGGGTGCGCTGCAGGCCCTGGTTAAATCCGGACTGCCCATTCATGGCAAGCGAGTGGTAGTTGCCGGTACCGGCCCACTTCTGCTCGCGGTTGCTTCCTGCCTGCGTAAGCATGGTGCCGAAATCGCGATCATCTGTGAACAGGCAACTCGCGCGTCGTTGGCAAGATTCGGTTTCTCGCTCTTGGCCTATCCGCAGAAAATTAGGCAAGGGTTATCTCTTCGCAAAGATTTTTTGGGGATTCGGTTCGTCCCTGATTGCTGGCCGGTGGCTGCCACCGGCGACGGCGTTCTGGAGCATGTAACGTTGGCGCGCGGAAATGATCTGGACAACATTTCGTGTGATTACCTCGCGTGCGGATTCCATCTGGTGCCTAATACTGAACTCCCCAGCCTGTTGGGGTGCCGGCTCAAGGATAGTTTTGTCAAGGTTGACGACTTGCAGCGCACTTCGGCACCCGATGTTTTCTGCGCCGGAGAGCCCACTGGTATTGGCGGCCTGGAACTGTCGCTCATTGAAGGAAAGATCGCCGGCCTGGCTGCGGCTGGCATGGCGGAAGACGCCCGCAAATTGTTTCGCAGTCGCGCCAGGTTGCACAGGTTCAAGATAAAACTCGATCAGGCTTTTGCGCTGCGGGATGAGTTGAAGAAGTTGCCCCAGCCTGCGACCATCGTTTGCCGTTGCGAAGACGTTACCTACGGCACTCTGAGTCAATACCGGTCGTGGCGTGCCGCAAAACTGCAGACCCGCGGCGGAATGGGATCGTGCCAGGGTAGAGTATGCGGCCCGGCAACAGAACTCCTGTTCGGATGGACACCGGATTCTGTCCGGCCACCGATCTTCCCAGCAAGACTTCAGAGCCTCGGAACCATCCGCGATATCGAGCCAGCGCAATATGAAGCAATGCGAGGAATCCAATGAACTGGAATGGTGTAATGCCCGCGATCACAACCTGTTTCGACGCGAACCTGCAAGTGGACCACGGATTTATGACGAAACACTGCCGCTGGCTGCTCGATGCCGGTTGCACTGGGATCGTGCCGCTGGGCTCTCTGGGTGAAGGGGCTACTCTTTCGTTCGATGAAAAAGTACAGGTCCTGCGCACCTGCGTAACTGCCGCCAGTGGCCGGGCGGCGGTGGTGGCGTCGATTTCCGCGCTTTCCACCTCGGAGGCGGTTGCATTGGCGAAAGCGGCAGCAGATCAGGGTTGTGACGCGCTCATGGTGTTGCCGCCGTATGTTTATCAGGGCGACTGGCGCGAGATGAAGACGCACGTAAAAGCGGTGTTTCGCGCAACTCCGCTTACATGCATGCTCTACAACAACCCCGTAGCATATGGCACAGATTTCCTGCCTGAACATATTCAGGAGTTGGCGGCAGAGTGCGAGAATTTTGAAGCGGTAAAGGAGTCGAGCACCGATGCCCGCCGGGTGAGCGCAATTCGTGCCCTGCTCGAAGATCGTCTGGAAATTTGTGTCGGAGTCGATGATGCCATTATCGAAGGAATTGGAGTGGGAGCCAAAGGATGGATTGCAGGATTGGCGAATGCATTGCCCCGCGAGTCGGTGGAACTGTTCAACTACGCGATCAACTGCGAGCACGAAAAAGCCTTCGAACTGTATCGCTGGTTCTTGCCACTCTTGCGGATGGACACGGTCCCCGAGTTTGTTCAGCTGATCAAACTTGTTCAGGCTGAAGTTGGGATAGGGAATCCACGAGTGCGGCCGCCGCGCTTGGAACTAGTCGGGGACAAACTGGAGCAGACGAGGAAGATCATCAAAGAAACCCTTCGTGCGCGGACGCAATTGGTAAGTGACTAGGTTGTACCAGCAAAATGAACTTGGAGTGAGGCTGTGAAATTGTCAGGCAGGTCGATCATTGGATTCGGTAGCGGCGCCGTAGACACCGCCACTTTCCGTGCTCACAATCCGGCCAACGCAGAAGCGCTTTCTCCGGATTTCTATTCCGCGTCCCATCAGGACTTAACCGAGGCGGTGCGGCTGGCAGATGAGGCCCTTGCTGTATACAGCCGGACATCGGGATCTGTGAGGGGAACTTTCCTCCGCAAGATCGCGGCCAACATAGAAGCCATTGCAGAGGAAGTGATTGAGCGCTGTGGTCTTGAGACAGCTCTTCCCAAGGCCCGCCTGCAAGGCGAAATCGCTCGCACCTGCGGTCAGCTCCGCCTGTTCGCGCAAATTGTTGAAGAGGGCTCGTGGCCGATGGCGCGGATTGATCGAGCTGACCCTGATCGCAAGCCCGTCTCGCGTCCAGACGTTCGTTCCTTGTTAAGGCCCTTGGGGCCGGTGGTAGTCTTTGGCGCCAGCAACTTCCCACTCGCTTTCTCAGTGGCGGGAGGAGACACTGCGTCGGCGTTTGCGGCGGGCAATCCGGTCATCGTAAAAGCGCATTCTGCTCATCCAGGAACCGGTGAGCTAGTCGGTGCTGCAGTTCGGGACGCGGTTCAGCAATGCGGCTTGCCCGAAGGAACGTTTTCGCTTTTATTTGGCGGCGGCACCGATATTGGCGTCGCCTTGATAAAGCATCCCCGAGTCAAAGCAGGCGGATTTACAGGCTCCCGTCATGCCGGCAAGATCCTGATGAACATTGCCGCTTCGCGCCCTGAGCCGATCCCTTTCTACGCCGAGATGAGCAGTACTAACCCAGTTTTCATCTTGCCCGCAGCTCTGGGCCAGGACGGTGAAAAGATCGCTGCCGGCCTTCACGCCTCATTCACGTTAGGCGCAGGCCAGTTTTGTACTAAGCCGGGAATGGTGTTCGTGCCCGACCAGCCAGATACGCTGCGATTCAGTGACAAGCTTAAGCAGTTAGTGCGCGAATCCCCTCCTTTTCATCTACTTACGGAAGCAATTCGATCTTCTTATGGAAGTGGTATCGGGAGCCGCAGAGTCAAATCGGGCGTCAAGCTAGTTGCCGAAGGCGTTCCTGCCAACGACAACCAAGTCGGCGTCGGGTCGGTGTTGTTTGAAACCGATGCGCAATCATTCTTGAAAGACCCTGAGTTGTCGGCTGAGATTTTCGGCCCCTCGACCTTGCTGGTGCGGTATTCGGCGCCAGACCAGGTGTTGCAGATTGCTCGTGAACTCGAAGGACATTTGACCGCGACAATTCATGGCACTGAAGGTGACCTGCACGAACGCGCCGACCTGATCGCTGTCCTTGAGAACAAAGTCGGACGGCTGATCTTTAATGGATTTCCCACAGGGGTCGAGGTGTGTCACGCGATGGTCCACGGCGGACCATTTCCGGCTACCTCGGATGGCCGCTCAACTTCAGTGGGAACGCAGGCAATCTACCGGTTCTGCCGGCCCGTTTGTTTCCAGGGATTTCCCAACTCGGCGCTTCCAGATGAACTAAAGGACGAAAATCCGATTGGCATCTGGCGCTTGGTGAACGGAGAAATGACCAGGGAAGCTCTTTCGCAGCACAGAGTGGAAGTTGCTGGCTAATCTCCTACGGCCGCGAATAGAGATCAATTATGTCCTCTATGGCGCGCCGGCAGACGGCGCAGAAAGTGTCTCCTGAAATCATGATGCATTGCTGTCGCGGGCGGTAGTAGCCATGGGTCGCGTACATCGCTCCTTCGAATGCTCCAACTTTGTCTGCGTTAGGACCGCTGGTTAAGCAGTGTTCAGCAGTCTCCCTCGCCTTCTTTCGTGCTACGGCAATTTCGGTCGCGGGCCGAGTTTCTTTGCGCATTCGCTCAATCACCTTTTGCGAATCACGAAGGCTGCTCTCATAACAATCTTTGGGCCAGGGTGTGGGAAGAGGAGTGCCGGATTGCACGAGCGATTGCCATTTCACGTGATGGGGATCGAGCAACGCGGTGATGTTGGGTTCCCATGGTTCCACGCGCGTGTTTGCAGAAGAATAGGCAACGTCAGCGTTGACGTAGTACTCGTCTCCGAGGTCGGCGATGTGATGACCGAACTCGTGAACGAAGACCTGAACCCCGGTGGGATAATCAATGCTTACTGTCGCATAGAGTCCGAAAATTCCTCCATTGCCATAGTCCTTCGAGTTCATGACAATTCCCATCGCATCATACGGCGCGAAAGATGCCATGGCCCGAATCGCACGGTTGTCGAATGATAGGGCATAGCGGTCTTCACCGAAAACATCGAACTGAGTCCCGTACAGCGTGTTCTTGTGAATGCCGGAGGCGGGATGTGACACGCCAGAATCTGGCGAGTCGGCACAAATCGCCCAAACGTTGAAATCGCCGCGGCGCTCTTTGAACGGCGAATAGAAAAACAGTCCTTCGGTGAGGCGACGAATATCTTTCTCGCATTTGCCTTCTTCCGTGACTGCATAGCCTTCACCCAGAAAAAGCAGGTCGACTTTCAGAGCAGGATCGCCGTTGTTTTGGATTTGAATTACGTGGGGATGAAGTGGAGGTGGCGAGGAATCAATATTCTTGTCACTCGGATTTACCGTGGTTTTCCAAATTTCCTGAAACCCATTTTGCGGGTCGCGCTTCTTGACGACAATTTCGACCGGCGATTTGGGACCGGGAAAGCGCAGTGATTCATGAAACGTGTGATTTACTGTTTTCGCTTCGTTGGTAGTGATCCACTCGCCGTAGATAGAGGAAAATCCGCGTGAGTACAAAACGCGTTTGCTGGCGTCGCGCACTTCGAAAAAGTAAGTGCCGCGGTTGGTTGAGTCGGCTTCTTGGTTGGGATTGCCGGGCCAGGGCAGCGGTTCGATTACGACGCGATCCACGCTGAAAATCTCCCGTCCCATTCCGCCGGTGTGGAAAAAATCGAGGCGCATTGTTGGCGTCGCGTGTCCTGGAATTGCGGAACTGATGCAGAGGACCAGCACGATCAGACAGTTTGGGAGGGGAGGCATCTTTTAGCGGCTCTTCGATCCGACAGAATAAAGGATTGACACGCGAACACTGTATACAATATACATAACGCTTGCAAATGCATCGTTCCCAAGACACCTCTCGCACGAGTTCAACGACAAAGCGTAATCAGCGACGCGCCTTATCCGGAATCTTAAGCCAAGGCATGGGCCTCCTTATATATGCGGCACTTGTCGGCTGCTTCCTGGCTTCAGCCAGCGCCCAAGAAAAACTTGCAGCCACGCCTCCGATGGGGTGGAACAGCTGGAACCATTTCGCCGAGCGCATCGACGACAAGATGGTGCGCGAGACTGCCGATGCCCTGGTTTCAACCGGCTTGAAAGACGCCGGCTACATCTACCTCAACATTGACGACACCTGGGAGGGTGATCGCGACGGGAATGGTGTGATTCATCCCAATGCGAAATTTCCAGACATGAAAGCCCTCGCTGACTACGTCCACAGCAGGGGACTGAAACTGGGGATTTATTCATCGCCTGGTCCGAAAACCTGTGCCGGGTTTGAGGGCAGCCTCGGGCACGAAGTGCAAGATGCGCAGACCTATGCGCAATGGGGAATCGATTACCTGAAATACGACTGGTGCCAGCAACCGCCCTCGAGCGTTGAACAAATGAAGGCGGCTTACACCAAAATGCACGACGCGCTCACAAAGACAGGACACGCGATTGTTCTCAGCCTTTGCCAGTACGGTTGGAACAGGGTTTGGGAATGGGGTCCGTCGGTCGGAGGCAATTTGTGGCGCACAACCGGTGACATCTCGGATCGCTATTCAGTGATGGCAGAGATCGGTTTTAACCAGAATGGGCTGGAGAAATTTGCCGGTCCGGGGCACTGGAACGATCCGGACATGCTGGAAGTAGGGAACGGCGGCATGAATGAAGATGAGT
>WNFY01003245.1_pt1 | contig 30802 bp, 28 predicted proteins | sample 5400091 | NCBI WGS metagenome assembly WNFY01 (sample SAMN13153364, study PRJNA577476) | soil metagenome | isolation source: 60 cm soil or saprolite under grassland replicate 1 | place: USA:California | collected 2016-06-15 | reverse complement strand
CAGCTATCGAAGACCGTCGCCGACCGCCTCATCTACCTGCACCTCGATTCCAACCGCGATGTCTCGCCGTTCGTGACCGACAAGGCGGGCAGGCCGCTCGAGAAGAATCCGCTCAAGGACGTCCGGGTGCGCCGCGCGATGTCGAAGGCGATCAACCGCACGGCGATCGTCGCCAAGGTGATGGAGGGCGAGGCGATTCCTTCGGGCCAGCTGGTGCCGGAATTCCTCTTCGGTGCGACCAAGAACCTGAAGGTCGAAGCGTACGACCCCGAGGGTGCGAAGAAGCTTCTCGCCGACGCCGGCTATCCGCAAGGCTTCGGCCTGACGATCCACGCGCCGAACAACCGCTACGTCAACGACGCGAAGATCGCGCAGGCGGTGGCGCAGATGCTCTCGCGCGTGGGGATCGACACCAAGGTCGTCGCGATGCCGTCGTCGACTTATTTCACGCAAGCAACCGACCTCAAGTTCAGCTTCATGCTCCTCGGCTGGAGTACGGGCACGGGCGAGGCGTCATCGTCGCTGAAAGCGCTGCTGCTGACCTACAACCGCGACAAGGGCTACGGCACCGCGAACCGCGGCCGTTACTCGAACCCGAAAGTCGATGCGCTGACCGAGGATGCACTCGCGACGGTCGACGACGTCAAGCGCGAAGCCTACCTGCAACGGGCGACCGAGCTTGCGATTGCCGACGTCGGCGTCATTCCGCTGCATTTCCAGGTCAACTTGTGGGCCACGCGCGACGGCATCACTTACGTACCGCGCACCGACGAGTACACGCTGGCCTGGAAGTTCAAACCAGCGGCGATGAACAAGGACAAAAGCATGTAGCGGCCGCGGCGAAGCCTTGCGGCCGCATTTACCCTGGACTTTTTCCCCCCATGAACGATCCTCATTCGCTTCCCATCAGCACGACACCGGCCGAAAACTTCATCGGCAACCGCTGGGTCGCGCCCGCGACCGGCGCGACGCTGCCGATGATCGATCCGTCCGACGGCGAGCCGTTTGCGGCGATCGCGTTCGGCACGGCCGAGGATATCGACCGGGCCGTGCGAGCCGCGCAGCACGCGCGCGACGGGATCTGGGGCCGCCTCGCGCCCGTCGAGAAAGGGCGTGTCCTGGCGAAGCTCTCGCGCGCGATTCTCGACCACGCCGATGCGCTCGCGCTGCTCGAGGCGCGCGATTGCGGGAAACCGCTCGCGCAGGCACGCGCCGACGTGGCGGCGTGCGCGCGCTACTTCGAGTTCTACGGGGGCGCGTGCGACAAGCTCACCGGCGAGACGATTCCCTATCCGGCCGGCTATTCGGTATTGACGTGGCGGGAACCGCACGGCGTGACGGGACACATCATTCCGTGGAACTATCCGCTGCAGATTTTCGGCCGCTCGGTGGGCGGGGCGCTTGCAGCGGGCAACGCATGCGTGGTCAAGCCCGCGGAGGACGCATGCCTCTCGCTGCTGCGCGTTGCGGAGCTGGCGGCGGGCATCGGCCTTCCGGAAGGCGCGCTCAACATCGTCACCGGACTCGGGCGCGAAGCAGGCGCCGCGCTTGCCGCGCATCGCGGGATCGAGCATCTGTCGTTCACGGGCTCGCCCCCGACCGGCGCATTTGTCGCCGGCGAGGCGGCGAAGCGGCACTGCCCGGTGACGCTGGAGCTCGGCGGCAAAGGCCCGCAGATCGTATTCGCCGATGCCGACCTCGATTTGGCGCTCCCTGTGATCGTCAATGCGATCGTGCAGAACGCGGGCCAGACCTGCTCGGCCGGGAGCCGGCTCTTGGTCGAGCAATCGCGCTACGAGGAAGTGCTGACGAAGCTTGGCGCGCGGTTTGCCGCGTTGAAAGTCGGGCCCGCGCTTGCCGATCTCGACTGCGGACCGCTGATCCGCGCCGGCCAGCTGGATCGAGTTCGTGGATTCCTGGTCGAAGCCGAGCGCGACGGCTTCGCAACGGTCGCGCGGGGCGAGATCGTCGCCGAGGCTCCGTCGACCGGCTATTACGTCGCACCGCATCTGTTGCGCGATGTGGCTCCCTCGTGCCGTCTTGGCTGCGAGGAGGTGTTCGGTCCGGTGCTCGCCGCGATGCCGTTCGTCGACGAAGCCGACGCGATCCGCATCGCCAACGGAACGGAATTCGGCCTCGTCGCCGGTGTCTGGACGCGCGACGGCGGACGGCAACTACGCCTCGCGCGGGCGATCCGCAGCGGCCAGGTGTTCGTCAACAATTACGGCGCCGGTGGCGGTGTCGAATTGCCGTTCGGCGGCGTGAAATCCTCCGGCTACGGGCGCGAAAAAGGGTTCGAAGCGTTGTACGGCTTCACGGTACTCAAGACCGTCGTGCTGCTGCACGGCTAGCCGCGCGCTCGCCCGCATTTGCATCCGACGACAGCGATCGCGCGTATCCGGAAGCTTCTCCCCGACATCGATCGACATGGCGATTCAACCCACCTTTCTGCTGATCGCCGACATCGCCGGCTATACGCGGTTCATGAAATTCCATCGCGCGAGCCTCGCGCATGCGCAGGACATCATCGCGCAGCTGCTGGAAGCCGTGATCGACGCGACCGACGAGCACCTGAAGCTCGCGAAGCTCGAGGGCGACGCGGCGTTCTTCTACTTCGCCTGGCCGAACGGTGTGGAACCTACGCTCGACTTCGTCGCCGAGCAGGCGGCGGCGATCTACCGGGCGTTCCATGCCAAGGCGTCCGACCTCAAGGTCAACACGCTGTGCGTCTGTGACGGCTGCCAGCAGGCGGGCAATCTCAAGATCAAGCTGGTCGGCCATCTCGGCGAGGCCGCCGTGCAGCGGGTGAAGAACCTGACCGAGCTCGCCGGCGTCGATGTGATCATTGTCCATCGGATGCTGAAGAACGACGTGCCGGTGACAGAGTACATGCTGATGACCGAGCCGGTGCATCGCCGCGTCGATGCCACGATGCGCGATCGCGCCGCGTCGCACCCGCTCGAGCTCGCGGATCTCGGGCCGACGGATACGTTCTACGTCGATCTCGAGCGCTATGTCGGCGAAGTGCCCGCGAGCCCGAAGCTTTCGATGGGGCAGCGGCTGCTGCGGCATTGGCGCCTCGCCGTGCGAACGCTGCCGGAGTTCGTGGGACTCAAGAACGCGTGCGTCGGCTTCCGCAACATCGACCGCGCGCCGGCTGTGGCGGTCGCAAAGACGCCATGAGACTCAAGGACAAGGTCGCGATCGTCACGGGCTCAGGCTCCGGCTTCGGCGAGGGCATCGCGAAGCGCTTTGCTGCGGAGGGCGCGCGAGTCGTCGTCAACGACATCGATGTCGCCAACGGCGAGCGCGTCGTCCGCGACATCGCCGCGGCGGGGGGTCGCACGAAGTTCTGCGCCGGCGACGTGTCGAGAGACGCCGATGTCGCGCGGCTGATCGCCTTCGCGCTCGAAGTCTTTGGCGACCTCGACATCGTCGTCAACAACGCCGGCACCACGCATCGCAATCAGCCGATGCTCGACGTGGCCGAAGACGAGTTCGACCGGATCTACCGCGTCAACGTGAAGAGCCTCTATCTCACGGCGAAGCATGCGGTTCCGCACTTTCGCGGCAAGCGCGGCGGCGTGTTCGTCACAATTGCCTCCACCGCCGGCGTGCGCCCGCGGCCGGGCCTCACCTGGTACAACGGCAGCAAGGGCGCCGCGATCACGACTTCGCGATCGATGGCGGCCGAGCTCGCGCCCGACAACATCCGCGTCAACATCATCAATCCCGTCGCCGGCGAGACGGCGATGCTCGCCGCTTTCATGGGACAGGACACGCCGGAAATGCGCGCCAAGTTCGTCGCGACGATCCCGCTCGGTCGCTTGTCGCTGCCAACGGATATCGCAACCGCCGCGGTGTTCTTCGCCTCGGACGAGGCGGCGTTCATCACCGGCGCCTGTCTCGAAGTCGACGGCGGACGGTGTATTTGAAGACTAGGCCAGCGCAATCATCGACACCGGCTCCGCGGCCAACGCAAACTCCATCGCCAGATAGTCGCCTTCGTCGCGCCAACGCGCGGCCGGCGCGAAACGCCGGAGCAAGCGCTGAACCGGCGCATTGTCGGGAAGACTCAAGGCCTGCAGCCGGCGGATGCCGCGTGTCGTCGCGACTGCGATGAGGCGCGCCAGCAGAGCGGAGCCAATGCCTCGGCTCTGATACGCATCGACGACGGTGACTGCAATTTCTGCCGTGCGCGCACCTTCATCGAGACGGGCGAAGCGCGCAACGCCGACGCCTTCGAGGGTTCCATCCGGCCAGCGCGCGCACGCGCCCAGCGCATACTGGTTCCAGCCATCCAGCGCTGTCAGCCGGTGCAACTCGAGATCGGAGAGCTCGCGCCGCGGCGCGAAAAAGCGGCGACGAATGCTTTCCGCTGAAAGGCGCCGCATTGCGCCGGCGATCAGCGACTTCGAGGCGGGCGTGATCGGCCGCACCAGGAACGCCCCGCCATCGGGAAGAATGAGCGCGTCGCCCGGGACGGCGGCATCGATCGGAACGGGATGAGTCATAACAAGCCCTCCGACGGTTGCGGTAATATATTGTATGTAATATTATAAACATCATGGCACGATATTCGACGGAACACAAGGGGCAGACGCGGGCCCGGATTCTTGCCGCCTCCGACCGGCTGTTGAAGGAGCGCGGTCCGGACGCCGCGTCGATCGACGTAGTCATGAAGAGCGCCGGGCTGACGGTCGGAGGCTTCTATGCGCACTTCGCGTCCAAGGAAGACCTCGAGCGCGAAACGCTGCTCTACGGTCTCGACGCCAGCATGGACCGGCTGCTCGCCGCGCTTGCGCCGATCGCCGACGATCGGGCGTGGCTCGCGGCGCTCATCCACCGCTACCTGCACCAGGTCGACGAGCACGATCTCGCATCGGCGTGTCCGCTGACGCTGCTGCTGCCCGAAGTGACGCGCGGCGGAGCGGCGTTTCAGACGGCGTTCAGCGAGCGCACCGGCGCCTTGTTGAACCGGGTCGCAAACCGCTTTTCGGCGCACGCGGGACTTGCACCGCGCGACGTTGCGATCGCGGTGTTCGCGAGCTGCGCGGGGGCGGTTGCGTTCGCACGTACGATTCCGGCGCCGCATGCGCGCGAGCGCGTGCTGAATTCCACCGAGGCGATGCTTGTCGAGTGGCTGGGACTCGATGGCGCGCCTGCGTCGACCGAGTCCCGCGTCAGATCACCCCACGCCGCCTGAGCTCGGCAATCGCCGCGTCGTCATAGCCGACGCCTTTCAGCACTTCCTCGGTATGTTGCCCCAGCGCCGGGCCTCCGCCGTCGAAATCGCCGGGCGTGTCCGAAAGCTTTGGCACGACGCCCGGGACCTCGAGCGTCGAGCCGTCCGCCAGACGGATCTGCCGGATCATCGCCCGCGCCGCGTAATGCGGATCGGCGACGATGTCGGCGATCGAGTAGATTTTGGACGCCGGAACTGCCGCCGCTTCCATTGCTGCGAGAACGTCCGCCGCAGAGCGTGCGCTCGTCCACGCTTCGATCTCGCCGTCGAGCCACTGCTGTTTCGCCGCGCGGCCATCGTTGTGCGCGAGCGAAGGGTCGTTCGCGAGATCGGCACGACCCATCGCGAGCGCGAGACGGCGAAAGATCGAATCGCCGTTCGCGGCAATCAGCGCGTAGCTGCCATCGATGCACCGATACGCCGACGTCGGCGCGATCCCTGGCAGGATCGAGCCGGTGCGCTCGCGCACGACGCCGCACGCGTCGAACTCGGGCAGCAGCGATTCCATCACCGAAAATACCGATTCATAGAGCGCGACGTCGACGACTTGCCCACGGCCGGTCTTGCGTCGTGACTCGAGCGCCATCAATGCGCCGATGACCCCGTAGAGCGCCGACAACGTGTCGCCGATCGAGACGCCGACGCGCGACGGCGGCCGGTCAGGCGTGCCGGTCACGTAGCGCAGCCCGCCGACGGCTTCGCCGATGACACCGAAGCCCGGACGCTCGCAGTAGGGGCCACTCTGTCCGTAGCCCGAGATGCGCACCATGACGAGCCCGGGATTTTCGGCGGCGAGCGCGTCAAAGCCCATCCCCCATCCCTCCATCGTGCCGGGACGGAAATTCTCGACGACGATATCGGTGCGGACCGCGAGCTTTTTCGCGATCGCCTGGCCCTCGGGCGTACGCAAGTCGAGCGTCACCGACTTCTTGTTGCGCGACTGCACGTGCCACCACAGCGACGTGCCGTCCTTGAGGTAGCGCCATTTGCGCAGCGGGTCGCCTTGGCCGGGAGGCTCGAGCTTGATCACCTCGGCGCCGAACTCGGCCAGGAGCTTCGCGCAAGACGGCCCGGCGATCAGCGCGCCCAGCTCGAGGACCTTGACGCCAGCGAGTGGACGATTATCGTGCATAGACGAGGTCGCGCAAGCCGATCGACAGCCAGGGCACGTAGGTGATCACCAGCAGGCAGCCGAAGACGACGAGCACGAACGGAACGAGCCTGGTCACGATCTGGTCGAGCGAAATCCTCGCCACCGTGCACGCGGCGAACAGGTTGACGCCGAACGGCGGCGTGATCATCCCCAGCGCCAGATTGACGACCATCACGATGCCGAAGTGCACGGGGTCGATCCCGAAATGCGCGGCGACGGGCGCGAGGATCGGAGCGAGCACGATGATCGACGCCGAGGTCTCGATGAACATGCCGATCACGAAGAGCGCCGCGTTGACGCCGAGCAGGAAGAGCGCTGGCGTCTTCAGCCATTCGACGAGAAACGCGCCGATCCTCTCGGGAACGCCTGCGCGCGTGATGAGGTAGCTGAAGAGACCCGCGTTGGCGATGATGAACATGATGACCGCCGACGAGATCACGCTTTTCCTGAGCACGCCGGGCAGGTCGGCGAGCTTCGTCTCGCGGTAGACGCCCACGCCGACGATCAACGCGTAGAACACGGCGACGACGGACGCTTCGGTCGGCGTGAACACGCCACCGTAGATGCCGCCGAGGATGATGACCGGCATCAGCAGCGCAAGCGCGGCGCGCCGGGTTGCGACGCCGAACGGCACCTTGCCCTCGCGATCGCCCTTGCCATAGCCTTTGATGCGCGCGTAGATGATCACGAAAGCCATTAACGCTACGCCGATGAGCAAGCCCGGTCCGAAACCCGAGATGAAGAGCTCGCCGATCGACACCTCGGCCGACACGCCGTAGAGGATCATCGGGATCGAAGGCGGAATGATGACGCCCAGCTCCGCGGAGGTGGCCTGTAGCGCGGCGGCGAAGTTGGTCGGGTAGCCATGCTTGATCAGCGCCGGGATCAGGATCGCGCCGATCGCGAACGTCGTCGCGACGCTGGAGCCGGACACCGCCGCGAAGATCATGCACGTCAGCACGCATGTCGCGGCGAGCCCGCCCTGGATGCCGCCGACGATCGACTTCGCGAACTCGACCAGCCGCCGCGAGATGCCGCCGGATTCCATCAGGTTGCCGGCGAGGATGAAGAAGGGGATCGCGGCCAGCGCGAACTTGTTGATGGCCGAGAACATCTCCTTAACCACGGCCAGAAAATTGAGGTTCGCCTGCCACGCGCCGACAAGGCTCGCGAGCCCGATGGCAACGGCGACCGAGACGCTGAGCGCGAAGCACACCAGCATCGTCAGCAGCATCGTCGACGGCATGGGGGCTTCCGGTTACTGCGCTGTCTCGAGGTCGTGCCGGCGCGGCTCGACGAGACAACCGATGATGCCGAGCACGCAGAACACCGCGCCGACCGGCACCGCGAGATAAGCCCACGTCATCGAGAACGATTCGAGCCCGCTGATCGTCTGGAAGCGGGCGCGAAACGCGTAATCGAAGCCGTAGCGGATCATGACGCCGACAAGGACCAGCGCGGCGATCGCGGTGAGCCAGTCGAGCGCCCGTTTGAGCGCCGGACCGCCGGTTCGATACGCGACATCCACGCAGACCATCGCGCCCTGCCGGAACGCTGTCGGCGCGCCCAGGAACACCATCCAGATCAGCGTGAAGCGGATGAGGACTTCCGACCACTCGGCGGGCTCGTGAAAGACGAAGCGCGCGAAGATCTGATAGAGGCCGAGACACGCAGCAGCGACCAGCATCGTGCACGCGAGCGCGAGGGACAGTGCAGTCGTCCTGCGTTCGAACGCGAGAAAAGCATTGCGCACGCGTGGCCCCCGATTTCCGCGTCGACCGGTGCCGGTCGGCGGCGGCAGTATAACCGTTGGTTTGCTGGTGTCTGAGACACTACCGTTCGTTTCCATGCCTCGCGCGCGGCGCTCGCGGTGGGGTAGTATTGGCGGCGGCAGTATTCGATCTCGAATCCGCTCGACGATTGACCGAAGGAGCTCCCATGAGAACCCCGTTCAGCAAGATCCTCGTCGCCTTCGCGCTCGGCGCGGTCGCGTATGGCGCCTGCGCGCAGGACAAGGTCGTCTACCACTTCGACGGCGGCCTGGCACAAGCCACCAAGGGCCTGCGCAACGTCCGCAATCACCTCGATGTCGATCCCACGGCGAAGATCATCGTCGTCGCTCACGCGGAGGGAGTGGACTTCCTGATGGAGGGCGCGAAAACGACCAACAACCAGGACTTCGCCGCGCTGGTCAACGATCTCGAAGGGCGCGGCGTCAAGTTCGAGATCTGCGAAATCACGCTCAAGAACCGCAACCTCAAGAAGGAGCAGTTCATCCTCGGGCCGAGCTTCACCCCCTCGGGCGTCGTGCGCATCGCCGATCTGCAGGCGAAGGAGCACTACGCGTACATCAAGCCGTAGCCTTCAGGCGGAGCGCCCAACCCCCACTTAGATTGTCGTCCCCGCGGAGGCGGGGACCCAGCGTCTTTCGCGCGAACGACTCTGGATTCCCGCCCCCGACTACCCCACTCGGGGGCAGGCTCTGCGCGGGAATGACGGCACGGGTGGGTTCCGTGTCGCGCTTTAGCGGTAGTTCTTGATCCGGTCGATGTTGTCCTGGCCGAACTTCTTGCCGAAATCGACGTAGGTGGGCGCAAGCGTCGCCTGGAACTTCGTCTTGTCGACGACCTCGACGACGGCCGCGCACGGTTGGCCCTGACCGCTTCCTTCGCCGCCGCCATGAACGCTTCCTTGTCGGCGGCGGAAAGCTTGTCCCATTGCGCCTTGCTCATGAGGATCAGCGCCGGCGAATAGACGTGGCCGGTGAGCGTCAGGTTCTTCTGCACCTGGTCGAACTTCGCCGCCTCGATCACCGAAAGAGGATTCTCCTGCCCGTCGACGGTGCCCTGCTGAAGCGCGGTGAACACCTCGGTGAACGCCATTGGCGTCGGGATGATGCCGAACGCCTTGTACGCCTGGATGTGGACAGGATTTTCCATCGTCCGCATCTTGAGGCCCTTCAAGTCGTCGGGTGTGTTCACCGGGTGCTTGTTGTTGGTCATGTGCCGGAAGCCGTTTTCTCCCCAGGCAAGCGCCTGGATCCCTTTCGGCGGGAACTTCTGCAGCATCTCCTGGCCGATCGGGCCATCGAGCACTGCGCGCGCATGCGCGTAGTCGCGAAACAGGAACGGAATGTCGAGGATCGCGACTTCGGGCACGAAGTTCGGCACCGGGCCGGTCGAGGTCATCGTCAGGTCGAGCGTGCCGAGTTGCAACGCCTCGATCGACTCGCGCTCGGCGCCCAGCGCCCCAGAATAGAAGTTCTGGACCTTGTAGCGGCCGTTGGTGCGCTTTTCGACCTCGCGCGCGAACGTGTCGACCGCCACGCCGTAGTGCGAATTCTGGCTGATCGAGATGTTCATCTTCAGCGTGGTCTCCGCTGCGGCGGGCCGCGTCCCGAAGGCGAGCCCGAGGGCGGCGCAAACCGTCAGTGCGGCAGTGAAGCGGCGAATCGACATGACGTTCTCCTGTGAGGGCAGCCGCAGCGGACTCCCGGAGCGGCGGATTCTAAGGAACCGCGGACCCGTTGCATAGCCGTTGGGAACCGCCAACGGCCGACGGACGGCAGCCCGGTCTCGAACCGGTGCGCGCGCAATCGCGGTTTGGTCGTGCCCCGGGCGCGGCGATGTGGAATAATCGGGCGTGGAGCCGCGCGGCACGCGCTCCGCCGTCGCCCGAACCCTCCGAAATGCTCGATCCCGCCGTCCACGCCCAGCTCGCGGCAATCCTGCCGCCATCGGCGCTGCTGACGACCGCCGAGGAGACACGGCCCTACGAATGCGACGGCTTGACCGTTTATCGCGAATTGCCGGCAGCCGTCGCGATCCCCGATAACGAGGCGCAGGTCATCGAGATCCTCAAGCGTTGCCATGCGGCGCGGGTGCCGGTGGTGGCCCGCGGCGCGGGGACAAGTCTTTCGGGCGGCGCGATGCCCGATCGCAACGGCGTCGTCCTGTCGCTCGCCAAGTTCAAGAGGATCCTCGCGGTCGACCCGCTCGCGCGGACGGCCGTCGTCCAACCCGGAGTTCGCAACCTGGCGATCACCGAAGCTGCTGCGCCGTACGGCCTTTACTACGCGCCGGATCCGTCGTCGCAGATTGCCTGCACGATCGGCGGCAACGTGGCCGAGAACGCGGGCGGCGTCCACTGCCTCAAATACGGGCTCACCGTTCACAACGTCCAACGCGTGCGCGGCGTGCTCATCAGCGGCGAGGTCGTGGAGTTCGGCAGCGATGCGCCGGACAGCGCCGGCTACGACCTGCTCGGGCTCATCAACGGCTCGGAAGGACTGCTGGCCGTGATCACCGAAATCACCGTCAAGCTGCTGCCGAAGCCGCAGTGCGCGCAGGTCGCGCTCGCCGCATTCGACGACATCGTGCAGGCGGGCGCTGCCGTTTCGTCGGTGATCACGGCGGGCATTCTGCCGGCGGGGCTCGAGATGATGGATCAGCCGGCAACTCGCGCCGTCGAGGAGTTCGTCCACGCGGGCTATCCTCTCGACGCCAAGGCGGTTCTGCTGGTCGAGACCGACGGCACTCCGGAGGAAGTCGCCACCGACATGGCCGAGATCCGACGGGTGCTGACCGAGGCGGGCGCGACCGAGGTCCGCATCTCGAAGGACGAGGCGCAGCGCCAGCTTTTCTGGTCCGGACGCAAGGCGGCGTTCCCCGCGATCGGCCGCATCACGCCCGACTATTACTGCATGGACGGGACGATCCCGCGCAAGAAGCTGGCGCAGGTCCTCGCGCGGATCGAGGAGCTGTCGAAGCAATTCGGATTGCGCTGCGCGAACGTGTTCCATGCCGGCGATGGCAACCTGCATCCACTGATCCTGTTCGATGCGAACGTGGAAGGCGAGGTCGAGCGCACCGAAGCGTTCGGCGCGGCGATCCTCGAGCTCTGCATCGAGGTCGGCGGCACGATCACCGGCGAGCACGGCGTCGGCGTCGAGAAGCTGCCCGGGATGTGCGCCCAGTTCCAGCCGGGCGAGCTCGAGCGCTTCCTCGGCATCAAGGCCGTGTTCGACGCACACTCGCTGTTGAATCCGGGCAAGGGCGTGCCGACGCTGCATCGCTGCGCCGAGTTCGGCAAGCTGCACGTCCACAAAGGGCAGATTCCGCATCCGGAGATCCCCCGGTTTTGAAGGCAATTCCATGAATGTCCACGCCGATGTGCACCATGCGCGGCCCGATGCGCGCGCTGTCGCCGACCTCGTGACTCGGCTCACCGGCGATTACGGCGCGCGCGCCGTCACCTCACGCGCCGTGCGCGACCAGCACAGCCACGGCGAAGGGTTGGCCGACGCGGGGCTCCCGGACGTCGTCGTATTTCCGCATACCAACGAGGAAGTCGCGGCGATCGTGCGGCTCTGCTACGCGGCGCGCGTGCCGATCATTGCATTCGGCGTGGGCACGTCGCTCGAGGGCCACGTCGCGGCGCTCTTCGGGGGCGTGTGCCTCGACCTGTCGCAGATGGATCGCGTGCTGGAGGTGAATGCGGAGGACCTCGACTGCCGCGTCCAGGCGGGCGTCACGCGCGAGCAGTTGAATGCCGAGCTCAAAGGCAGTGGACTCTTTTTCCCGATCGATCCTGGCGCGAACGCGACGATCGGCGGCATGGCCGCGACCCGTGCCTCGGGGACGAATGCGGTTCGCTACGGCACGATGCGCGACAACGTGCTCGGTCTTAGCGTCGTGACCGCCGACGGGCGGATCGTCCGCACCGGCGGGCGCGCGCGCAAATCGAGCGCGGGCTACGACCTGACGCGGCTGTTCGTCGGCGCCGAAGGCACGCTTGGCGTCATCACCGAAATCCAGCTCCGCCTCTACGGTGTCCCGCAGGCGATCTCCGCCGCCGTGTGCCAGTTCCCGGATCTCGCGAGCGCCGTCAACACGGTGATCGTCGCGATGCAGCACGGGATTCCGGTCGCGCGGATCGAGTTGCTGGACGACGTGCAGATGGAAGCGTGCATACGCTATTCGAAGCTCGAAGGTCTCGCTTCCGCGCCGACGCTGTTCTTCGAGTTTCACGGCTCGGACGCCGGCGTCGCGGAGCAAGCCGCCGACATGCAGGCGATCACCGAGGAATTCGGCGGCAGCGCGTTCGAATGGTCGACGCTGCCCGAAGACCGTTCGCGTCTGTGGAAGGCACGGCACAACGCGTATTACGCAGCGATGGCACTGCAGCCGGGCACGCAGGGATTCGCCACCGACGCCTGCGTGCCGATCTCGCGGCTCGCCGACTGCGTGCTGGAAACCAAGGCCGACGTCGAGACGAGCGGCTTGCTGGCGCCGATCGTCGGCCATGTCGGTGACGGCAACTTTCACTTGGTCGTGCTGTTCCATCCGGACAATGCGGACGAACGCGCGAAAGCGGAAGGCATCGCCGAGCGCGTCAGCCTGCGCGCGATCGCGATGGGCGGCACCTGCACCGGCGAGCACGGCATCGGCGTGCACAAGCTCGGCGCGCTCGCTGTCGAGGCCGGCGAGTCGGTCGACCTCATGCGCTCGATCAAGCGCGCGCTCGATCCGCGCGACATCATGAATCCCGGCAAGACGGTGCCAATGCAGTAGTCAGGTGATAGTAGTCAGGTGACAGTAAGTGCTACCCCTACGCGGAACCGACTGACTACTTCTGACCATTGACCACCCACTGACAACTGACAACTGACAACTGACATGTACACCCTCTACATCGGCAACAAGAATTACTCGTCCTGGTCGCTCCGCGGCTGGCTCGCCGCGAAAATCTCGGGAGCGCCGTTTCGCGAGGTGATGGTCGCGCTGCGCGGTGAAGCAGCGCCCAATCCGGACAACCGCGCCTTCTCGCCCTCCGCGCGCGTTCCATGCCTCCACGATGGTGATGTCGTCATCTGGGATTCTCTTGCAATTGGCGAATATCTGGCCGAGCGGCATCCGGGCATGTGGCCGGCCGACCCGGTCACGCGGGCGTGGGCGCGCTGCGTTGCGGCCGAAATGCATTCGGGTTTTTCGAGCCTGCGCAACGAGATGACGATGTGCGTGCGCGAACGCGTCGACGTACGGCCCTGGTCGGCCGGCCTTGCGGGCGACATCGCGCGCGTGACCGAGATCTGGGCCGAGGGCCGGCGCCGCTTCCGCGACGGTGGAGCGTATCTGTGCGGCGCGTTTTCGCTCGCCGATGCGTTCTACGCGCCTGTCGCGTACCGCTTTCGCACCTACGGCGAATTGCTCCCCCTCGGGGGGCAGCGCAGCGGTCAAAGCCGCAAGCGTGGGGGCCCGCAATCGCGTCGCCGGGCCGTCTCAAGGCGCGAATTGCTCCCCCTCGGGGGGCAGCGCAGCGGTCAAAGCCGCAAGCGTGGGGGCCCACAATCGCGCCGCCGGGCCGTCCCAAGGCGCGAATTGCTCCCCCTCGGGGGGCAGCGCAGCGGTCAAAGCCGCAAGCGTGGGGGCCCGCAATCGCGTCGCCGGGCCGTCCCAAGGCGCGAATTGCTCCCCCTCGGCGGGCGGCGCAGCGGTCAAAGCCGCAAGCGTGGGGGCCCACAATCGCACCGCCGGGCTGACGGCTCTAGGCGCAAGCGTGGGGCCCCCTTAATGGCTGATGCCGTGGTCACCGGCTGGCAGGCGCGCATTCGCGCGGCGGTGGCGGCGCGCAAGCCATTGCGTCTGCGCGGTGGGGGCACCAAGGATTTCTATGGACAGGTCCTCGAAGGCGACGTGCTCGACACGACGTCGTATGCCGGCATTCTCGATTACGATCCGACCGAGCTCGTCATCACCGTGCGCACGGGGACGCAACTCGCGCACGTCGAGCGCACGATGCGCGAGTGCGGCCAGATGCTCGCGTGCGAGCCGCCGCGCTACGGTGAGCAGGCGACAATCGGCGGATTGGTCGCGACGGGGCTTTCCGGGCCGCGCCGGCCGTACGCGGGCGCGGTTCGGGATTTGGTCCTCGGCGTGCGCATCGTCGATGGCAAGGGGGACGAGCTCGCTTTCGGCGGCCGCGTGATGAAGAACGTCGCCGGGTTCGACGTATCGCGGCTGATGACCGGCGCGCTGGGAACGCTCGGCCTCATCACCGAGGTCTCGCTCAAGTGCGTGCCTTGCCCGAAGGCCGAAACGACGCGGGTGTTCGAATGCGCGGCCGACGAGGCGATCCGGCTCACGAACGAATGGGCCGGCAAACCGCTGCCCGTTACTGCGACGGCGTACCATGCGGGACGCCTTGCCGTGCGCCTTTCCGGAGCGCCGCCGGCCGTCGAAGCCGCAGTGCAAAAGATCGGCGGAAAGGCATTGCCCGGCAACGATCGGGGTGGGGCGTTCTGGCGCAGCGTGCGCGAGCAGACGCAGCCGTTTTTCGTCGGCGCGCAAGAGAGCGGCGCCCCGCTTTGGCGCATCGCGGTCAAGTCGACGGCGCCGTTCACGGATCTCGGAGGCGAGCAACTCATCGAATGGGGCGGTGCGCTGCGCTGGCTGGCCGCGAACGAGCGCGCCGACGCTGCTCGCGTGCGGGCGTGGGCGGCAAGTCACGGCGGACACGCAACCCTCTATCGCGCTGCAGACAAGACACCTGGAGCGTTCCATCCGCTTCCGGAAACGCTGCACGCGTTGCATCGGCGCCTCAAGACCACGTTCGATCCCGCCGGCGTGCTGAATCCGCGCCGCCTCTACGCCGATTTCTGAGCACGCGACTACAGGCTCCTGGTGCAGACCGCCCTCGCCGATTTCATCCGCGACACGCCCGACGGACGCGAAGCCGACGCGATTCTGCGCGCGTGTGTTCATTGCGGCTTCTGCACGGCAACGTGTCCCACCTACCAGTTGCTGGGCGACGACCTCGACAGCCCGCGCGGCCGGATCTACCTGATCAAGCAGGTCCTCGAAGGCCAGAGCCCGACCGCGAAAACGCAGCTTCATCTCGATCGCTGCCTTACGTGCCGGAGCTGCGAAACGACGTGCCCGTCCGGCGTCAAGTTCGGACGCCTGATCGATATCGGGCGTCACGTCGTCGACAAGCGCGTGCCGCGTTCAACAGCGGAACAGGCGAAGCGCTGGACGATCCGCACGGGACTCCTGTCGGCACCGCTGTTCGGGGCCGCGGTGACCGCGGGACGCCTCGTCAAATCGCTGCTTCCGCGGGAGCTCTCGCGCGCGATCCCGGGGCGCATCGCACCGGGCAACTGGCCCGCGGATCGCCATCCGCGCAAGATGCTCGCCCTCGTGGGCTGCGTGCAAGGGTCGCTCGCACCCAATATCGACAGCGCGATGGCGCGGGTGCTCGATCGCGTCGGGGTCTCGCTCGTCCAAGTCGCAGGCGGTGGTTGCTGCGGTGCGCTGCCCTATCACTTGAGCGAGCACGAGCAGGCTGTTGCGATCGTCAAGCGCAACATCGATGCCTGGTGGCCGCATGTCGAGCGCGGAGCCGAGGCGATCGTCGTCACCGCGAGCGGCTGCGGCGTCATGGTCAAGGATTACGGCCATCTGCTCCGCCTCGACGCCCATTACGCCGCGAAGGCGAAAACGATTGCCGACCTCGCGCGCGACACGGTCGAAGTCGTCGCCGCGGAGTGGACGCGAATCGCGCCGAAAGTCGCGATGGACATGGGGTCGCGCAAGGTCGCTTTCCATTCGCCGTGCACGCTGCAGCACGGAATGAAGCTGAAGGGCCGCGTCGAGGAAATCCTGCACGCCCTGGGACTCGAGCTCACGAACGTCCCCGACGCGCATCTTTGCTGCGGCTCGGCCGGCACCTACTCGATCCTGCAGCCCGAGCTTTCGGCGCAGCTGAAAGCGAACAAGCTCGCGGCGCTCGAATCGGGCGAGCCCGAGGTCATCGCGACGGCGAACATCGGCTGCCTCGTCCATCTCGCCGACGGCGCGCACTGCCCGGTGCGGCACTGGGTCGAGCTGCTCGACGCGCGGATGGTCGGCGGATTCCGGCCGCCGGCGGCGTAGTGCGCGCGGCGTTTATCCAAGCGCGCCCGTGGTGAGCGCATCGACATCCGGCTACCGCAGCGGCTTGCGCGCCGGCTATCGTCACTTTCTGGCGATCCCGACGCGCTGGATGGACAACGACACCTACGGCCACGTGAACAACGTGACGTACTACTCGTATTTCGACACGGCCGTCAACGAGCATCTGATCCGGGCGGGCGGGCTCGATATCAGCGCTGGGGATGCCATCGGCATCGTCGTCGAGACAATGTGCAAGTTCAGAAAATCGCTGACGTTTCCGGAAACGATCGACGTAGGATTGCGCGTGGCGAAGCTCGGGACCTCATCGGTCAAATACGAGATCGGGATCTTCCGGCGCGACGACGACGAGCCCGCCGCGATCGGCCACTTCGTTCATGTGTGGGTGGATCGCGCGACGCAGCGCCCGGTGCCGATTCCCCCGCGCATTCGCGCCGCGCTGGAGCCGCTCGTCGCCGAGGTGGCGCCGTGATTCGCGGAGGTTCCGCGTGAGCGCAGAACGCTTCCTGGCAGGCGCCCCGTCGGCAGTGACGTCCATCACCTGCGCGCCGATGATAGCGGCGACAGCGGCGGATGCCGAGGGGCTCCTTTCGAGTTTCCTGCGTGCCGATACGCATTACCTCGCCTCGAGCACGGTGTACGGCGACGGCGGCGCCGAAGCGCTCGCCGCTGCGCTGCGGCTTTTCATCGCCCATCCCGAAATCGGCTTCGTGTGGCTCGCGTCCGCGAATGACGGCGATGCGCGCGTCGCGGTCGGCGCGTGCGTGGTCTGTCGTGCGATCTCGACGTCGCGCGGGTCGCTCGTCGCCAAGCTCGACGACGTGACTATCCGCGAAGGCTGGCAGGGACGCGGGGTCGGACGAGCAATGCTGTCGGCGCTTGTCTCCTATCTTCGTGCGCGTGGTGTAACGCGGATCGACTCCGCGTGCCATCGTGACAACGAGGGGGCGTGGCGCTTCTACGAGCGCATGGGATTCAAGCCGCTCGACGAAGAGCGGATCGCGCTTCTCCTATGACGGAAGCCGGACGCCCGTTCGCGCTCGTTCCCGCGGCCGGTGGCGGCAGCCGTTTCGGCGGCACCGCCCCCAAGCAGTATGCCGACCTCGCGGGATGGCCGCTGCTCGCGCGTACGCTCGACCGGCTGGTGTCCGCGCTTGCGCCGGTAACCATCGTCGTCCTGCTCGCACCGGATGACGCGTTCTACGATACGTTGATCGGCGCGCGACCCGACGTGGAAGCATTACGTTGCGGCGGCGACACGCGCGCCGAAACGGTTGCCAATGGTCTTTCGGCATTGTCGACGCGGTGTCGCGATGGCGACTGGATCCTGATTCACGATGCGGCTCGCCCGTGCGTGCCGGTCGAAGCGGTCCTGCGCCTCGTCGCCGAGCTCTCGAACGACGATGTGGGTGGCCTGCTTGCCATCCCGCTCGCGGACACGCTGAAGCGCGACGACGGGAAGACGCCCGCGCGCGTGTTGCGCACCGAGGATCGCGCGGGATCGTGGCAGGCGCAGACGCCGCAGATGTTCCGTTATGGCATCCTGCGCGCCGCGTACGCGCTGCCGGGGGCGCTTGCCGCAACCGACGAAGCGCAGGCTGTCGAGGCCCTCGCGATCACCGGCGTCTGCGCATCGCCGCGGCTCGTGACCGGCAGCGCGCAAAACGTCAAGGTCACGTATCCTGCCGACCTCGCGCTCGCCGCGGCGGTACTCGAGTTGCAGGCGGGACCATGATCAGGATCGGCAACGGCTTCGACGTCCACGCGCTGGTCGCCGGTCGCAAGCTCGTGCTGGGGGGGGTGACCATTCCCCACGACCGCGGACTGGAGGGCCACTCCGACGCCGACGTGCTGTTGCATGCGGTGGGTGATGCGATCCTCGGCGCGCTTGCGCTGGGTGACCTCGGTGCGCATTTTCCGGATACTGAACCGCGCTGGAAGAATGCCGACAGTCGCGCATTGCTGCGCCATGTCGCGGGATTGATGCAGGGCGAAGGCTGGCGGATCGAAAACCTCGACACGACGGTGATCGCCCAGGCGCCGAAGATCGCGCCGCACGTGGCCGCGATGCGCGCCAACATTGCCACCGACTTGGGCTGCGAGATCGCGCAGGTCGGCGTCAAGGCGACAACGACCGAACGGCTCGGCTTCGCCGGTCGCGGCGAGGGCATCGCTGCGATCGCGACGGTGCTGCTCATTCGGGATTAGACTTCTTTCGATCCCGCGGCTGCGCCGTCGCGTAGACCGCGCAGAACATCGCGGCGGTGAGCGTGAAGTACAGGTAACGGACGTCGCAGGCGATGCCCACGACCACGTACGAAAGCGCGAACAGCAGCGCGGCAATCGCCAGGCTCGTTGCCGCGACGTGGCGCCGAAACCCGGCCCGCGCCAGGAGCAGCAATGACGCGCCCAGGATCGCCGCGTACGTGATTCCGCGAAAGACGGGCGTCGCGAACATTGCGCTCGCGTAATTCCACAGCACGCCGCTAAAGCGCGAAGCCGCCTCCAGATTCAAGGCGGCGAGCAACCTTGGATCGGAGTTATCGATTCCCACGTGCACCGGCAGACACCTGGCGGGATCGTGCAATCCAAGCTGCCATCCAAACACGTCGAGTCGGTGCGCGAGATAAGCACCCGGATTCGTCGATATCGCCTGCAACCATTGCCGCACCAGCGGTGAGTACAGATGTTCCGAGTCCGGCAGCGCGGCGTAGAGGTCGAGAGGATCCATTCGCTGCGGCGTGTACTGGACCAGGATCCGTTGCTTCAGCAGCGGGACATCGGTTCCGGCTTCCCCAAGCAGCGACAAGTCGAGGTCGGGCACGCGTTTCACGATTCCGGCGATGTCGTAGAGCATAAGAACCGGAGCCGCGTTACTGTAGGCGATGCCGATCGTGCGCTCGGTCTTCTGCGTCACGAACGTGGACAGCAGGAGCGAAACGACCACTGTCGCGCCAAACAGCGCGAATGCCAGCCCCGCCTTTGTCGTGACCGATTGGACGCCGGCTCGCGGCGGCAGCCACGCAAAAGCCAAACAGGCGACGAGCGCGACGATGACGCCTTGGGGCCGTATCTGGCTCGCGGCAGCGAGCAGGACGACGATCGTTGCCATTTTCCATGGGCGCGCGTGCCGTTCCGCTGACATCAGCAGCGCGAAGGCCAGCAACTCCAAGTGGCCGAAGAGCACATCCTTCCAGATGATTCCGCTGTAGATCAGCGTGACAGGGGAGGCGAGAAACCCGAAGAGCAGGAGGTTCGAGAGCGCCGAGGTCCGCGGGAGGGCGCGCAGCATGACGCTCAACGCCAGCGCCAAGAGCCCTATGTCGAACAGCATCTGCAGGCCCGCGCCTTCGTGGATCCGGTCGAAGAGGCCCAGAAGAGCGCTGGCGAACGGCGGATTCATCGAGGCGAACCGGCCGCTGCGTCCCTCGTTGAGTTGGATAAGCGAATCGAGCGACAGATGCCCCGGATAGTTGAGGACGCACGCCGCGACGACGAAGCACGCGACGAGGCCATAAGCCAGTCGCTTGCTGCGCAACACCGCGAGGAGGGGGCCTTTGCTGACGATCATCGGCGGGGCGCGGGGACTCTCGCCCACGCATTGCTGTCGGCGTGTCGAGCTCGCTACGTCGCGATCGGAAACGTGGCCCGCGCGATCGTGCCACCGCCGTCGCGTGCGAGCAGGTCGAACGATCCGCCATGCATCCGCGCGATCCGGTCGACGATGGCGAGGCCCAGCCCGGCGCCGGCAACGCCTTTGGTGCTGGTGCGTGCCGTCGATGCGCGCGTGAAGGGCTGCTTCAATCGCTCGACCTGATCGGGCGCGATGCCGGGGCCGCGGTCGGCAACGTCCAGCACGACGCGATTGTCGACGAGCGAGGTCGTGATCTCCACGGGCGGCGCGCCATAGGCGAGCGCGTTGTCGACCAGGTTGGCGACGAGTCGCGAATAGGCGGTCGAGCGCAACGGAATCTTCGGCACCGCGCCTGGCGTGAACCGGACGGCGGCGCCGCTGCGGACGTAACGCTCGACGCAGGCGCGGGTGATCTCGTTCGGATCGTGCGGCTCGAGCACCGTTTCGTGCTCGCCATGCGCGAAATCGAGGAACTGGCCGATGATCCTGTCCATCTCCTCGATGTCGTCGACCATTCCCGCGCGCATCGCGTCGTCGCGCGAGCCCATTTCCAATCCCAGCCGCAGGCGCGCGAGGGGCGTGCGCAGGTCGTGCGAGACGCCGGCCAGCAGCAGCGCGCGGTCGTCTTCGAGCTGGCGCAGGTTGGTGGTCATCCGATTGAAGCCGCGATTGAGGTTGGCGATCTCGGACGGGCCGTGCTCGGGAAGCGGCGGCGGCGTCTCGCCGCGACCGACGCGTTCGGCCGCGGCGGCCAAGTCAGTGAGCGGCCGTGCGAGGTAACGCGCGAAGCCGAACGCCGCCGCGAGCAGCACCGCAGCGAGCGAGAGGCTCCAGATGATGGCCCGCGTGGGCTCTTCTTCGGCGGGGGAGCGCGGCGCGAGCGGAAATCCGATCCAATAGCCTGCGCCGCCTGCTTCGACGCGGATGAAGAGGAGCCCGCGACCCGGTGCGGCGCGCACCTGCGTTCCCGGCCCCAAGCGCTCGAGCAGTTGCCTTTCGAGCTCCTGCATCACGGGCAGCGCTGGCGCCCCCGCGCCCAGCAGCGGCCGTTCGGTTTCGGGAATGATGCGCACGCCGTATTCGCGCCCGATCCGAGCCACCGTTTCGCGTCGCTCGCGTGCGTCGGAGGACTCGAGGGCCGCGCGCACCGCTTGCAGCTGGACGATCTTGGTGTCGCTGAATGCACGTGCGAGGAGCGTCGCGCGGTCGTGGCGGAAGAACAGGATCGTCGCAACCAGCGCGATCGCGACAACGGCGAGCAGCAGCAGCGCGAGACGCCAGAACAGCGAGCGCGGAATGAGCGTCACGTTCGGCGTCTAAAGGTTGCCGCTTCCGCGAATCCGGCGCATCAAGGGGTCCCTTCGGCGGCCGACGTCTCGCCGGCATCGTCGCCGGGGACGTAGACATAGCCGAAGCCCCAGACCGTCTGGATGTAACGCGGGTTGGCGGGGTCGGGCTCGACCAGCTTGCGCAACCGCGAGACCTGCACGTCGATCGCGCGATCGAAGACGTCATGATCGCGGCCGCGCGCGAGGAGCATCAGCTTTTCGCGGGCGAGCGGTTGCCGCGGGTGCTGCGCGAACACCTTGACGAGCGAGAATTCGCCGGTAGTGAGGTGGACGGTTTCGTTGCCGTCGGACAGCGTGCGCGCGGCCAGGTCGAGCACGAAGCGGCCGAACGCGGCCTTGCCTGCGGAGGCCGGCGCGCCGGGCGCGAGACGTTCGGTCTGCCGCCGCAGCACCGCGTGGATCCTCGCGACAAGCTCGCGCGGATTGAACGGCTTCGCCAGGTAATCGTCGGCGCCCATCTCGAGGCCGACGATGCGATCGACGTCCTCGCCTTTCGCCGTCAGCATGATGATCGGGACGGTTTCGCCGGCGCCGCGCAGGCGCCGGCACGCGGCGAGACCGTCTTCGCCCGGCAGCATCAGATCAAGGACGACCAGATGCGGCGGGTCGCGTTGCAGCTTCTTGTCGAGATCACGCGTGTCGGCCAGCGTCGTGACCTGAAAGCCCTGCTCGGTCAGGTAGCGCGAAAGCAGGTCGCGCAATCGCACGTCATCGTCGACGACGAGAATCCGCGATGGTGCATTCTTGGCGGCCATGTGGCATTAGACGGTGGCGAGGCTTAAGCGAGGGCCACGCTTTGTAACCGATTGTAACGCGGGGCCGCGCGCGCAACGTCCGGTTGCAATCGAGGGCGGACTGCCGTGGAACGTCGAGCGACAATCGGGTCCAAGGAAACGGAAGGCTCGCGTCACCCGATGCGTTCACCCCGTTCGGATCACCTGATGAGGAAAGGAAACACCATGTCCGGCAACTCGTTTCGTACCACTCGTTTGACTCCGCGTCGCGCTGTTGCAGCGACGGCCGCGGCGCTCGCATTCGCGTTCGCCGGCGCAACGTCAGCACAACCGTTCGGAGGACCCGGGGGCCACGGCGGCCATGGAGGCCCCATGGGCGGGGGCGAGGAGATGTTCGGCCACGCGATCGCCCAGGCCAAGGCGAGCCTCAACCTCAACACGTCGCAACAGACGATGTTCGATGCAGCGGTCGCGCAGTCGAAGGCCGCCCACGAACAAGGCCGCGCGCTGATGCAGAAGGTGAAGGACGCGATGACGGCGGAGCTCGCCAAGGCCGAACCGGATCTGGCGGCCGTCGCCGCGGTCGCCGACGATGCGCGCGCCCAGGGTCAGACCTTGCGCACGCAAGTCCGCACGCAGTGGCTGAACCTCTACGCAACGTTCTCGCCCGATCAGAAGGCGGTTGTCCGCGACCTGCTGCAAAAACGGATGGCCCGGATGGAATCGTTCCGCCAGAAGATGCGCGACCACTTCCAGAGCGGCGCCGCCGGCTAAAGGCGGCTCCCGAGTTCCCCTCGTCGGTCTCCGCGCACCCGCTCTCCGGGCCGGTGTTGCGGTCCGCAAACCGACATGCCCGGCCGCGTGCCGGGCTTTTTTTCGGGCGCGGTCCCGGACGAGAAGCGATAGGTCGACGCCGGCGGCGAGCGAGACCTCGGCCGCCTTTTTTGCGTTGTGGGAATCGCCCGCCAAGCCGAAAGCGCGCGCGCACTGGCGCGCTCAAATCCAACTCAAGTATAGTTGCCGGGGTAATAAAACCAGGAGGGACAAGATTGTGAAGCTGCTCCGGCATTATTTCATCGGCAACAGCCTGGACGACCTGGAGGTCCTGGAAGAGCAACTGGAAGCTGCCGGCATCGGCACGCCGCAGATCCATGTACTGAGCCGCGACGAGGCGGAGGTCCATCACCATCGTCATCTTCACGAGGTCGAGTCGTTCATGAAGACCGATATCATCCACTCGACGATTCGGGGCGCCGTGGTCGGGATTTGCGCGGCAGCGCTCGTTCTTGCCGTTGCTTATTTTGCCGGCTGGACGGAATCGGCGGCCGGCTGGATCCCCTTCATATTCCTCGCCGTCATCGTGCTCGGCTTTTGCACGTGGGAGGGAGGGTTCCTGGGAATCCAGAAACCCAACCACAATTTCATCCGCTTCGAAAAAGCCCTGAAGGACGGCAAGCACATCTTCTTCGTGGATCTCGCGCCCGATCAGGAGGCGGTGCTGGAAAAACTCTTGCAGGCGCATCCTCAGGTCGAGCTCGCCGGAACGGGATCGTCGACCCGCCACTGGCTGATCGCCTTGCAGGGAAAGTCGAGGATGATTCGCCATTCGTGAGGGCGGGTCACCGCGGGCTCACGGACGCTCGCGGGGAAAACGCGCAGGCAACGCGCGATTCCTGCGCAACCGATCGACGACTTGCGGCCGCGCCGGACCGTTTCGGTATCGGCTACTGACTCTTCGCGGGCGCTGCGGCGTTTGCAGGCGCTGTGGCGTTTGCTCCGAAGAAAATGCCTCGGGTCAGGAACGTGTAGTCGGCTTCGAGCGCGCCGATCCCCAATAACACCAGCAGCAGCAGCGGCGGGACCAGGATGGCGTACATCAGGGCCAGCCGCTCCCACAGCATGTGCATGAAGACGGCGACGATCAGCCCGGCCTTCAACAACATGAACGTGAGGATCAGGAACCACCGCAGGTAGCCCTGGAAGTGGAAGTAGTCGACCAGATACGAAGCGGTGGAAAGAACGAACAACAGTCCCCAGATCTTGAAATAGATGCCGAGCGGATGGTGTTGTCCGACCTCCTGATGCGGCGCCTCGGGAACGACGTGGAGTTGCCCGCCGGCCGGATGTTCCGAAACCTCTGCGTGTGGCATGGCTTCCCTACCAGAGATAGAAGACTGCGAAGATGAATACCCAGACCAGATCGACGAAGTGCCAGTAAAGGCCCATGGTTTCGACGATCTCGTAGTTGCCCTTCCTGTGCGTGAGGAATCCCGGCTTCTGGCGATCCAGATCTCCGCGTATGACCTTGATCGCGACGATGATCAGGAAGATCACGCCGATCGACACGTGCGTGCCGTGGAAGCCGGTGATCATGAAAAAGCTGGAGCCGAACTGCGCCGCGCCCATCGGGTTGCCCCACGGACGCACGCCCTCTTCGAAGATCAGCTTGCTCCACTCGAACGCCTGCATGCCGACGAACGTGGCGCCCAATACTGCGGTGGCCAGCAACAGCCAAAACGTCGTGACGCGATTCTTTCGATAGCCGTAGTTGACCGCCAGCGCCATCGTCCCGCTGCTGCTGATCAGAATGAACGTCATGATCGCGATCAGGATCAGCGGAATCTTCTGGCCCGCGATCGTCAGCGCGAAGACTTCGCTCGGATTGGGCCAGGGGACGGTGGTCGAAATGCGCACCGTCATGTACGAGATCAGGAAGGAGCTGAAGATGAACGTGTCGCTCAGGAGGAAGATCCACATCATCGCCTTCCCCCACGGGACGTTCTTGAACGCCCGCTGGTCCGATGACCAGTCGGCGACGATGCCTTGCAGGCCCTCGGGCAGCGGGAGAGCTTCCCCCGCACTACTCGGCGCAGGTTGTGTCATGACCGGTGATCCCCTAGGTGGACAACAGCAGAGCGAACAGAGCCAGCCAAATCAGCAGCAGATAGTGCCAGTACACCGTGCACAACTCTACACTCAAGCGTACCGCGCCGACCTCAGCGCCGCGCCACACCTTCGCGGTGGTCCTGCCCCAGACCCACAGGCCGCCCAGCAGGTGCGCTCCGTGGAGCGCGGTGAGCAGATAAAAGAAGGCATTCGCCGGATTGCTCGCGGCAAAGTAGCCCGAAGCGTTCAATTGCTGCCACGCCCAAAGCTGTCCGCCGAGAAACAGAAAGCTGAATGCGCCGGCGGCCATCAGGCCGGTTCGTACGCCGTCGAGCTGCCCCCATTGGGCGGCAGCGCGCGTTCGTTCCATGCCGATACTGCTCAGCACGAGAAGGACTGTGTTGAGCCAAAGCACCTTCGGAACGGTGAGGGCGCTCCAGTCCTCGCCTAGCCGGCGCATGAAATAGGCGCTGATCGCGAGCGCGAACAGCGACGTGGCGACTCCGAGGAACACGCCGAGGCCGACCTTGATCGGCGGCAGCGACAACGCGCCGTCGCCGTCGACCATTTCGCTCGGGCGCCGCTCCACCCAGGGGTGGACGTTCAGTGTCTGTCGAAAGAGCCACCACACAACGACGGCCATGATCACCGCCAGCACCACCAACGGGAGCATCATGGCTTCGGCTTCAATACGGACGAAGCCGGTAGCTCCGACGCATCCGGCACTGCCTCGAGGCCGCTGCCTTTCCGGCTCGGCGGCTGGTTTTGCGGGATGAAGTCCTCGGCGGCGCCCGGCACGCTGTAGTCGTAAGCCCAGCGATAGACGACGGGCAATGTCGCGCCGAAGTTGCCATGCTTGGGCGGCGTCTCGGGCGTCTGCCACTCCAGCGTGGTGGCGCGCCAGGGATTGCTACCCGCCGGCTTGCCTTTGAAATAACTCCAGATCAGGTTGTAGATGAACACGATCTGGACCGTCCCTACGACCAACGCCGCGATGGTGATCGCTTCGTTCAACGAATGCGCCGACTGCGGGATGAAGTCGGTGTTTTCGATTGCGTAATACCGCCGCGGCACGCCGAGGAAGCCCAGGTAGTGCATCGGATAGTAGATCGCATAGGTTCCGAGGAACGTGACCCAGAAGTGAAACTTGCCAAGCGTGTCATTCAGCATCCGCCCCGTGATCTTGGGGTACCAGTGATAGATCGCTCCGAATACCACCAGGATCGGCGACACGGCCATCACCATGTGGAAGTGCGCGACGACGAACATGGTGTCGGAAAGCGGGAGGTCCACCGGAACGTTGCCGAGGAAGAGGCCCGTCAGCCCGCCGTTGATGAACGTGAAGACGAAGCCGATGGCAAACAGCATGGGGACGGTGAGGTGGATGTTCCCCTTCCACAACGTCAGCACCCAGTTGTAGACCTTGAGCGCCGTGGGAATGGCGATGATCAGCGTGGTGGTGGCGAAGAAGAAACCGAAATACGGATTCATCCCGCTCACGAACATGTGGTGCGCCCAGACGATGAAGCTCAGGCCGCCGATCGCCAGAATCGCCCAGACCATCATTCGATAACCGAAAATGTTCTTCCTCGCATGAACGCTGATCAGATCGGAGACGATGCCGAAAGCCGGAAGCGCGACGATGTAGACCTCGGGATGACCGAAAAACCAGAACAGATGCTGAAACAGGATCGGGCTGCCGCCGTTGTAGTTGAGGTGCTGTCCTTTCGAGACGAGGGCCGGCATGAAGAAGCTCGTCCCGAGCGTCTGATCCAGCGTCATCATGATGGCGCTGACGAACAGCGCAGGGAACGCCAGCAGCGCCAGGATGGTCGCCATGAAGATGCCCCACACCGTCAGGGGCAAGCGCATCAACGTCATCCCTCGGGTGCGGCCCTGCAACACCGTGACGACGTAGTTCAGGCCGCCCATCGTGAAGCCGATGATGAAAAAAGCCAGTGATACGAGCATCAGCACAATGCCCCAATTCGCCCCCGGAGTCCCCGAGAGGATCGCCTGCGGCGGGTACAGCGTCCAGCCGGCGCCGGTAGGCCCGCCGGGGGCGAAGAAGCTCGCCATCAGCAACAGCACGGCGAACAGGTAGACCCAGTAGCTCACCATGTTGACGTACGGGAAAACCATGTCGCGGGCGCCGACCATCAGCGGAATGAGATAGTTGCCGAATCCTCCGAGGAAAAGCGCGGTGAGCAGATAGATGACCATGATCATGCCGTGCATGGTCACGAACTGAAGGTAGTTGCTCGGGTTGATGAATGAAAAGACGTGCGGGAATCCCAGCTGCAACCGCATGATTCCGGACAACACCAGCGCTACCAGCCCGACCGCGATCGCCGTGATCCCGTATTGGACGGCGATGACTTTGGCGTCCTGGCTCCAGATGTACTTCCCGATGAACGTCTTCGGATGGTAGAGCTCCGCCTCCGCGACTTCGGCAGGCGGAACGTACAGCGACTCGTCGTGCGGAATGGAAGCCATTGAGTTTTCCTCCTAGCTATGCACTAGGCTCGATTAGCGGAAAGTATCGATGTAGGCGACGAGATCGTCGGTCGCCTTCTCGTCGGACAGAATCGCGGCCATCGACCGCATCTGCGAACCATACATGTCCTGCGGATGCGCGCCGCGGATTCCCTGTTTGAAATTTTTCAATTGCGTGACCAGATACCAGTCGCTCATGCCGCGCAAACGCGGCGCATTGGTTGCCTGCATGCCGCGTCCGTCGGCACCGTGACAGGCACCGCAGGTCAGATAGAGCTCCTGGCCGTGGGCGGCATTGCTCTTCACCGTCGGCGCGGCGGGATTATCCGGCAGCGTCTTGATGTACGCGAGGACGTTGTCGATGGCGGCATCATCGGCAAGGGTCGCAGCCATTGGCGCCATCATCTTCCCGTACACGTCCTTTTCGTGGGCGCCCCGGACACCCTGCTTGAAATACTTCAACTGCCGCTTGAGATACCAGCTTCCCTGCCCGCTCAATTTCGGCGCATTCACCGCGGGATTGCCCTCCGCTTGCGCGCCGTGGCAGCCGGCACATACGGTAAAGAGCGGTTTGCCGGCTTCAGGATCGCCCGCCGGTTGAGCCGAAGCCTGCGCGAACGTCGGATAGGTCCTTAGCCACGCCTGAAAGGCGGGTTCCTCATCCACGACGACCTTGCCGCGCATGGTGAAATGCGCGATGCCGCACAATTCTTCGCAGAGGATGTCGAATTTGCCGGTCCGGGTCGGGGTTAACCAGATGAAGGTGACGAGGCCCGGCACCAGATCCATCTTGACGCGGAATTGCGGCACGGTGAAGTCATGCAGGACGTCGGTAGAGCGCAGCAGCGCCTTGACCGGCTTGCCCATGGGCAGATGCAACTCCGGACTCGTTATCAGAACGTCGTCCTGCCCGTGGGGATCGTCCGGATTGATGCCGAATGGATTCTCATCGCTGATGAAACGGGCGTCGACGGTCCCCAGCACGCCGTCCGCCCCGGGGAATCGAAACGACCAGTACCATTGCTTGCCCACGACCTCGACCACCGCCGCGTCTTTCGGCGGGTCGACGAATTTGGCCCATACGAACAGGCCGGGGGCCAACATGGCGACCACGCCCACTGCGGTCAGCAGGATGAGCGACAGCTCGAGCTTCTTGTTCTCGGGTTCGTACAGAGCCTTGCTTCCCTTGCGGTGACGGTAGCGCCAGTCTCATCGATCGTTTCCCAGTTCGAAGCAATCGGCGTGAAGAACCACGGGCTCGCGTAGTGGAACACGACGGAGCCCACGATCAACAACACCAGTACGATGGCTAAGACCATAGCGATGACCCCGGTTGAGCGGACTTGTTATTGCCGGCGACAAGGGATGATGTGCGGAGGGGATCGTTTCCGGCGCCGCGTGTGATCCCTTTCACGCCGCGGCCGCCGTGGTAAGCGACGGGGTCCGTGCTCACGCTGCCCACCTCAATTCGGCTGTTCCGAAGTATCGATCGATCATTGCTTGCGCCCGCACCGGGCAGCCGCTCGAACGCGTTGGACGCAACGGGTTCATTGGCTGCCCCTCGATTTCCAAGAATAAAGCATTTCCTCCGGTTAGGGATAGAAACCCAACCGCACGAAGGGGTCCTCAAGCCGGCGCGAGCGCCGCCGCTGGCGCTTGGCGACCGGAGTGCCGGGTTTCCGCAAGGTCGGACGCCGGCGGCAATCGGGGGCGCGGAGCCCGAGCTGCGGATGAGCGCAACGAGGTGCAACCGCGAGGCCGCTCGAGAGCGGACGCGACGCGTCCTCCACCCGTCGCAAGCAACGGCGCATCGCGGCGCAGCAAACGCTCACCGCCGGCTGGAATCGTGAAATCAATGTCCCCGCGCCTGCGTCGGATCCCCTGGCGGTTCGCGGTTCAGCACCTCGACCTGTCCGAGGATGTCGGCGGTTTGCTTCGTTGCCGCGTCCGGGGCGCCGCGCCAAGTTGCGCGGATGTAGCCTTGGCGATCGATGAGAAACTCGACGTGATGGGGTGCGTCGGACCTCGCCGCGGTGCCGCGCCGCGCGAACATCGCGTAAGTTGCGGCGACGTCGGACCGCGCGACGGCGAGCATCGACTTGCCTGCGGGCCCGTTCTCCGGATGCGTCGGCGCCGACATTGGATCGAATGGCAAGGCGATGACGCGCAATCCGGCTTGCGCCAAAGTATATTCGTCGCTTGCGAGGGCATCGAGCCGCTGCCGCGACCCGGGCAGCGTGTAAAGGACGAGAAGCGCCGGACTCGGTGGCCGCCCTCGTTGCTGGCGCAACGATTGCTGCGGCGCTCCGGCAACCTCGAAGGTGAAATCCGGCGCCACGATGGGTCGCCACGGTTCCACGCGGTCGGTGAGCGCGAGCGCCGCCTTTGCCTCCGACTGTGCGCGCAGGAATTGGATCAGCGCCCAGATGTCCTCGTCGCCGAACTGCGGCGCGAATCCCGGCATCGCGGTTCCCGGGACGCCCTGCGCGATAAACCAGTAGAGATCGCCCGGATGGCGATACCTCGCGTAGTCGATTCTGCTCGCGAGCGGCTGCGCGAGGGACGCGGGGCCGTCGCCGCCACCCGCGCCGCCGTGGCATTCGCTGCAGCTGTGCGTATAGAGGGAACCACCGCGTACGATCGAGTCGGTGGCGTAACGCAGTGGCGACACGATGTAGGTCGTCGGATGTGCCGGCACCGCGAGCAGCAGCGCCCAGGCAAGAGCGGCCGCCGCAACACCCGCGAGCCCGGCCAGCCAATAGCGCGGCCGGTGGCTGTGCAGTCCGCCGAGCACGGCCCACGCTGCCGCACAGGCGATCACGGCCGCCGCCCCCAATACAGCGCCGATCCAGCCCGCTCGCTCCGCGGGTTGCCAGCTCAGGGTATAAGCGAATGGCCATGCCGGCGTTTCATGCATGGCGGGAACGGTAATGCCGAGCGCACCGACGATCGTGACCACGACGACGGCTGCCGCTGTTTCGAGAGTGGCGTTGCGGCGGAGCGAGGACAATGCGTCGCGATCGTTGCGGGCAAGCCGAGGGATCAGATACCAGCGATTCGCCATCGCAAGGGCTGCCATCGCTGCAAACACGGCGAGCTTCGCGAGCAGGAGCCGACCGTAGGTCGTGCCGATCAGTGCCGGGATATCGCCGACCAGATACCAGCCATTGATCAAGCCGCTCACCACCAGGGCGGTGACGCTTGCAACGGCCAACGCGGAGAAGCGGCGGGTAATCTCGACGACAACGGCGAGCGGCGGCGCGCTCGCGAGAAAGAACACGAATCCAGGGAGCGCGCCGACCCACGTGCCTGCCGCGAGGAGGTGGACCGCGTCGGACACGATCTGGACGAGTCC
>WNFY01002464.1_pt1 | contig 30805 bp, 30 predicted proteins | sample 5400091 | NCBI WGS metagenome assembly WNFY01 (sample SAMN13153364, study PRJNA577476) | soil metagenome | isolation source: 60 cm soil or saprolite under grassland replicate 1 | place: USA:California | collected 2016-06-15 | reverse complement strand
ACGTACGGATTCAGCGACCAGAAGTCCATGCCGGTTTGCGCGGGCGGGTTCAGCACGGAGCGCGGCGTGAGCGAGACGAATCGCGTGCCGCGCAGTCGCTCGTCGAGCACCGGCAGGGCGGAAAGGCGGTATGGCGGTAAGGCGGTAAGCAGCTGCAGCTGTTGCGATCGCTTCGCTGAGTACGAGTTGCTTTCGCTTACCGCCATTCCGCCATACCGCCTTTCCGCCAAGTCATTCACAACGCGCCCAGCCACACTGAAAACACACCAGGCACCCCGACTGTCGCGCAATCGGCGCACCGCAGTCGGCGCAGGGTGCGGGTTGAGGCGCCGGTTGGGAAACGGGGTCGGGGAGGGGGAGCTGGATCTGGAGCGACATCGGGACCTCGTCCGAGCGGTTTCTGGAGTACCCGAATATATCCCGAAACCAGTCCGCGGCAAGGCGCCGATAGCAAAGCTCATCTCATTATTAATTATGTAGTTATGGACTAGCCGTCGCGTGACCCCGCACCGCTCTCCGCCACAGCATGTAGACGGGCACGCCGAGCAGCACGAGCGCGAGACCCAGGAAGCTGTAGGTCCGGGTCGTCCCTTCTACGAGCAGGGCGATCGCGATGAGGGCGGTGAGTACCACGTACGACGCCGGCAGCCACGGGTACAGCAGGGCTCGCACCGGGCGCGCGTCGCCGGGGCGCTTCGCGCGCAGGGCGAAGAGACCGATGGCCGTGAGCATGTAAAACACCAGCGCCGCGAAGATCACGAAGTTCAGCAGCTGGTTGTAGGTCCCCGACAGGCACAGCACGCACGTCCACACGGCCTGCACAACGAGCGCGACGGTGGGAGTCTTGTACCGCGGGTGGAGCACGCCCGCAGTCTTGAAGAACAGGTCGTCCCGGGCCATCGCGTAGTAGACCCGGGCGCCCGAGAGAATCAGCCCGTTGTTGCAGCCGAACGTGGAGATCATCACGGCGACCGCCATGATGCTGAGCCCCGCCCCGCCGAACATCGCCTGGAGGGCGGCGGTCCCGATGGGCGCATGGTTTTCCGTGGAGGCCATCTGGATGGCCACGCGCGGCAGAACGTTCAGGTACGCCACGTTGGCGAGCAGGTACAGGGTGGTGACGACGAGGACGCCGACCGCCATGGCGAAGGGGAGGTCGCGCTCCGGCTGCTTCAGCTCGCCCGAGGCGAAGCCGACGTTGTTCCAGGCGTCCATCGAAAACAGCGATCCGACCATCGCCGCGCCGATGGCGGTCGCGCCCACGGCCACGCCGCCGGTCGCCCAGAAGTTGGCCCCAAAATTGGCGGCCAGCGCCGCAGCGTTCCGGCCGATGGTGAGGCCGAGCACGATGAGGACGGCGAGCGCGGCGGTCTTCGTGACCGTGAAGCTCGTCTGCACGATCGCCGCGGTGCGGACACCCCGGACGTTGATCCAGGTCAGCAGGATGATCGAGGCGATCGCGAGCAGCCGCTGCGGCGACACCCCCATGAGGATATCGCCGATCGGCAGCGGGAAGTGAATCGTCGTCCCCAGCCCCGGCAAGGTCTCCGGCGTGAGCTGCGGCCACAACACCGACGTGAAGCGCGCGAATGCGACCGCGACCGCCGCGATCGTCCCCGTCTGAATCACGACGAACAGGGTCCAGCCGTAGAGGTAGCCGAACAGCGGCCCGATCCCCTCGCGCAGATATACGTACTGGCCGCCCGCCTTGGGGAACATCGCGGCGAGCTCGCCGTAGGTGAGCGCGCCCATCAGCGTCACGACGCCCGACACCGCCCACACCAAGAGCAGGAACCCGGGGGCGTGGACCTCGCGCAGGATCTCCGCCGAGACGATGAAGATCCCCGAGCCGATCATCGACCCCACGACCAGGGCCGTGGCGTCGAGCCGGGAGATCGCTTTGACGAACTCGGTCTGCGGCTGTTGCGCGGTTGCCATCCGTGGTCTCCTCGACTGGGTGGGCGGTGGTGGTCGCCTAACCTAGTGGCGTTCTCCGGGCGCCGCTATCTTTGGCAGCCCGTTCCCCGTGCCGAGGCCGCCGTGCGTCTGCTCCCCCGGGAAGAAGAGTTCTTCGACCTTTTCGTCGAGGTCGCCAAGCGCAACAAGGAAGCGGCCCAGCACCTGCGGGCGCTGTTCGAAGCGCCGCCGGACCGCCGCCTCCCGCACATCGAGGCCCTGAAACGACTGGAGCACGAAGCCGATCAGGTGACGCACGAGGTCGTGAACCGCCTCGACCGCACGTTCATCACGCCGCTCGATCGCGAGGACATCCATCAGCTAGCGTCTGACTTGGACGACGTCATGGACGTGATGGATGGTGTAGCGCGTCGGGCCCAGATCTTCCGCCTGGGGCTCGCGCCGGAGGGGGTGAAGCGCCTCACGGAAGTGATCGAGCGGATGGTGGGCGTGCTGGCGGAGGGGGTCGGCCGGCTCAAGAAGGGCGACGACGTGATGCGCTTCTGCGTCGAGGCGAAGAAGCTGGAAGAGGAAGGCGACTCCATCTACCACGAGGCGCTCGGGCACCTGTTCGAGAAGGAGCGCGACGCCCTCGAGGTCATCAAGTGGAAGGAGATCTACGACAACCTCGAGCGCACACTCGACGAGTCCGAAGACGTGGCCAACGTGCTCGAGTCCATCACGCTGAAACACGCCTGATGTCGGCGACGGTCTGGTTCGTCCTCGCGATCGTCTTCATCGCGTTCGTTTTCGATTTCATCAACGGCTTCCACGACAGCGCCAACTCGATCGCCACGGTCGTCTCGACCCGCGTCCTGAGCCCGGCGACGGCGGTCGTATGGGCGGCGTTCTTCAACTTCGTGGCGGCCTTCGGCCTCGGCACGGCGGTCGCGAAGACCATCGGCAAGGGGCTGATCGACCTCGCGGTCGTCGATCCGATCGTCATCCTGGGCGGGTTGATCGGCGCGATCGTGTGGGACCTGATCACCTGGTGGGGAGGCCTGCCGACGTCGTCGTCCCACGCCCTGATCGGCGGCTACGCCGGGGCCGCCGTGGCGAAGGCGGGGTTCACGGCGATCCTCGCGCACGGGTGGGTCAAGACGCTGGTGTTCATCGTGGTGGCGCCGTTGATGGGCCTGGTGCTCGCCCTGGCGTTCACCGTGGGGCTCTCCTGGGTCCTGCGGCGCTCGCTGCCGCGGAAGGTGGACCGCACGTTCCGGGTGCTGCAGCTGTTCTCGGCGGCGATGTATTCCCTGGGGCACGGCACCAACGACGCGCAGAAGACGATGGGGATCATCGTGGGGCTGCTGTTCGCCGCGCGGGCGTCGTTCGCCGATTTCCCCGTGCGGGCCTTCCACATCACCACCGCCGACGTGATCCCGCTGTGGGTGATCCTCAGCGCCCACGCGGCCATCGCACTGGGCACGATGGCGGGGGGATGGCGGATCGTGAAGACCATGGGCCAGCGGATCACGAAACTCACGCCGTTCGGCGGCTTCTGCGCCGAGTCGAGCGGCGCGATCACGCTGTTCGTGGCGTCGCACTTCGGTATCCCCGTGAGCACCACGCACACGATCACGGGCGCGATCTCCGGGGTGGGCGCGGCGCACCGGCTGTCGGCGGTGCGGTGGGGCGTGGCGGGGCGGATCGTATGGGCGTGGATCCTGACGATTCCCGCGGCGGCGGGGATCGCGGGGCTGAGCTACGTCGTGCTGCACGCCGTGCTGCGCTAGGCGCGCGCTTTCAGCTTCGCGAGATCGATCATCTTCACCCCCGGGGCGTACTCCACCGTCGGGGCGTGCGTCAGGGTCACGAGCCGGTCCATGCAGTCGCGGATGCGGCGGGCCATCTCGATGACGTGCTGCAGGGACTGCTGGTCCTCCGGATGGGTGATGCGCGCGTCCTGCTCGAGCAGCTGGCATTCCGCCAGGATCGTGGCGAGGGCGTTGTTGACCTCGTGGCGCATCGCCGTCGCCACCTGGCTCACGACTTCGATCCGCTCTCCCTCGATGGCCTTGGCGTAAAACTCGTGCAGCTGCTGGGACAGCCAGCCCACCGAGATCGCGATCGCTCCATACGCCGTGTAGATGGGCATCGTGATGCGCCAGTCCTCGGGCTCGAGCCGCATGGCGAGCAGGAACTGCAGCACCGTGAACAGCACGGTCCCCATGATCAGCCCCGCGACCGCGCCGCGCATGCCGTAGTGGAGCGACAGCAGGTAGGCGGGCACGAGTGTGAGCAGCCAGATGAGGTCGCGGTACGGCACGTCTCCCGCGGGCACCAGCCGCAGCACGAAGCTCGGCGCGAGGTAGGCGATCGCGCACCACCACCACCACTGCGTCGGCAGCGGCGGCCGGTGGCTCATCGGCGTGAAGTCGAACCAGTGCAGCAGGCGCCGGGGCATGGGGGCTAGAGCTTCAGCGTGAGGACGCGCAGCTCGGTCATCTCGTCGATCGCGTAGCGCACGCCCTCACGTCCCAGCCCCGACGCCTTCGCCCCGCCGTACGGGAGGCGATCGACGCGGTAGCCGGGGACGTCGTTGCCGTTCACCGCGCCCACGTCGAGCTCCGCGTGACAGCGCAGCAGCGTGTGCACGTTGGTGCTGAACACCCCCGCCTGGAGGCCGTAGGGGGAGTCGTTGGCCCAGGCGATCGCCTCGTCGAGCGCGCCATAGGGCGTCACGGTCACGAGCGGCGCGAACACCTCCTCGCAATTCACCTTCATCTTCGGCGTCGTGCGCAGCAGCACCGTGGGCGCGACGAACTGCCCCCGGCGCGTGCCGCCCGTCGCGACCTCGGCGCCTCCCTGGACGGCTTCCGCGATCCAGCGCTCCACCCGCTCGGCGGCCTCGAGCGAGATCAGCGGTCCCACCTCGGTCGCGTCGTCCTGCACGTCACCGACGTGCAGCGCGCGCACGGCGGGGAGGAAGAGGTCGAGGAACGGCTGCATCACGCGCTCGTGGACGAAGATGCGCTGCGTGGAGATGCAGGACTGGCCGGCGTAGGTGAAGCCGCCGAATGCGCACCGCGACGCGGCCCAGGCGAGGTCGGCATCGGGCTCGACGAGGACCGCGGCGTTGCCGCCGAGCTCGAGGGCGACGCGCTTGGTGCCCGCCTTGGCGCGGATCGCCCAGCCGGCCTTGGCGCTGCCGGTGAAGCTGATCATGCGCACCCGCGGGTCTTCGATCAGGATCTGCGCCACCTCGACGTGGCAGGGAACAACGTTGACGCCGCCGTCGGGGTACCCGGAGGCACCGATGATCTCGGCGAGGCGCAGGGTCGTGAGGGGATCCTGCGGCGGGGGCTTCAGCGTGATGGCGGCCCCGCACGCCATCGCCGGCGCGATCTTGTGAGCGGCGAGCAGTACGGGGAAGTTGAACGGCGTGATGCCCACGACGGGCGAGAGCGGGAAGCGTCGTGTGATGGCGAGGCGCCCGGCGCCGACCGGGAGCGCGTCGGTGGGCAGGACCTCGCCGCCGATGCGCGTCGCCTCCTCGGCGGCGTCGCGGAAGACGAAGATCGAGCGGTCGAGCTCCACGCGCGCTTGGGTGATCGGCTTGCCGGCCTCGAGCGCCAAGGTGCGCGCGAGCTCGGCGCGGGCCGCCGCAAGGCCGTCGGCGACGCGCCGCAGGATCGCGGCGCGGTCCAAGGCGGGCAGGGCCCGGCAGGCGTCGGCGGCGGCGACGTTGGCGTCGAGCGCCGCCCGCACCTCGTCCGGGCCGGCGAGCTCGACGACGCCGACCTCGCTTCCGTCGTGCGGCGCCCGGATCACCGCGCTCTCGCGCGGGCCGCTGGTCGTGCCTCTCATGCTCATAGCCCCAGCACCTCCACCACCGCCTGGGCGATGGCCGCGTCCTGCACGCCCACCCCCGTCAGATCCGCCACCGTAATCTCGTCGGCGGAGTCGCGTCCCGCGAGTCGGCCCGCGGCGAGGTCCCCCAGCTCCGCGTACACCTGGTCGTTCCTGATGGCGCCCGCGGCGATGGCGTGGTGTAGATTCCCGTAGCGCTCGGTCTGCAACCGGCGGTCGGCGACGAGCTTGTCGGCACGGGCCAACAGGGCCGGTTCGAGCTCGACTTTCTCGGGGCTGCCGGTGCCGGCGGAGGTGATGTGGGTGCCGCGTTGCACCCATCCCGCCCGGATGACCGGCGTGGTGCTCGCGGTCGTGGTCACGATCAGGCGATGGCTGCGCACCTCGGGCTCGAGCGCGGCCGCGACGCGGGTTTCGACGATCGACCCCATGTCGCGCGCCAGCGCCTCCGCCCGCTCCGGCGTCCGGTTCCAGATGGTGAGTCGCTCGACTGGCCGCTCGGCGACGATGGCGCGGGCCGTCACCCGCCCCAGCGCGCCCGCGCCGACCAGGAGCGCGTGGTGGGCGTCCCGGGGCGCCAGGTACTTGAGCGTCAGCGCGACCGCGGCCGCGGTGCGCAGGTCGGTCAAGTAGCCGTGATCCTCGAGCAGCACGTCGGGGACACCGGTCTCGGCGTCGAGCAACAGGAACAGCCCGTCCCCGGATGGCAGGCCGCGGTCGCGATTCCTGTAGAACCCGGTCGCCAGCTTCAGGACGATGTGCCGGCCGCCCGGCACGCGCGCGGCTTTCACGTGCACTTCGGCGGGGATCTCGGGGAGCTCGAAGACCAGCGGGTCGGGGAGTCGCGCGGTTCCCTCGCCCAGCGCGCGGAAGCCGCGTTCGACCGCCGCCACGGCGACGGCGAACGGCACTTTGTCCCGGAACGCCTCGAGGGGGACGACCCGCACGATCAGTCGGCGAGCACGCGTTTCAGGCCTCGCTCGGTTTCGGCGAGCGCCTCCTGCAGCTCGGACAGCTCGTTGCCGTAGCCGAAGCGCAGGTAGCCGGGCAGGCCGAAGTGCTCGCCGGGGCAGAGCAACACGCTGTGCTCGGCGCGGATCTTCTCGACGATCTCCAGGGCGCTCACGCCCTGGCGGTACTTCACGAAGCAGATCGCCCCCGCCTGCGGCGGCTGCCAGGCGAACGTGTCGCCGAAACGCTTGAGCCACTCCTCGAGCACGGGATAGTTGGCGGTGAGGATGCGCCGCGTGCGCTCGAGGATCCGCTCCCGCGTGCCGGGCGCGAGCGCGAGGGCGGCGAGGTGGTCGGACGCCCCGGAGGGGCCGATGGTGGTGTAGTCGTGCCGGGCCCACGCCTCCGCCGCGAACTCCGGCGGCGCGACCAGCCAGCCGATGCGCAAGCCGGGGAGGCCGTACGCCTTCGACAGCCCGTGCACGCAGATCAACTTGTCGTAGCTGCCCCAGAACGTCGGCGTGGTTTTCCCATCGCGCTCGGCGCCCGTGTACACCTCGTCGGCCAGCAGCCACGCCCCGACTTCCTTGGTGCGCTCGAGAATCAGGCGGCGCATCTCGTCGGAGAGGATGTGGCCGGTCGGATTGTGCGGGTTGGTGACGACGACGAGCTTCGTGCCCGGCGCGATGGCCGCGCGGATCTCTTCGGCGTACGGCTCCCAGCCGTTGCCCACTTGGAGATGGAAGCCGCGCACGTGGGCGCCGTGATTCTGGGCCTGGCCCCACAGCTGCAGGTAGTTCGGCATCATCATCGCGACCTTGTCGCCCGGCTCGATCAGCCGCCAGCAGGCGACGAAGTTCGCCTCGGCGCTGCCGTTAGTGACGATGATCTGATCGCGCGAAGCGCCGGGGTAGAGCGCGGCGATCCGGTCGCGCAGCAGGTCGGTGCCGTTGGACTGGCTGTACCCGAGCCGGGTCTCGAGCAGCGGGACGGCGGATGCGCCCGCCAGGCCGAGCAGCTCCTGGATCGTGAGCGGGTGCACGCCCGACTCGGAGAGATTGAAGCGCACCCGGTTTTCCCAGGTACTCTGCCACCGTTCCAGCTCGAAGGGGACGAAGCGCATAGGCCGGGTGCCAGGTCTCAGGTGTCGGGTGTCAGGGGGTCCGCGAGCCGTCCCAGGTCCGCGGGCGTTTCGAGCCAGTAGTCGGGGGCGAGGTCGGCGAGGTCGCTCCGGCCGAACGGTCCCCAGAGAACCGCGGCGGTCTTCACTCCCGCGGCGCGGCCGCACTCGAGGTCGTGCCGCGAATCGCCGATGAAGACGGCTCCATCCGGTGCCGCGCCGAGCCGGTCCAAGGCAGTAAGGACGGGCTCGGGATGCGGCTTGGGGTGCTGCACCTCGTCAGCGCCGACAATCACGTCGAAGGAGTCGGTCAGGCCGAGCACCTTGAGTCCACGCAGCGCCCCGCCGCGCATCTTGCTGGTGACCAGGCCCAGGGTCTTCCCCTGCGCCTTGAGTCGCAGGACCTCCTCGGCGACGCCGTCGTAGGGGCGGACCATGGCGTCGTGGTTGGCGAGGTTGTAGTCGCGGTAGGTGGCGACCATCGCCTGGATCTCGGCGGGGTCGTCGGTCCAATGGCGAAATTGCACCCACAACGGGGTGCCGAGGCCTTCCATCCAGATCTCATCCGGCGGCTCGATGCCCCGGTGTGTCTTCAACGTGTGCCGGTACGAGCGCAGGATGAGGTCGATCGAGTCGATGAGCGTGCCGTCGAGGTCGAAGAGGAAAGTGGTGAGAGGCACGCTGGAAGCTAACGACCCCAGCGGGCGAGGTACCAGGCGCAGTCCGCCGTGAGCGGGCACTCTTCGCAGCGCGGCGCGCTACGCTTGCACGTCTCCTGGCCGTGGCGCCGCAGCAACTGGTGCGCGATGACCAGCCAGTTGTAGTCGCGCGGCAGCTCGGCGCGCACCGCCTCGGTGACGCTGCGGTAGGTCTGGGCGTAGCTCTTGTGCTCCCTGCCGTAGCCCAGCCGCACGAGCACGCGGACCGCGTTGGAGTCGGGCGCGAGGGTCGGCTGGCTCTTGCAGAACAACAGGATCTTGTCCGCCCCCGGTTCGCCGATGCCGGGGAAGCGCTTCAAGAGCTTCTTGGCCTCGACCGCATTCTCGCGGAGCAGGGTGCGCATGCGCGCGAGGCCGATCTCGATCATCGTTTCGGACGCCGCGCGCAACTTGTTCAGCCGCTGCGCGGCGTTCATGCCGCCCGGGCCGATCAGCTCGAGGACCAGCTTCTTGGGGGCGCGCAGGACGGCCTGGGGGGTGGAGCCGACGCGCTGTTTCAGGGCGCGGAACACCTGCGCGCGGCGCTCATCGTCGACCAGGTAGGCGACGTTCTCCCACACGATCAGCTCGAAGGGCCCGCTGGCGGGCATGCGCTTGGGCGGGCCGTAGCGCGCCCGCAGCTTTCGGATGATTTCCGGGAGGGGCGTTCGTGGCATTGGCATTCCTTAAAGGTGCCCTCGGACGAGCGCTGCGACCAGTTGCACCGCCGGGCCCTCGACGGCGGCCGTCGCGGGTGGAAGACGGGCGTGCCACGCCAGCAGATCGCGCACGGCGACCGGGCGGCGTCGCTCCAGGAGATCGTCCAGCAGGACTTCCTCTCCGGCCGTCATCCCCGTCGACAGCCGCGTGACCAGGCTGTCGAGACTCTCGAGCAGGCCGGCGTCGCGGCGTCGCGCTGCCCGGCGCGCCTCCGCGAGGACCCAGGGGATCAGACGCCGGCTGAGGCGGTCGCGGTCGGCCATGCGCCAACGGGCGGCAGCGACGGCCGCGAGCCGCTCACGCAGCAGTGGGGCCGCGACCCGCAGGGCGGCGGCAAGTCCCCGAGCCGAACCGTCAGCAGGGGACGCGTTGGCGCCGTCGCCGGCCACCTCCAGGCAGTTCGTCGCGGCGACGGGGTCCGAGCGCGGCTGGCCGTCCTCCACGACGACTGCGTCCACCAGCGCGCCGAGTCGGATGACCACCACGGCTGCCGGACCGCCCGCGACCGTGGCGACCGATCCCTCGGGCGCGGGGGAGACGCACGCCGCCACTTGCTGCAGGCGGTCGCACCAATCGAACGTGCCGGAGGGGAGCGGCCCGGTGGTGGACTCGGCCTGGGCCGCCCCGGCCGCAACCTGGGCGCGGAGCTTGCGCGCCAACCGCTCCTCGATCGCCAGGGCGGCCGCGAGCTCCTCGGGCGGCAGGAACGTCACCGCCTCGACGGCGGCGTGCGGTGAGCCGAGGCGATCGACCCGGCCGACCCGCTGCGCCAGGCGGGCGGGGCTCCACGGCAGATCATAGTGCACCACGCGAGCGGCGTCCTGGAGGTTGAGCCCTTCGCCGACGAGATCGGTCGCCAGCAACACATCGGTGCGCAGCGCCGCCGGGGGTGGCGTGGCGCCCTGCGCGAGCGGCGCGAACGCGGTGAGCACCTCGGAGCGCCGCACGCGCTCGGTGCCGAAGAACCCCGCGTCGCCGACCACCGCCGCCACGCGCAGCGTGCCGCTCAGGCGCCGCAGCAGGTGGCGCACGGTGGCCACCGCCTCGGCGAACACGATCGTTTTCCGCGGGTCCGTGGCGAGGAGTCCCACCAATGCGTCGGCCTTGGGATCCGGCGCATCCATGGCGAGTGCGAGGAGCGCGGCGGCGGCGTCGAGGTCGGTCCCGGTGGGCGAGCGGCCCATGGCGAGCAGCACCGGGAACAGCGCGAGCTGGACGGCCGCGGCGTCGTCCGGCGCGAGCCAGCGTCGGCAATCACCCGGCGAGAGCACCCGTCCCTCGGCGGCGGCGCGCGCGGCCAGGTCGAGGAAACCCTCGTAGCGGCGCAGCGTGACCCGCAGGGCCGGCAGGCTGGAGGCAAGCCGCCGCAGCAGCACGAGACGGAACAGCGGTCCGGCGGTCCCGATCCCGGCGAGACTGCGGATACCGGCCGCAAGCTCGCCAAGCACCTCCGGCGCTGCCGTGCCGGCCCGGATCACGCGGCCCGTCGCTCGCAGCGGGAAGGCAAGGGAGACGGGACCTGCCGCGTAGTGGCGCACGCGTTCGCGAGAGCGCGCCACCACGAGCCGCGCGGCGACGGCCGCTAAAGTGGCCTCCGGCACATCCCCGGCCGCGGCGCGACGCAGCGACGGGATCCCCAGTCCCGCGAGCGCGTGATCGCGGAGAAACAGCCGGAACAAGTGGAACAGGTCCGCGGGCCGGTTGTGGATTGGCGTCGCGGTGACGAGCAGGATGCGCGCCCCAACGACGACGCGCGCGAGGCTGCGGTAGCGGAGAGTCTCGGGGTTCCGGAAATGGTGAGCTTCGTCGATGAGAAACAACGGCGTCGGACTGTCGGACAGTCTGACGGTGGGACGGCTGAGGCTCTCATGGGTGATGATGCGCGCGCCGATGTCGAGGCGATGCAATAGCGCGCGCCACTGATCGACGAGGACGGCGGGCACGACCAGCGTGAACGGCCCACCCAGCATCCGGGCGACCGCGAGCGCGACGTACGATTTGCCGAGTCCTACGGCGTCGGCCAGCACGGCGCCGCCGTAGCGCGCGATGATCGCCGTCAGTCGTCGGGCGGCGGGTGCCTGGTGCGGGGCGAGCCATGGCGGCGCGCCAGCTGGAATCTCCGGCAGGTCGAGCAGGGCGCGCGCGGCCCGCGCAGCCACGGCGGCGGGCGCCGCCGCCGTTTCCGTCCCGAGCAGGAGGGCCAGCGGCTCGGCGGGGGTCTCGAGGTGCTCAGAGAGGATCCGAGGGGGCGGGGGCGACACGGGCGAGTGCACGGCGGTCGGCAGCATCGAAGTGGAGCAGCTCGGCAATGAGGGGCTCGTCGGTCACTCCGCGCGCGCCGGCGGCGGCGAGCTGCGGCCAACCCGGCGAGGCGGCGGGCGGCACGGGCAGCCCGCGCACGACGCGCGCGTTGAAGCGCCGGAAGCCCCCGCGCGCGGGGTCGGCGGTGAGACAGGCGAGGGCGGTGTACCAGCGCGAGTTGAGAAGCGCGGCGAGCGCGGCCGCGTCGCACGCCGTACGCGGAGCGATCCCATACACGGTGTTCAGCGGGACGACATCCGTCGCCGGGACCACGGCGGCGAGCCGGCGGGCGAGGTCCGCCCACAGCACGCGGTGGGGCGCGTCGGCGAGCGCCGTCCGGAACAGTCGCCACGGCGGGCCGTCGCGATAATCCGCGCGGCGCCTGAGCTGCGCCAGGTGCGGTTCCAGGTGGGCCGAGATCTCGCGCGGCAGGGCCGCGAGCGGCCGTCCATCGGGGCCGTGCGTCCAGAGCAGCCACGCGGACACTCGCGTCTGCCACGCCCCGACGTCCCGGCCGCGCACGGCCGGGCGCGCACCCGCGCACGGTGCATCAAGGAGGAAGAGATTGTCCGCGCCGGTCTTCACGCCCAGCTGCGGCGTCCACCGCTCGCCCAACGTGGGGAACTCGGCGCGGAGGCGGCGGGCGACCCGGTCGGCGTCGGGAATGAGCACCCAGGGTCCCGGTGCCTCGAGGAGGCGCTGGGCGATGCGCGGTGCCGCGGACTTGGGCCCGAGCGCCTGAGCGGTTTCCGCGCCGGGACCGGGGACCGCCCGGACGGCGACCAGCGCCATCGGGTAAACGGCCGCGGCGAACGCCGGCGCCGCGGTGTCCAAGGACGCGGCGCGTTCGAGCCTCGTGCCCGAGGCCAGACGGCGGCGCAGGGGCTCGGCGTAGCCGCTCGTCGCCAGCTTGGCGGGGACGAGGAGCGCGCACGCTCCGCCCGGGGCCGTCAGCTCGAGGCCGCGCTCGACGAAGGCGACCGCGAGGTCCGGCAGGTGTGCGTAGCCGGTGCTGCGCACCGGTCGCCAGCAGGAGTAGCGAGCCGGCAGGCTCTCGCGCACGCGCGGGGGAAGGCGCTCGCCGCGGACCCACGGCGGGTTGCCGATGACGACATCGAAGCCGCCGCGTGCCATGAGGTCGCCGAAGTGCGACTCAAAGGCGAAGAACGGCGCTCCCCCGTCGCGCGCCAGCCGCCGCCGGGCCTCGCGCAGCTCGCGTCGCGCGGTGCGCAACCGGCTGAGCCGCACGCGCTGATCCGCGCCGAGGCCGGGACGACGACCGAAGAGGTCGCGCGTTTTGGCGGCGGCGAGGAGCTCGGCGATGCGCGCCTCCATCCGCTCCAGGCCGCGCTCGATGAGGCGGCGCGCGAGCTGCGCCTCGGCCGCGGCGAGCTCCCGGGTGGCGTCGCGCTTCCGCGGTCCGGTGAGCGTATAGAGGGCGTGCCTCGCGGCGGCGGCGCGCGCCAGCTCGGCGCGGGCCTCCAGTCGGTGCGCGTCACCGGAGAGCGTGGCGGCGAGGGTGTACGGGTCGAGCAGCGCGTCGCCGTGACGCACGTGGCCGTCGAGGTTCGGCAGTGGCGCGACCGCGGCGACATCGGTGGTGGGGTCGTCGGCGACGAGGGCGAGCCACAAGCGCAGCTCGGTCAAGCGCACCGCCGCCGGGTTCAGGTCCACGCCGTAGAGGGAGCGGGCCACGACGTCGCGCCGCAGGGCGGCGGTGACTGGCTCGCCCGTCGCGGCGCGCAAGGCGACGAGCTCGCCGAGCGCCCCGAGCAGGAACGCCCCTGACCCCGCGGCGGGGTCCAGGATCGTGAGGGCGCGGAGGTCGGGCGGATGCCGCGGCGCGGCGCGGTCGTGCACCCAGCGGGCGGCGGCCTCTGGTGCCAGGTGCAGGCGGTGCACGAGCGCGGCTTCGAGCGCCGCGCGGACCAGGTCCCGCACGATCGGAGCGGGGGTGTAGTAGGTCCCGCTGGCCCGGCGCTCGCCGCCGTCCATCACGCCCTCGAACACGCGCCCCAGCATGTCGGGGGCGACCAGGTCGCCGGCCGCGGTTTCGCGGGCGGAGAAGCGGAAGCGCTCGAACAGGTCGTCGAACGCGTCGCGCCAATCCGGATTCGGCCAGAGGGCGGGTCCGTGGCGGCGCTCGAGGGGCGTCGGCTCGAACAGGCCGCCGTTCAGGAACGGCAGCCGCCCCAGCGCGCGGGCGGCCGCGGATCGCTCGGCGGCGGGGCGGTTCAGGACGCCGAAGCACAGCGGGTGGAGGGCGGCGCGGTGAAAGTGGCGGCGCGCGGCCAGGGCGCCGTCCAGCAGGCGCGGCAGGTAGCGACGGTCGCCGTCGAGCCAGCCCTTCTCCTGCACGAAATAGAGGAAGAGCACGCGCGTCAGGGCGGTCAGCGCGAGGGTGTGCCGGTCGGCGCGGCTGCGCGGGCCGTTGAGACGATCGGTGAAGCGCTCGAGCACGGTGCGGAAGGCGCGGAAGAAGCGGGGCGTGACGCCCTCGGTGCCGAGCGCCTCGCCGATCCGCAGGCTCAACGCCAGCGCCGATTCGTCGGGCTGGGGGGCGAGCCGTTCCAGGAGCGCGAGATCGGCGCCGGTGGGGTCTGCAGGGGCGAGCGTCGCACAGCGGATCGCGGGCCCGCGGCCGCCCGCGCGCCACGCCGCGAGCACGAGGCGACGGGGGGCGCCGCCCAAGGCCAGCACCAGTCCCCGTTCGGCGCCCGCCGCGAGCCGTGCCGCGGCCGCGCGCGCCGCGCGCAGAGGCTCGTCGCTGTGGAGCGCGAAGATCCTGAAGGCGCCACGGCGGCCGATCAGCGCGGCCTGGCGCACGCCCGCCGTGGTCGCGGCCGGCCCCAGCCAGGGCCCGGGCGGCACGGGTTCCCACGCCGCGTCGTAGCCGAGCACGCGGATCACCTCGCGGAGATCGTCAATCTGCTCGGTGCGGGCGAGAAGCGACCGCAGCACCCGGAACCCCTCGACTGTCGAGGGGCCCAAGGTGCTGCCGGAAGATCAGATTACTGGTACCGGAGTGTTGCGAGCACTACCGAAAACGCGCGGCTTACCGGCCTCTAACTCGCCTTTCTTAGTCTGATGCTGCCGTTCACCGTCCCCAGATCCAGCTGGCGGCCGCCGTTGCCGACCGTGCCGCGCATGTGCCGCGGGCCGAACCGGCCGGTCACCGTGACCGGGAACTCCGTCTCGATGTCGCCATTGACGGTCTCGGCGCGGATCTCCGCGCTGAACGTCGCGGGCAGCTCGAGCGTGATCCCGCCGTTCACCGTGCGGAAATCGACACCCTCGGTCCAGTCGGCGCGCCCCAGCGAGGCGTAGATCGAGCCGTTCACCGTCGTCGCTTCGGCAAAGCCCTTCGTGCTCAGGCGGATGCTGCCGTTCACCGTGTAGGCCTTCACGGTGCCGCCGAGGCCCTCGGCCTCCACGTCGCCGTTGACGGTGTTGGCGTACAGCTCGAGGCCCGCCGGCAAGTGGACGGTGAAGTCCACCGACACGTCGTTGTCCTCGGTGCTCGAGCTCCAGTGCTCCCCCGTCTCGCACGTGTTCTCGCGCCGGGCGTGGCGGCCGGTCGGGTAGACGGCGCAGATCGTCACCCCCGCGTCCGAGGGGACGACTTTGATTTCCACCTCCGTGGGGTCGCTGCGGCGCGCCTGCTTCACGGCGGTGACTTCGATCTGGTCGCCGGTCGCGGCAACGGCGTGGATGTCGCCGTTTACTCCTTTGATCTCGAGCCGCTTCCCGGCCGCGAGGCGGCCGGTCCAGCGGAAATCCTGTCCCGCAGCGGGGGCTACGAGGGCCGCGAGGGCCGCGGCGAGGGCGAAGCTACTCCTGGTTGTCGTTGTCACGGTCGTGATCCTTGTGTTTGGTGACGCCGCGACACTCCGTCTGGCTGGGCTGTCGCAGCTTGATGTCCCCGTTGAACGATTCCAGCTCCACTTTGGCGCTGCCGGTGCCGAGTGTGATGGTGAAGCGGTGCCTCGGCGTCATGCCGGTGAGCTGCACCGGGAAGCAGGCCTCGAAGTCTCCATTGAGGGTCGCAACCGTCACGCTGGCATTGGAGCGGGCGGGGATCGTGACGTTTATGTCGCCGTCGTGGGTGGACAGCCGGTAGCGGCCGGCGTCCCGCAGCGCGCCCTCGTAGGTGATGTCGCCGTTCACGGTGCTGGCGTCCACGGCGGAGGACTCGATCCCCGTGAGCTCGATGTCGCCGTTCACCGTCTCGGCGTTGATGTCGCCGTTACACCCACGCACTGTGACGCCCTCGTTCACCGAGCTGACTTCGATACGGCCGCGGCAGCCCTCCAGTGTCACCGCGCCTTGGACGGACTTGAGGGAGACGTAGCCGCTCCCGCCCGACACCGTGATCTCGCCCTGGACGGTCTCCGCGCTGATCTCCGCGTCCACGCCCGTCACTTTGATGTCGGTGTAGAGCCCGGAAAGCGTGAGCGCCATGCCCTTGGGGACGGTGATGTCGTAGTCCACCGACTGCGGCGGGCCGCGGCGGTTGGACGCCTTCACGGTGACCACCTGACCGTCGGCGGACACCTCGATGCGATCCCGGCTCGAGTGCTCGGCGTGCAGCCGCACCTCGCTCCGGTCCCAGGCCCGCACGGCGATCTCCCCGCCGAAGTTGTTGATCTCGAGCCGGCTGCCCGGCCGAACGGCGAAGGTCGTGTCGGTCTGCTGCAGGGCGGCCAGGGCCGCGAGGGCCAGGGTCGGGACGAACATCTCTCTCCTCCTAGATCCGCTGCGTGATGCCGCTCGCCTGGCGCAGCAGCTCGATTTTGCGCCGCATCGTTTCGGCGAGATGGTGATTCAGGTACGCGTTGCCGGGATCCTGGGCCAGCGCCCGGCCCGCCTGCGCGATGGCCGTATCGATCGTCGCAAGACTGTTCTCGAGGATGCGGACGGTCAGGCTGTCGAGCCGTCCGGTGCGCTTGCCCTCGTCCAGCGCCCCCTGCAGCTCGGCGACGGTGCGGTCGTACGTCGGATCGACCGCGCTCACCCACCGCACTCCGCCGGCCCTGGTTTCCGCGATGAGCTGGCCGCCGCCGGTCGGGGCGCGACCCCGCAGGGCCAGCCACGCGCCGCCCGCTGAGAACACGGCCAGCGCGATCCCCGCGGCGAGCAGCTGCGGCACGGTGAACGAGAACCGGCGCCGGCGCGACTCGATGGAGACGACGCCGATCCGCCCGGCGATGGCGGGCCAGAGGTCGGCCTGCGGCGGCCGGTGTTCGAGCGCGCGGGCGCGGACGACGACCTGGCGCAGCTCGGTCAAGGTCGCGCGGCACTCGGCGCAATCCGACAGGTGCGCGGCGAGCGCCTGGCGCTCGGCGGGGGCCAGCGTCTCGTCCAGGTACTCCGACAGACGGGCAGTCCAGTTGTCGCTCATCGTGCCACTCCTTCCTCCTTCAATCCAGGTGCTTCCGCAGCGCCATGCGCGCGTGGTGCAATTGCGATTTCGACGTTCCCACGACGATGCCCAGCAGCGTCGCGATCTCTTCGTGCCGGTACCCCGCGACGTCGTGCAGCAGGAACACCTGCTTGGCGCCGTCGGGGAGGCGGCCGATCGCCTGCTCGAAGTCCAAGGCCATTCCCGGTGTCTCCATCGGTCCGGAGAGCTCGTCGAGCGCGTCCGGGTCGCTCTCCTGTCGTCCGCGCTCCAGGGCCAGCGCCTTGCGGCGGCCGAGGACCAGGTTCACGGCGAGCCGGTGCAGCCACGTGCCGAACGCCGCCTCACCGCGGAACGTCCCCAGCTTCTGCCACGCGCGGACGAAGACGTCCTGCGTCAGGTCGTCCGCCTGATCCGCGTCCATCATGCGCCGGCACAGACTGTGGATCCGGGCCACACGCGCGTCGCCGCTCGCCGCGAGGGCGACGTCCGCTGCTTCCGACTCGGCCGCCGCCGATGCTGGATCCTTGCGCAGTGTCGCCACCCCGGGGGTCATGCACCCGATTGGATAGAGGGATGAGGATAAAGGTTGTAGGCGCTACGCCTTGACCCTCTTCAGACTGCCCAGATTGTCGGCCTTGTTCTGGTGCTTGTAGCCGTTGTCGATCCACGCCGGAACGCGCCGCGTCATCAGCTGCAGCAGAATCGCCATCTCGACCACGATCGTGACGGTGATGGTGAGACCCACGTGGTCCGCCACCCACAGGCCGAATCGCGGCCACGTCTCGAACGCCCAATCGAAGCCCCAGCCGAACAGCTGCGCCAGCGCGTAGGCCGCGGCGAAGAACGTGATGAATAGAAACCGCCGCACGATGCCCTGCGCCAGCAGCACGGTGTTGTGCCAGAGGCGGCGCCACCGGCTCCACGGCGTCGTGATGCGCGCGAAGCGCAGCCGAACCCCGTTACCGGTCACCTCGAGCTCCTCGAGCGGGACCGGCCGGGGGCGCCCACCGCACGCCTGGACCACCTCGTCGCGGAGCCGGGTTTCCACCCCCCAGCCGAGCAGGCCCCCGAGGCGGACGTGCGCGCGGTTCCCCTCGATCGTGGCGGTCGCGCCGTAGACGCCGTTCACGTTGCGGCGGTTGGGCTCGACGGCGTCCTTCAGCGCGAGCACGTGCCCGGCGTCCACGCGGAACAGCCGGGCGTAGTGGAAGTCGTCGAGCCAGCGCGGCGCGCCGACGCGCGTCCCGCCGTCGATGCGGTAAAGGAAGTAGTCGAGCACGAGCAGCGTTTCGCGCAGCGGCTCGGCATAGACACGGTCCGGCGTGTCGTTGGGGGTGTGGATCTTGCCGCCGAAGACGATGGGCGATGCCTTCCCGGGGCGCATGGCGACGAGCGCCGAGGCGGGGATGAGGAACGGGGCGTCGCTCCGGCTGACAGCGGCGCGGAGCCGCGCCCACAGCCCGTTGTGCACCTCGAGGAACGACACGTGGTCGGTGGTGCCGCCGGCGAGAAAGTTGTTGTACTTGATGCCGTGGAGGTGCGCCGCCTCCTCGAGCAGGTCGTTGAGCGAGTCATAGTCGCCGAAGGGGATGAGGACGCGGAGGAAGTCCGCTCCCATGGTCCCCCGCGGGATGTAGAGCCGACCTTCGCCGACCGAATCGATCGACACCACGGCGCGGATGCGCCGCAGCTCGTCCTCGCTCAGGGTGCGGACGTATTCGCGCGAGCCGGACACGCCGAAGCGGTAGCTGGCGACGGGCAAGAGTGCGATCGCGATCGCCAGCATCCCCCAGTCCCGGTAGGTCAGCGCGAAGTTGCCCGCCAGCATGCCCAGGGAGAGGAGCACCTGGGAGAAGAGACCGACCAACCCGCACTCCTCGGAGCCGGCGAAGAAATAGACGTGGGTGAGCGCGGGGCGGCGCGGCGCGCCCAGGTCGGCGAGCAGGTACTGCTTCAAGATCTCTTCGCCCGTGGTGTTGTCGTCGGCGCCGGGCCCGCGCCAGGTGTCGTAGTGGGCGACGAGCACGACGCACTCGGCACTGTCTCCGGGGACGGTGAACAGGTAATTCCAGCGCGTGGTGCGCACGGCCCAGGCGGAGAGCCGCTGGCGCTCGATGACGACGCACGGCGCGTCCGTGCGGGCGCGGGCGGTCTTCCACACCGCCGCATCCGCGGGCGCGACCGGGGCGCGGCGCCCATCCCGCGTCACCTCGTAGGTGCGCCCGCCGAAGTGGCCGGTGAGCGACGCGACGAACGCCTCCACCTGCGCCTCATTGCCGGCGTTGCGCTTGCGGGCGTTGAGCTCGGTGCAGTCGCGGCGGATGTTGGCCAGGATGTCGTGCACCCGCTGGTCCACGGGGGCGTAGCGGGCGTGAATGGCGTCGAGCTCCTGCTGCTGGCGGTCGAACAAGGAGTTCCTCCGGGCGCGTCTCATCGCGCCACCACAATCTGCCGTCTAGATTGCAGGGCGCTATGAGCCCGTCACTTCCCGCCATCGTCGCCGTCAGTCTCGCCCTCGGGGTCCGGCATGCGTTCGAGCCGGACCATCTGGCCGCCGTTTCGACGCTGGCGACCCGGCGCGGCAAGGGCCTCCAGGCCGCGTGGCTGGGACTCTCGTGGGGCTTGGGTCATACGGCGAGCGTCGGCGTGGTGGCGCTGCTCATGATCGCCGGGGGGCTGACGCTGCCGGCGCGGCTGTGGCCCGCGGCGGATGCCGTCGTGGGGCTGCTGCTCGTCGTGCTGGGCGCGTCGGTGCTGTGGCGCTACGCGCGCGGGCGCTGGCACATCCACCGCCACGCCCACGACGGTGCGCCGCACCTCCATCTCCACAGCCACCTCCTCGGCGGCTCGCACGTGCATCCGCACGTGCGCTGGGACCAGCGCCGCGCGCTGGGGTTCGGGCTGCTGCACGGCCTGGCCGGGAGCGGCGCGATCGTCGCGCTGCTCGTCGCCACGGTGCCGACGGCCGGGCTCAAGCTCGCCTACGTGGCGGCGTTCGGGGCGGGGACCATCCTGGGGATGCTCCTGGTCTCGCTCACGCTCGTGACGGTGATCCGGATCGCGTCGCGTCGCGGTGAGCAGTGGGCCACGGTGATGCATGTGGGGTCGGCAGTGGCCAGCGTGGCGGTCGGCATGTTGCTGGTCGGCCACATGGTCATCGGGCTGTAGAGACGACGGTCTGGCATCCCCTGTAGATATGTGAAATACTGGCGACCTTCTGCGTCCTTGCACCCAGGAGGTCATCATGCGCGCTACCATCCTTGGTTTGTCTCTGCTCGTCGTCCCACCGACGCTGTTCGCTCAAGAGGGGTCCGATTCGTTGCCGTTCCGGCGCGGCCAGTGGGCGGCGGAATTCGGCGGGGGCTTGAGTCTCGCGAGTCTCGGCGCGCTCAAGTTCCGGACGCCCACGAGCGCCTGGTTGCTCAACGTCAACATCGGTGCCGGCCATGCCGAAACCATCACAGGCGCTCCGGTCAGCGACGTGGAGGTCCAATCGCAGGCCGGGCTAACGCTGCGCGTCGGCCGCCGCACGTTTACGGCGGCGGGAGCGAAGATCGCGGCGTTTCACTCGCTCGGGATCCTCGCCGGCTTCACGCACAATGCCACGAGCTCCACCTCCTTCGGCGCGTCGGAGACGAACGGCTGGTCGACGGGGTTCTTCGGGGACCTGGGAGGGCGATACCTGCTCACTCCCCACCTCGGGATCGGTGTGACGGTTGCGGCCACAGCGACGTACATCCGGACCACGACCAGACCGAATTTCGGCCCGAAGACGAAAGGATGGAGCCTGGGGCTCGCGGGACCGTCGCTATCCTTCGCGGCAACGGTTTTCTTCTAGACCGGTGACTGCCATCGAGCGCGTGCAGCGGCTGCTGGCGCGGCGGCGGCCGGTGGAGGCAGCGCCCGAGCCGGACGCCCAGCCGGCGGCGGTCGCGATCATTCTCCATGAGGGGAGCGACGGCCTCGCCGCGGTGTTCATCAAGCGCGCCGTGCGCACCGGCGACCCGTGGTCGGGCCAGGTGGCGTTCCCGGGCGGGCGCCGCGACCCGGCCGACGCCGACCTGCTCGCCACGGCGATCCGCGAAGCGCGCGAGGAAGTGGGGGTCGACCTGCGCGGGGCGACGCTGCTTGGCGCCCTCGACGATCTCCAGCCCCGCACCCCCACGTTGCCGCCCGTCGTCGTGCGTCCGTACGTGTTCGCGGTGCCGACGCGCCCCACGCTCGCCACGAGCGACGAAGTACAACGGGTGTTTTGGATCCCCTTTCGCAGGCTGGGCGAGCCGGGAGTGCGCCGGGAGGTGACGCTCACGCTGCGGGGCGGACAGCGAACGTTTCCCGCTTACGACCTTGGCGAGGATGTGATCTGGGGGATGACGGAGCGGATTCTGACGCCGTTTGTGGAGCTGCTGACTCCAGAGGCATAGGGGCATAGAGGCATAGGGGTTAGGGCGGCACTATGCCTCTACGCCACTAGGCCGCTATGCCTTTAGCTCCCAGAAATCCACAAGTTTTCTTGACAACAGTCAAATATTAGTCTATCCTAAGCCGGTAGGTCACGGCTAGGTCAACCCATTTATCCACAAATCGTTGGGCCGTGACTGCCCACTCCGCCATTTCGCCCGGAGATCTGTGCATGCACGCGCTCGCGCATGAGGCGCCCCCCCCGCTCACCCGGTCGGTCGAGGACTACCTCAAGGTCATCTACCATCTCTCCAACCAAGGCGGCTTCGCGGCCACGAGCGAGATCGCCGCGATGCTCGATCTCGCGCCGCCCTCGGTGAGCGGCATGGTAAAACGTCTCTCCGAAGCCGGCCTGATCGAGCACGTGCCATATCGCGGCGTGCAGCTCACGGCGCAGGGACGGCGCGCCGCGCTGCGGATGATCCGCCGGCACCGCATCCTCGAAGCGTATCTCACCCAGCATCTCGGGTACGACTGGGACGGCGTGCACTCCGAGGCGGAGCGCATGGAGCACGCCGTCTCGGACGACTTGATCGAGCGCATGGCGGGCGCCCTCGGCAACCCGCGCTACGATCCGCACGGCGAGCCGATTCCCACCGCCGCGGGGGACATCGAGGAAGTGGAGCTGGTGCGCCTGTCGGAAGCGGCCGTGGGGCAGATGCTGGAGCTCCGGGAAGTGGCGACCCAGGACCCGGCGCGGCTGCGCTTCTTCGCGGAGCAGCAACTGGTGCCCGGTGCGCGCCTCGTGGTGACCGACCGCCAGCCGTTCAACGGACCGACGACGGTGCTGCTGGGGCGCTCGAACCAGCCCCGCGTCGTGGGGCAGGAGCTGGCGCGGCTGCTGCTGTGCCGTCCGGGGGGGGAGGCAGGCGATGGCGACGCGAGCGCCTGAGCTTCCGGGAACACCGGAGCCGGGGTGGCGCCGGCCGCGGTTCGCGCCGAGCCTCGCCGAGGTCTATCGCACCGTCCCCGTCGCGGAAGGCAGCTGGTGGCGCAAAGCGCTGGCGTTCGCGGGGCCGGGCTACCTCGTCGCCGTCGGCTACATGGATCCCGGCAACTGGGCGACGGATCTGGGCGGCGGGTCGCGGTTCGGCTACAGCCTGCTCAGCGTGATCCTGCTGTCCAACCTGATGGCAATCCTGCTGCAAGGGCTGGCGGCCAAACTCGGCATCGCGACCGGGAGGGACCTGGCGCAAGCGTGTCGCGACCACTACTCGCGCCCGGTATCACTGTTTCTGTGGGTGCTGTGCGAGATCGCGATCGCGGCGTGCGATCTCGCCGAGGTGATCGGCTCGGCGATCGCGCTGAACCTGCTGTTCGGCATCCCGCTCACGTACGGGATCGTGATCACGGCACTCGACGTGCTGCTGGTGCTCTACCTCCAGCACAAGGGGTTCCGGTTGCTCGAGGCGCTGGTGATCGCGCTGATCGCGACGATCGCCGGCTGCTTCCTGTTCGAGATCCTGATCTCGCGCCCCGATGCGAGGGGCATCGCGGCGGGGTTCGTGCCGGGGACGTCGATCCTCACCGACCGCGAGAAGCTGTACCTCGCGATCGGCATCCTGGGCGCGACGGTGATGCCGCACAACCTGTACCTGCACTCGTCGATCGTGCAGACGCGCCGCTACGAGGAGACGGCGGCCGGCAAGCGGGTGGCGGTGAAGTACGCGTTCATCGATTCGACGATCGCGCTGACGTTCGCCCTGTTCATCAACGCGGCGATCCTGATCGTGGCCGCCGCGACGTTCCACACCAGCGGGCACACCGGCGTGGCCGAAATCCAGGACGCCTACCGGCTGCTCACGCCGCTGCTCGGCGTGACGGGCGCGAGCGCGGTGTTCGCGTTTGCGCTGCTCGCCTCGGGGCAGAACTCGACGCTCACGGGAACACTGGCGGGGCAGATCGTGATGGAGGGCTTCCTCAACATCCGCATCCGGCCGTGGCTGCGGCGGCTCATCACCCGGCTCATCGCGATTGTGCCTGCAGTGCTGACGGCTATCTTCTTCGGCGAGAGCGGCACCGCTCAGCTCCTCATCCTCAGCCAGGTGATCCTCAGCCTGCAGCTGTCCTTCGCCGTGTTCCCGCTGGTGCTCTTCACTTCCGACCGGGTGAAGATGGGGGAGTTCGTCAATCCGCGGTGGCTCATCGTCCTCGCCTACTTCGTGGCGGTGATCATCGCCGGGCTCAACGCCTGGCTGCTGGTGCGGACCGTGGGCGGCTGGCTGAGCTGATGTACCGACGCATCCTCGTCCCCGTCGAGAACGGCCCCGCCGACGCGGCGATCCTCGAGCACGTGACCCGCCTCGCCAAGCTGTGCCGGGCGGAAGTGGTGGTGATCCACGTGGCCGACGGCTGGGTGGCGCGCAACATCGAGCAGCTCAACCTGCGCGAATCGGAGGAGATGAAAGAGGACCGGGCCTACCTGGAGCGCGTGGTAGAGGGGCTGCGCGTCAGCGGCGTGAAAGCCGATGCCGTGCTCGCGGCCGGCGACCCGGCGAAGGAGATCGGCGCCGCCGCCGAGCGCGAAGGCTGCGATTTGATCGCGCTGGCCACCCACGGCCACCGGTTGCTGGGCGATGTCGTTAGAGGCAGCACCGCGACAGCGTTACGACACCTGACGAGGATCCCGGTGCTCATGGTCAGGGCGGATAAGCCTTAGCCCGTCCGGGCTTGCTCCAAGGTCCGTAAGATCGCGGACAGGCGCCGATCCCGAGCCTCGCGCAGCATCGGCACTTTCCCGCCGTAGGCTTTCTCGATCGCCTGCATCAACGCCCGCTGCTGCTCGGGCTCGAGCTTGTCCCAGCTGGCGAGGTTCGTCCACCACGATTCGAAGGTCCGCAGCAACCGCTGCATGAACTGCACGACGCCGCCCTCACCCGCCGCCAGGTGATAGGTGAGGTGCGGGCCGGCCGCCGCCCACCCCAGCGCGGGACCGAGCGAAACGGCGCGGTCCAGGTCGCTCACGTCGATGGCGCCGGTTAGCACCAGGTCGATGCACTCGCGCCAGACCGCCGCGGCGATGCGGCCGACCACGTATCCGGGCACCGGCTTCCGGAGCTGGATTGGCATGCGGCCCAGGGCGCGCAGGTAGTCGTGGGCGCGGGTGATCGCCTGCGGGGACGTGCGAACGCCCGGGACGATCTCGACGAGCGGGATCAGCTCCGGCGGATTGAGCGGGTGCGTCACCAGGCAGCGCCCCTGATTCCGGCAGCGCGCGAATACGTCAGTCGGCGGGATGCCGCTCGAGGTGCTGGAGAGCAGGGCGTCGGCGGCGAGGACGTCGTCGATCGCTTCGGCCACCTTCTGCTTGGCGATCAGGTCCTCGGTGACCGCTTCGATCACCCAGTCGGCGTCGCGGACGGCGTGGAGCAGGCTGCGGCCCTGCTGGAACTCGAGCAGCCCGCGCTCGACGATGCCGGGCGTGGCGCGCTCCAGGGCGACGAGCGCGCGGGCGCGGCGGGGCACTTCCTGGAACGCGCGCTCGATGGCGCGGGCGTTGGTGTCGTACACCGTCACCGGCCAGCCCGCCGACGCGCACAGCGCCGCGAAGCCGCAGCCGATCTCCCCCGCGCCGACGACGGCGACTTTCCGGGGCAGCGCCGACGTCATGAATGCGCCTCGGCGCCGGCGAGCGAGGGGAGCACGCGCTCGAACAGCAGCTGCCGCGCGACGTCGGGGCGCACCTGCTCGGCGACGGCGATCGGGGCGCCCTCCTTGTCGCCGCGGGTGCGGCCGCGGTCGTCGCCGTCGTCGAGGATCACCGCCACGTGGGAGGCGCGCAGCGTCATCACCTCGGGACGGATCAGCGCGGCGATCGGCAGGATGTCGTTGACGACACAGCCGTCGAGGCGCTCGCGGCGGCGGTGGAACTCGACGTAGAAGCGCAGCGCGTCGTGCAGCCAGCGCTCGCCGTCGTCGGGTGATTGCGCGAGGCGCGCCACCTCCTCGCCCGTGACGACGATCTGGCGCGTCACGTCGAGCGGCACCAGCTCGCTGCCACCTCCTCCTAGGCCGGCGCGGACAACCACGTCGAGCGCCTCGGGGTCGCACCACGCGTTGAATTCGGAGTGCGGGGTGGTGTTGCCCTTGACGCGGAAACACCCCGCCATCGCGACGTGACGGGCGACTTTGGCGCGCACCACGTCGGGCTCGCGACGGAGCGCCAGCGCGAGACTCGTCACCGGCCCCAGCGTCACCAGGGTCACCGGCTCGGGCTGGGCGGCGAGCAGCTGCTCCAGAGTCTTGGCGAAGTCGAGGACGCTGCCGGCGCGCGGCAGCGCCGCGTAGCCCAACCCTGAGTCGCCGTGGGTTTCGCGCGCGGTGACGAGGGGGCGCTTCAGCGGCCGGCGGGCGCCGACGGCGAGCGGCCGGCGCTGCCCCGCGCGGCGCAGGATCTCGACGGCGTTGCGCCAGGCGTGCTCGACGACCGTGTTGCCGTAGGAGATGGAGATCCCCCGCACGTCGAGCTCCGGCGACTTGAGGGCCAGCAGCAGCGCCAGGCAGTCGTCGATGCCGGGGTCGGAATCGATGACGACGGGAAGAGGGATGAGGGATGGGGGATGAGTGGATGCGGTCACGGCTAAAAGGCTACGGGGCGGCTATCTCCTTTGCAATGGTGGCGCGCAGCGCGGCGAACTCGCGCGGTCCGCCGAAGCCGAAGAGGCGCTCGATGACGCGGCCGCGGCGGTCGAGGAGCACCGAGTACGGCAGGCCGCGGTAGCGATACTGCGCCCGCATGCGGCCGCCGCCCACGAGAATCGGGAACGGCGGCCGGAACTCCCGCACGAACTCCCGCATCTTCGCCTGGTTCACGTCGTCGGAGATCGCGACGATCGCGAAGTTCTTGCGATCGAACTCGCGGTACAGCGCGTCCATGTGCGGGAACTCCTCGCGGCAGGGATCGCACCACGAGGCCCAGAAGTTGACGAGCGTCACGGTGCCGGCGAGCCGCGCCGTGGTGATGGTGTCGCCGGCGAGGTCGAGGAGCGCGAACGGCGGCTCGAACGACTCACGCGGGCGCTCGCCGATGCGCGCGAGCAGCGGCGCCACCGGCTCGGTGCGCACCTGGCCGCGCGCGTCCACCGCGACGGCCGTGGGGACCGTTCCCAGCTGCCGTGTCGCGACAATCCTGCCCGTCGCCGTGTCCACCACGTCGAGCCGCAGCCCCGTGGCCGCGGAGTCCGCCGCACCGAGCGCGTACAGGCGGCCGTCCGGGCCCAGGGCGAGAGCGATGTTGACGAGCGGTCGGTCTCCGCGGCGAGCAGGCCGCGCCTCGCGGTCCAGCGCAGGTCGCCGCCGGGGCCGTACTTGCGGATCTCGTCCCTGATGAGCGGGGCGAAATACACGACGCCGTCCGGCGCGATCGCGACTGCGCCCGCATTGGCGAGCTGGGTGAGCGGCGCGGTCGCCGGCACGTGAATGGTCGCGAGCCCCGCGACGGGCCGGCCCAGCGTGTCGAGCACGTCGATCAACGGCGCGGTATCGGGCTCGGCGCGGAACTGGGGGATGTAATACGGCGAGCGGGCGGCGACGACGGTTCCGCCGGAGGCGGCGTACACCGCGGCGACGAACGGGCTCGGCCACTCGCGCACGAGGTGGCCGGCGGTATCGAGGACCACGCCCTCGCCGGTCCGCTCCGTGACGAGCAGCCCGTCGCCCAGCGGGGCGACGGCCATGGGCGCGGCGACGTCGGGCCCGGTGATTGCGCGCAGCGGCGTCAGCGTGCCGTCGAAGGCAACGAGCCGGCTGTTGTCGGGATCGGGCGCCCACGAGAGGCCGTGGACGGTGGCCGTCGGAAAGCGGCCCAGGAACAGGAGAGTGAACCCACTGGGCGTCGCCCTGCACGCCGCCACCAGGCCGGCGAGCAGGACGGCGCCCAGTGTGCGACGCATCTCAGGTCGCGGCGGCGATCGTCTTGATCTCGATCGTGTGCAGACCGTGATTCTCCCGATGCGTCCCCGTCACCTTCACCCTCCCTTCCGCGAAGGGCAGGAGGCGCGGGTTCTGCGGGTCGCCGGGCTTGGCGCTGACGGGCAGGTAGATCGTCCCGTCGCTCGAGAGGATCGCGAGCGCCTCGCCGGACTTGGCGCACGCTTCGGCGCACGCCTTGTGGCCGGGCCCCGCCGCGCCCATGACGGTGTTGCAGTACGTGTCGATCACCTGGCCGGTGATCGTGACCTCGTCGCCCGCGGGACGCTGCATCGCCTGCGCGGACAGCGGCAGGGCGAAGAGCGCCAGTGTGGCGGTCGAGGCGAGGATGCGCTTCAACATATTCTGCTCCTCCGGTGTGAGTGGTGTCCTACCTACGCCGGGAGCGCCGGTTCCGGATTGGACTATATTGGGCGCGATGGATGAAACCTACCGTCAGTTGATCGACACGTTCGGCAAGGGCTGGGAGCGCTCGGACGTGGATCAAATCTGCTCCGTGTTCGCGCCCGATGCCGTGTTCGTGGAGACTCCGTTCAGCCGCAAGGAGACGGGGATCGCGGCGATCCGCGACTACTGGAACGACCTGCCGCTCACGCAGGCCGAGGTGTCGTTCCGCTCCGGCGAGGTGTTCGAGGCCGGGCCGTGGTTCGCCACCGAGTTCCGCTGCACCTTCCGGCGCCGTCGCACCGGGGAGTGGGTGGACGCGCGCGGGGCGGTGTTCTGCGAGACGCGGGACGGGAAAATCAGCGAAATGCGGATGTACTGGCATCGGTACGCGGGGGGGAGAGAAGAGCCGAAACCGTAGAGGCTCAGGGCCGCACCCGGTGCACGTAGTCCAGCGCCCACTCCAGCTGCTCCGAGCTCCGTAGTCCGCACTGCATCGCCAGCTCCACCGCCGCCGTTTCGTCCATGCCCTGGTCGAGCATCAGGTAGGGAATCAGCGTCGCGCCCACCCGGTTGCCGCTATTGCAGTAGAAGAGCAGCGCCTTCTTGCCCACGGCGCCCTGCACCGCGGCGCGGACGGCGGCGAGCGTGTCGTCGGTGCGCGTCGCCGCACTCACGGGGACGCGGGCGTACTCGAGCCCCGCGGCGGTCACGTCGTCCGGCGTGCGGAACGGCTGCGACTCCATGGGATCGCGGATGTCGAGCACCGCCTGGCCGCCGGCGCGCTTGAACGCCCGCAGGTGCTCCAGGGTCGGTTGGCCGCCCGTCACGAGACCGGGCACCGGTTCGGCGGCGTTGACCACGCCGCTCAGGGCGTCGAGGAGTTGGCTCATGCGGCCGAGTCGCGGTTAGGTTTGGGACCTCGAATCATGGCCAGCGGGGAGAGAATGAGCAACGGTGCCTGGTCGGACGGTCGGACTGTCGGACGGTCGGTCGGTTATGCGTTGACTGCGTTGTTGTCCGTCTGTCCGGCCGTCCGACTGTCCGGCCAGGGGCAGGGGCAGGGCGGGGTGAAAGTCTCCGGCTACCTCCAGCCGCGCTTCCAAGCTCTCGGCGATACCGCTTCCTTCTTTCTGCGCCGCGCGCGCTTCGCGGTCGAAGGTCAGATCACGCGTGCCATTTGCTCTGGAAGCATTGCTCAGCTCGACGACCCTCGAGACGACCGAGCGCTCGCGCATCGTCAACGTGGCGCGGCGCGACATCGGCATCCAGGCGGACTGGCACATCCCCGCGCTGACGCTGCAGGCCGCCATGGTCAATGGCGAAGGACCAAACCGCGCGACCAATCCGGACAACCGCATGGCCTATCTCGCCCGAGCCGTCGCCACGCCCGTCCATGGGCTGGACGTGGGCGGCGCCTTCGCCGGTTACAGCGACAGCACGATCGGCGACGCGCAGGTGCAGTACCGCCTGGGGCGGTGGACGGCGCGGGCCGAATACATCCGCGCGCATCATAAAGCGGCGGACTTCCACACCACCGGATGGTACCTGCTCGCGGCGTACGACCTAGTCGTGCGGCAGGTGCAGGTGATCGGCCGCGTCGAGCAGTACGATCCGAGCGAGAAAGCGGCAACGGATCGTTCGACTGGGTATCTGGCCGGCGTGCAGTACTTCATGCGCGGAGACAACCTCAAGGTGCTCGCCGATTACGAAGTCTTCCGGGAGGAGGCAGTGCAGCTGGAGAACAATCGCGGCGTGGTGCAGATGCAGGTGAGGTTCTGATGCGCGGTAAGGCGGTAAGGCGGTATGGCGGTAGGCCAATACTGGCCCTGCTGACTCTTACCGCCCTACCGCCCGCCCGCCTTACCGCCCAGTCCTCAGTCGTGCTCCTGGCCACCACCACCTCGACCCGCGACGCCGGTCTGCTCGACTCCCTGTTGCCCATCTTCGAGCGCCAGAGTGGCTATCGGGTGACCGTGATCGCCGTCGGCAGCGGGCAGGCGCTGGCGATGGGACGCCGCGGCGACGCGGACGTGGTGCTGGCGCACGCGCCGGAAGCCGAGCGGCCGCTCGCCGACAGCGGTTACGTGCTCAACCGCCGCCTCGTGATGCACAACGACTTCCTGTTCGTGGGCCCGGCGGAGGACCCCGCCGCGTTGCGTGGGCTCTCGGACGCCGTGGCGGCGATGCGCCGCATCGGCGAGCGGCACGTGGGGGGGGGGTTCGTGTCGCGCGGGGACCAGTCGGGAACGCACCTGAAAGAGCTGGCGCTGTGGCGCCGGGCCGGCCTCGTCCCGGCGGGCGCCTGGTACGTGGAGTCGGGGCAGGGAATGGCCGCCACCCTGCAGATGGCGGACCAGAAGCGGGCGTATACCCTCACCGACCGGGCGACCTATCTGGCGTGGCGGGACAAGCTGCAGCTGGTGCCCCTGGTCGAGGGCGATTCCTTCCTTTTTAACGTTTACCACGTGATGGAAGTCAACCCTAAGAACGCCCCACGGGCGGGTGGCCGGGCTTTGGCCGACTTCTTCGTGTCGCCCCAGGCCCAGGCCCTGATCGGCGCATTCGGCCGATCGCGGTTTGGGCAGAGTCTGTTCGTGCCCGACGCCGGCAAGCCTGACCGCTGGTGAACCCTGGCAGGGCCCCGCGGGGTTACACTAAGTAGAAGGCGTAAGGCAGAAGACGTATAGTAGAAGGCGTATGGTAGAAGGCGTATGGTAGAACCGTGAGAAGTAGATTGGAGCACTCTATGTTGATCCCACTCGTCGTTTCTCTCTCCCTGGCCGCGCCCTCGACCATTCGCGCGGATGACCCTCCGATACAGGTATGGATCGATCCCGACCACGCGCTCGTGCGCGGCGATCGGGTGCGGGTGCACGTGCGCACCGCCGAGGATGCATACGTCGTGGTGCTGCGGGTGGACGCCGAGGGGCGGGTGCGGGCGCTGTTCCCGCTCGATCCCGGCGACGACGACTTCGTGCGCGGCGGCGAGCGGCAGGAGGTGCGGGGTCGCAGCAACCGTGAGGCGTTCTTCATCGACGAGCGCGAGGGCGGCGGCACGGTGCTGGCGGC
>WNFY01000690.1_pt1 | contig 30845 bp, 29 predicted proteins | sample 5400091 | NCBI WGS metagenome assembly WNFY01 (sample SAMN13153364, study PRJNA577476) | soil metagenome | isolation source: 60 cm soil or saprolite under grassland replicate 1 | place: USA:California | collected 2016-06-15 | reverse complement strand
TTTCCCTAACGTTGTATAAAGACAAAGAGGTGAATCACGATGAAAACGAATCTGAAACAAAAATTCCTGCGTACCGTCCTGGGCGGCATGGGGACCCTGTTGCTGTTGTCCGCCCCGAATGCCTTTGCCTTTCCCACCACTGGAACCTGCGCGATGTTGGTGACCCTAGCCGTGCCGGTTGGAGTGACTCCTCCACATACAAAAGGCTATAACATTCTGGCGACGCTGACTTTCACCAGTGCTACGACCGGCACTATTGAATACACCGGTACCAGGGCGCTTTATGCCACTACTGGAGTCACCGTTGCTGGCAACGAGACCGGAAGCTGGCCAATGACCATAGCAGCCGGCCCCATTACCGGTTCGAAGACATTCTCGTTTACCGACACCGTCTATTCCGAAACTATTAGCGGCAATATGTATGCCGTGAACGGGGATAGAACCATTCTGGTGCAAGGGGCCAATGATCTGTTCAGCGGTGTCTGCCAGTTCTGAGGGGGATTGCCATGAAACCAGTCACACGGTTGGGAATGGCCCTGGCGGCGGCAACGCTGCTGATTGTGGCCGGCTGCGGCGGAGGCGGGGGTTCTTCGGCGGCGGCACCGGAGGACACGACGGCTGCCACTTCTTCGGCCGTCGTTACCATCGTTCTGACGACGCAGTAACCGCAGAACGGTAGTTTGGGTTGTCCACGCCCACCTTGTTGGCGCGCGTGGGTTCTTGCCCGAGAACTTCATTCCCGTGCCTGCGACAGTAGTGTAGGTCACCTCCTGGCGGCTCAGATCTCGCGCCCGATGCGACGGTCGACCGAATATTCACCGCCGCCGCGGATCAGGATGACCAGCGACAGGATCAGAAGAAGCAACGGCATTTCCATACCGCGGCTGGTCCAAAAATAGCCCAACTTCCAGTTGAAATGAAATGCGGCGACGAACATGAAGCCGAAGAAAAGCGCCGCCACGGGCCGCGTCAGAAAGCCGATGGCAACGAGGAACCCGCCCACCAGTTCGAGGGTTCCGATGTAATACGCCCAGAACATCCCGGGCTCGATTCCCGCCGCCGCCATCCCCTTCGCCACGCCGGCAATATTCCCGCCCCACCAGCCGAAGAGCTTCTGGCATCCGTGGGGAATGAACCACACGCCGAAGGTCACACGCAAAATCGGATAGGCGAAACGCTGGCAGCGCTCGTACAGCGCGCCGAGAGCCGGGAACACGTATCGCGAAGCTCGCTGGGGTGTCTGCATGATGCGTCTCCTCCTTCAAAAATTCATTCCTGCGGAACCGTATCGGAAAACGACTGACGCTCCGAGAGCTTCGCAAACGCCCGCGCGAGATTGGCGTGACTCTTCTTCCAGGCCATCTTCGGGTAGCGGAAATCGAGCCAGCCCAGGCAGACGCCGACAGCGATGTCGGCGAGGGTGTAGCCGTTGCCCACGCACCAGGGCTTGTCACCCAGTTCGGCTTCCATCGCGGCGAGCCCGGCGCGGACCTTGCCCATCTGGCGCTCGATCCACGGCGCGCTGCGCAGCTTCGCCTCGCGCTGGTTTTCCAGCCGCGCGAGCACTCCCGCGTCGAGCACGCCGTCGGCGAGCGCTTCCCAGCGCCGCACTTCGACGCGCTCGCGGTTTTCTGCGGGCACCAGCCGCGCGATCGGCGAAGCGGTGTCCAGAAACCCGACGATCACCCGCGAGTCGAACAGCGTCCTGCCGTCGTCGAGCAGCAGCGCGGGTACTTTGCCGAGCGGGTTGAGCTTCGCCGCTTTGGCATCGGCTTTCCACGGGTTGTCGATTTCAAAGTCGTAGTCGATCTTCTTTTCCGCCAGCACGATGCGCACCTTGCGCGTATACGGGCTGGCGAGCGAGCCGATGAGTTTCATATCGGATGAGCTTATATCACGCGCACGGCATTGAACCTTCGGCGCAGCTGGGGCAGCACTTCGCGCTCGAACCAGGCATTCTTCCTCATCCAAAGCCGGTTGCGCGGGCTCGGGTGAGGCAGCGGGAAAAACTCGGGCAGGTATTCGTCGCGGGCGCGCACGGTCTCGGCCAGAGTCTTCTTTCTGCGCGTGCCGAGGTAATACGCCTGGGCATAGTTGCCTATGAGGAGCGTCAGCCGGACGCGCGGCAGAAACGCGCGCAGCCGCGGGTGCCAGTGCGGCGCGCATTCGGGGCGCGGCGGAAGATCGCCCGATTCGCCCGTTCCCGGATAGCACAGGCCCGCCGGAACGATGGCGATGCGGCGCTCGTCGTAGAAATCCTCGCGCCCGATGCGCAGCCATTCGCGCAGGAGATCGCCCGAAGGGTCGTTCCAGGGAACGCCGCTCTCGTGCACGCGCCGGCCCGGCGCCTGCCCCACGATGAGGACGCTCGCCGTGGGCCATGCGCGCAGCACGGGCTTCGGCGGATTGGGAAGGTGCGCCTCGCAGATTCGGCAGGCACGGACTTCGGCGAGCAGCTGCTTGAAGCCGGCCGCTTTGACCTGCATGTTAAAATTGGCGCTGTTCGTCACACGGGCTCCTTCGATGCCGCCGCTGTCACCGCTGAGCGCATTATCCCCTCTGGACGGACGCTACCACAAGCAACTCGAGCCGCTGCGGGCCTGCTTCAGCGAAGCCGCGCTCTTCCGTTACCGCATCGCGGTCGAGATCCGCTGGCTCCTGGCGCTCGCCGCCGAACCGGCGATCGCCGAGATCAAGCCCTTTTCGAAGGCGACCCGCTCCGAGCTCGAGCGGATCATCGAGACCTTCTCGGAGGAGGACGCCGCGCAGGCGAAGGCGATCGAGGCCGAGACCCGCCACGACGTCAAGGCGATCGAGTATTGGCTGAACAAGCGCCTAGGCGGCAACCCCGAAGCCGCGCGCGTCGCCGGATTTGTGCATTTCGCCTGCACTTCCGAGGACATCAACAATCTCGCCTACGGACTGATGCTGAAGGAGGGGCGGGACCGCGTGCTCCTGCCCTCGCTCGATCGGGTGATCGAGACACTCGCCGCGCTTGCCGTGCGGCTCGCCGACGCGGCGATGCTCGCGCGCACCCACGGTCAGCCGGCCTCGCCGACGACGCTCGGCAAGGAGCTTGCGAACGTCGTGCACCGGCTGCGGCGCGCGCGGCGCTCGAGCGCCTCGGTGTCCCTCACCGGGAAGATGAACGGAGCGGTGGGCAACTACAATGCCCATGTCGCCGCATACCCGAACTTCGACTGGCAGGGCTTCGCCAGGGCGTTCGTCGAGTCGCTGGGGCTGGAGTTCAATTCCCACACGACGCAGATCGAGCCGCACGACAGCTTCGCCGAGCAATTCGACGCGGTCGCGCGCGCCAACACCGTGCTGCTCGATCTCGACCGCGATCTGTGGGGCTACATCTCGCTGGGTTATTTCAAACAGAAGGCCCAAGCGGGCGAGGTCGGCTCCTCGACCATGCCGCACAAGGTCAATCCCATCGATTTCGAGAATTCCGAGGGCAATCTCGGAATCGCAAACGCGCTGCTGCGGCATCTTTCCGAGAAGCTGCCCGTGTCGCGCTGGCAGCGCGACCTTTCGGATTCGACCGCGCTGAGGAACATCGGCGTCGCGCTCGGTCACAGCCTGCTCGCTTACGAGTCCTGCTTGAAGGGCCTCGGCAAGCTCGAGGCGGACCCCGCGCGCATGCTCGAGGACCTGGAAGCCAACTGGGAGGTGCTCGGCGAAGCGGTGCAGACCGTGATGCGCCGCTACGGCCTTCCCGATCCCTACGAGCAGCTCAAGGCGCTGACGCGCGGCAAGCGCGTGGACGGCGAGGCGATGCGCGCTTTCATCCGCGGCCTGGCGCTGCCGGAAGCCGAGAAGGCGCGGCTGCTCAAGCTCACGCCTGCCGGCTACGTCGGCAAGGCCGCCGAGCTCGCGCGCAAGGTCTAGAACCGGGGACAGACCACGGTTTTCCATCCGGCTGGTATCGACGGGTGAACGGAAAACAGAAAAACCGTGGTCTGTCCCTGGCCTTGCGCCAGGCGCTCGCCGATTTCGGCGGCGTCTACTTCGTGAACGGCCTGGTCGCGTTCATCTTCGCGGCCTCGGGTCCGGTGGCGATCGTCCTCGCAGTGGGCACGCGCGGGGGGCTTGCGCCCTCGGACCTGTCCTCGTGGATATTCGGCGCGTTTTTCGTGAACGGGCTGATCAGCATCGCCTTCTGCTGGTTCTACCGGCAGCCGCTCGTCTTCTTCTGGACGATTCCCGGGACGGTGCTCGTCGGGCCGGCGCTCGGCCACTTGAGCTACGCGGAAGTGATCGGCGCGTTCATCGCGACCGGAATCCTCATGCTCGCGCTGGGACTCTCCGGCTGGGTGCGCCGGGCGATGGAAGCGGTGCCGATGCCGATCGTGATGGGCATGGTCGCGGGCGTGTTCCTGCGCTTCGGGCTCGATCTCGTATTCGCCATTCGCGACGATTTCTGGATCGCGACGCCGATGGTGGTGGTGTTCCTCGTGCTCGGCGCTTCGCAGAGGCTCGCGCGGCTCGTGCCGCCGCTCATCGGCGCGCTCGCGGTCGGCGTGATCGCGATAGTCGTGATCGGCGGATTCGAGGCCGCGCCGCAGGCCGTCGTGCTGGCGCACCCGAACTTCCACGCGCCAGCATTTTCCTGGCGCGCGATGGTCGAGCTGGTCGTGCCGCTCGCGATCACCGTGCTCGTGGTGCAGAACGGCCAGGGCGTCACGGTGCTGCGCGCCGCGGGCCACACACCGCCCGTCGACGCGGTGGCCGCTGCCTGCGGCGCGGGATCGATCGTCACGGCCTTCGTCGGAACGGTCTCGACCTGCCTCACCGGTCCGGTGAACGCGATCCTCTCCTCCTCTGGAGAAACACGCAGGCACTACACAGCCGGGATTTTCGTCGGCCTGCTCGCGCTCGCCTTCGGACTGTTTGCGCCCTTCTTCACACGCCTCATGCTGGCGGCGCCCAAGGCCTTCATCGCAGCGCTCGCGGGCCTTGCGATGTTGCGCGTGCTGCAGACCGCGTTCACGGTGAGCTTCAGGGACCGCTTCGCGCTCGGCGCCCTGGTGACGTTTCTCGTGACCGTCGCCGACGTTCCCATCCTCAATATCGGGGCACCGTTCTGGGGGCTCGTCTTCGGCTACGGCGCCTCGCGCCTGCTCGAGCGCAGCGACTTCCCGGCGCGCGGCTGAGGAAAACCGGTGAGGAAAACCGGGGACAGACCACGGTTTTCCACCTTGCGGACAATTGAACATTGAACAGGCAAATAGCGAACCGGTGGTCGGTCCCCGGCTTGTCCGGTATGCCCGCAGCGCTGCGCGGCGCGCTTTGGATGGGAGGCGCGCTGCTCTCGTTCTCGCTCATGGCGGTGGCGGTGCGCGAGCTGCTTCGCACCATGGGAAGCTTCGAGATCCTGTTTCTTCGAAGCCTCGTTTCGTTCGTCCTGGTGCTCGCCGTCCTGCCGCGCCTCGGACTGGGAAGACTGCGTACGCAACGCTTCGGGCTGCACGTGGTGCGCAACGTGCTGCACTTCGGCGGCCAGTACGCCTGGGTGTACGCGATTGCGATGCTGCCGCTCGCGACCGTCTTCGCGATCGAGTTCACCATGCCGGTGTGGGCCGCCGTGCTCGCCGTGCTGATCCTCGGCGAGCGCCTCAACCGCGGCCGGATCGTGATGCTCGTGCTGGGGTTGGCAGGCATCCTCATCATCCTCAGGCCTGGATTCGGACTGGTGCAGCCGGCGGCGCTGGTGATGCTCGCAGGGTCCTTCGCCTACGCCTCGACCATGATCGCCACCAAACGCCTGTCGCAGAACGATTCGGCGTTCGCGATTCTCTTCTACATGTCGGCGATTCAGCTGCCGCTCGGCTTCATTCCCGCGCTGCCGGGCTGGGTCGCGCCGACGCTCGTCGACTTGCCGTGGATCGTCGCAGTCGGCGCGGCGGGCTTAAGCGCGCACTACTGCGTGACGCGCGCCGTGCGAATCGCCGACGCGATGCTCGTCATCCCCATCGATTTTCTGCGGCTGCCCCTGATCGCCGTGGTGGGGATGCTCTTCTACGGCGAGCCGCTCGAATTGTCGATCATGCTGGGGGCGGCAGTGATCTTCGCCGGGACGTACTACAGCGTCCGGCGCGAAAGCCGAAAACCGGGGACAGACCACGGTTTGTCGGCGTGATTGCCGCAAGTGCGTTACAGGGTGCAATAAGAGAACCCGACGCACCCGCCATGCCCCGTCGCCCTCGCCTGCGGATTGCCGGCGCCCCGCTGCACATCATCCAGCGAGGGAATAATCGCAGCGCTTGCTTCTTCGCCGATCACGATTACGGCTGCTACTTGGACCATCTGGAGGAGCTGGCTGAGCACTATACGTGCTCGATCCACGCCTATGTCCTAATGACCAACCACGTGCACCTGCTGCTCACGCCGGGCCGGCCCGATGGGGCCTCGCTGCTGATGAAGCACTTGGGCCAGTGCTACGTGCAATACGTTAATCGCGTCTACCATCGCAGCGGCACGCTGTGGGAAGGACGTTTCCGGTCCAGCATCGTTCAGGCAGAAACCTATCTGCTGCGCTGCCAGCGCTACATCGAGCTCAATCCCGTGCGCGCCGGGATGGTCGATACTCCCGGCGCCTACCGCTGGTCGAGCTTCGCCGCGAACGCGCTGGGGCATCGCAGCCCCCTTGTCATTCCGCACTCCAGATTTCTGGCCCTCGGCACGCACGAGTCGAGCCGGCGAGCCGCCTATCTTGAACTGTTCCGCAGCGAGCTGGAACCCACGGAGCTGGAGGAAATCCGCACATCGGCCAACGCGGGCTACGCGCTCGGGAATGAACGGTTCAGGAAGGAGATTGCGGTCGCCCTCGGCCGTCGCGCCGGGCCGGGCAGGTCCGGGCGGCCGACCGGGATCCCCAATCGGCATACCGGCGGGGAGGAAGCATTGTTCTAGTCATGCACCTGCTGCGAAAGCAGTGAAAACCGTGGTCTGTCCCCGGTTTTACTTCTTCTCGCTGGGAATCGGCGGCAGCGTGCGCAGGTAGGCGATCAGCGCGTTGAGGTCCGAAGGCGTGAGCTGGCTGGTGGTGTTCTGGATGACTTCGCCCATCGTCTCTGCGACGACGTCGCCTTCCGGGTCGAGGCCCGTAGTCAGAAGGTCTTGCAGGTCTTTGTCGCTCCACTTCTTGAGCCGCGTGAGGTTCGCGACGTCCTTGCCGTCGGGACCTTTGCCGCCTGCGAGGAAGCGGCTCTTCTTCGGCCCGCCGAAGAAGTTGCGCGGCGTATGGCATTCGCTGCAATGGCCGAGGGCCTGCACCAGATAAGCGCCGCGGGTGGCGATGTCCGAGAGCCCCGGGAGGTTCGTGAAAGGGCCGGGAGTAAAGAAGAACCACTTCCAGAACGTGACGAGGAAACGCCAGCGGTAGAAGAATCCCAGATCGTGTTCCTGGCTGGCGCGGGCGCTGGGCGGCAGGGTGCGCAGGAAGGCCCACAGGTCGCGCAGATCGCCGTCGACGATCTTGGTGAACGAGGGATAGGGAAAGGCCGGGAAATAGTTCTTGCCGTCGGGCCGATCGCCCTCGCGCATCGCGCGCATGAAATCCGCTTCGGTCCAGCGGCCGATTCCCGACTGCCAATGCGGGGTTATGTTCGGGCCGTAGAAGGTTCCGAACGGGGTCTTGAGCGCGCGGCCGCCTGCGAAAGGAACCGCGTCCTTCTTTTCTTCCGTATGGCAGCCGACGCAGCCGGCGGCCTTGGCGAGATATTCGCCGCGCTTTGCGTCGCCCTGCGCAAAGGCGTTGACCAGCGCCGCGCACAGGACAACGGTGAGCGCAGCTTGCCCAAGCGCCTTCGCTTTTGGACGCATATCGTCGTTCCAGGAAAGCAAAGCCCCGCCGCAGCGGGGCTTCTTCGGAAAATCCGCGCCTAGTCCTTCTGGCGGAAATTCTGGTGGCAGTTCCCGCAACCTCCCTTGCCGACCTCGGCGATCGCCGCCTTTACGCTGGCTTCGTTACCGGTTTTCGTAGCGGCCACAAGTGCGCCGACCGCGCTCTGGAACTTTTCCTGCGCTTCCTTGAACTTGGCCGGCTCGCTCCAGATCGCCGGTAGGGCGGCGGTCTTTACGGTCACGTCCTTGGTGCTTTCCGCGAAGCCGTCCCAGGGCATCTTGCTCAGCACCTCGAGGTAGCTCGCGTTGCGAGCGACGATATCGCCGTTATACGGGACCTTCCCCTGCGCCATGGCGCCCATTGGGCCAAAGTACTTCCCTTGCAGGGTCATCGCCGCCTGGCGCTGTTTGACCAATATCTCGGGCTTGACCTGCGAGAAAGCGCTGAGCGTGTATCCAGCCCCGAGCGCCAGGGCAAATCCGGCCAGCAGAAGCCTCTTTTTCATTCGATTTCTCCTCAGTTGTAGGGACATGCGGGGGGTCATTGTAACGGCGTTCGCCGCATGGGTGGCATAACAGTTTCAGGCGGCGGTTTATTCCAGCGCCCGGGCATCCATCGGGCCCGCTAGATGACCGCTTCCTGTTTCTTTTCCTTGAGCGGCTTCACCAGATCTTCGCGCTGGATTCCCAGCCAGCGCACGATCGGCGCCATGACCAGCACCGAGGAGTAGATCCCGAAGAGAATGCCGATCGTGAGGGCGAGCGCGAAGTAGTGCAGGGCCGGTCCCCCGAACACGAGCATCGAGGTCACCATGGTCTGGGTGCAGCCGTGGGTGATGATGGTGCGCGAGATCGTCCGGGTGATGGCGTTGTCGATGATCTCGGGGACGCTCGCCTTTCTCATCTTGCGGAAGTTTTCCCGGATCCGGTCGGCGATCACCACCGACTCGTTCACCGAATAGCCGAGCACCGCGAGCACGGCTGCGAGCACCGGCAGCGAGAACTCCCACTGGAACAGCGCGAAACACCCCAGGATGATCACCACGTCGTGCAGGTTGGCGACGATCGCCGCGACCCCGAATTTCCATTCGAAACGCATCGCGAGATAGCCGACGATGCCGAGCGAGGTGATGAGCAGGGCGAGGGCGCCGTTCTCGGCGAGCTCGCGCCCCACCTGCGGCCCGACGAACTCCACCCGCCGCAGCGTCGCGGTCCTGTCGTCCGCGGCCAGTCCTTCCATGACGGCTTTGGAAAGCTCGGCGGAGTTCTGGCCGGGTTTGAGGGGCATGCGGATCAGAACGTCGCGCGAGGAGCCGAAGTTCTGCACCGAGTAATCGTGATAGCCGCGCGCGTCGAGCGCCTTGCGGATTTTCTCGACTTCCGCGGCGTGCTCGTAGCTCACCTCCATCACCGTGCCGCCGGTGAACTCGATCGAGAAGTTCAAGCCCTTGGTGGCGAGGAAAAAGACTGCCAGAAGGAAAGTGAGGAGCGACACCACGTTGAACGCCAGCGCGTGGCGCATGAACGGGATGTCGTGTCGGATCTTGAAGAACTCCACTGGCTTATTTCCAGGCCGTGTTGCCGATCGCCACGCGCTCGAGCTTTCTGCGCGTGCCGTAGGCGAGGTTGACCATGCTCCGGCTGACCACGACCGAGGAGAAAATCGAGGTGAGGATGCCCAGGCAGTGCACCACGGCGAAGCCGCGCACCGGCCCCGAGCCGAAGATGAGCAGCGCAAGCCCCGCGATCAGCGTGGTGACGTTGGAGTCGAGGATGGTGCCGAAGGCGCGCTCGTAGCCCGCGTGGATCGCCGCCTGCGGCGTGGCGCCGCCCCTCAACTCCTCGCGCACGCGCTCGTTGATGAGGACGTTCGCGTCGATCGCCATGCCGAGGGTGAGCGCGATCGCGGCGATGCCAGGGAGGGTGAGCGTGGCCTGGAGCATCGACAGCAACGCGATGAGGAAGAGCAGATTCGCGCACAAGGCGAGGGCCGAGAACACCCCGAACAGCGAGTAGTAGACGATGATGAAAAGCGAGAGCGCGGCGAAGCCGTACAGCGTCGAGTCGAAGCCCTTCTTGATGTTCTCGGCCCCGAGGGAAGGACCCACCGTGCGCTCCTCGACGATCTCCATGGGCGCGGCGAGGGCCCCTGCGCGCAGCAGCAGGGCGATGTCGTTCGCCTCCACGGTCGTCATCCTGCCGCTGATCTGGACGCGCCCGCCGCCGATCTCGCTGCGGATCACGGGCGCGGTGACGACTTCGCCTCTGCCCTTTTCGATGAGCAGGATCGCCATCCGCTTGCCGACGTTCTCGCGCGTGTATTCCTTGAAGATGCGTGCGCCGGTGGCGTCGAGTGTCAGGTGAACGGCCGGTTCCTGGGTCTGGTTGTCGAAGCCCGGTTGCGCGTCGGTCAGCCGGTCCCCGGTCAGCACGACCTGCTTGCGCACGAGAAGCGGCTGGCCGTTCCTCTCGACGTAGAACTCGTCGCCGAAGGGGACTTGCCCGCCTTGAGCCGCGGCGAGCGCCCCGGCATTCATGTTGTCCTCGTCCACCATCCGCACTTCCAGGGTCGCGGTGCGCCCGAGGATCTCTTTGGCCCTGGTCGGGTCCTGGATACCCGGCAGTTGCACGACCACGCGGTCGGACCCCTGCTGCTGAATCACGGGCTCGGCGACGCCCAGTTCGTTGATGCGGTTGTGCAGAGTCTGGATGTTCTGCTTGAGCGCGAGCTCCTGCGTGCGCTTCTGCGCTTCCGGACGGATCGAGGCGATGAGGCGCAGCTCGCTGCCCATGCTGGCATCGATGAGCTGCAGGTCCGCAAGCTGCTCGCCGATGATCGCGCGCGCCTTGTCGCGGGTCTCGGCATCGCGGAAGCGGATCACGATGCTGTTGCCTTCGCGCGCGATGCCGGCGTGGCGCACGTTCTTGTCGCGCAGCTGCGAGCGCACGTCGCCGGCGAGGCTCTCCGCGCGCTTGGCGATCGCCGCGGGCAGGTCGACCTGCAACAAGAAATGCACGCCGCCGCGCAGATCCAGGCCGAGGTACATGGGCTGCGCGTTGATGGCGGCGAGCCAACGGGGAGAATTCGGCAGGAGGTTGAGCGCAACGGTATAGGAGGGGTTCGCCGCGTCGGGATTGAGCGTGCGCTCGATCAAGTCTTTCGCCTTGAGCTGGGTGTCCGTGTCGGCGAGGCGCACTTTGATGCTGGCAAGGTCGAGCGAGATCCCCGTGGGCTGGATCCCGGCCTTCTTGAGCCCCTCTTCGACGCGTCCGAGAACCGCTGGGTCCACCTTCAGCGTCGCGCGGGCCGGGGACACCTGCACCGCCGGCGCCTCGCCGAAAAAATTGGGCAGCGTGTAGAGCGCCCCGAGCGCGAGCGCCACCGCGATGGTGACGTAGACCCAGAGGGGATAACGGTTCATCTAGATGGATTTGATCGTGCCTTTGGGCAGAAGCGTCTGGATCGCGCTCCTTTGCATCTGCACCTCGGTGTTGGGCGCGATCTCGATCGACACGTAGGTTTCGCCGATCTTGGTGATCTTCCCGAGCACCCCGCCCGAGGTGACGACCTCGTCGCCTTTTTGCAGCGCTTCTGTCATTTGCTTATGTTCCTTCGCGCGCTTCATCTGGGGACGGATCATGAGGAAATAGAGCAGGGCGAACATGCCGATGATGATGAAGAACTGCTCGTAGCCGGGGCCGGACACGCCGGCCGGGGCGCCCTGCGCGAATGCGGGGGAAATCAGCACTTGGGTCTCCAAAGCGGGTTCAGCGAGCGCCGAAGTATACCATCGGGGAGCCGCAGCTCATGGGGTTTTCCCGAACTTGCTGCGGTCCTCGTGGAACGCCGCGGCGTAGTCGGCGAGCTTCTTTTTCGCTATGGCGCCGCGCAATTCGCCCATCAGCGCCTGGTAGTAATGCAGGTTGTGCAGGGTGTTGAGCCGCGCGCCGAGGATCTCGTTCACCTTCTGCAGGTGATGCAGGTAGCTGCGCGAGAAATGGGCGCAGGTGTAGCAGGGGCAGCTTTCGTCGAGCGCTCGCGTGTCGTCGCGGTAGCGGGCGTTGCGGATCTTGATGTCGCCGTGGCGGGTGAAGAGCCAGCCGTTGCGGGCGTTTCGCGTGGGAAGCACGCAGTCGAACATGTCGATTCCGGCGGCGACCGCCTCGACGATGTCCTCGGGCGTGCCCACGCCCATGAGATAGCGCGGCGCGTCCGCAGGGAGCCGCGGCGCGGTGTGGGCGATGACCCTGCGCATTTCGCGCTTGGACTCGCCCACCGAGAGCCCGCCGATCGCGTAGCCGTCGAACCCGATGCTCGCGAGCCCCGCGAGGGATTCGTCGCGCAGGTTTTCGACCATCCCGCCCTGCGCGATGCCGAACAGGGCGTTGGGGTTCCCCTCGTGCGCGCGCCTGGAGCGCTCGGCCCAGCGCAGGGAAAGGCGCATCGACTCCCCGGTGTCGCGCTCGCTCGCGGGGTAGGGCGTGCATTCGTCGAACACCATGGCGATATCCGCATCCAGCACCCGCTGAATGCGCATCGATTCTTCGGGGGTGAGCAGGAGGCGATCGCCGTTTACCGGCGAGGCGAAGCGCACGCCTTCTTCGGTGATCCTGCGAAGCTCGCCGAGGCTGAACACCTGATAGCCGCCGGAGTCGGTGAGGATGGGTCCGTTCCAGCCGATGAAGCGGTGCAGCCCGCCGTGCGCCGCGATGACCTCGAGCCCGGGCCGCAGCCACAGGTGAAAAGTGTTGCCGAGGACCATGCGCGTGCCGTTCTCGGCGAGCTCCGCGGGGCTCACGGCCTTGACCGCGCCGTAGGTGCCGACCGGCATGAACACCGGGGTCTCGACGTTTCCGTGCGCCAGCTCCAGGGTGCCGGCGCGCGCGGCGCCGTCAGTGGTGTTCACGGTGAATTTCATCGAGCTCGCGTCGCAGTCGCGTCTCCCTCTCCCTTGGGGAGAGGGCAGGGGTCAGGTGCGATCAGTGCGCGTCCGATTCGTCGCCCTTGGGGGTCTCAAACAATAGGTTGTACATGCGGTTGCTCATCTTGGATCGCGCTTCGATTGTTTGTGTCTTGCGGGGGCGTGAAACGGATCCGGTCGAGCGGCCCGTTCGAGGATGTCTAACATCTCTTCGTTGAGCGAACGGCGATGCCTTTTCGCCATGAGCAAGAGCTGGAGCAGGTCTTCGTCGTCGATTTCCACCAGGATGTCCATGGCGTTGCGCGAGCTTTACCACACTGCCTTCGGGTAGTGCTTCCGGATGGTTCGATCGGTCGTCACAAGGGCCGCTCCATCAAGCGCGGCTTGCGCGACGATCAGGCGATCGAAGACGTCGCGCGTCCAATCCAAGTCTAAGGCCTGTTCGGCGACCGCCTCCAGGGACCTGTTCTGGATCGCGAGTCCTACGCGCCGCTTCAGTTCGGCGATTACAGTCTGCGGGGTCGCAGCAACACGGCCGACCTCGCGCAGATACTCCAGTTCGAGCAGGACAATTGGACTTGCAAGCATCGGCTCGCGGTTAATCAAGGTCGCCGCGCGCTTGCTTATGCGCCCGGTCTCGCCGGCGTAGAGCCAGAGCGCGACGTGGGTGTCGAGATAGGCGCTCATTTCAGGCGCTTATCCCACTTCTTTCGCCACTTCTTTTCGTCGAAGGTCTTGACCTGCGGAAGGCGGCCCGGATCGCCGACAATTACGCCGGGCCGCTTGACGAGAGCAGCCAGCTTGTCGCGCGGCTCGGCGGGCACGATGCGCACCTTCTTGCCGCGCAGCTCGACCTCGACGGAAACGCCGTTCTTGATCACGTTGTCAATCACGCGATAAAGGTCGGCCCTGAGCTTGGTTGCGGTGATGGCCATTTGGAAAATCCTCGGCTGGTATTCTAGCCCGACCCCACTACGTACGCAAGTGGGAAGAAATACGTACGTATGAGCAGGCGAACTTGTCGATCAGCATCGCGTCGCCGTAGGAGTAGAAGCGGTAGCGCTCTTCGATCGCGTGCCGATAGGCGTGCCGGATCGGCTCGATTCCCGCAAAGGCCGAGACGAGCACGAGCAGGGTCGACTTCGGCAGGTGGAAGTTGGTGATGAGGCGGTCGACGACCCGGAACTCGAAACCCGGCGTGATGAACAGATCGGTTTCAGCCTCCCCCGCGGTCGGCACGCCGCGTTTTGCGGCAGAGGCTTCCAAGCAGCGCACGGTGGTCGTGCCGACGGCGATGACCTTGCCGCGGCGTTTGCGCGCAGCTTCGATCGCCACGACGGCTGCAGCGGGAATCTCGTAGCGCTCGGCGTGCATGCGGTGCTCTGCGAGGGTTTTCACCCGGACCGGCTGAAACGTCCCGGCCCCGACGTGCAGTGTCACCCAGGCGAATTCGACGCCGCGCCCAGCGAGCGCGGCGAGCAGCGGCTCGTCGAAGTGCAGGCCCGCGGTCGGGGCCGCGACGGCGCCCGAGACGCGCGCATACACCGTCTGGTATCGACGCTCGTCGGCCGCGTCGGGCGCGTGCGTGATATAGGGCGGAAGCGGCACGCTCCCGTGGCGATCGAGCTGCCCGAGGACGGAAGCGCCCTCGGGAAAACTCAGGTGATAGAACTCGCCCACGCGACCGAGCACACGCACGTTCAGTCCGCCCGCGAGGCGCAGGGTGCTGCCGGGCTTCGCCGGCCGGCCCGCGTGGACCTGCGCGAGCGCTTCGCGTTCCGAAAGCAGGCGCTCGATCAGCACCTCGATGCGTCCGCCGGTCTCTTTTTTCCCGAAGAGGCGCGCTTTGATCACTTTGGTGTCGTTGAACACCAGCAGGTCCCCGGGCGCGAGCAAGTCCGGCAGCTCGGAGAAATGGCGATCGGCGATCGTTCCGGCGCCGACCCGAAGCAGCCTGCTTGCCGAACGCGCCTTGCTCGGATGCTGAGCGATCAGCCCGTTCGGCAGATCGTATTCGAAGTCGTCGATAGTAAGGTTCATGGCGCGCCGTTATGATGCACGTGCAATCGCGCAGCATCCAGCCCGGCATGGGCGGAACTGCCAGACGCACGGGACTCAAAAAAAGACGTCCGCTCGTGTGCGGTTGACCCAGGCGCGCCTCCGCGCTTGACTCCTCGTGCCCAACGACTGCATGATTTGCCGTAACGCCCGTTGCGAAGCACCTGGACAGCACTGAACGCGCCGACAATCCGGATCGAGCATTAGACCATGCCGTTTTTTCGCCAGCTTACTTTCAAAAATTGTGGCGTTAGCGTAGTCACCCTGCTGCTGTTTATCTTGACCTCCTGTAGCGGTGGGGAGGGTGGTACCAATGGTGGAAACAACGCTGGTCCGGGTATCACAACTATCACTGCGAGCGAAAATTGTGTGGGAAGTACAAGTGCACGGTGGTCGCTGCGGGAATGCGGGAGCAGAGCCTACCTAGGCGGAGTAGCGTGGTCGGGCTCCCTGTATGTGGCCGTCGGTTGGAGCTACACAGACGTTGGAAGTGACGTCTTAACCAGCACCGATGGCATTACTTGGACAAGAAGAACGACGGGGAAAGATAGCCCGTATCACCTGCATCGCATTGCGTGGGGCAATGGTCTCTTCGTTGCTGTCGGTGAACAAAAGGAAATCCTTACTTCCACGAATGGCATCGTTTGGCAAGTCCGGCAATCGCCCGTGCAAACATACTTTACAAAGATTATCTGGACAGGCACTGAGTTTCTCGCTATCGGTGGCCAAGGAGTGGTCATCAAGTCACCCGATGGTATGAATTGGGTAAGCAGTCCTGAAACTCTAAATGCCTCTGACGTTATATGGGTTAACGACCGCTACTTACTTCTCGGAAATGGGTTCGTATATACATCAACCGATGGTTTGCATTGGATAGTCGCAGCGAGCGGATTAGATACTTCGTTGATGAGCATCGCATGGTCCGGCAATCGATTCGTCGCTGTTGGATCTGCAGGCAAAATTTTCTCATCCAACGACGGCACCACTTGGAACGACCACTCCCTACCGACTCCATTGGGGTGGAGCAAAGTGATTTGGGCCGACAATCAGTTTGTGGCGTTTGGCTGGCGAGGTACGATACACGTATCACTGGACGGTACAACATGGACCGAGCGCCGAATCAACGCTCCTGAAATAGCTGACGTGATTCGAAGTGGTTCCTCTTATGTTGCCGTGGGTGAGTTTGGCAACATCGCTACTTCCACGGATGGTGTAGATTGGGTTGCCCGAACAATTGTCCCTTCTTTAGGGGCCGTTGTTGCGACAAATAATGGCTTCCTGGCGGTTGGTGGCTATGGCAATGTCGCCTCATCCACTGATGGCAAGGTCTGGTCCCGTGTCCCGACGAACATTGTCGATCATCATTTGTACGATGTGGTATGGTCCGGGAGCCAGTTCGTCGGAGTAGGTGTTTTCATTTGGCTAAATGGTGACATTCCGATTGCTCAATCCGTCATCGTAACGTCTCCTGACGGCTCCACCTGGACACGACGGAAGGAGGGCAACGTCGGTCAGTTTAGCGCAGCTGCGTGGTCGGGCAATGTCTATGTCGCATCTGGAGATGACGGGGTCTTTACCTCACCCGACGGCATTGCTTGGACACTCGGCGCTTCCGCCACCCAAGTAGGGAATAGTTTTACTCGCATCATTTGGACAGGATCCCAATTTGTTGCCGTCGGTGGAAGCAGCAGTATCTACACTTCTCCAGATGGAATTAACTGGACAAAGCGAACACCAGACGTCTCAGCGGCTTTCTTTTCCGTCGCATGTTCGCCTAGTCTATGTGTTACGGTTGGACATGAGGGCGGAGGAGGAGCTTGGACAGTGACTTGTGTATCTGGGGACACGGTATCCTGGCACTGCGATTCCTGGGTCGAAGGAGTTTTCAACACGTTAGATGGGGTCATTTGGACTGGAACCGAATTTGTCGCCGTAGGTTTGTTTGTGCCCACCTTTGCAGAAAATGCTACGCAGGACGTAATACTAAAGTCCCCCGACGGCATAACCTGGACTTTAGATTATCTGGGCAACTCGTTTAATAACCTGAGGGGAATCGCCGTATCCGGTTCACAGCTAGTGGTAGTTGGTGGAGAGGGCGCAATTTTCTCTTCCCCTTGAGCGAGTTCTGGTTGCGCTTTGCCGCTATCTTGCCGGTCGCGTTCACCAACAGCTCTTTACGTTGCACTCGGCCGCAGTTCCCGAAGCGGCACTACCGCGTCCATCTCTGGAGTCGCGTGGGTCGCTTGCACATCGCGACTCCAGCCTGCACAACATGGGTGTGTGCTTGCTGCGGTTGAGCTGACGCAGGGTTTCTATTCGAAGTCCTCGATAGAAAGATTCATGGCTGCGCCGTTATAATGCACGCGGTTTCACGCAGCATCCAGCCGGGATGGCGGAACTGGTAGACGCAGCGGACTCAAAATCCGCCGGTGGCAACACCATGTGGGTTCGATTCCCTCTCCCGGCACCACCCGGGATACGATGTCCACAGAACCGCGCCTCAACCACTTCCTCGCACTCGGGCCCCACGGCTTCCACCGCGTCGCCTACACCGAGTGGGGAGATCCCGGCGGCCAGCACCTGGTGGTGTGCGTGCACGGCCTCACGCGCAACAGCCGCGATTTCGACGAGCTCGCCGAGCACCTCGCCGCCCGGGGCTGCCGCGTCGTGTGCATGGACGTGGTCGGCCGCGGCGACAGCGACTGGCTCGAGCACAAGCAGGATTACGGATTCACGCAGTATCTTTCCGACGCCGCGGCGCTGCTCGCCCGGGTAACCGCGCCCCCGCACAGGGTCTCCCTTCTGCGCCGGCTCCAGGGAGCGAGCGAGGGCCAGAGAATCGACTGGATCGGAACCTCGATGGGCGGCCTGATCGGGATGATGCTCGCGGCAAAATCCGATTCTCCGATCCGCCGCTTGGTGCTGAACGACGTCGGGCCGCTGGTGCCCTGGGGCGCCCTGGTGCGGCTCAAGCTCGCCTCCAGCGGCGCCGGCACGCGGTTCGCGAGCCTCGAGGAAGTCGAGCGCCATCTTCGCGAAACCTGCGCCTCGTTCGGTCCGCTGAAGGACGGGCAGTGGCGGCGACTCGCCGCGCACGGCTCACGGCGCGGGGAGAACGGCGCGTATTCGCTCGCCTACGACCCGGCGATCGTCGGCACGATGCGCGGCAGCAGCGCCGGGATCGAATTCGGCAGAGACTTCTTTTTCGGCATCGACCTCTGGAAGATTTGGGACGCGGTGCAATGCCCGACCCTGGTGGTGCGCGGGGCGGAGTCCGATCTGCTGCCCGAGTCCACCGCCAGGCGGATGCAGGAACGCGGGCCGCGGGTCAAGCTCGTCGAATTCCCCGGGATCGGCCATGCGCCTTGGCTGATGGGCGAGGATCAGATCGGTCCGGTCCGGGATTTCGTCCTCGCGGCGGAACCGCGGAAAGGGGGTGCATGAGGATTTGCGTCGTCGGCGCCGGCGCCGTGGGCGGTATGACCGGAGCCTGGTTTGCGAAGGCCGGGCACGAAGTGTCGCTCGTCGCCCGCGACGCTCATCTCGAGGCGATCCGCAGGCGGGGACTGACGCTGATTTCCGGGGGCAAGCCGGAAGTCCATCCGGTGCGTGCGTCGTCGGAGCCCGCCGATTTCGGGGTCCAGGACGCGGTCTTCGTCTGCCTCAAGACCTACTCGATCGGCGCGATGCTGCCGCGGCTGAAATCCCTGGTCGGTCCCGACACGACGGTGATCCCGGCGATCAACGGTCTGCCGTGGTGGTATTTCCACAAGGAAGGCGGGCGCTTCGACGGCCAGCCGGTCGCCTGTCTCGATCGCGACGGACGCATGCTCTCAGCGATCGATCCGAAGCACATCCTCGGCTGCGTCGTGCACGCCGCAGCGCAGGTGACCGCGCCCGGCGTGGTGAACCACACGGCGGGGCGGCTCTTCATCCTCGGCGAGCCCGATCGATCGGTGTCCGAGCGCGCCGAGCGACTCGCGGCGGCGATGAACGCCGCCGGCTTCGAGGCGAGGCTCACCGCGGACATCCGGGTCGAGATCTGGACCAAGCTGATCGGCAACCTCTCCTACAATCCGGTGGCGGCGCTCGCGCTCGCCCACATGAACGACATCCACGCCAGCGAAGCGCTGCTCGCGCTGATCCGGGCCATGATGGCGGAGGCGATGCGCGTCGCCGGAGCCTACGGTGTGCGCATACCGATGACGGTCGACGAGCGCATCGACATTGCGAGACGGCTCGCCGGCGCCAAGATCTCGATGCATCAGGATGTCGAAAGGCGCCGGCCGCTCGAGACCGATGCGATCATCGGAGCGGTGGTGGAACTCGCCCGCAAAGCTGAAATCGCGACGCCGATGATCGACGCCGTCCACGCGCTCATCGCCGAGCGGGCGAAGCATCTCGACCGGTAAGGGCGCACCGCCCAATACGCCCGCCGGTTTGGACGAATGACCCGGAGTGTGTACTATTGCCTTGTGGGCTTGCCCGGCGACCGGATAATCGCCGCCACGCCCCCGTCGGGGCCGCCCGGAAAGCGCTGGAATCGGAAGAGCGCTCCGGCAGCCTGATAAAACGCATCGCTGCCGCGTTGCATCGGCGGAAGAAGCTGGCGACGGGTGAAGTTCCTGTAATTCCACTTGATTGGGAGAGGCACATATGGATCGACTCACACGGGGAACGCTGCTTGTCGCGGCCATCATGCTGTTGGCCGCGATGCCCGCCCGCGCGCAAATCGTCAACGGAAGTTTCGAAGACGATTACTTTGGCTGGACGCTCGTCGAGGAGTTGCTACCGGGGTCGCCACCGGCCGACCAATGCACTGGAACGTGGGGAATTGCCAACACCGGTCCTGCCTCGACTTTCTTGCCCGGCGAGACTGGTTCCCCTCTCTTGGCCGGCGGAGTTGCCTTTGATTTCTTCGACAACATGGTCCCCTGCCCTCAAACCTCAGACGGCCTGCCCATAACCTTCATGCCGACCGACGGGCCTAAGTTGGCGTTTCAGCTCCAAAATGGTTCTGGGCAGCTCCACCGGATGCACCAGGACATTACCGTTGGCGCGGCGACGACGCTCGAATGGGACATGCAGTACCGTAACCACGCAGGGGGATCCGATCCGAATCAGTACCTGGCGGTACGCGTTCGCGACAGTTTGTCGGATGCGATCCTTGAGGACCTGTTCATCACGACGAATCCCGGCGAGCCGCAAACGAGTCCCGATCACCCAAAATTGACTCACTATTCCAAGAGCCTTGCTGTCTATGCGGGGATGACCGTGCGTTTGAGCGTCGACATGCAGACGGACCTGGCTTTTCTCGACGCACAGTTCGATAATTTCACGCTGACTCCGAACGACACCTGCACGCCGCCGTTGATTGCCTCGGTTACGGCCACGCCCAGCGTAATCTGGCCGCCGAACCACAAGATGGTGCCGGTCACCGTGTCGGCCAAGGCGAGCGCGGCGTGCGGACCGCCCGTTTGCAAGATTGTTGAGATCAAGAGCGACGAACCTTCCAACGGCCCGGGCGACGGCAACACGGGTCCCGACGCGCACATCGTGCCCCCTCTTACTGCGGAGATTCGCGCGGAACGGGTGGGAGGGTCCATGGGCCGGACCTACACGATCACCGTGGAGTGCACGGACACCGCAGGCAACACGACGAGGAAGGATACTACCGTCTTCGTGCCGCACGATCGGCGGAAATAGGCACCCATGCTCTCGCGGATTGCACGGATTCGATCCGTGCAATCCGCGAATTCATTCAGCGCAGCGAATGCGCGACGAACAGCGCGGCGCTGAAGACAAGCAGCGCGCCGGCCTGGTGCGCCGCGGCGAGAGGAATCGGGACCGCGAGTAGCAGGGTCGCGATACCCAGGGCGATTTGCAGCGCAAGCATCGCCAGCAGCAGGTCGGCCCCGAGCTTTGCGCGACTGGGCGCCGCCTCGCGGCGGACTCGCAGCCAGAACCAGGGCGCGAGGAACGCGAGCAGCCAGGCGATCAGCCGGTGATCGAACTGCACGGTCGCCATGTTGCTCGAGAAGTTGAGATACCAGGGCTCGAGCGAAAAAATTTCCGGCGGGACGAGGCGGCCGTTCATGAGCGGGAAAGTGTTGTAGGCGAGTCCGGCCCGGATGCCCGCGACGAGCCCGCCGGAGAGCGCCATCACGAAGATCAGCGCGGTGAGCGCGAAGGCGAAGCGGCGCAGCCCTCTGGAAACCATGCCCGACTGTGATTCTCGCGGAAAGAGCAGATCGAGCGCGATCCACAGCATCGCCGCGTAGATCAGGAAGGCGATGCCGAGATGGGCCGTGAGGCGGTACTGCGATACGCGCGGATCGTCGACCAGCCCCGATTGCACCATGTACCAGCCCAGCGCGCCCTGCAACGCGCCCAGCCCGAATATCACCGCAAATTTCCACGTCAGCGTGCGGGCGATTCTTCCGCGCAGCGCGAACCACAGGAGCGGCAGCAGGAACGCCGCGCCGATCAGCCGTCCCAAAAGGCGATGGAAGTATTCCCACCAGAAGATGCGTTTGAATCCTGAGAGGTTCATGTCAGGATTGACCTGCTGGAATTCAGGACTCTGCTGATACTTGCGGAAGGCTTCCTGCCAATCATCCTCACCGAGCGGAGGCAACGCGCCGACGATCGGCTGCCATTCGACGATCGACAGGCCCGAATGCGTCAGGCGCGTGACGCCGCCGACCACCACCATCGCGAAAACGAGCGCGCAGCAGGCGAGCAACCAGACGGCGACGGCACGGTCCTCGTCTCGCGCGGCCGCCGGCACCGGGGGCGATGCTTCGGCGTACTGCATGCGCGTAATCTTAGGCTAGTGTCCGGGAAAACGGGGGAAGCCCAGGTCCCGCTTTCTAGGTTAATGGGTGCTCTAAGGCATTTACTCATGCATATTAGCCCGAGCAAGACGTTGTCATTGGGCAAGTCTGATTGATTATTGGGGGTAACTATGATGGTCTGGGTTCCCGATGGGTCGAAACCCGTGATGGGGTTTGCGGACATAGAGGTCGGTGTTAAGGCCGCCATCAAGCCCGATGGGATCGCTTTGGACGTACCTGCCTATGTTAGGGTCGTAATCACGCCGGAGGTTGTACGCGAGATTCGTCTCCCGGTCGAAATGCTGCCCCGGGAACCTCAGCGGGAAGTCGAACGCTCCGAGCCCTGAAGGGTTGTTGTTCGGCACATCGTTCCCGAATGGTTCTCCCTGGTCCCACCGCCAAACCGTCGTGCCTGTGGAGTCTGCGATCATCCTCGGCGTGTTCAGGTGATCCGGATGACAGAAGTCTCGCGGCCCGAGTGTATCTACCAAATGCAAAAGTCACTCAACGCGAGGTTCATACATTTTCGTAAAATATTCACCGGGGAGGCACCTAATAGGTCCAGACGGAAACTGTGGGTTTTCTGGCACACATTCCTTGGGAAGCAATGTGAAGAAAAACTCCCTCAATCTTCCGATGTCTGAAGTCTTGGGCTTACCGAGATACGTTTCGTGTCCGAGCGTAGTGAGTCTAGCCCGAGGGCTGTCTACTGAAAACGTCTTATAGTCAGGAGAATTAGGGATATCGTTTCGCAAATGAAGTATCACGCCGAGGTGTAGTCGAATGATGAGACTATTCTTCGTCAGAATCGACTCCACCCCTCTTTGCGAAAATGGATGCACTCTTCGGACCGAATTCGTGCGATCTAGAAAGAATTCGTCCAAGAATCGCCTAGAGAGGATTTCTCGAGGAAATTCTAGCTGAACGTAGCCTTCCTGCGTTGGCGGTGGCGTGTAGATGACGGTCCCCAAAGGAATCAGATCGCCATCGTTTGCCTTCCTTATATCCAATCGCACTCCAGGGATGATGTGCGGAATCAACGGCCTGATCGACGCTTCTTCGGCTGGAAGAACAGCGACTGTGGCTCCGAGACCCACAACGAGAGCCAGCGCCGGAAGAACTTGCTTCCCCCGGAATGAATTCATCTGTTCGCTTTCTGCCTCCACCGGCACGTTGATGTTGCGGCTACATCCGCACGACCAGGTTGCATGGTACGTCTATTTCCCAGACCATCGACCCGCCGCAGGGTTCCTTGCACCGAAAGAAGCACGTGGCTCGGCAGCCAACGATCCCGCCAGAGATAACATCGCCTTTGCAGTCAAAGTCAAGCGGGGGAGGAAGAAATTCCCTGCCACGCGCAGGGAAACACTTAGGCCAACGATAGATGGGTATGGCCTTGCCGTCGAGGAAGACACAATCAGGCGCAGCCACGACCGAGGAGCAATCGAAACCAAAAGCGAGAACAGTAAGACCGAGCGCATCCGTTTTTGCGATTGGATTACCCAAAGCGTAGGCGTAAGTATTGAGCCCAGCTTTCAACCCGATCGGGTCGCTTTCCACGTACCGACCGATTCCCGAATCGTAATCTCGGTAGTTGTTATACGCGAGATTCGTCTCCCGGTCGAAGTATTGCCCGGGGAATCTCAAGAGGAAGTCGAACCTCACCCCATCACCATCCGGGTCGTCATTCGGCGGCGTGCTGCCAAACGGTTCGGTCTGATCCCACCTCCATACCGTCGTGCCTGCCTGGTTCGCGATCAACCTTGGTGTGTTCAGATGATCGGGATGGATATAGTAGATCTGCGCAGCCGCAGCTGCCCCGGTCGTGGCGCTGGCGACGTTGGAAAACGCACTGTACCCCACCGCGTCAGCCGCTCGCACCTTATAGCTGTAGCTCGTCGCTGCGGTGAGGCCCGTGTCGCTGAAGCTCGTCTTCGTCGGCTCCACCACAGCCACCGTGAAGAAGAAGGTGCAGCCCGCGCCTTGGCAGCGTACCACGTAATAATTCGCCACTCCTACGTTGTCCGTAGACGCAGTCCAGCTCAGGGTAATCTGGCTTGCGCTCACAGCGACTGCCGTCAGCCCCGCCGGCGCCGTCGGCCGTGTCGTGTCTGAAGTTGCCAGGGTCGTGACCGAAACAATGTTTGAGTAGCCGCTCAGATTGCCGGTTGCGTCCGCGGCTCGCACCCGATAGCTGTAGCTCGTCGCCGCAGTGAGGCCGCTGTTCCCGGTGCTCGTCCAGCCGGTAACGAATATCTCGACAAAGGTGGTACAGCCCGTACCTTGGCAGCGCTCCACTCGATACCCCGTCACTCCGACGTTGTCCGTAGACGCAGCCCAGCTCAGGGCAATGTCGCTTGCGCTCCAACCGTTTGCCGTCAGCCCCTCCGGTGCCGTCGGCGGGATCGTGTCTGGACTTCCCAGGGTCGTGACCGAAGCAATGTTCGAGTAGCCGCTCAGATTGCCGGCTGCGTCCCGGGCCTGCACCCGGTAGCTGTAGCTCGTCCCCGGACCGCGACGCGTGTCAGTGAAGCTCGTGGGGCTCGGCCAAAGGGAAGCCACCCAGACAAAGGTGGTACAGCCCGTACCTTGGCAGCGCTCCACCAGATACCCCGTCACTCCGACGTTGTCCCCAGACGCAGTCCAGCTCAGGGTGATCTGACTTTCGTTCCAAGCGGTTACCCCCAGCCCCATCGGCGCCGTCGGCGCCGTCGTGTCTGCCGCTGCCTGGGTCGTGGCCGAAGCAATGTTCGAGTAGCCGCTCAGATTGACGGCTGCGTCACGGGCTCGCACCCGGTAGCTGTAGCTCGTCGCCGCAGCGAGGCCTGTGTCGCTGAAGTTCGTTGCCGTGGGCGTCGCCACCTGAGCGAAGCTGGTACAGCCTGACCCTTGGCACCGCTCCACCAGATAACCCGCCACTCCTACGTTGTCCGTAGACGCCGTCCAGCTCAGGTTGATCTGGCTCGAGCTCGCAGCCGTCGCCGCGAGCCCGGTGGGGGCGGTTGGCGCTTGATGATCGGCCGCGCTCGAAGTCGTGGCGCTCAATGCCAGGAGCGCTAGCGCGAGGACGCGCGCGGCAGCCAGCGCGCCCTTAACTTTGAGCCATCGAGCCCCCATCGCGTACGCCGCTGTGCGTTGTTTCCTCATGGCGGGCCTCATTGGAGCATCGCGAGCGGGATGTCATTCAGGTACAAGTACTCGCGCTTGACCGCGCCCCCCGGATCGGTCTCGGCAATCAGCCGCCCGCGCGTGTCGTAGAGATAGATGCGGTCCTCGTTCAGGTTGGTCTTGCGAATCCTCTGCCCCAGCGCATTGACCTGATAGCTCATCGCACCCAGCATCCCGCTAGAAGTCACCAGACGCCCGCGCGCATCGTAGGTGTACGAGTTGAGTCCATCCCTGATAGTGGAGCCGTTGGCATCGGAGCTAAAGCTGCGCGCCGCACCCGCCTGCGCCGTAATGCTCACGAGCCGGTTGCTCGTTGCGCTGTAGGCGTAACTGTCGGTGGCCGAGCCCACGGTCTTCGATGTGCGGTTGCCCACCGCGTCGTAGCTGTAGGCAAACGGCGTGTTGGGCAGCACCGCGCTCGTCAGCCGGTCGAGCGCGTCGTAGCCGTAGGTGTTGGCGTTCGCTGCGTTCGCCGTATCGGTGATGAAGCTGATGCGGCTTGCTGCGTCATAGCCGATGGCAAAAGTCTGCGTCCCGAGGCTGTAGCTCGCGATGCGCCCGTCCTGGTCGTAGCCGCGCGTATAGGTTTGTCCGTTGCCCAGCGTGTAGCCCTTCACCCCGCCGAAGGGTTGATATGCGATGTTGGATGCGGCGATCTGCGCCGCTCCGCCCTGCGGCGTGCTGCTCACCTGGCTGATCCGGCCGAGCGCGTCGAACGTATACGCGATCGTCCTGCCGCTCGGGTAAGTCAAGCCCGAGAGGCGTCCCGCAGCGTCGTAGCCGTAGGCGAGTACATAGGCGACGCCGTTGATCGTGCGCGTCTCGGTGGCGACGCGGCCGTGAGCTTCGTAAGCGTAGGCAAGGAGGCTCGTCACCTGGTTCTGGGGATTGGTCTCGGTGATCGAGCTGAGCCGCCCGATGCCGTTCGCGCCCTGGTCGTAGGCGTAGGTCTGCTTCGAGCCGTCGTGGAAGGTAATGCTCATGACGCGATTCAATGCGTCGTACGCGTAGGTTGTCACCTGCCCCTTGGCGTCGGTCTGCGTAAGCAGGTTCCCTGCACTGTCGTAGGTGTTCTGCGTCGTCCCGGTGTCGGGCGACTGCTGCGAATTGAGATTCGCAAGTCCGTCGTAGTTGTAGCTGGTGGCGAGGTTGCGCGGGTCGGTCACGCTCACCAGCTGGTCGATGCCGTTGTAGGCGTACTGCGTCTGCCCTTGGTTCGGGTCGGTGACGCGAATGAGGCGATTGAGCCCATCGTAGACGTTAGCGGTGACATCCACCGTGCCCGAGAGCGGGCCGTCGATCGAGGTGAGGTTGCCCTGGTTGTCGTAGCTGTAGGTCGTGGTCTGGTTCTGCGCCCCCAGATCCTGGGCGAGGCGGTTAAGGTTGTTGTAGATGCGGCTGCGGGTCTGCGCAAGGCTGTTGGCTGGATCGAATACGTCTTCTTTCGTGCGGTTGCCCATCGCGTCGAGCGTGTAAGCGATGCGGTTGCCGAGGGTGTCCGCGATTCCGGTCAGCCGGTGCGCCGCGTCGTAGTTGTACGAGAGAAAGCTCGCGTCAGGCAGCGTGATCTGCGTGAGCTGCCCCACCCCGTCGTAAGCATAGGCGGTGGTTTCTCCGCCCAAGTTGCGGGAGGTAAGCCGCAGGCGCGCGTCGTACGTCAGTGTCGTGGTCAATCCGTTCGTATCGACGATCGTCGTCGGCTGGCCGTTCCCGTTGTAGGCGCTGATCTGAGTCACATGCCCCAGCGCGTTCGTGATGGTGGCGACGTTGCCGCGCTTGCCGAGGTCGGGGTCGTCGTTGGCGTAATAGGTGTAGGTCGTAACGTCATTCACGTCGGTGCGCGGACCGTCCATCGTGAGCACCGAGCCATTCACGTTGTAGGTGTAGCTCCAGGTGCGCGGAGTGCCGTTAGACGTCGCGCCGAATCCCGCGGCGCCGGTCGCGTCCGAGGTCGGCTGAATGGTCTTCGAGCACGGCACGCCGGGAACGAGCGTCACGCCATCTGCCTGGAATCCGCAGCTCGCCCCGCCGTCGCCGTTATAGACGTAGCTCGTGATGCGCAGCGGCTCGGCGAGCTTCGCAGGCAGACGGAATGCCGGATGCCACTGCGTGCTGATGGTGCGCGCCTGCGCCGTGCCGAAGGCCTCGGTGCGCGAAGTCTCCAGATTGCGCGTCAGATCGTAGCTGCGGTTGGTGACGTTGCCATTCCAGTCCGTGCTCGAGGCGACATTGCCGTTGGCGTCGAAGGCCTGGGCGGCGGGGCCGCAGGACGGACAGGCCGAGCCCGCGATGTTGTTGTTCTTGAATGCACCAAGGGTCAACTGGAAACCATAGGTGCGGGCTGCGCCCAGAGGATCGGTGACGGTATTCGATCCTCCCGCGCCGTAGGAGAGCGTGTAGCGCTCGACTCCGCCGGCATGCTCGGTCGATACAACGCGCTCCTGTGCGTCGTATTGAAATGTGGCGAAACGATCGCCGTTCTCGTCTGTGATGCCGGTCAGGGCATTGAAAAGATCCGCGCCGCCGGTGTTCGCCGGCTCGTTATAGAGGAACCCGCGCTGCGCGGCATCAGGGAATGCAATAGAGCTGAGGTTGCGATTGGAGCCGTAGGCGAACCGGTACACCCCACCCGCCGGGTCGGTAAGCTTGGTCACGCGCAAGCTGACGTCGTAGCCGAAAGCGAGGACCCGGCCGAAGCTGTCGGTTGCGCGAATCAGCAAACCAGCCGGAAGGTCGACCGCGGTAGGCAGCCCATTCGCGTCGAGCAGAAAGCCCCCGTTTGGGCCCCCGCTGCTATCGCTGTAACCCAGTGTCTGCGTAAGGCCGTTCCTCGAACGGATCGACCGAAGCCTGCCGGCCGCGTCGTAGGTTTCCAACTCATCCCCGACTGCGATTTGCAGCTGCCATCCGGTTCGCGTCCCCGAGGAGTCCTTCAACTCGATCAACTTGTCGTTCGTGTCGGCGTCGGAGACCCACCCTCCGCCCGCGGATGTGAACTGCAGCGCCTTTCCGTCCGCACGATATGCGAAGGCGGAGGTGCCATTGACCGAAATGCGGCGGTCGAAAGAGTCGCGCCAGCGACGCCCAAACCGGGTCGGAGCGTCGTCGAACGTATTGAAGCTGAGCGTCAGCTCGAAGCCGTTCAATCCTCGGTAGACCGGCTGCAGCTCGAACTTGTTGCCGTTTGCGACATTGGCGGGGTTGCCGCAGCAGCGGTCGGGAGGGCCGTTGTTGTCGCCGCCGCTGCATGAGCCGTCAGGTTCGAGGAACCCGGAGGTGCAATGACATACGTTGGGCGCTATGAGCGAGCTGTTCGGCGGGCAAACAAGATTGCCGGACTCCGCGGCACCCCAGCCCACGAAGCAACCCAGGTAAGTCGGAGGAGTCGCGAAGCACCCGTCTTGAGGATTCCCATATCCGTATTGACAAGCTGCTGTTCGAAAGGGAGGAGTGCCTCCAATGTAGGTGTTGATATTGGTGACTAACGGCAGGAATTTCGCCCCACCGACGCACGCCTCGAAAGCCGAGGCATAGGTAGGTACGCAAGGCGGGTTGCCGTCGCCGTTAACGCTGTCTTCCTTGCAACGGCCATTTCCGGAAACCAAGACCCAATTGTCGGTCTCCGGGTCGGGTACTTGCGGAAAATGCGCGCTCGCGGCGCCCGACAACAGAGTCGCCAAACACGCCCAAGCGAATAACGCGGGCCGCAGACGGCATTTCATGAGGTCAACTCCAAAAATAATCGGAGGACGCCGGGACGGGCGCAAGCGCGGAAGAGCTGCACGAAACGGCGACACGGCAAGTACGCGCGAGCATTTTCCCCCCCCGATTACGCGTTTCTGTTTCCCAACGCCTTTCGCTCTCTTGGCGAAGTGAAGCGCTGGGTGCCGCCGGCGATGTTGCAAAACCTTTCGGGGAGTCTACACGCATTATTCTTTTCGCGATACCTGTCAAATCCTCAGGGGCGCACCATTAACATCGACTTGCACATCAAATCAAAAGTTAATCGCGCCTTTTTTCATTCAACACATTGTCTGCGGGTCCTAAGAGATTATTTCCATGACAGTGTCGTAAGAGAAATTGCCCATTCATAAGAATATTTTTGCAAAAAATATCTAGCCTGCTGCTTTATATCCTTCGCTCCGCCCAGGATGGCGCCGCCGGGCGAATCCACTTCGAGACGAACTCTTAGCTTGAGCGGGCGGCCCGCTCCGGCATCACGAGCACTGCGGCTCCGTTGATGCGGCCCTCGCGTACGCGCGCGAGCGCCTCGTTCGTGCGCTCGAGCGGAAAGGTCTCCACCGAAGTCCTGACGGGTACCCCGGGCGCGAGCGCGAGAAATTCCTCGCCGTCGCGGCGCGTGAGATTCGCGACCGACACGACGCGCCGCTCGCCCCAGAGGATCTCGCAGGGAAACGCCGGGATCTCGCTCATGTGGATGCCCGCGCAGACCACAGTGCCGCCTTCGCTCACGGCGCGCAGGGCGGCCGGAACCAGCGCGCCGACCGGCGCGAAGAGGATCGCGGCGTCGAGCGGCTCGGGCGGAGTGGCGTCCGACCCGCCCGCCCAGGCTGCTCCGAGATCGAGCGCAAAGCGCTGTGCCTCCGCGTCCCCGGGGCGGGTGAACGCGAAGAGCTTGCGGCCCTGGAAGTGCGCGACTTGCGCGACGATGTGAGCCGCCGCGCCGAAGCCGTAGATGCCGAACTTTTGCGCGTCTCCCGCGACCGAGAGCGCGCGGTAGCCGATCAGGCCCGCGCAAAGCAGCGGCGCGGCCTGTTGCGGCGCGTAGCCCGGCAGAGCGAAGCAATAGCGGGCGTCGGCGAGCGCGAATTCCGCGTAGCCGCCGTCGATGTGATATCCGGTGAAACGCGCGCCGTCGCACAGATTCTCCCGGCCGGTGCGGCAATAGCGGCAATCGCCGCAGGTCGAGCCGAGCCACGGCACGCCGACGCGCTCGCCAATGCCGAACCGCTCCACTTGCGCTCCCCGCTCGATCACTTCGCCGACGATCTCGTGGCCCGGAATCGCGGGCCGATCGAGGCGCGGCAGTTCGCCGTCGACGATGTGCAAGTCGGTGCGGCAAACGCCGCACGCGAGGACGCGCAGGAGAATCTGTCCCGGAGCGGGCTTGCAGATTTCCCGCATGACGAGCGGGAGCGGCCTGCCCGGGCCGGCGAGCTGCACCGCGCGCATTTTCTTACCCGCTCGGCGCAGCGTGCGCGCAAGGAATCGTGGATTTCGTCACTGGATGCTGCGCGGAACATGGGTTAAAGTACAAACCCGGGCGGACCGCCCGGGTCGCCCCGGTGGCTTCATCCGCAACAGGAGGCTGGCCATGTTTGCGATCGTGTACAAATCGGACGGCGTTCCGATCTGCGTCCAGATGCCAGGGGTCTCGCCCGACCCGGTCGTGGTCTGGAGCTCGGAAAGCGCGGCCAAGGCCTTTATCGCCAGCAAGGGGGGCGGCACCGAGTTCCAGCCGGTCTCGGTGGACGAGCAGGCGATGGAGAAAATGGCCAAGGCGCTCGGCTACCCGGTCGAGAAGCTGATGGTGGAGCCGTATCCATCCTAGGCTGCTGCACGTTCCCGGCGCTTCGCGTCAAAGCGAAATTTCCACGTTATCGATCAAGCGGGGCCTTCCAAGTTTTGCGGCGCCGAGAACCACGAGGTCCCGATCGGCGGATGAAGGCAACTGCAGGTCGGATTGTCGCCTGATCGCGACATAATCGGGCACCCATTTCCCGCCGAGCTTCGCGAGCGCTTGGGTTTCGAGCTTCGCGTAGTCGCGCCGGCCCGCGACCAGGGCTTCGCGGACTTCGCCCAGCACCCGGTAGAGCCGAGGGGCTTCGGTCCGCTCCGCCGGCGAAAGGTATGCGTTGCGCGAGCTGAGCGCGAGCCCGTCCTCGGCGCGCACCGTTTCCGCCGGGATGATCTCCACGGGGAGCGCGAGCTGCTTCACCATGTCGCGCAGCACCACGTACTGCTGGTAGTCCTTCTTGCCGAAGATCGC
>WNFY01001831.1_pt1 | contig 30922 bp, 23 predicted proteins | sample 5400091 | NCBI WGS metagenome assembly WNFY01 (sample SAMN13153364, study PRJNA577476) | soil metagenome | isolation source: 60 cm soil or saprolite under grassland replicate 1 | place: USA:California | collected 2016-06-15 | reverse complement strand
CGAGTTCCAGGAGCATGGCATCAGCCTGGTGCTCGACTTCGTATTCAACCACACCTCGGACGAGCATGAGTGGGCGCGCTGCGCCAAGGCTGGCGATCACGAGTACGAGCGTTTCTACTTCCTCTTCCCCGACCGGGCAATGCCCGACGCCTACGAGCACGCGTTGCGTGAGATCTTTCCCACAGTGCGCCACGGGAGCTTTACCTGGCGTGAGGATATCAGCAAGTGGGTCTGGACGACCTTCAACAGCTTCCAATGGGATCTGAACTACGCCAACCCCGCGGTCTTCCGCGCTATGACTCAGGAGATGCTGTTCATCGCCAACAGCGGCGTAGAGATTCTGAGGCTCGATGCAGTCGCGTTCATCTGGAAGCGCCTGGGCACCAACTGCGAGAACCAACCAGAAGCGCACCAGATCATCCAGGCTTTTAACTCCATCACGCGCATCGCCGCCCCTGGGATGCTGTTCAAGTCCGAGGCTATCGTTCACCCCGACGACGTGCTGAGCTATATCAGCACGCGAGAGTGCCAGATAAGCTACAACCCGCTGCTGATGGCGTTGCTCTGGGAGTCGCTGGCGACCCGCGAAGTCAAGCTACTTGATCACTCAATGCGCAGCCGTTTCCAGTTACCACAGGGCACAGCCTGGGTGAACTACCTGCGCTCGCACGATGACATCGGCTGGACCTTTGATGACAACGATGCTCGTTGGGAGTGGATCGATCCGGCCGGCCACCGTTCGTTCCTGAACCAGTTCTACATTGGACGCTTCGCTGGCTCTTTTGCACGAGGTGTGTCATTCCAGGAGAATCCGGCTACCGGCGACGCCCGCGTCTCAGGTACGCTGGCCTCACTGGCCGGGTTGGAGCAGGCGATTCAGGTCGCCGACGAGCAACAGATTGAACTGGCCGTGCGGCGCATCCTGATGCTACACAGCATCATTCTGAGCATAGGCGGTATCCCGCTCATCTATCTGGGTGACGAGTTCGGCACCTTGAACGAGTACTCGTTTGCCTCTGACCTGTACAAGGCTGACGACAGTCGTTGGGTCCACCGTCCGAAGGCTGATTGGGCCTGGAGGAAGAGGGTAGAGAATGACCCCAGCTCGCCGCACGGCCACATCTTCACCGAGTTGGTGCGACTGATCGCGCTGCGCAAGCAGCAACCTGCGATCTACGGTAATGAAACGGAATTCGTCGAGACTGGCAATGGGCATCTCTTCGGCTATATCCGTCACGGTGGTGGCCAGCGACTGTTCGTAATAGCAAATTTCTCTGAACATCCGCAGGAGATGGATGCCGACCGGTTGCGGGTGTACGGGCCGGGCTTCAGCTTCACCGACATGATCACCAGCCACATACTCACCTCTGAGCGGCCGTTACGGCTGGAACCATACCAGTGCATGTGGCTGGTGGCACGCAGTGCTGGCTTATAAAAGGTTTGCCTCTGTATCCTGACATCCACTCATAACTGGGAGTATCAACTGAAGCGGGATTGTGAAGGGCGGCAGCCCTTAACCTGGGGTTTGGGGCACTGCCCCAACATCTTCTTCAAAAGCGGGCCGCAGGCCCGCGAATAGAGTTATGAGTGGATGTCTGTCTGTATCAACTTGACACCCCTTCTTTGCGCGTGTTAGCATGAATGAGTGACAGCTCTTTATTTCAGCAAAGGAAGTCACCGACCCCAGATGTGAAGCGTCTGGGCATGGAGTTCGCTCCATGCCTGTCGTTGACCAGCCGATCTACCGGAGCCAATGGGCATGGCCTTGAAGGCAGGAGCGTTGGGTTCGTCAGGACACCCAGAAGTGCTTCCTCAGCTTCTGGCTCTGTCGTTCAGCATTAAAAGCCCGTTCGGGGTATTGGGCGGTGTGCTGAGCCGAACAAGCGAAGCCTAACCTCGGCGAGGGGAGCGTTCTGGATCGGCCCGTCCAGAACCGTCACCAGCCCCGTAAGGGGACCTCCTTTGGAGGTAGAAACGAAAGGTATCGATCATGTCGGTCTTTGTGCTCGACACACAAAAGAGTCCATTAATGCCCTGCTCGGAGAAACGAGCGCGTCTGCTACTCAGCAAACACCACGCCGTCGTGCACCGCGGGAGCACCTGCGCAAACGGGCGGACTACCGTCGCCGAAGGCGTTCCGCCAACCTGCGCTACCGGGCTCCTAGGTGGCGGAATCGTCGACGTGCCCCGGGTTGGCTTCCCCCATCCCTGCAATCGCGCATTGGCAATGTGCTCACCTTGGCCAGACGCTATCAGCGTTGGGTTCCCGTCAGCCGCATCGAGGTGGAGCGCGTCAAATTTGATCTCGCACTGCTGCAGCATCCCGAACTGGCCGGAGTTGAGTACCAGCGCGGCGAGTTGTTCGGTTGGGAGGTCCGGTCGTATCTCTTGGAGAAGTTTGGCCGTCAGTGCGCCTATTGCCATAGCACCAAGGTCCCCTTTGAGATCGATCACCAGATCCCTCGCAGCCGAGGCGGGTCAAACAGAGTCAGCAATCTGGTGCTGAGTTGTCATACCTGCAATCTGGCCAAGGGAAACAGAACGGCTACGGAGTGGGGGTACCCGGAGGTTGAGCAACAGGCCCGCTCAGAGTTCAAAGACGCCGCAGCAGTTAATACGACCAGGTACGCGCTCGTCGAGGCGCTCAAGACGCTTGGCGTGCCAGTTGGAGCCTGGAGCGGTGGACGAACACGGTGGAATCGGGACCGCCTCGGAATGAAGAAAGCGCACTGCTTCGATGCGCTGTGTGTTGGTGAGCTAGCAGATGTTTGTGTGCCTGTCCTGCGTACACTTGTCATTAACGCGCAAGGACGTGGGAGGTATCAGCGCACCAACGTGGATGCATCGGGTTTTCCACGAGGTTTCTTCACGAGAGAGAAGCGGATACGCGGCTGCTCGACGGGTGATTTGGTTCGAGCAGATGTCCCGGGGCGCTTGAAAACGGGAGGGGTTCATGTGGGGCGGGTTGCAGTACGCGCCTCCGGCTCGTTTCGAGTCGGGAAGACGGATGGGATCAACGCCAGATATTGTCGAGTGGTGCAACGTCTTGACGGCTATGACTATACTTTCCGTTGAGAGCAAGAAAGGCGGCGCTTACTCCCCAGACCTGAAGGTCGGGGTCTCTACGCCGAAAAAAGGTGATGCGTATGCGACTGGAGCAGGCTGACCTCCTGCAGATCTACTATGTAATGCGACTCACCCGGGCTATGGAAGATCGCACTCGCATGCTCTTTTTACAGGGTAGAGTCGTAGGAGGAGTCTACACTGCGCAGGGCCACGAGGCCACAACGGTTGGAGCTTCATGGACATTAGGTGAAGGTGACTTCATCGTGCCGCAACACCGCGATCTTGGCATGCAACTAACACGTGGAGGCTCACCACGCGCCATAATGACTCAATGGCTGGCTCGTGGTAATTCCCCTGCCCTCGGACGTGATGGCCAGATACATATCGGTGATATGCACCATGGCATCGTACCTATGATCAGCATGCTAGGCGAATCGCTGCCCGTGGCGTGTGGCGTGGCGCTTACAATGAAAATGCGCAAGCGTTCGACCATCGTTATGGCAAGTATGGGCGATGGCGCAACCAGCACAGGACCATTCCACGAGGCACTTAATTTTGCCTCGGTACAAAAGTTGCCCTTAGTCTTCATCATCGAAAATAATGGCTATGCCTATTCAACCCCAACATATCAAGAGTTTGCTATTGCAAACCTTTCTGATCGTGCTGTCGCTTATGGAATACTGGGAGAAAGCATTGATGGCAACGATGTGTTGAAAGTTGTCGAGACGGTTGAGCGAGCAGTAGAGCATGTACGCGGCGGCAAAGGCCCTGCGCTGATCGAGTGCAAAACATTCCGCGTGCGTGGCCACTCAGAAGCTGATAAAGCTGATTATGTCCCACCAGAACTACGCGAAGAATGGTTGGCGAAGGACCCCATACCACGCTTTGAAGAGTATCTCACAGGAGAACAGATTTTGACACCAGCTATAAAGGCTGAAATCGAAGAGCAGGTCAAAGCGGTTGTAGAAGATGCTGTGAATTTCGCAGAGCAGAGTCCAGCCCCAAATCCCGCGACTGTGGCTGATTATGTATTTGCCCCTGAAGGCCCAATTGCAATTATTGGTGAGCCTGGATCGGATGATCCGCGATATATCAATGCGCTGGATCAGCGTACAGGCAAGCCTTTCAATACCGTGACCGGTACTAGAAAGCCGGAATTTGTTGTAACTGAGGAGGTTGGAAGACGATGAGCGCAGTGACCTATTTAGAAGCCATTGGGCAGGCCATTCGCGAAGAGATGCAGCGTGACGAGGCAGTGTTCCTGCTGGGTGAAGATGTTGGCACATATGGCGGTGCATTCAAAGTCAGCTTGGGGCTGCTCGAAGAGTTCGGTTCAGAGCGTGTTATCGATACACCAATGGCTGAAGCAGCTATCATCGGCTCTGCCGTGGGTGCGGCATTAATGGGCATGCGGCCAATCGCCGAAATGCAATTCATCGACTTCATCACCTGTGGCTTCGATCAGATTATCAACATGGCAAATAAGATGTACTGGCGCTCCGGCATGCCTGTTCCGATGGTCATTCGTGGTCCCTCGGGTGGAGGCGTCAAGGGTGGACCATTCCATTCCGCCAGCCCGGAAGCCTGGTTCTTCCACGCACCCGGTATCAAAGTCGTCGTTCCCTCGACAACTTACGATGCTAAAGGATTGCTCAAAACTGCCATCCGCGATAACAACCCTGTACTCTACCTGGAACATAAATTGCTCTACCGTTTGCCGGAGTTACGCGAGGAGCTTCCAACTGAAGACTATGTTGTGCCTATCGGCAAGGCAATTGTGCGCCGTGAGGGCGAGGATATGACCATCCTGACTTACGGAGCAATGGTACACCAATGCTTAAAAGCTGCGCAGACGCTTGAGCAAGAGGATGACTTGCTAGTCGAGGTCATCGACCTACGCAGCCTCTCACCGCTCGACCGCGAAACCATCCTTGAATCGGTGAAGCACACAAACAAGGTATTGATTGTTCACGAGGACACACTCACCGGGGGCATTGGTGCCGAACTTTCCGCCATTCTTGCCGAAGATTTATTCGAGTATCTCGATGGCCCGATCACCCGTGTAGCCGCGCCCGACGCACCATTCCCCTACGCTCCACCATTAGAGGCAGCATATTTGCCCAGCGTGGAAAAAATTCTGACTGCGGCACGCAAGCTTGCAGCATATTAAAGGAAATCAGTTTAATTGGAGATCCAGCGATACAAGTGATACAAGTGTTACAAATCTGCTTCAACAAACTTGTGATTGACAAAGGAGTCAAACATGCCAACACCAATTAAAATGCCACGATTAGGCGAATCCGTAGCAGAAGGAACGATAGGAAACTGGCTGAAAAATGAAGGCGACTGGGTAGAGCGAGACGAATCCCTGGCCGAAATCATAACCGACAAAATAAATGCCGAACTTCCATCTCCCGTAGCTGGCCGCCTCACAAAAATCCTCGTCAAAGTAGATGAGACAGTACCAGTGGGCGTGGATATTGCGCTTATAGAAGAAAATGCTGATGTTTCGACTTCTCCACCAAACGAGCCTGCGCCTGGCCCTGATGCAGCCCCTATTGAAAATCCTGATCGCGCTAACGTAATGGTCATGGAAAACAGCGGCATTAGCGATGGTAACAGCTCAAAGGCATCCACTCGAGCCACAAGTGCTCATGTGGAAGAACGTCAGCGTATTTCACCACTCGCACGCCGATTGGCACGTGAGCATGATATCGATTTGAATGCAATCGCTGGCACAGGTATCGGTGGACGTGTGCGTAAAGAAGATATTCTTGCCTATGTAGCACAGCGACAGGAAGCACCTGCGCCTGTAGGGGCCCAATTCAATGCGCCCTCTTCTCCCTCTCTCGAACCTACCTACATCTCGCCTGCGCCTGCATCTGTAGGGGCTCAATTTATTGCGCCCCCGTCCCCCGCTTCCACAACGGCTGAAGATGATGGGATTGAGGTGATCACACCCAGTCGCATGCGCCTGGCGATAGCAGAGCACATGGTACGCAGTAAGCGTACTTCACCACACGCCACCACCGTTGTGGAAGTCGATATGACCAACATAGCCAAATGGCTGGAGAAGAACAAAGAAGACTTCAAGAAACGCGAAGGCTACAGTATTAGCTATGTACCATTCGTCATGAAGGCCGTATGTGAAGGCATACGCAAATTCCCATTTATGAATTCAAGTTGGACCGAAGACAACAAGATCATTTTGAAAAAGCACATCAATCTTGGTATGGCTGTTGCTACTGATGCAGGTCTTGTTGTCCCAACACTCTATGATGCTGATCAATACACGCTTGCTGGCCTGGCGAAACAAATATCCACCATCGCCCAACGTACCCGCGCCAATAAGCTGACAATACAAGATTTGCAAGGCAGCACCTTCGTAGTGAATAACCCTGGCACATTTGGTACAATACTATCAGTGCCAATTATCAATCAACCGCATGCCGGTATTCTTAGTATGGATGCCGTTGTCAAACGACCAGTAGTAATCGAAGATGATGCAATCGCCGTACGCTACATGATGTACCTTTGCCTTTCATTCGACCATCGCATCCTGGACGGTGCCGGAGCCGGTGGCTTTTTGCAATCCGTACGCACTAAATTGCAAAGCTACGGACGCGAGATCGACGTATACTAGAAGGAAAAACTACATGGCAACCATGATTCCAGAACGTCGACCTGAATGGCTCAGAGTGCGACCACCCAAAGGAGAAAACTACAACAACCTCAAGCAACTGATGCGCAATAAGGGACTCCACACAGTCTGCGAAGAGGCGCGTTGCCCAAATATAGGCGAATGCTGGGGATATAAAACAGCCACATTCATGATCCTGGGGCGCGTCTGCACACGCAGTTGCGGCTTTTGTGCCGTAGAAACAGGTCGCCCGATAGGACTTGACTGGGAGGAACCAAAACGTGTCGCGGAGGCAGTGCAGAATATGGGCTTGCGCCATGCCGTCGTCACCTCCGTCAATCGCGACGAATTAAAAGATGGAGGCGCCGCCATATTTGCCGCAACCATTCGCTGGATTCGCCGTTTGAACCCCGAATGCAAAGTCGAAGTACTGACCCCTGACTTCAAAGGAGTCTACGAAGCGCTGCAAGTCGTAATCGATGCGAAGCCCGATGTTTTCAACCACAACGTCGAAACGATACCCAGGCTTTACCGGCGTGTGCGTCCACAAGCAATATACAAGCGCTCTCTCCAGGTGCTGAAATGGGCTAAGGAAATGAATCCTGCTGCACCCACCAAGTCCGGCTTCATGTTAGGCCTTGGAGAAACATGGGATGAAGTGATCGAAGTTATGCACGACATGCGCGATCACGACGTCGATATTCTCACCATCGGGCAATACCTGCGTCCATCATTCCAGCACCTACCAATCCAGCGCTACATTCCGCTTGAAGAATTTGCCGCCCTTAAAGCCGAAGGCAAAAAGATGGGTTTCCGCCACGTCGAATCCGGCCCCTTCGTGCGCAGTTCATACCACGCCCATGAACAAGCCGACGGAGCCGTAAATAGTACAGAGTGACAATGAAGGTTCAGGGGTGCAGGGGACGAAGTCCCCTGCATCTTTTAAATCCCTCGCCGCCGCAGGCGGCGAGCCAAAAACCAATTGTTTGAGGTCATGTATGAAAATACCAGTCAACAACACCAACCTTGCCTATGACGACCATGGCATAGGCCTCCCAGTCATATTTCTACACGCCTTCCCACTAAATAGATCTATGTGGCAGAGCGAACTTATAACACTCCTGAGCGACGAACGCTACCGCCTCGTAGCGCTCGACTGGCATGGCTTTGGTGAAAGCGAAATCACCAACCCGATATCTACTATGGAACTATTTGCTGATGACCTGGCCGGACTGATGGACTCGCTGGGAATTCAGCAAGCTGTTCTATGTGGCCTCTCAATGGGCGGCTATGCAGCCTTCGCGTTCTTGCGTAAATATTCTCAGCGAGTATCCGGATTAATCCTGGCCGATACTCGGCCAGGTGCAGATACTCCAGAAGCGCAAGCCAACCGCGAAAACGTCGCACGTATCGCCGAGACACAAGGAACAGGAGAAATCGCTGATCTCCAGGTGCCACTTGTACTCTCGGAATATACACGCCAGCATCATCCCGAGGTAGAAATGCGTGTGCGTCAAATGATCGAAACCGCAACGGCTCAAGGTATTGCAGCCGCTTCGCGAGGTATGGCGCAGCGAGGCGATTCTACAGATCTGCTTGCAAGTATTTCTTGCCCAACACTCGTCATCGTTGGTGAGCAGGATGTTTTGACTCCTCCGAGTGTTGCACAGGAGTATGCAGCGAAAATCCCAGGCGCGCAGTTCGTCGTCATTACAAATGCGGGTCATTTGTCCAACCTGGAGCAGCCAGATGCATTTCTACAAGCGGTACGAGGGTTTTTAGGTTCGTTGTGAGGAAGGAAACTGAGCACATAGATTAACGCTATCTCAGCTAGTTTCTTCCCCGTCCTCTATAATCAAGGTCATACCAACCACGGGCTGATTGTGTTGTTTGCTCGATTCTGGCATCAGGTACTTCACTGGAAGTGTTTGACTTGAAGCCGCGAAGGAGCGATCCTTTCGAACCAAAGTGATAAACAATTTCTATGGCTATAAATGCAATGGCACAGAACCAGGCAAAAATTCCGAGTAGACCTCCAACCATATAGCTTACATACGCACTCACTATTGAGAGGAGAATAAAACATATAATCAAAGCTATTCTTTTCATTGTGCTTCTCCAGGTAGGTAGTCTTGGAACATCCATACTAAGTAGTGATTGAGGCGAGAACGGCTTTGCGAGGCTGTTCTTGCGATCATTTGATACAATTGTGTCGGCTTCCGGCTCTACGAAGATGTCTCGAAGGATTAAAGAACCAATGCTCATAGAACTAGAAATAGGGGCCTTGCCCTCGTATACGTAAATCGTCTTCGATTTGAGCTTCTCGCATACTCCTGACCGTATTATCTATCGCCTGTTTCTTCTTGTCTCTGTTGTCCATGTACAGCTCGTCCAGACTGGCAGAGCCCGGCCAATGTAGCCAGGACGACCAGAAGAGCATACAACACAGAATAACACCAAGAATGCCACCGAGTATTACTGCGCTGCCCCCTCCTAAACTGATGAAGCTCCCGACCAGGACTCCCAGGGGAATAAGCCCCAGACCAATAATGGCTTTCAGGTATTTCATAGCGTTAAATCCCTATTTATAACGTCTCATTTTATTGTCTCTTGTAGATATAGACGTTACCTTAAGGTGAATATCATATATCACTTTGCAGTCATTTTTTGATATTTATGAATATCAATTGGTATACCTCACCTTGCCTTCACCAAAAAGTACTAAAACCTCTAAATACAAATATTTTCTCCAACCCCACCTTCACCGAATGAGCCTGCGAAGGCGCTGTATACTCAGGACGACCCTTACATCCGTCCTTGAATTGCTAGCTACCATCCTATGAAATTCTGGCATTTTCCTTCAAATTGCTACAAATGCCCACAAAAATATCCCTAAAACCCAACATCCACGGAAAACGCTGCAACTGACGTTCGATTAATGTAGGGATGACCCTCGCGGTCGCCAAATAGGTATAAACCCGAGCCCCTACGGATGTTGATAAGTTTAGAGAGGCTTTGTATGCGAGTTAGATCAATACACCCAAAAATTGTAGTTCCACTGATCAGCGTCATGCTTATAACCGCGCTGCTTCTGCTCTTTATATCCCCTTTCACACATGCACAACCTGCAAATCCACGTGTAACGCTTTCAGACAGTGTGTCGGCATATGCAAGCAAAAGCCAACTCTTAGCTAACACTCAGGTGAATCAAACTATCTCACTGGCAATTGGTCTCAATCTGCGGAATACAGCCAACCTGGCCACTTATCTTCGCGAGATAACTGATCCACATTCCCCATTGTATCGTCATTATCTGAACCCCACTTCATTTGCTGCCCTCTACGGTCCATTGCCTCAAAGTGAGGCAGCCATTAGCGCCTTTCTACGTTCGCAGGGATTCAAAATAACCGCTACTTACCCTAATCATCTCATTATTGATGCTGTTGGCACCGTTGCCCAGGCGAAACATGCTTTTCAGGTGGAGATCAATAATTATCGTTCACCAGCAGGCCAGTTATTTTTTGCCAATGCTAATCCTCCTTCACTGCCTGTTCAGCTCGCACCCCTGGTAGCTGCGGTTAGTGGACTCGATAACACCGTACAATATCATCGCAATCCCCTGGCTCATGGAAACGCGACCGTACATCTTGGAACCTCTTCTTCTGCTTCTCCTACCTCGACCTCTGCTTCCCTGGTTTGTCCTAAACCAGGCTCTTCTATGATTCCTACCTCCTACACTCCTTCTCAGGTTGCTACAGCCTATGATTTTACCAAACTTTACAATGCAGGCTTCATGGGAGAAGGACAAACAGTAGGGTTGCTCGAACTAGATGGCTTTTCATCTAGCGACATTGCCTCGTATACTGCTTGTTTTGGTGGCAATAAAACTGCTATTAAGACAATTCCTATTGATGGCTACAATGGTGCGGCGGGTGTGAATGCCACTGAAGTCGAACTTGATATGGAGATGATTCTTGGCCTGGCTCCCCATCTAGCCTCTCTTCGGGTGTACGAGGCTGCGGACACTTCACTAGCAGCCTATAATGATGCCTGGGCGCGGATCGTCAGCGACGTTACACCTGTTGTGAGCACAAGTTGGGTCTTCTGCGAGCAGGGTTCTGGTATGGCAAACGAGATCCAGCAAGAGAATATCTTTTTCCAGGCAGCAGCAGCACAAGGGCAGACTATTCTGGCTGCAAGCGGTGATTTAGGAGCGAATGGATGTTACAATCCGCAAACAAGCGCAAATACAACACCGGCAGTCGATGACCCAGCATCGCAGCCCTATGTCACAGGCGTAGGAGGCACCACTCTACATGTCAACTTCGATAACACATATCAATTCGAACAGGTCTGGAACGACCGCAATATCCGCAATGGAGCCAGCGGCGGTGGTATTAGCCTGGTCTGGCATATGCCTTACTGGCAGCAGGCCCCAGGCGTCGCCAATGCCTACTCTACTGGGTTTCGCGAAGTGCCAGATGTCTCTTTGAATGCTGATCCACAAACAGGTTACGATGTTTTTTGCAAGGTTGGAGGATGCGCAAATCAAGGCTGGATGATATTTGGTGGCACATCTGCAGCCGCTCCGGCATGGGCAGCAATGACAGCGTTGGCCAATCAAGCATCACTCAAGGCAAATGCTTTCATGGTTGGCTTTCTCAATCCCAGCCTCTACGATATAGCTCATGGGGAAACAGGAACTTCCTATAATGCTGCCTTTCATGATATTGTGCCTGTCTCGGGGTATGTAAATAACAACGATTATGTGGGTAGCAGCGGAACCTATCCTGATGGTAGTGCCTATGATCTTGCCACTGGCCTGGGTACCTATGATGCCTATAATCTCTCGCAAAATCTGGTGACGCTCGGTCAGGCAGTTCCTCATCAAACCGCTCCCACCAGCACTACCTGGTATTTTGCAGAGGGGCGCGTTGGAGGAGATGGCTCAGGTAATAATTTCGAGGAATACCTCACGCTGGAAAATCCCGACCCGGTTCAAGCCGCGCAAGTCAAAGTTCAGTACCTCTTCGAAACGGGTACCGGGCCGGCTATCATGCATAGTGTACCGCCGCAGAGCCGCTATACCGTCAGTGTCAACGCTGACGTGCATATTCCCTTTACTGGTGTGGGACATTCCCTCTCGATGATCGTGACTTCTACTAATAGAGTGGGCATTGTCGCAGAACGCCCTATCTATTTCAACTGGCATGGCATCAATAGTGGGACTGATGAACTGGGCGCAACAAAGTTAGGGACGGATTTCTACTTTGCAGACATCGAATCTCAGCGCAACTACTCCAGTTTTGTCACGATCCTCAATCCGCCAGGAGGGACAGCAGCTAACGTTACTGTAACGTATTATGGCGGTGGTGCAAAACTTGCGACCGATACCATCGTTGTGCCGCCAGGGCAACGCGGTACAACATACCCCCAGAAGACTGGCATCAATATCAACACTCACTGCGCCTTTTCTGTTCACTCGGATCAACCTGTGGTCGTCGAACGTCCAATGTACTTTACAACCTCGCGCTCAAATATCAGCGGTCCAGTGACAGGAGCCGCAACGGTGGTTGGCGCACAAGCTCCAGGTAAAGATTGGCTCTTTGCCGAGGGCTATACCGGCTTCAATTTCCATGAATACCTGGTGCTGGCAAACTTCGATTCGACTGTGACTGCCAATGCTACCATCAACCTTGAATATAGCAATGGCGCAGTCAATCCTCAAACAGTCCAGGTTCCACCAATGTCGCATGTGTTCTTTGATGTCAATGCTGCCTCTGACCCCAACGTATTTGCTCAGGCTACCACGCAGGTATCAGCCGAGGTAACCTCTGACGCTCCCATTGTGGCTGAACGCCAGGAATACTTCCGATATCATGGCACAGTTCCGGGCGGCACAGATAATATTGGAGAGACAGGCCCGGCAAAAGTCATCTACAGTTTTGCCGAAGGCTATACTGCGCCTGGCTTTAACGAGTTTCTGACGCTGCAAAATCCCAATACAAGCAGTGAAACTGTCGCTGTAACGCTTTATATGCACAATAGCGTCATATCACAACAGGTCGTGACTGTTGGCCCTCAAACAAGATACACAATGAATATCAATAGTCTCACGGTGCCTATTGCCCAGGCGAATCCGAGTGCTGGCTATGAAGTGTCGCTTGCTGTCTGGGCTTCTAGCGGTACGATTGTCGTCGAGCGTCCAATGTACTTCAATTTTCATAACATCGCTCAGGGCGGTACAGATGTGGTCGGGTATACTGGGTAATGTAATTACATGTATCACGAGCAAATGAGCTATCCAGGCATATTAATCCGCTTGCCATACATTCACAGTCTGATCGTCGCTTGCAGAGGCAAGACGCGTCCCATCAGGTGACCATGACACGCCATGTATCAAGGGGCCTTGCACGGTATAAATGAAGACGTTTCCCCCATTTGAGGCGTCCCAAACTTGCACATCGTGGCTCGAAGAAGCGAGGCGTGCTCCATTGGGTGACCATGACAGGCCTTGTATCGCATCATTGTGGCCATGATAAGTGTAGACATTTTGTCCTGTGTTAGCATCCCAAACCTGTACCGTAGTATCGGCACTGGCGGAGGCGATGCGTTTGCTATCGGGTGCCCATGCAAGAGCTTGTACCCCTTTTGTATGTCCTTTATAAGTAAAAATGGGATTGCCATTAGAGGCATCAAATACCTGCACTGTTGTGTCCTCACTGGCGGAGGCGATACGTGTCCCATCAGGTGACCACTTCAAGAACCACACAAAGTTGGAGTGCCTGGAACAGGTAAAGCTAGTCGTCCCATTAGTAGCGTCCCAAACTTGCACGGTATTATCATTTCCTCCCGAGGCAATGTGTTTGCCATCGGGTGACCAGGTCAAGCCACGAACGTTGGCTGTATGGCCTCTATAGGTAAGAATATGATCTCCAGTAGTGGAATCCCATACTTGCACAGTTGTATCCCCGCTAGCTGAAGCGATGCGTGTGCCTGCTTGAGGTAACCATGCTATGCCATTCGTCGTACCTTTATGTTTGCTATAGGTGAATAAGTTCATCCCTGTTGTGGCATCCCATACCTGCACTGTTTTATCGGCACCCACAGACGCTATGCGAGATCCATCAGGAGACCATGCCATTCCATAGACTGCCTGAAGATGACCTCTGTAAGTGAGTATGGTTTTTCCCAGCGGTAAATGCGTATTCTGAAAGTCGATCAGCCAGGTAGCAATACCACCTGTCGCAGCCAATCCCAGACCCACCAGTCCCAAGCTTACTAAAGCCCTGCGTCGAGATATTCCCCGTTTAGTTTTGATCTGAGACTCAGGCTCGGAAGAAGCAGGTGAATTGGATATGAAAGGAACGATCACAGAGTGACTGACAGGTTCTGTGAAAGATACATTTTGAGTTGGAACTGGAGTGGCAAGGTATTTGGGATTAGATCGAGAGTTGGCAAAGTTGCTGAGAGGTGCACGGGAAGATGGCGTCGATTGAGGAGATACAGGATTAGTGTAGGTCTTGGGGGATGAAAGGTTTGGGGAAACCATAGTAGTGGGCGTTCCTTTTAAAAGCGTGGATTGAGATTGCTCGGAAAGCATTTGGATGCCAGGAACCAGGTTGGGGTAAGGAGACAAATTTGTCGATTTGCAGGCCTGTTCTAAGGCAATGGCAAACACTCCTATGCTCTCAAACCGCTGATGCGGGTCTTTAGCTAGAGCCTTCATCACTACTTGCTCAACTTCTGGTGAGATTTCTGGGAACTTTTCGCGTAATGGAGGGGGTAGCATGTACATATGTTGGCTGAAGATTTCAGTAAAAGTTCCGTGAAAGGGACGATTTCCACTCAACCACTCATAGGTGACAATACCCAGGGCATATTGGTCACTAGCAAAACATGGTTTGCCCTGGAATTGCTCGGGAGCCATATAGGCCGCAGTTCCAGCTATCTCTTCCATAGTTTGCAAGTGAGAGCTCTGTGAAATCAGTGCTATGCCAAAATCACTAAGCAAGACTTCGTTATGGTGTCCAAGTAACATATTCTCTGGCTTAATATCACGATGAATCAGCCTTTTTTCATGGGCATATTGCAAAGCCGCTGCTACCTGCTTCACATATTTCGCGATCTCTGATGGGGGAGAGTCGACACCTTTAGGAAAGCGCTTGCGCAAGTTACCGTTGGGTGCATAGTCCATAACGAGAAAGGGAATGCTTAACCCTACGTCAAATCTATTCATTACATCTTGAGGTGTCGTACCTGCGAAGGATCTAATTCTATTGTCACTCTCTACTCCAAAATCTAGAACGCGCACAATATTGGGATGAGCCAGGCGGGCGATGATGCGTGCCTCGTTGAGAAAGCTTTCTAGATCATCCTGCGCCAGTTTCATTTGGAGTATCTTTATTGCAGCCAGAGTCTTAAGAAATATGTGTTCTCCCAGATAAACCTCTGCGGAGCCACCTTGTCCTAACAATTGGATAAAGCGATAGTTACCTACAAACTGGCCGATTCGATTAATCATTTTCGAACCATTTTTCCTGCATGAATTATCCCCCCTTGCTCATTCAGTAGATGAAGTAGAATTGTAGAGGAATGCAAGGAGGCTGTCAAGAGTCAGGATGAATAAAGAAAAATTGATTTCTTCTTGAGAAATTCTTAACTTATTTCTGATAGAATAGCCACATAAAGGTAGTCTTTGAAGGCACAATGGAGCCTACAAATATGGATTTAGACACTGATATGTATGACGATGAACCGACCCATCCGCGCAAATCAATCAAGCCACAACCAACCGAACCGCAAATAGAGATGGAAGCGACGCAGGAATTTATGCCTGCTCAATCGATGCCTACCACTCCGCGTGCTCAAGGGACGCCAACTGTACCTTTACAGGTAACTGTAGTGATACCTCCACCAGCTGCTTCCGTTTCGCGTCGCAAGTTTATGGGTGTGTCAGTTGCAGGTCTGACTGCGATAGGCGGGGCTGGCGCTGCCGCGGCCATTGGTGGTGTTGCAATGGCGAAATGGTTACAGAATGATGGGTTAGGAGATGTCTCTCATGGGCCGATGGCAAGCAATACGCAGATTGGACATTTATTGCGGCGCGCAGGCTTTGGCGCAACCCCTGATGATTTAACAATGTATAGAAATATGGGCTTCAATGGCGCGGTGGATCGTCTCATCAACTACCAGAAAGTACCAGATGATGACATGGAGAATCGTCTCAAAGCCTTGAACATCAACCTCAACTCCCCACTTAATCAGCAGCGATGGTGGCTGTTGCGCATGTCCTGGACACAACGCCCACTCTTGGAGAAGATGACCCTCTTCTGGCATGGTGTATTGACGAGTAGTTTCCACAAGGTTGGCGGCTCAAGGGCGTATATGCGCATGATTATTCAAAATCAATTCTTGCGTAGCCATGCTTTTGATACCTTTGATAACATCCTGTTGGGTATCACAAGCGACCCTGCCATGCTCTTCTACCTTGATCTAACAAAAAGTAGGAAAAATGCTCCCAACGAAAATTATGCGCGTGAACTCATGGAGTTGTTTACTTTGGGTCTTGGTCATTACACACAACGGGATGTCTACGAGGGAGCTGCCGCACTCACAGGCTGGCATGTCAAAGGATTGACCTCGCAATATTACCCCCAAGATCACAATGACCTGGTGAAGACCTACCTTGGGCATACAGGCAACCTTGATTACAAGGATGTGATAAACATCCTCGCTAACCATCCCGCAACCCCCTGGTTTATCTCTCGCAAGCTCTTCACCTTCTTTGCCTACGAGAACCCCAGTGATGACGACTTAAAGCCGTTAGTCGATACCTACGTGCAGAGCGGGCATAATATGGGTGAAATCATGCGCACTTTGCTGCTCTCGTCGCAGTTCGCATCAACAAAGGCCTATCGCGGTCGCATAAAATCACCTGTAGAGTTCACGGTTGGTGCGTATCGTGCTATGAATATCAATGGAGATGGTACCGGTTTACCGGCCATCACAACCTTGATGGGCCAGGCGCTGTTTGATCCACCAAATGTGGCAGGCTGGCCTGGGGACAAAGTGAGCGCACTTTGGCTCAATAGTGGCACCTGGATGACGCGCCTGAACTACATAGACCTGTTGTTGGCTCGGGGCACGGTTGCGCGCACAGGTTCGACTCCGCTGGTCGATCTGCAAGGCATTGTCAAAACACACCAGCTCAATTCGCCCGAGCAATTTGTCGATCATTTCTCATCGTTTTTATTAGATAGTGAACTCGCAAGCGATCGACGAACGCAACTTCTGGATTACTTCACAGCGCAAGGTAGTAGTGCTCGCGGCGCTCCGATAACGCTTGGCAATGGCACAAGTTACCCTTTAGGACGCGTACGTGGAACGCTCTATCTTATGATGTCATCGCCCGAATACCAGCTTAACTAAAGAGGTTTAACATATGAAACTTACTCGCAGAGCAATGATAAAAGATGGGTTGTTAGTAGTGTCAGCAGGTATGATAATGCCCGCTATATTCAGTCGAGGGGTAGCATCAGCGCGGGCGCAAGCATTGGATGGATCGCGTTTAGCCCAGTCGGCTAATGATCGCACGTTGATTGTTGTGCAAATGGCGGGAGGAAACGATGGCCTCAATACCGTTGTGCCATTTACAGATCCCTTGTATCTGAAGTTGCGCCCAACCCTTGGACTATCCGACACCAAAGTGCTGCCATTGGATACTCGCCTGGGATTGCATCCGAATCTACAGCCATTGAAAAAACTCTGGGATGCTGGACACCTGGCAATCGTAGAAGGAGTCGGCTATCCGAACCAGAGCCTTTCACACTTTCAAGCAATGGATATCTGGCAAACGCTAGACTTGAATGGCAATGGCAGCCAGGGATGGCTTGGTAAACTCGTTTCCGGCCTGGTTGATCAGGAAGGCCATCCATTCAAAGCTATCGACATCGGTGTGCAGACTGCGCAAGCTTTGCAGTCGATCAGTACACAGGTACCGACCATAGCCAATATCTCGACCTACAGAATCTATCCCGATCCTGTCGATACCGATGGCGGTAATGCGCGCCTGCAAGCGTTGATGAAACTGTACAACTCGTATCCTGGAACAGCGCCCTATGCTGCCTTACTGGACACAACGGCCCTCAGTGCGCAGGATGGATCGCGCCAGTTGCGCCAGGCTGATGTGACATACCATCCCGCTGCCACCTATCCAAAGGGGCCTTTTGCCGATGGTCTCAAAGTTCTGGCTGAATCTATTGTGCAAGGTCTGGGCCTTCGTGTCGGCTACGTCACGTTAGGCGGTTTCGACACGCATGCTAATCAGCAGGCAACACACGATGTACTCATGCTTACCCTTGCCAACGGTCTCTCTGCCTTCTATAACGACCTGGCGGCGCATGGGAAAGCAGATAACGTTGTCGTCATGACCTGGTCAGAATTTGGGCGACGCGTCGATGAGAACGGCAGTCAGGGTACCGATCATGGTACCGCAGCGCCCTTATTCGTGCTTGGTAATCCTGTCAGTAAAGGCATTTATGGTGAGCCACCCAGCCTAAGCAATCTAGACCAGAACGGTAACCTCAAATATACACTCGACTTCCGTTCAGTCTATGCCACCGTGCTTGATCGCTGGATGGGTGCCTCCTCCAAAGATGTGCTCGGTGGCTCCTTTGGCATACAAAATTTCCTGCCCCAGGCATGAGTATGATCAGCTAATCCTTTGAGGATAAACAAATAGGCCCTCTTGCGTCATCCCGACGCATCTGTGTCATCCTGAGGGCCCCAGTGTCATCCTGAGCGCAGCGAAGGATCTCAGCCCTTGGAGCCAGATCCTTCACGGAGTTTACACTGAGCGGAGCGAATGCGTTCAGGATGACACTGGGAGGGAGCCTGGGTCATTACGCTGCATCCCTTTTCCGACCTCTAACACTCCGTAGTGCCTAGTGTTCGCCCACCCAGTCGAGGATCGTTTGCATCAGCCATTCGGGGCGGTCCATGTAGACATTGTGCTCGGCGCCTTCGGCCACCAGCACCTTCGCCGTGCGGACGCGATCAGCTAACTCGGAAACGAGTGCAGGCGGAGCGAAGATGTCATGTTCGCCCGAGATGAGGAGTACTGGGCAGGTGATGTTGCCCGCTTTTGAGCGGCTGAGCTCGCCTCCAGCCGCGATGATGTCGTTGAGGGCACCGACCACGCTTTGCGTCATGGCCCGAGCATTGGCCTCACCATAAGTGACGATGAGGTAGTCCCTGAACTCCTGAAGTGGCGGAATGGGATGGTCAACGACGTTGTACATCGCCTCCCGCAACTGTCCGCTGGGATCGTTAAGCACGCCAGCCGCACCCCAGGTTATTACGGTGCGCGCCACCCCAGGTGTTAAAGCTGCCATCAGCAAGGAGATATCGCCTCCATCACTGAAGCCGATCAGGTGTGCCGGTCCAGTCACCAGGTGCTCGAGCAGGGCTGCAAACGAGCCCGCATCATCCTCAAAGAAGGTGGTCGTGTACATGCGTGGTTGCGGCTCTGAGCGGCCGGAACCGGGCAGATCGGCTGCGATGACGCGGTACCCTGCTGCCACCATTGCTTCCCTCAGCGCTGCAAACTCCTCAATACTCCCTGCGAACCCTGGGAGTACAAGCACCGGAGTGCCGCTGCCCTGTTCTTCATAATAGATACGACTGGTTCCATGCTCGAACCAGGACATCTTTACCCTCCCTGTGCCAGTTGGCGCTGCATCTTCCATCTTCGAAGTTTCGTGTGTCGGTTGTGTTGTCATAACATTGTCTCCTTTTTCTGATTACCTATTGCTTGTTTATGTGGTGGGCATCATTCAGTTCCCACCGTCACCAGCAAGTATGCCTGAAAAAATCGAGGTTGTAATCAGTGAAACCACGATGGTTTGTGCGCCGACCACACGGAGATTTCATAGAAGCGATACGTAGCGATGTGCTATACTGTTGCTTAATATGCATCTGATAATTTTTGAAACCAGCCCAAGGGCCTACAGCTTGCTCACTGAGGAAAACACCACCATCATGTGCCGGATTCACTTGACAAACGTCGAAGCTCCTTTGCAAGGAATCACCAGGGAGGTCCTTCGATGACCATTCGGCTTCATCAAGCAGTTGTTTGCCCAATTCTGGTCGGGCGTAGTGCAGAAATGAACACGCTGCAGGACTGCCTCGAAGCCGCCGCATGTGGGCAGGGAGGCGTTGTGTTGCTGTCCGGAGAAGCTGGTATTGGCAAATCGCGACTGGTAGCCGAACTGCGACGGTCTGCTGAAACGCACGATTTCCAGCTGCTCAGCGGTCAGTGCTTCCCCACCGATCGCGCCTGTCCCTATGCCCCCTTGCTTGACCTCTTGCGTACGTTCCTGGCACCTGTCTCGTCCGCCCAGATCGCGACGGCATTGGGATCCTCCGCACGTACACTCTTCCCCTTCCTTCCTGAGCCGGTTCAGCAGCTGCCTGAGATAGTGAGTCTGCCTCCTGTGCCCTCCCTGGATTCCGAACAGGAGAAACGCCGCCTCTTCGCGACACTGGCTGAGGTCTTCACCAAGCAGACAAGCTCTCGACCGGTCTTGCTGGTGGTGGAGGACATCCATTGGAGCGACGAGAGCACGCTGGAGTTTCTCCTCTTCTTCGCGCGCAAGACGGTCGCATCCCGACTTCTCGTGCTGCTGACCTATCGCGGTGATGAAGTGGGTCAGCCGCTGCGATTCTTGCTGGCGCAGCTCGACCGCGAGCGGCAGCGGCAGGAGGTGGTTCTAGAACCGCTGAGCAGGGCCACCACCGAGACGTTCCTACAGACGATCTTGCAAGGGACGCGTTCCCTCCCCACTGGCATGCTTGATGCTCTCTATGACCTGACCGAGGGCAACCCTTTCTTCCTGGAAGAGGTGCTCAAGGCCCTGATCACGGCCGGGGAGCTGGTCGAGGGAGAGGATGGCTGGCACTGGAAGCGTGCAGACACCTGGCACATTCCACTCAGTTTGCACAATGCCGTCGAGCTGCGGCTCACGCGCCTGAGTACGGACGCTAAGCGAGTCTTACAATTGGCAGCCGTGGCAGGACGGCGCTTCGATTTCGCCCTCCTGCAGCAGATCACACGCTACGACGAAACATACCTGGTGGAGCTGATGAAGGAGGCGATCGCTGCTCAGCTGGTCGTCGAGGAGTCAGCCGAGCAGTTTGCTTTCCGCCACGCGCTCACCCAGCAGGCGATCGCCGCAGACCTGCTGGCGCGAGAGCGACGGGCATTACATAGCACCATCGCCCAGACGCTCGAGCAGTTGCACGCAACAGCACTGGATGCTCATCTTGCCGACCTGGCCTATCACTATGCCGAAGCGGAACGCTGGAGCGAGACCATGGAGTACGCCCGGCTGGCTGCCGAGCAGGCGCAGGCCCTCTCCGCGCCGCGTGCCGCTGTAGAACAGTGGACGCGCGTGATGCACGCCGCCCGGCAACTCGGGCAGGCGGTTCCCCCGACCTGCTATCGGGCGCGCGGGCAAGCCTCTGAGATGCTGGGTGATTTTGAGCAGGCGAAGTCGGACTACGAACGGGCGCTGCAGGCTGCTCGTCAAGAGCAGGAGGGACGCCTCGAGTGGCAGAGCCTCCTGGACCTGGGCTTTCTGTGGACGGGGCGTGATTATAAGCGGGCCGGAGCGTATTTTCAACAAGCGGTGGACCTGGCAACACAAATGGGTGATCCCGGGCTGCAGGCGCACAGTCTCAACCGGCAGGCCACCTGGCTGTTCAACACCAGGCAGGTCGCCGAGGCGCTTTCAACCAATCGTGAGGCGCTGGCGCTCTTCGAAGCGCAGCACGATCAGCCTGGGATGGTCGAAACCTTCGATCTGTTGGGGACCGTTTACAACCTGGGAGGTGACTCGATCAACGCTGCACTCGTCTATAATCGGGCCATCGAATATCTGCGCGCGGTGGGCAACCGTAGCAAGCTGTGCTCCTGTCTTGTGATGCGTGCGGCCGTTGCCTGTCCATGGAGTGGGTACACGAACTGCACGGTCAATGCGAGCTTTGCTACTTGTGAGCGCGATATGCTCGAGGCGTTGCAGTTGGCGAGGGAACTGGAATGGGCGGCCGGGGAAGCCTTTGTCGAAATCTACTTGGGGGGAATGTGTGCCTCTTTTGGACGCCAGGGTGCCGGGCTGGCGCATGTGCGGCAGGGACTGCTCCTGGCGACGGAGATCAATCACAAGCAGTGGATTGCCTGTGCGCATGATGCGCTAGGACGTATCTATCTGTCTCTGCTGGCTCCCCAGCAAGCACTCGCTCATGCGGAGGTCGGGCTCGAGGTGGCGCGAGAACTGGGATCGACCAGCTGGATTGCTTACCTCACCGCCATCCAGATCCAGGCCTATACGGCTATGGCAACGAGCAGGTGAGACGCCAGAGCTCGTCATTCCCCGGCTCTGGAAGTGTCAGGGCGAGGCGCTCGCCGCACTGGGCCGGGAAGAGGAGGCGATCCAGGTCCTGGAGGAGGCCAGACGGGGCGCGAAGTTGCAGCAGTATCTGCCTTTGCTCTGGCAGATCGAGCGCTCGCTTGGGCGAGCGTATCGGCAGCAAAGGCGATTGGAGGAGGCGCAGCAAGCGTTCGCCTCGGCGCGTCAGGGAATAGCCACATTAGCGGAGAGCATCGAGGACCAGGCGCTCCGTGAGCACTTCGAGCAGACCGCCTGCGCGACGCTACCGAAGGAGAAACCTGACTCAGCGCGTCGGACCACTGCCAGCCAGTACGATGGTTTGACCGGGCGAGAGCGGGAGGTGGCAGCACTGATTGGACAGGGCCAATCCAATGCTGAGATTGCCGAGCTGCTAGTAGTGAGCAAACGGACAGTGGAAACCTATGTGAGCAATGTGCTCTCGAAATTGGGCTTGACGTCGCGCTCCCAGATCGCGCTGTGGACCCGCGACAAGGGACTCGTGAATCGCAAACGGTAAGTATACGCACCTTGATGCCAGAACGAACGATGTGGAATGGTTTATTTTAATGGGAATCCAGCGTAATTCCTGCACTTCTTGCAAATCACCCTCAGCACAACCTGTTTCCTCCTTTCCATGCTATGAGACAGAGCGATGTATCTGCTCTAACTTCGATAGAGAAAATAGGTAATCTTACACACTAATTCTCAACTATCTCACCGTACACTACTATGAGGATGGAGGAGGTGCATATGCTTAAAGTGTTAAATCATATGCGTGGTGCTGAATAAGCCTATCTCTATTAATAAGCAAAAAATCATTATTGTTGAAAAACAACACACGAAACTAGAAAGAATTATGAGGTGTAATGTGATCTACTTTCGAGTCGCTCTACGAATAGATCAACAGTCTCAATGGCGGTGGAAGTCAAGTATGTTAAGCACTCCTGGCACGTTGTTCGACTTCCTCAACATGTATGATCGTGTCCCAAAAGATCGTCTGCGTGTTTTTTTCGCCACATCAATTGAGTTCATGAATGCGATGCTTGAACGGGAAAACAAAGGATTAATATCCAATTCGGTTACTGTAGAAGAGTTTCTGAAGAGTAGGAAGAGGATTGATGGACAGAATATTATGCAGTTAGAGTCCGAACTTAGCCTGGAATTGAACAAGGAGTTGATTACACGATCGGTCATTACAAGAAAGCTTGGAGACGAAAGCTCTTCCTTGCAAGCTACCTCCACCTTTGAATCTGCAAATTCTGTCACTCCAGTAGTCAGGGGAAATAACCGGGAAAGCAATCTCTTAGGACTGATGCAAGAAGCATCAGAATGGAGTAGAGGCGGTGATTATGATACTCCATATTCATTTGCTCTTCCCGTCTCAATGCGTCAGGCTCTTGCCTGGACCAGGCTTCTCGCAAAGGTACAGCGCGGTGAATTAACACCGTAGGTTCATACTGGTTCCACCTATTATTGGGTACCAGATATTCAGCGGTAGGGACAGGGGCTGAGTTGGGAATGGTGGGGGCGCTTGCGCTGTCCTGCTGCCCTCCCTGCCAATACCCGATAGTTGGTAGAACTGTTCATACTTAGCGTAATGCGACAATTCAAAAGATTTGCTATAATACTCCTGGTCAAAGAAACCAGGATATTATTTCATCATGTCACAAACCGAAAACAAGAAACGCATCAACTTATCACCAAGAGCGCGAGTAATATTGCCTTTAGCAGCGGTAGCTTTACTCGTCCTAATCGTCGTCGTCTTTTTTCCCCGCGAGCGAGATTCAACTATCGTCATTGGTGACACAGTAGGACCCACTGTAACAGCAACCAACTTTGTCGGTACATTGGTAGTGAATCGCAGCTTTGACTATGACAATGTACACTATACCGTAGCCAGGGTAACGCAAGCTACGGCCTTTTCGGATGACCACAAGTTAGCTGGGGTATATACCGTGCGAGTCGACGTGCAAGCGAGCAGTGATAGCAGCCTTCAGAGTCCCATAGGCATAAATTATCCATCACTTGTGCGTCTGGTATTGCCTGACGGACAATCCATTTCGCCCAAACTGGTTTCACTTGCACCGCTATTCTTACCTGGTGGCTCGCAGAGCGGTTTCTTCGATTTCCCAGTCAATACCCAGGTTGTACTATCAACTCTGGCGCTCAAAATGGGGAATGAGACAACGGTTGCTTTTAGCTAACTTGACTCATACTATTGACTATTGAGGCAAAGGAATTATGTATGCCTGAGCAACCAAAGCAACTTCGAGGACTGGTCTCTGCTAACGTTGCAGTCCTCTTGTTTGGCCTTGCGGGTGTGCTGGGTAAACTGAGTCTCCTCCCCGCTCCCATTATTGTCTTTGGGCGTTCTTTCTTTGCTGGCATTGTGCTTCTGGCTGTCTGTTTGTTTCGTCATATTTCCTTGCGCCCAAAGCAATCTCGTGATAGCTACTTACTACTAGGACAAGGAGTGTTGCTCGCTCTGCATTGGACTGCATTCTTTCAAGCGATCAATGTCTCGAATGTTGCCATTGGGCTGCTCTCCTTCTCCAGCTTTCCACTCTTTACTGCCATGTTAGAACCCCTTCTGTTGCGTCAGCGTCCCAGCCGGATACAGATTGTGGCAGCCTTGCTCATCTTACCTGGAATATACCTGCTGGTTCCCTCGTTTTCATTACAGAATCAAACAACGCTTGGGGTAATGTGGGGTGTACTTTCAGGAGCGTCATTCGCGCTGCTTTCTGTCACAAACCGCTGGCTTGGACGAACATATTCGAGTCTCATGATCAGCCTCTACCAGGACGGAATAGCCGCGATTGTCCTTTTACCAATTTTCTACTTTACGGCGACTGGTTCCTTCTGGACTCCTCATGCACTTCTCATTCTGTTCATTCTAGGAGTTGTATGCACAGCGCTGGCTCATACCCTCTTTATTGCAAGCATGCGTGACATTACTGCTCAAACTGCAAGCCTGTTGGCAAGCCTTGAACCCGTTTGGGGCATCATCTTCGGAATTTTGCTCCTTGGGGCTATCCCAACAGCTTCAACGCTGCTGGGCGGAGCGATTATTATAACTGCTACTCTTTTACCTGGGATTGTGACAGTTGTTTCATCACGTTTCAAAGTGCATGGAAGTTCATAGATTCTGACTTGTAGAGGCTCTTTCTGTTATTGTGGCCCTGCCTTGAGTGGCCCTTTCTTCATCCCCATCATCCAACTGGCGGGAGCGAGCCCTTGGATCAGGTGAACTCGTGCGTCTTAGTGTCGTACCTGATGGACTAGTTCAGCGAGTTCCCGATTGAAACGAGCCGGGTCCTCAAGAAAGGGCGCATGGCCGACGTCATCGTACCAGGAAGCAGTTGCCTTTGGGCAGGTCTCAAGGACGTGTTCCGCCATAGTAGGCAAAACAACGTAGTCTTGTCGCCCATGCGCCACCAGCAACGGCACCCGTAATGAGCGTAAGACATCGTCAGAGTTAATCTCACGCGTGACAAGGGCACCACGCACATCGGGCCGGACGACCATCTGCCAGCAGAGTGCCGTTTCTAAATCTTCGAGGGCCAGTGGCCTGGCAATGCAATTGTGCATAAATTGGCGCATCGCCAGCAAACTGGTCGGCAAATCTTCGGAGATCGCATCGGTTACAACGTTAATGAAGCCGGGTCCAATAAATTCGCTCAGTGTCGGCGGATGCAGCGTTGTTGCCGCACCAGCGAATACGATCCCACTGATGTTCTCCTGGCCGTATGCACGTAGGTAATCGCAAATGATAAAACCTCCGTAGGACCAGCCAACAAGAATGGGACGTTCAAGGAGAAGTTCTTTCAAAATAGTCGACCAGTTGGTAGGCGACTTCCAGCTGTGGGCTTGCCTGCCTCAACTGGCGCAAGGTCTCCTGCTCTTCTGGCTTGAAATCCTCTTGCTTGCGGAAAAAGAGCCAGGTGGCCTGTGATGCCGAGAGCGTCAAGAGCGCATTGGGCTGGATCGAGGAAGCCAGCTTCGCTGCACTCTTCTGCTTGGAGGGAGCCAGCTTCGCTGCTTTCAATGTCTCCAGATACCGATAGATCCCGTGTGGCGACCCTTTGTACCCTTTGGCTCGCAGTTCTCTTTCCAGTTGTGCTCCCGAGTGACAACCCTGCTGCCAGCGCTTCCAGAGATAGCTCTTGTAAGGATCAATGAGACTGGCTCGTGGTCGTTTCCGGCGCGCGTAGGGGATGGTTCCCGTCGCGATCCAGCGTTGAATGGTGCGTTGGCTCATCCCCAGCATCCTGGCAATCTCACCGCTCTTTACGCCTTGTCTTTGCAGTTCCAAGATGTGTTCATACCGAGCCGTTCGCTCGGCAGCCCTCGCCTGTTGTACCCGTTGGATGGCTTGTGTTGGGGCCGGCCGCCGTTCTTCTGCATGACGAAGCCCGGCCAGCGTCTTGGCGAGTTGCACCGAGACACATACGGTGAGATTCTTGACCAGATGCCAGCGGTCGCTCACCTGCCGCGCTTGTGGAGCGCCTTGACGAATAGCCGCAGCATATTCCGAGGAACCGTCACGGCTGACCACCTCAACAGAGGGATGCTGCTTCAACCAGGCTTCGACGCTGTGGGCAGAACGGTCAGGGAGCAGATCAATGGGCCGACTCTGCTCCAGGTCACAGATCAGCGTCCCGTACCGCAGACGGCGTTTGTGTGCCCAATCATCCAAACCAATCACGCGCGGGGAAGCTTGCGCCGACTGTTTCCAGCGACGAACCAAACGCAAGATGGTATCGCGACTTCCGCTGAGGCCCTGTTCGCTTCCAGCGTCGGCCCCGGCTTGACCTCCGACTCTGAGTCCGAGCTGACAGAGGGCTTCTTGCAGCCGGTTGGTGCGCTGAGCGTAAGGACGACAGAGCTCTGGGAGTCGTTCAGCGAAAATCTTTTGCGCACAGGTGCTCTGTTTACAGAAAAAACGACGGACATGCAGGATGAGACGGATAGGACGCCCACTGGAGGGGAGATCTCGCAGGGTGCGTGTGTACCGACTTTGGATGTGCGAAGATGGAGTCCCACAGGAGGGGCAGGGAGCCATTGGAGACGTGGTACGCAGGGTCAGGGTGATCTCACAAGCTACCTCTACCTCTTCAACTTGGACATCAGGAAGGTCGGGAAAAATGAGCATAGAAGGTCTTTGGGTCCTCAAAAATGGAAAGGGAAAACGAAAAAATGTTCAATTTCTCAGTATACCACATCCTTGATCAGCGAGGTTGCGTAAGAACCATAAAATGGCGCCAAGCTGCTCTGACCCATTCTATTTCGCATCACCATCTGGCTGTTTTTGCCGAACACTGGATGGGGTTGAAAGATCAAGCGAATGTTCTCTGAGACCTGCCAGGTTCGCTGAATTGAACCTGTGAACCAGTTGTGATGAAGCTGAAAGAGCAAGAAGAAGATCTCCTTTTCCCAAGGGATATCCAACAATGACTCGCTTCTTTTCTTTGTGAACGTCAAGCGGAAAGTGAGCTTGTGGCTCTGTTCCTTGGATGACAGTTCCGCAAGTTCACGCTCTCCAGCATTGAGCTAACTCCGCCGTCCCTCCACCTCAGAGCGGCACCAGCACCCCCCGACCCAGCACGACAAACACCGAAAGGCCCAACAGGACAAGAGGTATGCCAATATTCTGATATTCCCGGCGCGAAGTATGGAAGACGGAGGCGCTCACCATCACCACCACGAACCCAACGGCAGCTGCCACCGTCAACCACGACTGGATACCCGTGACAGCTGGCGCGATCAGCCCAATCGCCCCCAGCAATTCAGCGATCCCAATAAAGCGCACGAATGCTGCGGGAAAATTATTCGCCCAGGTCATCCTCTTTCTCATGGTAGCCAGCGGCGTAAAGGCTTTCATACTACCGGACATCAGAAACAGTAGGGCCAGCAAACCCTGGACAACCCACAATGCCATGTTCATCTTCTTTCTCCTTTTCAACCAACGCGCCAGGAGTCCCGTCCCGTTGACGGGACGCGGGAGCTGACAGAGGTCTCTAAGATGGACAAGTCATTACGACTCGAGCCACCAAGAACTGGTCTGAAGTCTGGCGGACTTCGTCTTCTGAATGAGGTGTCCGTCAGATTTTTGCGTGTGGTGTAGTAGCCTAAATCAGCTTCCTCTGTGAAGAGAGCGGGAGTGGATACCCGCTCTCTTCCTCTTGAACCAGAACCCAGGTTTAGAAGAGGTGTATTAACTTGCTCGCCAATCCATGAAGGCTTCGGGGAGCGGACCTGGGAGGGGCTGCGAAAAATCAACGCCGTGGATGTCCTTCACCTGTTCACGGAACCAGACAAAGTAAGGCTCCTGCGACATGCCCATTGCCTCAAAGAAATGTTGCATATCTGCCGCCTCCTGGTAAACAACGACCATATCCCCCTGTGGGGTCTGTTGGAGATACAACGCCGCCCTGGTTGCTCCTATGCGCTTGTTGGATGCTTCATACTCGCTGCGGCGAGGTCCTGCCATCTCCTGGCAAAAGTGTTTCCATTGCTCGGTCTTCCCCGGGAGTATAGGGAAAGCCATTGCAAGTGATGCCATCTGCTTGATCTCCTTTCCTTGGATCAGGTTTTAGGGCAGGCATTTCCTCCCCCCTTTCAATGGTTTCGTTCTTTCTCCATATTACCTGGAGATCAGTCAGCTCGCATCCAGGAAAACCATACTCTTTGGCATCCACAACCCCAATCTTTTGCTTCTGGGAGCGACCCTACCCTAATACTTCGGTCTATGGGCAAAAATACGGGAGGCAGAGTTCATTCCTCTCTGTCTCCCTGGACATGGACTGGACCGCCTGCACTCACCGACTGTGGCTAGTGTTTCTGTTTGGTGACCTCCACGTCTTGCGGTGCCTTGGCAAGCCCCTTCTCGACTGCCCAAGCGGCAATCTGGGCACGTGACGAAAACCCGAGCTTGGTGAAGATATGGCTGATATGGGCCTCCACGGTGCTGATCCCAACGATCAGTTCGTCGGCAATAGCGCGATTGGATTTGCCCTGCGCGACGAGGCGTGCCACCTCGCGCTCACGGGAGGTCAGCCCGCCGAATTGCTGCTTGAGCGCACGACGTGGCGAAAGCGGTGGGGATGGCGGGGACAACAGGGCATCAGGTAGAATGAAGGACGAAGCCTCCTCCGCGTTCGCCTCTGGAGGCTTTGCATCAGTTGGGAGTGCATCTTTCGATTCTAGAGCGTAAGCAATGGCCTGTTCCAGCGTCATGGCTCGTCCTTGGGCCCATGCGGCTGTAAAGGGCTTCTCCCCCACGTGAGTGCGGGCGTCAGTGATCGCACGCTCATATTCAGTGCGGAAGACGGCGGGCAGAGGAGCATGAATGTCTTCGCGCATGGCTTCCGCCGCTCCCCAGAGGCGGGCCGCCCAGTCTCCCTCTCCTTGTGCTGCGACGACCTCAGCCAATCCTTCCACATACAAGGGGATATTCGGTTGGTCGTCATGCTCGCTGGGACCCCCAATCCGGTCTCGACTCAGTTCCACTCGGTAAGCAACGTGGATATGGCGCCTATCGTCACGCTCCCTGGCAAGCGTCAAGATGTCTTCATAGCGACTGCGTGCGGTTGAGTAGTTGCCCTGGCGAGTCTGCACCCGCGCCAGCACAAACAGCGCCTCAGCCATGCCCCCCTTATAGCTCAGCTCCCTGAAGACTCCCAGGGCCTCCTCCGCCAGTATGCATGTTGCGGCCAGGTCACCTTGACCCAGTAGCGCGACCTCGGCCGAGCGCAGGAGTGAGGCAGCCACTCCCGCCGTATTGCCTTCTTCTCGCAAGAGTCGAGAGGCTTCCTCAAGGAACGAGCGAGCGGTGAGAGCATCTCCCTGGCAATAAAAGAGGAGCAGGCCCAACCGGAAGTGCATCATCGCGATGCCTTCCACGATGCCCAGGTCCCTGAAAAGCGTCAAAGCCTCCTCGTAGTGGGCTCGTGCTTCGACGTACGCGCCTTGCGCCTGGTCCATCACCCCTTGAAGGACGAGTGACCAGCCCAAGCGATACATGTTCCCTCGCACTCTGTAGAGGGCCGCACTCTGCTCGAGAAGCGCGCGTGTCTGGTCATACTCGCCTCTCCACATGGCACAGATCCCTAGCACATGGAGGCAGTAGGCAGTCCCGGTCTGATCTGCCAACTGCTGGTAGAGCGCGAGTCCCTCCACGGCCCTCGCCTCTGCCCGTGTATCGTTCTGGTAGAGCGCTAGATGTGCCGCGAAGCTGAGCGCCTTAGCCCGCAGGCGCGACGCTGCTTGAGGACTAGCGGCTACAGCTTGCTCCAGGAAGGTTCGCCCTTCACTCAGATGCCATTGCATGCTCCAAAACTCCCCCAGCGCTCCCCCAAACGCAAGGCCAGTTCCTTCCGGTGTTCCCCCTCCTCGTCAGCGGCTTCCGAAAGCCCCCACCTGAGAGCGGCTCGCAGGTTGTCATACTCCCGCTCTAACCGCTCCAACCACCTGACTTGCCGTGGACCTTCCAGCTCGGCCTGCTCGGCCAGGGACAAATAGTAGGCCGCATGAGCCTGCTGGGTCGTTTCGAACTCTCCACTGGCGAAGAGTTCCTCCAGCGCATACTCCCGAATCGTCTCAAGCATGCGTAGACGTGGCTCCTCCCCCTCCTGTTCGGTTTGTTGCAGCAGGCTCTTCTCGATCAACGAGGCCACGCTCTCGAACCCCTTCCCAACACCACCAGGCGCCTCACAAACGGCCTCGACTGCTTCGAGGGTGCAGCCGCCGGCAAAGATCGCAA
>WNFY01002565.1_pt1 | contig 30929 bp, 31 predicted proteins | sample 5400091 | NCBI WGS metagenome assembly WNFY01 (sample SAMN13153364, study PRJNA577476) | soil metagenome | isolation source: 60 cm soil or saprolite under grassland replicate 1 | place: USA:California | collected 2016-06-15 | reverse complement strand
GACCCCCCTGCCCGACCTACGTTTGCGCAACAGCAGCGATGATTAGGACAGACGGCTTCCCGTTCGACCAGTTTGCCCGGCTGTCCGGCCGAGGCTCCTCTGCGCGCGGGAACCCTCAGCGGGGTGGCCGCGCATCCTTGCGCAACAGCTTGTCCATCATCAACTCCCGCCCGACCGGTATCTCAACTCAATTCCCTCACCGGGAATCGAGGCTAACCTCCGGACTGGCGCAGGGCGGGAGCGTCCGACGCGCGCTGGGGGTATGGGCGGCCATCGCGGGCGCGGCGCGGCCGTCGGCGTGCTGGCCGGCGGCTGCTGGCACGCCGGCCGGTGTTGGCCGGCCAGATGGTGATGCTGGCCGCCTCCGGCGCTAATCGCCTCGATTCTTCTGATCTTGGCCCCTCAATGGCCGCTCTGGCCGGCCCGTGGCTGCTGCCATCCGGCCGCCGACCCGCCACCGACTGCCCCGTCTTCGCCCACTGACCGCCGACATCGCTATGGACGTGACCCAGTTGATCTTCCTCATCCTGCGATCGCGCCGGGATCTGGCGGCGTGCCGGTGAAGCCTCGACTCGCGCGACGGCCGGGATTGGGGATCTCGAGACAGCCCAGGCCCTTCCGGGAGAAGGGGCTGACTTCCATGATCCTCGATGAGGCTGCCACCCGAGCGGCTGGCGCGGCAGCGGACCGCCTTACACCCGGTCTCCGACACCGGCGGCTGGTCGAGCTCAAGGGATCTCCGACCCCAACCACGTCCTCCACCTCGACACAACATCTCACCGGCCTTGCCGCATCAGCGTTGGCGCCTCCATCCAGAGCCTCAACCCCCAGCCGGCAGCAGCCGTGAGCTCTGGCGCGTGCCGACGACTCTGCCATTGTGGGCACCCGCACCGCGAAGTGGGCCGGACTTCTGGCGCCCGACGCTTCGTCTACGGTGACGCGCGCCAGCTCAGCTTCATGTCCGCGGCGGTCTTCCGGGTAGCGCTCACGATACCGGGATGGTTGGCATGCGCTCCCTATTTCCCGGTGGCTGAGCGCGCCATGGTGGCGCCGTCGCCCGCTCGGCTCGTGTCTTGATGCCGTTGAGCATCTTGCGCTCCATGATGAAGAACCCGGGGTCCACCACGATGGTCCAGAACAGCATCGCCGGGGTGAGCGGCCACCTCGCCCGCCACCTGCTCACCAGGCGCGTGTGCCGCTCGTCGAGCGGGTACAGCGCCAGGCACCAGCTCTCGCCGCCGTCGCTCTGGCTCAGCACGTAGCGGTTGGGCGCCACCGCGCGGACGGTCGCGCCCATCCCCGGGGCCATCAGGATCCGGTCGCCCACCCGCAGGTACTGGAAGTCGGGCAGGATCCGGTCGGCGCTGGGACGGCCGTCATTGTCGATCCAGTCGTAGCTGTACCAGCCGGCGCGCCCGTAGCCGATCTGGACCAGCCACGGCCAGACCTGCTCCGCCCGGGCGGTGACGGTGATGGCGCGGGTGGTACTGCCGGCCCCGTCGACCAGCCCGTCGCCGGGCATGGCGCGCGCCACCTCCTGGTCACTGGCGTCCCAGCGCAGGTGCCACGGCCGGACCGCGAGCAGGTACAGCGCCAGCACCACGGCGGCGACCGCCGCGGCGACCCCCAGTCCCAGCCACGGCCCAAGGGTCACCAACAGGCCCACCAGGCATCCGAGCGCCACCAGCGCCACGCCGGCCACGATGCTCAGGATCATCATTCGGGTACGCATCGGATCCTCCGCTGCCGTGTCATGGTCGCCTGCTTGCAGGCGGAGCCATCGTCCGCCGCGGCCGGCCAGGGGAGTAGATGCGATGGTCCCCCGGGCGCGGGGCCGTCTGGCCGATGCGTGCCCGCCCGGCCGCGACGACGCTTGAGGACGTGGTCACGACCTGGGGGTGAGAATGATGCGCGTGCTCGTCGCCTACGGCACCTCGTCGCCTACGGCACCAAGATGGGCGGCACCGCCGGGATCGCCGAGATGCTCGGCGACGCCCTGAGCACTGCGGGCCTGCAGGTCGATGTCCGACCCGCCAGCGAGCGGGCCGACATCGGCGCCTACGACGCCGTGATCGTCGGTGGGGCGCTGTACAACCAGCGCTGGCACCGCCACGCCCGCCGGTTCGTCAGCCGCCACACCAGCGCGCTGCGGACCAGGCCGGTGTGGCTGTTCAGCAGCGGCCCGCTGGACGACTCGGCCACCACCGGCGAGATCGCGCCCATCGCACAAGTCCAGGACTTGCTCCAGCGGGTCGGCGCCCGCGGGCATGCGACCTTCGGCGGCCGGCTGGCACCCGATGCGAAGGGCTTACCCGCCAGCGCTATAGCCAAGACCCGCGCCGGCGACTGGCGCGACCCCACGCGCATCCGCTCGTGGGCGGCAACGGTGGCGCAAGAGCTGACCCGGCCCGCTCGTGATCCGGAGTTGCGGGCCGGCGGTCGCCGGCCCGAGGCGCCACCCGAGGGAGAGGCGAAATGGAACGAAGCGACCATCCCAGGGTGGTGGTGATCGGGGCCGGGATCGTCGGCTCGGCGATCGCCATGCATCTGGCCGAGCGCGACCTGCGCCCGGTCCTGGTGGCCCCCGACCCGGCGGAGCAGACCACCTCGGCGCGGTCGTTCGCGTCGATCTCAGCCTTCGGCACGGACCCCGTCGGCTACTACGAGCTGGCCTGCACGGCCCTGGCACGCTGGTCGAAATGGGCGCAGCGGCTCGGCGAGGTCGGCTTCCGGGTCGGCGGTCAGCTGCGCTGGACCGCCGACCCGCAGCAGGGACGCCGACTGGCCCTGCAGGTCGAGCGGGCACGATCCCGCGGCTATCCGATCGCGCCGGTCGACCAGGCAGAGCTGCGCCGGCTGCTGCCGGCCGCCGAGCCGGGACCGGTCACCGCCGGCTGCCACGCCCCGAGGGACGGGCAGGTCGAGCCTGAACTGGTCGTGGCCGCCTGCCGCGCCGCCACGCAGGCGACCGGCGGGCGCCTGCTGCTCGGCACCCGGGCCGGAGTGCGGCTGGACGACGCCGGCCTTCGGGTCGAGGTCGGCGACCTGGTGCTGCGGCCGCAGATCGCCGTGCTCGCCGCCGGGGCCGAGTCGGTCACCGTCGCCCGCACCGTCGGCCTGGACGTCCCGACCCTTGCCAGCCCTGGCCTGCTGGTCGAGACCGAGCCGCTGCCCGCCTTCACCGACAAGGTGGTCTACCTGCCCGGCGGGCCCGGGCCACAGGTCCACCTGCGGCAACGGCCGGACGGCTCGGTGCTGCTCGGCGAGCGCTCCCAGGAGATGGTCGCCCACGACCTCACCCAGCGGCACGGCCAGGCGCTGCTGGGCCAGGCCGCCCGCTTCCTGCCCGTCCTGCGCGGCGCCCGGATCGCGCGCACGCTGCTGGCCTGGCGGTCGATGCCCACCGACCGGCTGCCGATCCTCGGCCCGCTGCCGGGCCTGGACGGCCTGTACCTGGCCGTGACCCACAGCGGAGTGACGCTGGCCCCGGTGCTCGGGCCGCTGGTCGCCGAGGAGATCGCCACGGGCGAGCAGGGGCGGCTGCTCGCGCCGTTCCGGCCCGGCCGCTTCGCCGAGCGGGCGACCCGGGTGGCCCACGACGTCGATGAGCTGTTCCGGTGACCGCACGGGCTCGTCACGGCTGGCGCGGCATCCCGCGGTGAGCCGATCGGCCGGGCCAGGGGAACACCGCCCGGTGGGAAGGGGTCCTTTGGCCGTGGGCACGGCCGGCGCCACGGTCGATCCTTGGTCCGTGCCGGGTCCACCGGCAGCCGAGCCTGGAAGGAGGGTACCGATGGTTGCCTGCCCACGGTGCGGCAGCGACGCCGAGTACCTCAGCGACGAGGTCTTCACGCTGATCCACTGCGAGTTCTGCGGCGAGAACCTTGACGACGCCGACCTGGTGCTGCGGGCCGCGCTGGACCGCGTTGCCCAGATGCCGCCGGAGGACCTGCTCTCAGCCCCGGAGCTCGAGCCCGCCTGAGAAGCCGAGGTCGCGCCGCCACGTCAAGACCAGGGTGTCCAGGCAGCGCCGCAGCCGTTGCGGACAGCAGGGCCGTCCTGGGCCGCCACGGCGGCCGAGTGCTCCGTGATGGCCTCCCCTCGCTCACCTCGCGCCGGTCCGTCCGCGCTCGCTGTCGAGCATGGCCATCTGGCGTGCGTCGTAGCGCTCGCCAGCGGCGGCGTCGGCGGGCACCGCGCGCTCGATCGCGGCGAGGTCGTGCACCGTCAGGTCGAGGTCCAACGCCCCCAACGCCTCCGTCAGCCGGTCGCGCTTCCGCGCGCCGACCAGCGCCACGATGTCCGGGCCGCGGGACAGCGCCCAGCCGATCGCGACCTGCGCGACAGTGGCGCCTTTGGCTTCGGCGACGGAGCGCAACCCCTCGACCAGCGAGAGGTTGCGATCGAGATTCTCCCCGCTGAAGCGGGGAGCGGAAGCACGGAAGTCGCCTGGCGCCAGGGTGCGCCCGCTGGACCAGTGGCCGCTGAGCAGGCCGCGCGACAGCACGCCGTAGGCGGTCACGGCGACGCCGAGCGCGCGGCAGGCGGGCAGGATCTCGGCCTCGATCCCGCGCGAGAGCAGGGAGTACTCGATCTGCAGGTCGGTGATGGGATGCACGGCGTGTGCGCGGCGCAGCGTGGCGGCACCGGCCTCCGACAAACCGACGTGGCGGACGTAGCCAGCCGATACCATCTCCGCGATGGCGCCGACCGTGTCCTCGATCGGCACGGCCGGATCCGACCGGCCAAGACGATAGACGTCCACGTGGTCGGTCCCGAGCCTGCGCAGCGAGTAGGCCAGGAAATTCCTCACCGCCGCGGGGCGCCCGTCGACGCCGGCGAAGCCGCCGCCGGGATCCCGCAACGCCCCGAACTTCACGCTGAGCACAACGGTCTCGCGGTCGCGGCCGCGCAACGCCTCCCGCAGCAACAACTCGTTGTGGCCCATGCCGTAGTAGTCGCCGGTGTCGAGCAGGGTGACGCCGGCATCCAGCGCGGCATGGATGGTGGCGATGCTCTCGGCCTCGTCGGCCGGGCCGTAGAGGTCGGACATCCCCATGCAGCCCAGCCCGATGGCGGACACCTCCGGCCCGGTCGAGCCAAGTGAGCGAGTGAGCACGGCACCTCCTGTTCGGGCAGGCAACGAAGACCAGCGGGTCGAGCTGGCTCATGGACGCGGGTCGGTGGGCGTGGCCGCCTGGCCGGGACTGACGGTGTGGCGGCTGGACCAGGAGGCGAGCGTACGCACGTAGTTGGCGCGCTCGAAGCCGGCCAGGTCGGGCATCGAGCGTCGGCTCATGCTGCCGCGCAGCTCGGCGACCGAGGCGTAGCCGTGTTCCTGGAGGATGGCGACCAGTTCCCGCTCGACCGTGCGGGCGTGCTGGGGGCCGTGGCGCAGCAGCGCCGAGGTCATCATGGCGACGTCGGCGCCGGCGAGCAGGACCTTGGCGGCGTCCAGGCCGGTGTGGACGCCGGTGGTGGCGGCCAGCGAGGCGTACACCTGGCCGTACAGGATCGCGATCCAGCGCAGCGGCAGGCGCAGCTCCTCGGAGGTCGACAGCACCAGCCGTGGCACCACGTCGAGGGTGTCGAGGTCCAGGTCGGGCTGGTAGAAACGGTTGAACAGCACCAGCCCGTCGGCGCCGGCGTCGACCACCCGAACCGCCATGTTCGCGGTGGCGGTGAAGAAGGGGCTCAGCTTGACCGCCAGCGGGACGGCGACCGCCGCGCGCACCTCGGCGACCACCTCGAGGTAGCGGGCCTCCAGGTCAGCCGCGCCCACGGTCGGGTCGGTGGCGACGGCGTAGAGGTTCAGCTCGATCGCGTCGGCGCCGGCGTCCTGCATGCGGCGGGCGTGGCGCACCCAGCCGCCCGGCGTGGCGCCGTTCAGGCTGGCGATCACCGGGATCGCCACCGCGCGTTTGGCCTGCTGGATCAGCTCCAGGTACGAGGTCGGTCCGGTGTTGTAGTCGTCGAGGTCCGGGAAATAGGACTGGGCCTCGCCGACGTGCTCGGAGGTCTGCTCCAGCAGCCGGTCCAGCTCGACCTGCTCGTGGGTGAGCTGCTCCTCGAACAGCGACGGCAGCACCGCGGCGGCCACGCCGGCGTCCTCCAGCCGGCGGAGGTCGTCGGGGTCGCCGGTGAGGGGTGAGGCCGAGGCGACCAGCGGCGAGCGCAGCTCCAGGCCCAGGTAGCGGCTGCGCAGGTCGGTCACTGGGCCTCCTCCTCGGGCGGGGCGGGCGCGGCGTCGGGGCGCAGGGGCAGGTGCGGGGCGGTCCGGGGCAGGGTGGCAAGCTGCTGGTAGTAGCGCCAGCGCTCGCGGGCGTCCTCCTCGGCGACCGCCATCAGGCGCTCGAACTCCGCCGGGGCCGTGCGGGCCAGCATGGCAAAGCGCGCCTCGCTCTCCGCGAACTGGCGCAGCGGCTGCGAGGGTGGCTTGGAGTCGAGCTGGAAGGGGCGCTCGGCGTCGGGGTGGTAGCGGAACAGGGGCCAGTGGCCGGAGCGGACGGCGTCGCGCTGGTGCGCCATCGAGCCGGACATGTCGAAGCCGTGCGCGATGCAGGTGGAGTAGGCGATCACCAGCGACGGTCCCGGCCACGCCTCGGCCTCCAGCAGCGCCTTCACCGTCTGCATGTCACTGGCGCCCAGGGCGACGTGGGCGACGTACACGTTGCCGTAGGCCATCGCCAGCATGCCGAGGTCCTTCTTGCCGGTCTGCTTGCCGCGCGCGGCGAACTTGGCGATCGCCCCGCGGGGGGTGGCCTTGGAGGCCTGGCCGCCGGTGTTGGAGTAGACCTCGGTGTCGAGCACCAGCACGTTGACGTTCTGGCCAGAAGCCAGCACCGCGTCGAGCCCGCCCGAGCCGATGTCGTAGGCCCAGCCGTCCCCACCGACGATCCACACGCTGCGGCGGACCAGCTCGTCGGCGACGCCCTCCAGCTCACGCGCCTCCGGCAGGTCCAGGCCTGCCAGGCGCGCGCGCAGCTCGGCGACCCGCACCCGCTGGCCGTCGGCGGCGGCCTCGCCGCCCTGGGCCTCCCCACCCCGGGCCTCATCGCCACCCCGTGCGTCCTCGGCGCCAAGCAGCCGCTTGGCGAGGTCGCCGCCGAGTGCGGGCCCGAGCCGGTCGACGAGCTGGCGGGCGCGCTGGTTGAGGCTGTCGGCGGCCAGGCGGATGCCGAGGCCGAACTCGGCGTTGTCCTCGAACAGCGAGTTCGCCCAGGCCGGCCCGCGACCGTCGGCGCCTGTGGCCCATGGGGTGGTCGGCAGGTTGCCGCCGTAGATCGAGGAGCAGCCGGTGGCGTTGGCGACCAGCAGCCGGTCCCCGAAGAGCTGGCTGATCAGCTTGAGGTAGGGGGTCTCGCCACAGCCGGCGCACGCCCCGGAGAACTCGAACAGCGGCCGGCGCACCTGCGAGCCCTTGACCGAGTCGGGCGCCAGCGCGCCGTGGTCGAGCTCCGGGATCTCCAGGAAGTAGTCCCACCTGGCCCGCTCCCGCTCCAGGTAGGCGTCGATCGGGGTCATGTTGATCGCCTTGTGCTTGACCTCGTCCTTGGAGTGCGCCGGGCAGACCTCGACGCAGACGCCGCAGCCGGTGCAGTCGTCCGGGGCGACCTGGATGGTCAGCCGCTGGCCGGGCAGGTCCCGGGAGCGGAAGTCCTTGGAGGCGAACCCCTCCGGCGCGCCCTCCATCCCCTCGGGGCCGAACACCTTCATCCGGATGGTGGCGTGCGGGCAGACGATCGCGCACTTGCCGCAGTCGATGCAGACCGACGGGTCCCAGATCGGGATCTCCATCGCCAGCGAGCGCTTCTCCCAGCGGGCCGTGCCGGTCGGGAAGGCGCCGTCGACCGGCAGCGCGCTCACCGGCAGCAGGTCGCCCCTGCCCTCCAGCATCCGCGCGGTGACCCGCTGGACGAAGTCGGGCGCGCCAGCGGGGACGGCCGGGCGTCGGTGGTGGGTGGCGGTGGCCTCGGCGGGCACCTGGACACGGCTGAGCGCTGCGACGGCATGATCGATCGCCGCGAAGTTGCGGGCGACGACCTCCTCACCGCGGCGGCTGAAGGCGGTCTGGACCCAGTGCTTGATCGCGGCCAGCGCCTGCTCGCGCGGCAGGACGCCGGCCAGCGCGAAGAAGCACGGCTGCATCACCGTGTTGATGCGGTGGGCCAGACCCGCCTCGCGTGCGACCCGGGCGGCGTCGACCACCCACAGGTCCAGCCGCTTTTCGATGATGTCGCGCTGGACCTCGACGGGCAGATGCCCCCAGACCTCCTCGGCCGGCCACGGGCTGTTCAGCAGGAAGGTCGCGCCCTGCGCCGCTCGTTCCAGCACGTCCATGCGCTCCAGGAAGCCGAACTGGTGGCAGGCGACGAAGTTGGCCCGCTCGATCAGGTAGGCGGAGCGGATCGGCCGCCGCGAGACGCGCAGGTGCGAGACGGTCACCGAGCCGGACTTCTTGGAGTCGTACACGAAATACCCCTGGGCGAACAGGTCGGTGCCCTCGCCGATGATCTTGACCGCGGTCTTGTTCGCGCTGACCGTGCCGTCCGAGCCCAGGCCGTAGAAGACCGCGCGCAGGCCCTCGGCGTCCTCGGTGTGGAACGAGGTGTCCACCGGCAGGCTGGTGTGGGTCACGTCGTCGGCGATCCCGACCGTGAAGTGGTTGCGAGCTCGGCGGCCGTTGCGGTCCGGGCCGCCGAGCTCGTCCAGCACGGCCTTGACCATCGCCGGGGTGAACTCCTTGGACCCAAGGCCGTAGCGGCCGCCGACGACCAGCGGCGGCGGCGTGCCGGTGGCGGCGGCGTGCTCCGCCAGCGCGGTCATGACGTCCTGGTACAGCGGCTCGCCGGTCGCGCCCGGCTCCTTGGTCCGGTCCAGCACCGCGACCCGCTGCACGGTCGCGGGCAGGGCGGCGGCCAGCGCCTCGCCTGGGAACGGCCGGTACAGCCGCATCGTGACCACCCCGACCCGCTCGCCGGCGGCGTTGATCGCCTCGACGGCCTCCGCCGCGGCGTTGGCCCCCGACCCCATCAGCACCACGACCCGGTCGGCCTCCGGGTGGCCCTGGTAGTCGACCAGCCGGTAGCGCCGTCCGGTCCGGGTGGCCAGCCGGTCCATGGTGGACTGCACGATCTCCGGAACGGCGGCGTAGAAGGGGTTGATCGCCTCGCGGGCCTGGAAGAAGACGTCCGGGTTCTGCGCGGAGCCGCGCAGGCGCGGACGGTCGGGCGACAGGCCCCGGTCGCGGTGCGCCCGGACGTGCTCGTAGCCGACCACGGCGGCCAGGTCCTCGTCGCTCAGCAGGCGGATTTTGGCGACCTCGTGCGAGGTCCGGAAGCCGTCGAAGAAATGCACGAACGGCACACGCGAGGCCAGAGTCGACGCATGGGCGACCAGCGCCAGGTCGTGGGCCTCCTGCACCGAGGCGGACGCCAGCATCGCCCAGCCCGTCGGGCGGGCCGCCATCACGTCGGAGTGGTCACCGAAGATCGACAGGGCGTGGGTCGCGACCGTCCGGGCCGCCACGTGGATCACCGCGGGAGTGAGCTCCCCCGCGATCTTGAACATGTTCGGCAGCATCAGCAGCAACCCCTGCGAGGCGGTGAAGGTGGTGGCCAGCGCCCCCTTGAGCAGCGCGCCGTGCAGCACCCCGGCCGCGCCCGCCTCGCTCTGCAGCTCCACCACCTCGGGGACCTGGCCCCACAGGTTCTGCCGCCCCGCCGCGCTCCAGGCGTCCGCCAGCTCCCCCATCGGGGAGGCCGGCGTGATCGGGTAGATGGCGATCACCTCGCTCAACCGGTGCGCGACCCGCGCCGCCGCCTCGTTGCCGTCCACGCACACCCAGTCCGTGCCCGCCATCGCACCCTCCTCGTCTTCCGAAGCCCTCGTCCAGTCGAGCACGAGCATGCCGGCGACGGTACCGGCTTGACGTCCCGAATCAACGGAGCCGAACGTCCCGCCCAGCCCGGGCCCTCCTATCCTGTGCCAGCCCGGTCACGACGGGGTCGTGGAGGGCAGGCGGATCTTCGCCAACACCATCAAATACGTCCTGATGGGAACCTCGTCCAACTTCGGCAACATGTTCAGCGCCGCCGGCGCCTCGCTGCTGCTGGGGTTCCTGCCGATGCTGCCACCCAGATCGTGGTGAACAAACCTGCTCTACGACATCGGCGAGATGACCATCCCGACCGACCGGGTCGATCCCGAGCTGCTGGAACGCCCATCGCAGTGGGACACCGCCCTCGTCCGCCGGTTCATGGCCTTCTTCGGCTTCACCGTGCTGCCGCCCGCTTTCCTTGCGATCCTGGCGGGGATGGTCGCCGTCTACCTGGCACTCGCCGAGGTCGGCAAGGCCTGGTTCTACCGCCCAGAACTGGGATGCAACCGATCGCCAAGCAGCGCCCGGGCGGCTGCGCCGCATCGAGCGCCGCGCCCCCGCTGGAGCCACCGCAACCCGCCGGCGGCGCCCCGATATCACACCTGATGCGGTGTGCGCTGGCTGTCAGCGGCCACGCCCGAGGTCCAGGGCAGCAGTCGACGGCCCTGGATGTGTGGGCCACCGGTCCCTGGGCCCTGCGCAGGCCACGCCATAGGGTCCTCGTGTCAGGCAGGAGCGTCGGATGAGGTGAGAGCGATGAAGGTGGAGGCGATCTATCACCCCAGGGTCATGGCGGTGCGGCCGGACGAGCGGCTGGACGTCGCCGCCACGCGGATGCAGGACAGCCAGGTCAGGTCGCTGGTCGTCCTTGCCGGGAACCAGCTCCGCGGGATCCTGACCGAGCACGACATCGCTCGCGCGGTGGCCGATGGCGTCGACGTCGGTGCCATCTCGGTCTGGGAGTACATGACCAGCGACCCGGCGACCGTCTCGCTCGACACCGAAGTGGACGAGGCGGTGGCGGCGATGCTGGAGTTCGACTTCCGGCACCTGCCAGTGGTGCAGGCCGGCGCGGTGGTCGGCATGGTCTCGCTGCGCGACCTGATGAGCAGGGCGCTCGCGGCTACCTGAGCGGTGACATCGGGAGGGGCAAGGCGATGATGTGGAGCGGCGAGCGGCCGCGCGCGATCGGATCGGCGCGGCGTGGCCGCCGGTTGGAGTGGAGGCTGACCATCGGCGGGTTCCTCGTCGGGACCGCCCTGGGCGGCCTGCTGGGCCTTGTCGCCTTCCCTGGTCCGCGGGCCGGCCGTCGTCGGGACCACGAACCTCGACGTGCTGCGCCCCCGACGAGCGGACGCGCAGGACCGAGAGGCGCCCCGAGCCGGTACGGTAACGACAGCCAGGAGCTGGTGCGGGCCGCGACCTGACGAGGCCCGCTCCAGCGACAGGCCGGGGACCTGGTCGGTCCTCGGCCTGTCGGTCCCGCGTTTGATCAGGCGCCACGGACCAGGATCTTGGTGGCGGCCTTCTTGCCCTGGACCAGCACTCGGATCTCCACGATCCCCGCGGTGTACGACGCGTCGATGTCCTTGCCGTCGGCGCCGGCCGGCAACGGCAGGCTGCGGGTGAACACCCCGTAGCGCAGCTCCGACCGATACCCTTGCCTGCTCTCGGCCCTGGTCTCCTCACGGCGCTCGGCATGGATGTGCAACACGCCGTCGTCGATGGTGAGCTCGAGGTCCTTGGCAGGGTCGATGCCGGGCAGCTCGGCCCGGATCACCAGCGTGTCGCCCTCCATGAACTCCTCGATGCCGATCATCAGCTCGGCGGGCATCCCGCGGAAGGCGCCGAGCGAGGCGAACAGCTCCGGCCAGTCCAGCCACTCACCGAACGGGTCGCGAACGCCCAGCGGCCGTGCGGTTCTGCGGATGAGCACCATAAGGGCCACCTCCGTGTGCGAGGCTTCCGAATACCATCACGGTAGATGCCCAAACCGTGACCACCGAGAGGCACAGGTCCCGCAGTCGGTGGCGCGAAGGTCCCGAGCCAGCGTCCGGGTCGGCGAGGGCTGGAGGCCGCCGCGACCATGGTGCGGTCAGCTCTCGTCGACGATGTGGCGGGCCAGGTAGACCGCGGCTTCGGCACGCCGGCCACGCGCAGCTCGCTGAGCACGCTCGACCTGGAGTCCTTGACGGTCTTCTCCGCCAGGCCAAGCTGATCGCCATCTACCTGTGAGCCGACAGGGGTATTCCGGGGAAGGACCGTCGTCCAGCGAACGAGGGGTCGACCCAGATCTTTAGATAGCCACCGTTGACCAGGATGGACAGTACGAAGTCGACCAGCCGGTCGTCGCCGCGGAACGGCATCGCCGCCTTGGCACGGTCAGCGGCGCCAGCCGCTTGCCCTCGCCGGCGGCGGGCCGTCTCTGGAGAGAACAACTCCGAGGTAATTTGATTCTTGTAAGTAATGGGCTCGGCACGTCCATGTCGCCCCCGTTCCGCCCGCCGACGGCACCTGGCCCGGCTTCGGCGGCTGTTCCTCCCTGGAGCAGGGCCCCGGCCCCACAGCGTAACCGCCCGGCCTGGATCTCCTGCCGTCGGTTGCGTCCAAGGATGCGGCTTCGGGTCGGTCGAAGGTCCCGATCGGCACCTGCTGTGCGCCCCTACCGGCGCCGGCGGTTAGCCATTAATTTTTAGTACTGGTTCCAGGAGGTGGCGAGGGTCTCGCCCCGATGTCGAGCACGGTGAGGAGACGCGGCCATGTTGACAACGATCGATCACCAGGAAGCGAGAGCCGCAACGGGAGGCGAGGGTGTAACCCGCGCGGTCTCCGGGGATGACGGCCAGCCGATGGCGGCTCGTCTGACGACCGAGCAGGTCTGGTCCAGGGTAGCCAAGGCGTCATTCGCGGTCCTCGGCCACGTCACTCCGGCGGGGGAGCCGAGATCCAGCGGGGTCGTCTACAAGACCGTCGGACGGCGGCTGTATGTGGCCGTCGCCCCCGACAGCTGGAAGGCCAGGCACATCGCGGCCAGCCGGCAGGTCGCAGTGACCGTGCCGGTGCGCCGGGGCGGAATCCTGTCGTTGGTGGCGCCGATCCCGCCCGCGACCGTCAGCTTCCACGCCACGGCGATCGTCCACCCGGCCGGCTCGCTGGAGGTCGGCTCGCTGTCCAAGGAGCTGGCGTCGCTGCTGCCGGCTGAGCGGCGGGCCTCCGCCTGCATCATCGAGGTCGCCCCCCAGGGCGCGTTCCTGACCTACGGCCTGGGCGTCTCGTTGTTGAAGATGCGCATCCCGGCCGCGGCTCGCGCACGCGTGCCAGTGACCCAAGAAGGGGGGACACGGTGATGCTCGCCGCACCCACCGAATCCAAGATCGAGCAGGAATCGATGGGCCTGGGATGAAGTTCAAGGTCGCCGAGGTCCTCAACCGCTGGCCCGCCGTTGGTCTGGCGGTAGGCGTGGTCCGCAACGGATCGCTGGAGTGGTTCTCCGGACACGGCGTCGCCGACATCGGGTCGAAGACCCCAGCTACCGAGGACACGGTCTTTCGGATCGCGTCGATCTCCAAGACCTTCACCGCGATTGCCGTGATGCAGCTGTGGGAACAGGGGATCGTCGACCCGCGAGATGGTGACCGCGGGAGCCGCCTCTGTGTACCCCACCGCCAGAGACATGGCCCGCTACGTCGCGGCGCTGCTGGGCGGTGGCGCCAACGTGCACGGCTCAGTGCTCAAACCCGCCACGCTTGCCACCATGTTCGAGCCCCACTACCAGCCTGATCCCCGGGTACCGGGTATGGGCCTGGGGTTCTGGCGCGGCAACGCCGGCGGGCACCTCGTCGAGCACACGGGGATCCTCTCTGGCTTCAACTCGCAGATCTTCATGGCTCCCGACGACGGAGTCGGCGTCATGGCCTTCACCAACGGGGCCAGCCGTGCAATGTTGTGGCTGGCGGGTGAGCTCGCCGGGCTGCTCAACCACCTGCTCGGCGTCCCGGACGAGGCGATCCGCACCGACGTTCCGCAGCACCCCAAGATCTGGGGCGACATCTGCGGGTGGTACCACCTTCCTTGCCGGCTCGCGGATGTGCCTGCCAGCTCCATGGTGGGCGCCGGCGTCGAGGTCTTTGCCCGCCGTGGCCAGCTCATACTTCGGGCCCTGAGCCCGGTCCCCGCGGTCTACCGGGGGTTTCCGCTGCACCCTGACGACGACAAGGACCCATACGTGTTCCGGATCGACCTCTCCGAGTTCGGCATCGGCACGGGCCGCGTGATACTCAGCCGCAAACCTGGAGCGGGAACGACGGCCGTCCACCTCGATCTGCTCCCGCTGTCGCTCCAGAAGCGGCCCAACGTTCGGAACCCGAGACCGTGGGTGAACGCCCGGTCCTATTGCGCCACGGCGACCACGCCGTGTCAGGAGTCGGATGGCCTGTCGGCGACCGGCCCTATGGCGGCCGGTTGCCCTGAGGCCAGCTCGACCTTGACCTCCGGGGCCTGCCGGATCGAGTTGTGCACGGTGCAGTGCTCGACCACGGCCAGCAGCGCCACACGCTGGCGATCCGCCAGCATGGGCAGGCCGTCCAGCCGCAGGCTGATCGCCTCCACACGGGCGGGCCGCCCGCCTGACATGGTCGCTTCGCAATGCACCCGCAGCCCCTCGGCGGCCAGACCATGGCGGCGCAGGAACCGGCCGGCATAGAACCCGACGCAGGCGGCCAGGCTCGCCGCGAACAGCTCGGTCGGCGTCGGACCCAGGTTCGCACCACCAGCCTCAACCGGCTGGTCCACCGTCAGGCGGTGCCCGCGTATCTGGATCTCGTAGGCGTCCCCGTGCAGGTGCGTGGCAGCCAGCCCGATGGTCTCCACCTGCCTGGCAGCCGCACCGCTGGCCGCGCGTTGGCTCATCTCACTGTCCCCCATGGTGGTGGAAGAGGTCCGTTCATGGCCAGCCTGCCTCCCGCGCCTGCTCCAGGGCAGGGCCATCGGTCACCGTCCGCGCCCGCCGTTTGGCCTATGAGAGGGTGAGAACACTCCGCCGAGCAGGACCATCCATGGCCGTTCATCCCGCTGCCAGGAGGCCGAATGGCCCGAGCCACGGCCCGGCCGAGCGGGCATGATCGGGGTGCGGCACCCGCCGACGGACTCGCGGAGACCAGCCAGGGGATGGAGAGGGTTACGGTGGCCGTTGCGCCACAAGCCCCACCGTCGCAAGACGGAGCTATCCGCCCCGCCAGCCGGCCCACCGGCCCCCCGGCGGCGGGCGTCGCCCTCGCCCCCTCGCAAGGCCTGCGTGATGATCCGGGCACACAGGCCCACCCGGCCAAGCTGCTGTTCGAGAAGTACTTCCTGTGGAAGGCCCGCAACGGCTACGTCCGCCTCCCGTGACTTGCGCCAAGGTCATGAGAACGGGGAGCGGGCCATCCGGATCCGCCGCCACGTCTCCTCGCACGTCGAGTACGTGCTGAGCGGCCCTTGTGGAGCGGGGCCCTCGGCCCTGCCGTCGCTCCCACCGAGGGGTCAAGGTGGTCTCGGGAGGTGAACGGGATGTCGATGAAGCTGGAAGCCGGCAGCGCCACTGCCTCGGACCGGACCGCCGCCAGTGACCCTGCGTACGAGCAGGCCCGCGAGCGGGCCGGGGCGCTCCAGGGGCTGTACGTGCACCTGTTCGTGTTCGCGGTGGTCAACGCCGGGTTGTTCCTGACCAACTGGGCCACGCGTGGGGCAAACGGCGCTTGGTGGTTCTACTGGGTGCTGCTCGGCTGGGGAGTAGCGGTCGTCATTCATCTGGCGACGACGTTCCTTCCGGTGTTCTCGCCCGAATGGGTGGAGCGGCGGGCGGCGCGGATGGTCGGCCGGCGGACACGGCGTGGCTGACCGGAGCCGAGGATGTGGCGAGCGCGTCGACGCGTTGAGACCTGCGGACTCGACCGGCTGAGCGCGCAGGACCTCAGCAACCTGCGGGTAGAGGCCCGCGGGCTGCCAATGCACGTCGCCGCGCTCGCCATCCTCGATGGGGGACCGCTGCGCGGTCCTGAGGGTCTGGCTTGGCTGGACGAGGTGCGGGCGCGGATCGAGGAACGTCTGCATCTGGCGCCTCGCCTGCGCCAGGTGCTCTACCAGCCGGGTCTCGGGCTCGGACCGGCGGTGTGGGTCGGCGATGCGGGCTTCGACATCGAGCGGCACGTTCGGACTCGCGCCATCGCGCCGCCGGGCGATGAGGCAGCGCTGCTGGACACCTGTGTGCAACTGAACCAGCGACCACTGGACCGGTCGCGCCCCCTGTGGGAACTGTGGCTGCTGACCGGGCTGGCCAGCGGCGACGTGGCCATGCTCCTGCGCCTGCATCATGTGGTCGCCGACGGGACCGCCGCCTTGGCGCTCTTCGGATCGATGTTCGACCTTGCTCCAGACGCGCCGAGCCCGGTCGCGCCGACCTGGACGCCCGCTCCCGCGCCATCGTCGCGGGACCTGCTCACCGACAACCTTCACCGCCACGGGGCCACGCTGCGAGCGGTTGGCTCCCCACTCGGCCACCCAGTCCAGGCCGTCCGGCGTCTGCAGTCCAACGCCGCCCAGCTCCGGCGACTGCTTCGCGCGAGTCGCGCGCCTGGATCATCGCTGAACCGCGCGGTAGGCGAGCACCGCCGTCTCCTGCTCGTCCGTGGGGACCTGCAACGCGCCAGGCAGGTGGCCCATGCGCATGGCGCAACGGTGAACGACGTCGTGCTCGCCGCTGTCGCGGGAGGCGCACGGGCCCTGCTCGCCAGCCGTGCCGAGCTGGCGCCGGGACTTCGCCTCCGCGCCATGGTCCCGGTTTCCATGCGCGCCCAAGGCGAGGCCGACACCTCCGGCAACCGGGTCGGAGCGATGATCGTCCCACTCCCCGTCGGGGAATCGGACACGATCCGCCTCCTGGAGGAGATCGCCCGGACGACCGCGGAGCGAAAGCGGCAACCCCCCTTCCAGCCCGGCGGACGCGGCATGCAGCGCTGGGTCGTCCACGCGATGGCCCACCAGCGGATGGTCAATCTGTTCACCAGCAACCTCACCGGCCCGGCGAGGCCCGCGTACCTGGCGGGCGCAAGGATGCTGGAGGCGTTCCAGATCGGTGTGATCCAGGGGAACGTCACTATTGCGGTCGGGGTGCTGTCCTACGCGGGCCGGCTCGGCGTCGACATCGTCGGCGACGCCGACGCCTGCCCCGACCTGGCCGTCTTCGCAACCGGCCTGCGCCGAGCGCTCCGAGACCTGGGAATTCTGGACGAGGACCGTTGACCCGGCAAGCACGAAACCCAGGGCCATAGCTGATCCGCCGCGGCGCCGGAGCGGCAGTCGTGCTCCCGCACGTCTGCGCTCGCTGACGCCGGGCGCGCGGCGCGCCACCGCGAGCACCCGCACGCCGCTGCCGGCGAGCTCCGCCGCGCGGCCCAGCAACTCGCCCCATGGCGATCGGCGTCCAGGCTGCGGGCAGGGACCAACGGCTCGCCCGACCAGGGCCCTTGACCCGGTGACGGCGCGCCCACCGCCCCTGGGACACCGCTCAGCCCTGCAATACGGTCAGCTCGAGACCCGGCTCGGAATCGGGAGCCTCCGGGAGGAGGACGCCATGCAACGGACCGTACAGGACGTGATGACCAGAGGCGTCGTGGTCGCACGCGAAGCCACACCCTTCCACGAGCTGGTCGCGCTGCTCAGCCGCGAGCACGTCGCTGCCCTGCCGGTGATCGACAACGCCGGGCAGGTGATCGGGATCGTCTCCGAAAGCGACCTGCTGCTCAAAGAGGTCGAGGAGCTGGCGGGGCCTTGCGCGCCGCAGGAGATGACACTGCGCCACCGCCAGGAATACGCCAAGGCGGCAGGCACCACCGCCAAGCAGGTCATGACCGCGCAGGTGGTGACCGCCTACCCAGAGGAACACGTCGCCGAGGCCGCCCGGCGCATGCACACCCGCAAAGTCCATCAGCTCCCGGTCGTGGACCGGGCCGGCGTGCTGGCCGGCATCATCACCCGCGCCGACATCCTCAAGGTCTTTCGCCGCACTGACCAGGAGATCCGCTTCGAGCTGCTGGACGACATCATCGCCAAGCTGCTGCGAGCCCAAGGCCCCGCGCCGGCAGTGGAAGTCGAGGGCGGCGTGGTGACCATGACCGGGACGCTCCCCCGCCGCAGCCAAGTGGTGGCACTGACTGAGCTGGCCCGAACGGTTGACGGAGTGGTCGCCGTCCACAGCTACCTGACCTTCGACCACGACGACCTCGGCCACGAAGCAACGGCCCGACAGCAGCCGTCCGAACCGACAGGCAGCAGGACCGCTGCGGACAGGGCGTGATCTGTTCGGCACCCAGGCACCGGTGGCGGTGAACGCTCGCACCCAACCGGTCCAACTCGACACGAGCGCAGGAACGTCGCCGGGAGGGTGATCAGCATGCAGACCATGGTCGGTGAGGTCATGACCACGGCGGTCGCGCGGGTGCGACCGGAGACACCGGTCACCCAGGTCGCCCGGTTGCTCCGCGAGCGCGGGGTGACGGCAGTGCCGGTCGTGGACGAGGAGGACCACGTTCTGGGTGTGGTGTCGGCCATGGACCTCGCCATGGACGATGGACAGTCCTACTCCGGGCCGGCATTGCTGGGATGCATGGCGCGCCATCCCGCACGCGCGAGCGGCGCCAAGACAGCGGCGGAGCGGATGAGCAGCCCGGCCGTAAGTGTGACCCCAGACGTTTCGCTGCGGACCGCAACGAGGCTCCTGCAGATGCATGGCATCCATCACCTGCCGGTGGTCGCCGACGGCAAGCTGGTCGGGATGGTGACGCGCCGCGACCTGCTGGCCGCGTTCCTGCGCGGCGACGAGCAGGTACGCCGCCAGATCGTTCACGCCATGGAGATGACTTTCCACCTGACCTCCGACCAGGTCGCCGTGACCGTCCACAACGGGGTCGTCCGGCTCGACGGCCAGGTCGAGCGGCGCAGCGTCGCGGGTGAGCTCGGACGTCTCACCGCGGCGGTGGACGGCGTGATCGCCGTGGACTCGGAGCAACGTCTGGCTGACACCCGACCGACCAGCGATGGCGTGGCGACGTGGTCTGCTCCTCCCGGGCCTGCACCGGCCCGTGAGTGCGCGGGGCGGCGGGCCGAAGGTCCCCACTTGGTGAGGGACATTGGCCGATGCCAATGAGGGTGTCCGTGATGCTCCACAAGTCCTGACATTGACGGGGACCAGACCATAGGCAAGGTCTCTCACGCCTGCCAAGGAGGTCCGGTCCCCGTTGTCATACTGCCCGCGTTCGTCGCTGCCCGCAGACGTGCTGGCCTGGCTGGCCGACCGCCTGGCCCACCTGCTCCCACCGCGCCCACCCGGCCGTGGCGGCACCCCGCCACTGCCCTTGGAGGTTCGTCTGGATGCCGTCGCCGCGGTCATCCTTGACGGGCTGTCGTACCGGCGCGCCGGGCGGGCGGTCGGGATCTCCAAGACCGAGGTGGGCGACAGCCTGGACCTGCTGCTTGGCGAGCTGGCCGCCATCGGGTACTGCCAGCCCGACGGGACCTTCATCACCACCCTTGAGGAGCTGCGCCGGTGGCTTGGGGAGATGGCCCGCTCCGGCGAGGCGGTGTGCGTCGACGGGCTCGCGACCCGGGTGCAACGGCCCAGGTCATGGGCCAACCAGAAGGTCGTGGACGACGCCAAGCGCCACGCCCACACCGCCCAGGGGCTGTCGGTGAGCACCATTCATGGCGACCTGCTGTGGGTGGACGGGGGCTGGCCGGGCAGCTGCCACGAGCACGAGCTCCTCCAGCTGGCGGGGCTGGAGGGGGCGCTGGACGAGGTCGAGGTGGCCAGCCTGCTGGATCGGGGGTTCCGGGGCATGGCCAAGGGTCGCGCGCACTGGCACGCGCCGGTTGGGGACCGCCGGACCAAGGACCGGCTCAGCGACGGGCAGCGGGTGTTCAACCGCCTGCAGGCTGGGCTGCGCGCGCTGGTGGAGCAGTCGATCGGCCATCTGGCAGGCGCCTGGGCGTTGCGCCGCTGGCGCGGGCTGCGGTACCGGGTCCGGGACGTCTTCCGGGCCGCCGGCGCGCTCATCTGCCTCGGCCGCTGGCTCCACCGGATCCCCACATGACAAGAGCATCACGGACACCCTCAATGGACGAGGGCAGCGGCAGGCTTGACATGGACTGGTCGAGCCGGGATTCGGGCGATCCGGCTCGACCATGGGAAGAGGAGGCTGCCGCGATGGTTGACTTGCACACCGGGTACCTGCGGCTGGCGCTGCGCAGCCCGCTGGTGGCGTCGGCCTCACCGCTGACCGGCAGCCTGGACGACCTGCGCCGCTTGGAGAATGCCGGCGCCGGCGCGGTCGTGCTCCCTTCCCTGTTCCAGGAGCAGCTCACCGAGGAAGCCCGCGTGCTGACCCAGGGCGCCGGCCTCCGCCTCGGCCGCCAGAGCCTCCAGCGGTCCCTGGCCAGGTTGGGCAACTACAACACCGGCCCGGAGGGCTACCTGACCCTGGTGCAGGAGGCCAAGGCGGCGCTGGACATTCCCGTGATCGCCAGCCTCAACGCCGTCGAACCCGGCGAGTGGGTCCAGTACGCGCCGCTGCTGGAAGAGGCCGGCGCCGACGCGGTCGAGCTCAACATCTACTTCGTCGCCACCCACTTCGGCCTGCCCCGCCACGAGATCGAGAACCGCTGCACCACGCTGGTGCGCACCGTGCGGAACCAGCTCGGGATCCCAATGGCGGTCAAGCTCAGCCCCTTCTTCAGCGCCATGGGCAACCTGGCCCTGCAAGTGGTCGACGCCGGCGCCGACGGGCTGGTGCTGTTCAACCGCTTCTACCAGCCCGACATCGACCTCGACACCCTGGAGGTCGCCTCCAGGCTCAACCTGAGCGACCCTACAGAGCTGCGCCTGCCGCTGCGCTGGATCGGCATCCTCCACGGCCAGCTCCCCGCGTCCATGGCCGCCAGCAGCGGCGTCCACAGCGGCCTGGACGCCGCCAAGGCGCTGCTGGCCGGCGCCGACGTCGCCATGACCACCTCCGCGCTGCTGCTCTACGGCCCCGAGCACCTGGCGACCATGGAAGCGGAGCTGCGCGGCTGGCTGGAGCGCAACGGGCACGGTTCGGTGGCGGAGATCCGTGGCAAGGCCAGCCGCCACGCAGTACGGGACGCCGATGCCTACGAGCGGGCCAACTACCTCCGGACCCTCACCACCATCACGCCGTCCCGCCGGCAGAGTTGACGCGACGCGACCGGCTCACGGGCGGCGGGCGCACCGTGATCGGTCATGGCGCAGAGCCGGCGCGGCGCCAGCCTGGCCATGACGACACATCAGCGAAGGAGGACAACATGACCAGCGAGGACACCGAAGGTGGCGGCGTGGTGGTCGTCGGTGTGGACGGATCCGAGCCCTCCAGGGACGCGCTCCGATGGGCGGTGCACTACGCGCGCACGACCGGCGCGATCGTTCGCGCGGTCACCGTGTGGCACTTCCCGGCCAGCTTCGGTTGGGGCTCGGCCCTGGCCATCCCCGAGGCAGACCTGGAAGGCGACGCACGGGCCGCGCTCAAGGCCACGGTCGGGCAGGTGGCCGGCACCGAGGGGGCGTTCACGCTCCAGACCGAGGTGGTGGAGGGCCCACCGGCGCTGATGCTGCTGCGCGCCGCCGCCGACGCCGACCTGCTGGTGGTCGGCAGCCGCGGCCACGGAGCGTTCGCCGGGATGCTGCTCGGCTCGGTCAGCGAGCACTGCGTCCACCACGCCAACTGCCCGGTCGTCGTCATCCGCCACCCCCACCACAACGGATTGAACGGAACCAAGGGAGCACCCGCGTGACGACACGGATCGGCATCAACGGCTTCGGCCGGATCGGCCACCGTGCACGCCTACACCGGCGACCAGGTCCTGCTCGACTTCCCGCACAAGGACCTGCGGCGTGCCCGCTCCGGCGCGGTCAACATCATCCCCACCACCACCGGGGCGGCACGGGCCGCCGCGCTGGTCATCCCTGAGCTCGAGGGGCGGCTGGACGGCATCGCGCTGCGCGTCCCGGTCGAGGACGCCTCGCTCACCGACCTGGCCGTCGTGCTGGACCACCAGGCCACCGTCGAGGAGATCAACCAGGCGTTCCAAGCCGCCGCCGAGGGGCCGTTGCGGGGCATCCTGCGCTCCACCAGCGACCCGATCGTCTCCCGCGACGTGATCGGCGATGCGCACTCGTGCGTGCTGGACGCCAGCCTCACCCAGGCCAACGCCACCCTGGCCAAGGTGTTCGGCTGGTACGACAACGAATGGGGCTACACCAACCGGCTCGCCGACCTCACCGAGCTGGTCGCCGGGCGGCTCTGATCTCCACGCAGCAAGCAACGGCCCGCCCCCGGCAACCAGGGGGCGGGGCCGTTCGCCGCTTGGTCAGGGGAGGAACGAGCGGCTGCGTGGCATCTCCAGCCGGTCGTCGTCGAGCGCGAAGGTGAGTTGGCTGACCACGTCGACCACACCCGGCACGGTCCGGGTGAGGTGAACGGCCATCTGCACCATGCTCTTGCGCTCCAGGTGCCCGACCAGGGTGACCAGCCCATCCCGGACGGTCACCAGCACCGCGGCGGGGTCGATCCACAGGGCCCGCAGCAGCACCTCGTCGAGGATCTCCCGGTGGATCGCCTCGTCGTCGCGCAGGAACAGGCGCAGCAGGTCCGCCCGGCTGACGATCCCGACGAGCCTGTCCTGGTCGTCGACGACCGGCAGCCGCTTGATCCCGTGCCGCGCCAGCAACCTGGCGGCCATGGGCACGGTCGCGTCCGGGTCGACGGTGATGACCGGGGTGGACATCACCTCCGCGGCGGTGCGCCCGGCCGCCTTGGACCGCGCCACCCGCTGGTGGCGCCGCTCCAGCCAGTGCGGGGCGTCCTGCTCGTCCTGGTACTCCTCCTTGCGGAGCAGGTCGGCCTCGGAGACGATCCCGACCACCTGCCCGTCGCCGTCGACCACCGGCAGGGCGCTCAGCTTGTGCACCGCCATGAGGCGGACCAGCTCGGTGAACGGCGCCTGCTCGTTGACGGTCACGACCTCCCGGGTCATGACATTGCGAACCGTGCGGCTGATCATCATCCTCACCTTCCCACGCCGCTTGCATCCCTTCTGACTGGACCGTACGGCGGGCGCCGATCACCGTGGCACCTCCACCAGGCCCTTCCCCCAAGGGACCTCGGTCCCAGCCGGCCTGGTCCCGCTCGGCGAGTCCGACAGCTCCCCCCCAGTGGCGCGCACGCAGCACGTCACGGCGAAGACGCCGTGATCGGAGGGGACAACGGCCAGGCGGCCCGGCGAGGGCGGGACGGTCGCCTGCTCCGCTGGGCCACGCCGGTCGCCAAGCTGGTGGCGGGAACAACCGCAAGAGATGAAGGAGGAGTCGGCCACGGGACATCGCGCGAAGTCCGACCGTGCCTCCCGTGCTCGTCCGGAGCGCCGCGGGCGCGTCAGCGTGCTGCTGGTGGCCGCGTCGATCCTGGGCTTGACGGCCGGTGGAGTCGCCTGGCTAACCGGCTCGGCTGGCGGGGCATCGCTGGCGTGGGCGCTGACCACCGCGGTGGGGATCCTCCCGCTGCTCGCTTCGATCGTGGCCGGCCTGCGCCGGCGCGAGCTGGGCGTCGACGTGATCGCCTTGCTGGCGATGGCTGGCGCGTTGCTCCTCCAGGAGTACCTGGCCGGCGCGGTGATCGCGCTGATGCTGACCAGCGGCCGGGCGCTCGAGACGCACGCCAGCGGCAGGGCCAGCCGCGAACTGGAAGCCCTGCTGGAGCGGGCGCCGCGCACGGCGCACCGGTACCAGCACGGCGAGCTGGTCGCGATTCCCATCGGGGAGGTGGCCAGGGGCGACCGGCTGCTGGTCATGCAGGGCGAGGTCGTCCCTGTGGACGGCACGCTGGAGGCGGCCCACGCGGTGCTGAACGAGTCGGCGCTGACCGGAGAGTCCCTGCCGGTCGAGCGGGCAGGTGGCGAACCGGTTCGCAGCGGCGCCGTCAACGCCGGCCCGGCCTTCGACCTGCGAGCCACGACCTCCGCCAACGAGAGCACCTACGCGGGCATCCTGCGGCTGCTGGAGCAGGCCCAGTCGCGCAAGGCGCCATTCGTCCGTCTGGCCAACCGCTACGCGCTCGGGTTCGTGCCGGTCACCCTGCTGATCGCCGGAGCCGCCTGGCTGCTGTCCGGCGACCCCGTGCGCGCACTCGCCGTGCTGGTGGTGGCAACGCCGTGCCCACTGATCCTGGCGGCGCCGGTCGCGATCGTGTCGGGCATGTCACAAGCGGCCCGCCGAGGCGTGATCGTCAAGGACGGCGGCGCGCTGGAGACACTGGCGCGCGCCCGGATGCTGCTGCTGGACAAGACCGGCACGCTGACCGCCGGCGCGCCGCGCCTTCGCGACATCCGAACCTTCGGCCGGCTCGAGCCGGACGCGCTGCTCCGCCTGGCCGCCTCGCTGGACCAGGCCTCCCCGCACCCGCTGGCCAGCGCGATCGTGGTCGCCGCGCGGCAGCGCGGGCTGGCGCTCTCGTTCCCCAGCGAGGTCGAGGAGCGGCACGGCGCCGGCATCCACGGCATGGTCGACGGCCACTCCGTGGCGCTGGGCAACGCCGAGTGGGCAGCAGGCGCGGAGCTGCCCCCGACCGCCCGGGCCCTGCGGCGCCACACCGCGCTGGACGGGGCCTCCTGCGTGTTCGCGGCGGTCGACGGGCGGCTCACTGGCGCGATGGTGCTGGAGGACCCGTTGCGGCCCGACGCCGCCCGGGTGCTGCGCGAGCTGCGCCGAGCCGGCATCCGGCGGATCGTGATGGTCAGCGGCGACCACGCCGAGGTGGCGGAGTCTATCGGCGTGGCCGTCGGCGTCGACCAGGTGCTATCCGAGCGCGACCCTGCGGACAAGGTGGACACGGTCCGGGCGGCTCGAAGAGATGGCGTGACCGTCATGGTCGGCGACGGCGTCAACGACGCCCCCGCCCTGGCCGTCGCGGACGTTGGCGTGGCCATGGGCGCCCGGGGCGCCACCGCCTCGTCCGAAGCGGCCGACGTGGTCCTGACCGTCGATCGGCTGGACCGCCTGGCCGAGGCGATGCGCATCGCCCGCCGCTCGCGCGCGATCGCGCTGCAGAGCGTGCTGGCCGGCATGGGCCTGTCGCTGGTCGCCATGCTGGCCGCCGCCGGCGGCTGGCTGGCCCCGGTGGTTGGCGCGGTGCTCCAGGAGGCCATCGACGTGGCGGTGATCCTCAACGCCTTGCGAGCCCTCGGCGATCGGTGGAGGGCACGGCCCCGCACACCGCGGCCGCTCGCCGAGCGTGTCGACCAGGTCCGCCAGGAGCACGCCGAGCTGGCGCCCTGGCTCGACCACATCCGTAGTGTCGCCGACGGCCTCCAGACCAACGGAACCGCGGCGCAGGCCCACGAACTGCGGGAGATCGGCACCTTCATGGAGACACGTTTGCTCCCGCACGAGCGGCGTGACGACGAGCTGGCCGCCACCGGGCTCGCCGACCTCCTCGGCGGCGACGACCCCCTCGCGGCGATGCGCTCGAGCCACCTGGAGATCGCGCACCTCACCCGGCGCTACCGCCGCCTGCTGGAGAGCCTGCCGCCCACCGGTCCGACCGCGCAGGACGTGGTGGACCTGCGCCGCACCCTGTACGGGCTGCACGCCATCCTGCGGCTGCACAACGCCCAGGAAGAGGAGCTGTACGACTGGCTCTGGTCCACGCATCCCGCGGACCAGCAGCATGGGACCGCCCGGATAGCGTAGCCGCCGGCATACGGCGTCAGTTCTCGTCGATGGTGTGGCGGGCCAGGTAGGCGGCGGCTTCGGCGCGGCGGCCCACCCGCAGCTTGCTCAGCACGCTCGACATGTAGTTCTTGACGGTCTTCTCCGCCAGGCCGAGCTCCTCCCCGATCTGCTTGTTGGTCAGCCCGTCGGCGACCAGCTGCAGGATGCGTTCCTCCTGCGGGCTCAGCCTGGCCAGCCGCTCGTCGCGGAGCAGCTGCTTGCCCGAGCGCAGGCGCTCGAGCACCCGGCTGGTCACCCCAGGGTCCAGCAGGCTTTGCCCGGCGGCCACGGTGCGCACCGCGCGCAGCAGGTCGGTGGCGTTGATCTGCTTGAGGACATAGCCGGCGGCGCCGGCCAGGATCGAGGCGAACAGCGCCTGGTCGTCGGCGAACGAGGTCAGCATCAGCACCTTGATGTCGGGATGGGCGGCGCGGATCTCGCGGGTGGCCTCGATGCCGCTGCCATCTGGCAGGCGCACGTCCATGATGATCACGTCCGGCAACGACCGGTCGGCCTGGTTGACGGCCTGGCGCATGGTGGCCGCCTCGGCGCACACCACCACGTCCTGGTCGCGCTCCAGCAACGCCCGGATCCCGTCGCGGACGATGTCGTGGTCGTCGACCAGCATCACCCGGGTCGGCCGCCCACGCGCCTGCTCGGTTGGCTCCTGGCCTGCCATCACCGGCCTCCTCTCACCCTTCGGGCGGCTCACCCGCCGGGCTGCCGCCCGCCAGGCTGGCGCTCGACGGGAATGGCGACCCGCACCGTGGTCCCCTCGCCTGTCGTACTGACGATCTCCGCCCGCCCGCCGAGCCGGGCCGCCCGCGCCCGCAGGTTCCCAAGCCCCCGACCGGCACCCGCTGCCGCCGCCGTATCGAACCCACGACCATCATCGTCGACCTCCAGCCACACCGCACCGTCCTCCTGATGCAGCGACACCCGGCAGGTCGTGGCGTTGGCGTGGCGGCCCACGTTGGACAGCGCCTCCCGCGCCAACTGGAGAATATCGGCGGCATCGGCGCCGAGCGCCGCCGCGGCGTCCGGGTCGATCTCGGCGACCGCCACCACTCCCTTGCGGTGCTGGAACTCCTCGACCATCTCCTCGAGCGCCTCACCGAGCTGCCGGTCGGCCAGCACACCCGGCTCCAGCCCGAAGATGTAGTTGCGCAGGTCGCGGATCACCCGGTCCAACTCACCGACGGCCCCCTCGATCCGGCGGGCTGCCTCCGGCTGGCCGACCAGCGAGGCGGTCCCCTGCAGGCCCAGCCCCACCGTGAACAGCGACTGGATGGTGCCGTCATGCAGCTCCCGCGCGATCCGCTCCCGATCCTCCAGCGTCTCCAACCGGTGCACCTCACGCTGCAGCCGTGCCTGCTCCAGCACCACCGCCGCCTGCTCGGCGAACACCTCCGCCAGCCGGATCTCGCCCTCGTCGAACACCGGCCCACCACGGCGACGGCCCAGCAGCAACGTCCCCAACGGCTCGCCCCTGGCCGCCAGCGGGACGAACAACGCCGGCCCGAACACACCGGACTGCACGATCGGCTGCGCCACCCGATCGTCAACGGCGGCGTCGGGCAGCCCGATCACCCTGCCGGTGGCGATCACGTCCCCCGAGACCGACCCCGCGGAGGAGAACACCTCGCCGAGCATGTCCCCTGCCTGGATGCCGTCGGCCGTCCGGACCTCCAGGTGCTCGCGGTCCCTGGTCGGCACCGCCACGCTGGCCAGATCGGCACGCAGCAACGCCCGAGCGTGGCGGGCGACCAGGGTGGTCACGGCGTCCGTGTCCTCACCCTGCACGATCGCCGTGCTGATCGCGTGCAGCGCGTCCAGGCGCGCCACCCGCGCCTCCAGCTCCTCGTTCAGGTGCGCGTTCTCCACGGCCATGCCAGCCTGCGCCGCCAGCACCACCAGCGCCCACTCATCCCCAGCGTCGAACTCCACCGCGCCCTGCTTCTCGGTCAGGTAGATGTTGCCGAACACCCGCCCCCGCGCCATGACCGGGCGCCCAGAAACGACCGCATCGGCGGGTGGTCGGGCGGGAACCCGACCGACCGCGGATCAGTGTGGAGATCGCGCAGCCGCAGCGGCCGGGCGTCCTGGATCAATGCCCCCAGGATTCCCTTGCCGACCGGCAGATCTCCGATGGCCTCACGCTGCTCTGGGCTGATCCCCGTGTAGATGAACTGGGAGATGCCGCCGTCGGTACCCAGCACGCCGATCGCGCCATAGCGCGCACCGGTCAATTGCGTGGCCAGCTCGACGATGCGCTGCAGGATCGCCGGCAGCGACCGCTCCGACGACAACGCCAGACCCGCCTCCAACAGCAGGTCCCGGTGGTCACGCTCGTCATCCATGCCAACGAGCCTAACAGGGCGACCCGGCCGCCCGGGCAGCCCGACTGTCCCGCGATCCCCGGGACCATCGGCCATCCCCCGGCCAACGCTGGAGCGCGAAGCTCTCCGAGACCGACCACCGAGGGCTTGACGCCCAGTTCGGATTGATCATGTTCCTTCGCTACTACGTCGAGCTGGACCTGCCCACCGAGCAGGCCAAGGCGGCCCTGCTCGACTCCCCGTCAAGCTGGCTACCGACCCTCGTCGACGAGGCGGTCGAGCGCGCCGAGCCGCTGCTGGCCGAGGTCGGCGTCGGCCGCGGTGGCCTGCGCGTCGCCAGGCGCATCGCTGTCCGGCTCGGCACGCCCGTGCAGTTCCCATCCAAGCTCTCACTGCCGATGACCTGGGAACCAGGCGGGCACCTGCTCCCCAGACTGGACGCCGAACTGGAGCTGGCCTCACTCGGCAGGACTCGGACGCAGCTTGCCATCAGCGGCCGCTACGACCCGCCACTTGGGACCGTCGGCCGCGCCATCGACCGCTTCGCCTTGCACCGCGTGGCCGAGGCCACCATCAAAGACTTCCTCGACCGCGTCGCCGCCGCACTCCTCGAGTCTCTGCGGGACTCCGCCAACGGCCACACGCAACCGAGCCACTAGGAATGGCACCGAAGGGCCGGACGCCTGGTCCGCGCCCGGCCCCGCTCGAGGATCACAGGGTCACGTCCCGGGCGACCGGATCCAAGTCGGGGCCTGGGTTGACGTGGGCCGACGCGGCCAATCGATAGTCCGGGCCGGGAGGGCCGCCGGGCCCTGCCTGGGTTCCATGGGGGAGTCGAACCTGGAGTGGTGGAGAACCAACGCCGCGCGCGAGGGAGGTGACGTCATGGCGGCACAGCAAGGAGCAATCGCGATGGACCGGCCGTCCACGACCAGCCCGCCGCTCGAGATGCTCCCGCCGGGTCGGCCCACGGCCCCGACCGAGCCCCGCTGGCTGTGGGAGTCGGTACGGTATCAGTTCTGGCAGCCGACCGAGCTGGGCCGGAGCATCCGGCACGTCGGCCCCTTCACACCGGAGCAGCGCGAGGCGATCGCCTGCTGGTGGTCGCTGCTGGCCGCGGTCGAGGGCCTCGGACCGCGGGCATACGCAGCGGCGTTCGTCCAGGCAACCGAGCGGCACGACAGCGACCAGGTCCGCTGGGCACTGCTGGCGATGCTGCGCGACGAGGTCCAGCACGAGCAGCTCTGCGGCCTGGTGCTGCAGCATCTGACCCCGGGCTGGCCGCTCCATGACGCGCCACCGACCAACCTCGGGCGCCACCTTCACCACGTGTACAAGCAGGCTGAGCACTGCTGGACCGAGTATCGGCGTGCCCTGAAACCGGACGGCATCGGCGTGGTAGTGGGCGGGTTGCTGCTCGTCGAGCTCGTGACCGGTGGCCTGTACGAACGATGGGCGACCGGCTGTGCCATCCCGGCGTTCGCAACCGCGTTCCGCCACATGGGCCACGACGCCCGGCGTCACCAAGCCGCCCTGCGGACGCTGGCCACCAGGGACTGGCCGTTGCTCCCGGCGTCACAGCGGTCCGAGGCGGCCGCGCAGGTTCAGACCGCCGCCGGCTTCCTCGCGGCCGTGGCGATCGGCCCGCACGGTGAGCAAGCGGAACCGCCCATCGACCTGCAGGCACGCCATGCGGGCTTGGGAGTCCCGACCGCCGAGCAGCGCCGGGAGCTGCTGCGAGCGGCCCTGCTGGAGGTCAAGGGCCTCCAGGATCGCTACGACATCCCATTCCCGGCCATGCCACCACTCGCGATTCTCGGCACGGAAGGCGAAGCCAGATGAAGGAGGGAACGATGCGAGTCTCGGAACGCTGCCGCCACGTGCTGATCACGACGGAGCCTGACGACACGCTCGCCGATGCCGCCGGGCGGATGCACTGCTACCAGATCGGCGCCCTGCCCGTCTACGAGCAGCACCGGCTGGTCGGCATCGTCACCGAGCGGGACCTCGTCGCCGCGCTCGCCGAAGGCGCCGACCCGGCAACCACGATCGTGGCCGAGTACATGACCGACCGGCCCGTCACCGTCGCTCCGGACGATGACGTGAAGGTGGCGGCCCATCGCATGGCCGAGCTGGGTGTCCGGCACCTGCCGGTGGTCGACGGGCACCACCTGGTCGGCATGCTGTCGATGCGCGACGTCATGGCCGGTCAGGCCACCACGCCCGCGCCAGCCTGACCCACCCGCGCTCGACCAACACTGAGGAGGAGATCATGCGAGCTGTCGTCTACCACGGCCCAGGGGACAAGCGTTGGGAAGAGGTCCCCGACCCCAAGCTCATCGACGACACCGACGCGATCGTGCGCGTCGACACCGCCACCATCTGCGGCACCGACCTGCACATCCTCAAGGGCGACGTCCCCGCGGTCACGCCCGGCCGCATCCTCGGTCACGAGGCCGTCGGCACGGTCCTGGAGACCGGCCCCAGCGTCCGGTCCATCCGCGAAGGCGACCGGGTGCTGCTGTCGTGCATCTCCGCCTGCGGAAGCTGCCGCTTCTGCCGTGCCGGCCAGTACGGCCAGTGCCTGGGCGGTGGGGGCTGGATCTTCGGGCACCTGATCGACGGCGTCCAGGCCGAGTACGCCCGCGTGCCCTTCGCCGACACCTCCACCTACAAGGTCCCCGAGGGGCTCACCGACGAGCAGGTCGTCTACCTCGCCGACATCCTGCCGACCGGCTACGAGGTCGGCGTCCTCAACGGCCGTGTGCAGCCGGGCGACACCGTCGCGATCGTCGGCGCCGGCCCCATCGGGCTGGCCGCCATCCTCGGCGCCAAGCTGTACTCCCCCGCCCAGGTCGTGGCCATCGACCCCGTGCCGGCCCGCCGCCAGTGGGTCACC
>WNFY01001741.1_pt1 | contig 30939 bp, 25 predicted proteins | sample 5400091 | NCBI WGS metagenome assembly WNFY01 (sample SAMN13153364, study PRJNA577476) | soil metagenome | isolation source: 60 cm soil or saprolite under grassland replicate 1 | place: USA:California | collected 2016-06-15 | reverse complement strand
TTGCCGTTGCCGCCGTTCCCGTTGCCGTTTCCGTTCCCGTTCCCATTGCCGTGCCCGTCCCCCTTGCCGTTGCCCTCGTTGCCGGAGCTGCCCTCGCCGCTGCCCTGGCCGCTCCCCTGGCCCTGGCCGCAGCTCTTTCCGTGGCAGTCCTTGTGCTTCTTCGGGGCCTTCGGCTTCTTGTTGCCGTGCTTGTGGGTGCTGGTCTCGCCGCCACCGGTCGGCGGCGGTGGTGGGGGAGGAGGCGGAGGCGGCGGTGGCGGAGGGGGAGGCGGAGGTGGTGGCGGCGGCGGTGGCGGCGGCGCCTGCGGCCGTGGCGGCTTGACGACGACCTTGCCGCCGGGCTTCGCCGCGGGACGAGCCTGCTTCGGTGCCTGAGTCGCGGTTGCGAGTGCGGCCGGCGCTCCCGCCGGAGAGCGCGGGGCGGACCGGGCGCCGGTCCGGTGCGAGCCCTTACGGGCAGGCGGAGCCAGCGGCCTCGCCGGGACGATCGTCAGCTGCGAATCGGGCGCGACCGCGACCAGCCGCGGGACCGATGCTGGGCTGCCCTCGCCCACGACGAGGCCCGGCAACTTGACCGCCGCGACAGCCGCCGCGGCGAAAGCAGCCGCGACGACGATGATTGTGAGGATTCTGCTCACGCCCTCCCCTGGGATTGCCGATGCACTCTAGCGTGGTATCGGCCGAACCAGCCGGAACCTAAATTGTGGGGTCCACATGAGCTTTAAGCTCAAACTCGTCGCGTATTTCTTGCTCGTCTCGCTGCTTCCTCTGGGGGCTGCGGCGTGGGGTTTGCACACAGTTGCGCGGCGCAGCGAGACCCGCCGCGTCGACGTCCGGCTCCAGGCGCGCCTGCTCTCGGTGATCGCTTCGTACAAGGAAGAGCTCGAGGGCGCTGCGACCAGGGCCGGGACGCTCGCCGACAGCCGCGGCTTCCAGCGGGCCCTCCAGCGGCACGACCGGGAGAAGCTGCGCCGCCTGATGGCGTCGAACCCGGACCTCCGCCTGCGCTCGCCGTTCCTCACCGTCGGGCCCCTACGCACGATCGGCCCGCCGTTGCGGTTCGCCGTCACGGGGGCGAGCGACAACGTCCTCGGAACCCTCGTCGCCGGAGTGCCGCTCAGCAATGCGACCGTCTCGACGCTGAGCAGGCGCGTGGGCCTGACCGCGCCCGACAAGCTCGTCGTCGTCGTGAACGGCGCCGTAGCTGCAGGCCCGGCCGGTCTCGTCGGAGAACGCCTGTCTGCGCCTCTGCGCGCCCGGACCCTGCTCCTCGCCGGCAAGCGGTACCGAACTCTCGGCACGAGCCCGGAGACGCGGGCGAGCGGTGCGGCCCTCGTGCTGCTGGCACCTCAGCACGGCATCGACCAGCAGGTGAGCTCCGCGGACACGCGGCTGCTCCTGGGGATCTTCGGCTCGCTCATCATGATCGGTCTGGTCGCGTACATCGTCGGCGGCTCGATCGTTGTCACCCTAGGCAGGCTCGCGGACGCCGCGAACGCCGTCGCGCGCGGGCGGCTCGACCAGCGCGTCCCCGTACAGGGCACTGACGAGTTCGCGCGCCTCGGGGTCGCCTTCAACGAGATGGCCGACCAGCTCGAGGCTCGCCTGGCCGAGCTCGACGCCGAGCGGGGCCGCCTCCGCGACACGACCGCGCGCTTCGGCGAGGCCCTGGCCGCAACGCACGACGTCGACCAGCTGCTGCGTGCCATCGTCGAGACCGTCGTCGAGGCGACCGGAGCGACGGGCGGGATCGTGGTCGGCCTCGCAGGCGAGGTCGTCCAGACCGGCACGCTCTCGGAACGCGGTGAGCGAATCGAGCTCCCGCTGACCGCCGGGCGCCAGAGCTTCGGCACCCTGACGCTCTCGGGCCGCGGCTTCACGCTCGAGCAGAAGCGCACGGCCGCGACCCTGGTCGCGCACGCGGCGATCGCGCTCGAGAACGCACGCCTGCACCGGATCGTGACGCGCCAGGCCCTCGTCGACATGCTCACCGGCCTCGCCAACCGCCGCCACTGCGAAGAGGCGCTCGCGAGCGAGCTGATGCGGGCGGAGCGCTTCGGCGGCTCAGTGTCGTTCGTGCTCGCCGATCTCGACAGCTTCAAGTCCGTCAACGACCGCTTCGGGCACCCCGTCGGCGACAGCGTCCTCGTCGAGTTCGCCGAGACCCTCCGCGAATGCGTGCGCGAGATCGACCTTCCAACGCGCTGGGGCGGCGAGGAGTTCGCGATCGTCCTCCCGGGCACGGATCTCGACGGCGCCACGCGCCTCGCCGAGCGCGCCCGCACGGCGTTCGAGGGCCGCACGATCCTCGCCCCGGACGGGACGCCGATCAACGTCACGGTCAGCCTCGGGGTGGCCGCGTTCCCCGAAGCGTCGGACGCCGACAACCTCGTCGCAGCCGCAGACGGAGCGCTCTACGAAGCCAAGCGGACGGGCAAAAATCGGGTCAAGACCGCAGCGCCGAGAGCTCGTCAGGCGTAACCGGCACGCTTACGCGTTAGAATCGGCCGCCGAGGGAGACCTAGGGAGGACCTATCCGGTGGAGACCCAGTCGTTGTTCGCACAAGTGATTCAGGACCACCTCGAGCTGAAGGAGAAGAACTCCGAGCTCGAAGGCGAAAGACCGCTCGATCGCTACAAGACCCAGGACCCGTTCGAGAACCACCCGCTCTTCAAGACCGAGGAGCAGGCGCGGATCGAGGAGACGATGGACGGCGAGGAGCCGGCCATCTCGGACGAGGCGCCGATGCCGGATACGTGGCCGACGGAGGAAGCCGCAGCCCAGACCGACGAGGGGCTGTGGAGCCGGTCGCGCGACTTCGACTGGGGTGACTGAGGTGCCGCGGGCAAGACGGTTTCGCCTGCTCGCGCTCGGAGCCGCCCTCAGCTACTTCTTCGACCCCGAGAATGGGAAGCGCCGCCGGAAGGTGACGGCCGACCGGCTCGCCGCCCTCATGCGCCGTCACGGCGGCCGCCTGATGAAGGGCACCGGGTCGCAGGCGCACGCGCTGAAGCAGAAGGCGACACACCTGCGTGAGGAGCCGAAGCCGCAGCCGGACGACGTCACGCTCGCGCGCAAGGTCGAGACCGAGATCTTCCGCGACGCGGACGTGCCCAAGGGCAAGATCAACGTCAACGCCGAGAACGGCAAGGTCGTCCTGCGCGGCGAGGTGGACTCGCCGGAGATGATCGACGATCTCGTCTCGAAGGCGCGCAAGGTGCAGGGCGTGCAGGACGTCGAGAGCCTGCTCACGGCGTCGTAGCGTCGGCCGGGCGGGCTAGGGTCCCGCGCGTGGAAGCGAAGATCGAGGCGGTCGAGCGCTGCCTGCGCTGCGGCGCAGCGATGGAGTGGCGCCACCAGACATGGCAGTGCGCGCGCTGCGGCCTGAAGCTCGGCTGCTGTGAAGGCGAGCCGCAATCCTGCACGCCGCCTGTCTCGCGCGAGAGATAATCGCCGCGAGAGGGTGTCCGTACAGGAGCGAATGTCCGACGAGCGGGCGGGTGATGCCGTCCGCGAGGCTGCCGCGGTCCGCCTCGACGGCGTGCGCAAGTCCTACGGCGACGTGGTCGCAGTGGACGGCGTCGACCTCGAGATCCGGGCCGGCGAGTTCTTCACGCTGCTCGGTCCCTCGGGGTCGGGCAAGACGACGACGCTGCGCCTGATCGCCGGCTTCGAGCGGCCCGACGAGGGCCGGATCGAGCTCGGCGGCGCGGACGTCGGCGACCGCCCGCCCTACGCGCGTGACGTGAACACGGTCTTCCAGGACTACGCGCTTTTCCCGCACATGAGCATCGCCGACAACGTCGCGTACGGGCTGCGCGTGCGCGGGATCCGCAAGGGCGAGCGGCGCGGCCGGGTCGAGGACGTGCTCCGGCGGATGCGCCTCGAGGGGCTGGGTGGGCGCAAGCCGAGCCAACTCTCGGGCGGCCAGCGCCAGCGCGTCGCGCTTGCGCGGGCCCTGGTCAACCGGCCGGAGGTGCTGCTCCTCGATGAGCCGCTCGGCGCGCTCGACCTGAAGCTGCGCCAGGAGATGCAGCTCTTTCTCAAGAGCCTTCAGCAGGATCTCGGGATCACGTTCGTCTACGTCACGCACGACCAGGACGAGGCGCTGACGATGAGCGACCGGCTCGCCGTGTTCAACAGCGGCCGGATCGAGCAGATCGGCTCGCCGGCCAAGGTGTACGAGAGCCCGGCGAACGCATTCGTGGCGGGGTTCGTCGGAGTCTCGAACGTGGTTGAGCGCGGCGGCAGGCGCTTCGCCGTCCGTCCCGAGAAGATCCACATGACCGAAGCCGGAGCGGCTGCACAGACCGGCTCGCACGCCGAGACGGGCCGCATCCGGGATGTCGTCTACGCCGGGATGGTGACCCGCTACGTCGTCGAGCTCGACGGCGGCGGGGAGCTGCAGGTCGTCCGGCAGAACCTCGAGACCTCCTCGGCTGAGGCGCTCGACGCCAAGGGCCGGGCGGTCCTTCTCGAGTGGCGCCCAGAACACCAACTCGAGATCGACAGCGGGGGCGAAACGGAAGGAGAACGATGACCAAGTCAAGGAAGCGCGTCCTCGGCGGGGGCGCACTCGCGCTCCTCGTCGCGGCGCTCGCGGTCACCGCCGCAGGCTGCGGCAGCAGCTCGAAGAAATCGGCGGGATCGAAGAGCCCGGGCTCCGGCCTGCCGACCTCGATCGGCAAGGGCGAGGGCGCGCTCAACCTCATCGAGTGGCCCGGCTATGCCCTGGCCGGCTGGCGGAAGCCGTTCGAGAAGAACACCGGCTGCAAGATCCACCTCAAGGACGCGGGCTCGTCCAACCAGATGGTCGCGCTCATGCGCACCGGCGGCGGGGGCGGCGGCGGCCAGTACGACATGGTCTCCGCGTCCGGAGACGCGACGCTACGGCTGATCTACGGCGGCGACGTGCGGCCGGTCAACATCAAGCTGATCCCCGGCTGGAACGACTTCATCGAGCAGTTGAAGTCGCCCGCGCACAACACGGTGAAGGGCGTCCACTACGGGGTCTCGCTGCAATGGGGCCCGAACACACTGCTCTACAACACGCAGAAGGTGAAGCCGGCGCCGACCACGTGGGGCGCACTGTACGACCCCGCGAACAGAGGCAAGATCACGGTGCCGCTCAATCCGATCCAGATCGCGGACGCGGCCCTCTTCCTTTCGAAGCAGCGGCCGAACCTCGGGATCACCGACCCGTACGAGCTGACCAAGCCGCAGTTCGACGCGGTGATCGCGCTGCTGAGGGAGCAGAAGCCGCTCGTCAAGACGTACTGGAGCTTCGCCTCCGACGAGATCACCGCGTTCAAGAACGGCGACGTGACGATGGGTGCCGCGTGGCCGTACCAGACGCTCACGCTTCAGGCCGACAAGGTGCCGGTCAAGGAGATCATCCCGAAGGAGGGCGCGACCGGCTGGGCCGACACGTGGATGATCGCCAAGAAGGCGAAGCACCCGAACTGCGCCTACCTCTGGATGAAGTGGGTCTCGACGCCGAAGGTGCAGGCGGAGCAGGCGCTCGGCTTCGGCGAGACGCCCGCGAACACGAAGGCGTGCCCGTTCATGGACAAGATCCAGGCGGGCTCCTGCGCCCAGTACCACGCGAACGCGCCGGGCGCTTACTTCAAGTCGATCAAGTTCTGGAAGACGCCGGTCACCGATTGCGGGAACGGCAAGAAGAACTGCATCGACTACGGCCAGTGGCAATCGGCATGGACGCGGATCACGGGTTGATCTAGATGCTCGATTCGGCTGCGGCGGGCCTTCCTTTCCGGGAGGCCCGCCTCCGCCTCTCGACGATCTTCTGGCGGCGGCCCTGGCTGAAGGCGCTCGCGCTTCTCGCGCTGCCGCTGGCGGCGTTCGTGTTCGTCTACCTCGGCGCGCTCGTCGCGCTCTTCGTTTCCGCGTTCTGGCGCGCTGCTGTTCGTGCTCGTGCTGATGCCGCTCTGGTCGAGCTACCTCGTCCGCATCTACGCGTGGCGCACGATCCTCGCCCACGACGGCGCGCTCAACTGGTCGCTGAACAAGATCGGCCTGCCGAACGTCGGGCTGCTCTACACGAACTGGGGCATGTGGATCGTCTTCTCGTACATCTGGCTGCCCTTCATGATCCTGCCGGTCTACGCGGCGCTGGAACGGATCCCGCAGAGCTACCTCGAGGCGTCGCAGGACCTCGGCGGCCGCGGCTGGCGGACGTTGCGGAGCGTGATCCTGCCCCTGGTGCTGCCGGGCTTGGTGGCGGGCTCGATCTTCACGTTTTCGCTGACCCTCGGCGACTTCATCACGCCGCTGCTCGTCGGCGGTCCGAGCTCGAGCTTCATCGGCAACGTCGTCGAGGAGCAGGTCGGCCAGCCGAACGTTCCCTTCGCCGCGGCGTTCGCGACGGTACCGGTCATCGTGATGGGCTTCTACCTCCTGATCGCGCGGCGCCTCGGCGCGTTCGAGGCGCTCTGACGATGGAGACGAGGGCCACCCGGATCGGGCTGCGCATCGCCACGGTGCTGGTGATCGCGTTCCTCTGGATCCCGCTGCTGATCATCATGCTCTACGCCTTCAACAGCTCGAGCATCCAGAGCTGGCCGATCTCGAGCTACACGTTCCACTGGTTCCGCGATGCCTGGCACGACGGCGACGTCCGCTCGGCGCTCTGGCTGTCGGCACGCGTCGGGCTGCTGGCGACCGGGATCGCGCTGGTGCTCGGCTCCGCGGCGGCCTTCGCGATCCATCGCTTCCGCTTCTTCGGGCGGGAGTCCGTCTCGTTTCTGCTCCTGCTCCCGCTCGCGCTGCCCGGGATCATCACCGGGATGGCCCTCAACTCGGCGTACGTCTTCGCCGGGGTCTCGTTCTCGATCTGGACGATCGTGACCGGGCACGCGACGTTCTGCGTGGTCGTCGTCTACAACAACGTGCTGGCGCGCCTGCGCCGGACCTCGCCGTCGCTGATCGAGGCGTCGATGGACCTCGGCGCCGACGGCTGGCAGACCTTCCGCTTCGTCGTCTGGCCGGTGCTCTCGACGGCCCTGATCGCGGGCGGCCTGCTCGCGTTCGCGCTCTCGTTCGACGAGGTGATCGTGACCACGTTCACGGCCGGGGCGCAGACGACGTTGCCGATCTTCATCCTCGACAAGATCCAGCGCGGGCAGCAGCTGCCGATCGTGAACGCCGTCGTCTTCGTGGTCATCCTCGCGACGGTAGTCCCGGTGATCATCTCGCAGCGCCTGACGCACGAGTCCGGGCTGCTGCGGCGGAGGTAGGCTCCGCTCAGCGAACGGGAGGGTTTGAGATGAGCGTGACGGTTTCCCAGCAGAAGAACTTCGTCGGCGGCGAATGGGTGGACGCGGTCGAGGGCGGGACGATGGAGGTCGTCAACCCCGCGACGGGCGAGACGATCGCCGAGGTTCCGCGCGGGACGCAGGCCGACGTCGACCGCGCCGTCGAGGCTGCGAAGAAGGCGCTGCCCGAATGGCTCGAGACGACTCCCGGAGAGCGCGCCGAGGCGCTGCTGAAGCTCGCCGACGTCATCGACGAGCACACGGACGAGCTGGCGGAGCTCGAGTCGAAGAACGTGGGCAAGCCGCTCTCGTATGCGAAGGACGAGCTGCCGGTGTGCTCGGACAACATCCGCTTCTTCGCGGGCGCGGCGCGCCTGCTCGAGGGCAAGTCGGCCGGCGAGTACATGCGCGGCTACACCTCGATGCTGCGGCGCGAGCCGCTCGGGATCGTCGGTGGGATCGCGCCGTGGAACTATCCGCTGATGATGGCCGTCTGGAAGCTCGCGCCCGCGCTGGCCGCGGGGAACGTCCAGGTGCTGAAGCCGTCCGAGCAGACGCCGCTGACGACGTTGCGCTTCGCGGAGCTCGCCGGCGACGTCCTCCCGGCGGGAGTCCTGAACGTGATCACCGGCGACGGCGAGCCGGTCGGCGCGGGGATCGTCCGGCACAAAGACGTACGGCTGGTCTCGCTCACCGGCGACGTCGCGACGGGCAAGGAGATCGCGCGGGCCGCCGCCGACACGCTCAAGCGCGTCCACCTCGAGCTCGGCGGCAAAGCGCCGGTGGTCGTCTTCGACGACGCCGACCCGGCCGCGGTGGCCGAGGGGATCAAGATCGCCGGCTACTGGAACTCGGGCCAGGACTGCACCGCCGCTTCGCGCGTGGTCGCGGGACCGGGGATCTACTCCAAGCTGCTCGACGAGCTCGTGCCGGCCGTCGAGTCGCTTCACGTGGGCGATCCGGCCGAGGGCGACGACGTCGAGATGGGGCCCGTGATCTCGCGGGCGCAGCAGGAGCGCGTGCTCGGGTTCCTCGACCGCGCAAAGGGCGCGAAGGTGCTCACCGGCGGCGGGACGAACGGCGACCGCGGCTTCTTCGTCAAGCCGACGGTGATCACCGACGTCGGACAGGAGGACGAGATCGTCCAGCGCGAGGTCTTCGGACCGGTCGTCACGGTGCAGCAGTTCTCCGACGACAACGAGGCGATCGCGTGGGCGAACGACGTCGACTACGGCCTCGCGGCCTCGGTCTGGACGCGCGACATCGGGCGGGCGCTGAACGCGGCGCGCAAGCTCCAGTTCGGGACGGTCTGGATCAACGACCACATCCCGCTGGTCTCGGAGATGCCGCACGGCGGCTACAAGCAGTCGGGCTACGGCAAGGACCTGAGCGCGTACTCGCTAGAGGACTACACGCAGATCAAGCACGTGATGGCCAAGCTCGACTGACGCGGAGGCCACGCGGTACTCGATTGACGCAATGCGAGACCACGTGGTCTAATCGCTGCGCATTGCGCAGCGACCGGGACGGCGGGGCACGAAGAGGCGCGGTCACCCTGCCTCGGCACGTCGACGCGGTCGACAAGGCGATCATCGAGGCGCTGCAGAAGAACGGCCGCGAGGCCTTCCGCCGGATCGCCGCCGAGGTCGGTGTCTCGGAAGCCACCATCCGAGCCCGCTACGCCCGCCTCTGCGAGGACAACATCCTCCAGGTCACTGGGATCACGAACCCGCTCGGCCTCGGCTTCGATGCTCAGGCGATGGTCGGGATCCGAACCGCGGGCGCGCCCGAGCCGGTCGCCGACGAGATCGCCAAGTGGGACGAGGCCGACTACGTCGTCGTTACCGCCGGCCAGTTCGACCTGCTCGTCGAGCTGGTCTGCGAGGACCGTCGCCACCTGCTCGACCTGACGAACCGCATCCGCGCCCTCGACGGCGTCGTCTCGACCGAGAGCTTCCTCTACCTCGAGCTCTGGAAGCAGCTCTACGACTGGGGCGCGCGGGCCGGCGAGGCCGCACTCGCGGAGGCGCGCTGATGGCAGTCAAGGAGACGGAGCGCCAGGCGCCCGCGACTCCGGTCACAGCGGACGTCCGCCTCGACCGCGTCACGAAACACTTCGACGACGTCACCGCCGTCGACGACGTCTCGCTCGAGATCGAGCGCGGCAGCTTCTTCGCGCTGCTCGGCCCATCCGGCTGCGGCAAGACGACGACGCTGCGCATGATCGGCGGCTTCGAGGAGCCGAACGCTGGCACGATCTACCTCGGCGAGGAGCCCGTCACCGGCAAGCCGCCCTACAAGCGCGACGTCAACACCGTCTTCCAGTCGTACGCGCTCTTCCCGCACCTCTCGATCTTCGAGAACGTCGGCTTCGGCCTCAGGCGCCGCGGCGTGCGCGGGGCGGACGTGCGCGGGCGCGTCACCGAGATTCTCCGCCTCGTCGGGCTCTCCGGGATGGAGAAGCGCAAGCCGCGCCAGCTCTCCGGCGGCCAGCAGCAGCGCGTCGCCCTCGCTCGCGCGCTCGTCAACCGGCCCCGGGTGCTGCTCCTCGATGAGCCGCTCGGCGCGCTCGACTTGAAGCTCCGCAAGCAGATGCAGCTCGAGATGAAGGCGATCCAGCACGACATCGGCATCACCTTCGTGCACGTCACGCACGACCAGGAAGAGGCGATGACGATGGCGGACCGGATCGCGATCATGAACGGCGGCCGGATCGAGCAGCTCGGCGCGCCCGGAGAGCTCTACGAGCATCCGCAGACCGCCTTCGTCGCCGGCTTCCTCGGGATCTCGAACCTGCTCCCCGGCACGGTCTCCGCGATGGACGCGGTCAGGCTCGATGACGGCACCGTCGTCAAGCTTCCGCAGGAGGCGCTCAGGGGCCGCTCCGGCCGTGTCGCCGTGGGCGTCCGCCCCGAGAAGATCCGCCTCGGCCACGGCGAGGAGAACCGCCTCAGCGGCCGCCTGCTCGAGACCGCGTACGTGGGAGTCGCGACCCAGTACGTGCTCGAGACGAGGGCGGGCAACGTCAGCGTCTACGTCCAGAACAGCGAGCCCGGTGCGCAGCAGGCCGTGACGGGCGAGATCTCGTGGAGCCCCGACTCCACGTTCGTCGTCGATTCGATGGAAGGAGCAGAAGCAGAATGACCGACCAGCTCACCAGGCGTCAGCTGCTGGAGCGCGCAGCGCTCGGCGGCGCCGCCATCACCGTCCCGGGCATCCTAGCCGCCTGCGGCGGCACCTCGAAGAAGGCCGGCGGCGCGACTTCTTCCCACCAGCTGGCCAAGACTCTGCACTTCTCGAACTGGCCGTATTACATCGACACGAAGGGCCAGGCCTTCCCGTCACTCGTGCAATTCCAGAAGAAGACGGGCGTCCACGTCAGCTACGTCCAGGACATCAACGACAACGCGGGGTTCTTCGGGAAGATCCAGGGCCCGCTCTCGCGCGCGCAGTCGGTCCACCGGGACATCATCGTCCTCACCGACAACGACCGGTATCTCGCGCTCATGATCAGGAAGGGCTGGGTCGAGAAGCTCGACAAGTCGGCGATCCCGAACTTCAAGAACCTGATCCCAGTCCAGCGGCACCCGAGTTTCGACCCCAACCGCGATTACTCGCTGCCCTGGCAGTCGGGGATGACTGGTATCGCCTACAACGACAAGCTCACCGACCCGGTGCTCTCGGTAGACGAGCTGCTCGAGAGCCCGAAGCTGAAGGGCAAGATCACCTGCCTCAATTCGATGGGCGACGCCCTCACGCTGGTGATGCTCTCCAACGGCGACGACCCGACGAACGTGACGGACAAGGCGTTCAACGCCGCCTTCAACCGGATCAAGAAGGCCGTGGACAGCAAGCAGATCCGCCAGTTCACCGGCAACGACTACGCGCCGCCGCTCGCCAGGGGCGATCTCACGGCCGCCATGTCGTGGTCGGGCGACATCGCACAGCTCGGGAACAAGCACATTCACTGGAACGTGCCGACCACCGGCGGTGCGATCTGGACCGACAACATGATCATTCCGAAGGGCGGCGACGTCTACACCGCCTCGGTCTACATGAACTACGTCTACGACCCGAAGGTCCAAGGCCTAATGGAGGCGGGCGACCCGAAGCGGAAAATCGTCGGCATCTCCTACATCCCTCCGGTGAAGGGTGCCGGCGAGGCCGCGAAGGCCTTCAACCCGGCCGCTGCGAAGAACGTGCTCATCTTCCCGACCAAGAAGATGCTCGACAGCGTCAAGCTGTTCGACAGCAAGGCGCTCAACAACCAGAAGTATCTGACGCAATGGCAGAACCTCATCTCTGCCTGAAGTGAACTTCTTCCACCGGCACCGTGGACTGACGCCGTACCTGCTGCTCGGACCGGGCCTGCTCTGGCTGGGTGTCTTCTTCGTGGTTCCGCTGGGCTACCTCGCCTACCAGTCGCTCCAGTCCGGCAACATCGACTTCGGATACGCGTTCACCTGGTCCTGGGGCAATTACTGGAATGCGATCAGGGACTACCATTCCCAGTTCGTCCGGTCCCTCGAGTACGCGGGGATCGCGACGGCGCTCTCGCTCGTGGTCAGCTATCCGGTGGCGTACTGGATCGCCTTCCGCGGCGGCCGCTGGAAGAACCTCCTGCTCCTCTTCATTGTCGCCCCGTTCTTCGTCACGTACCTGATCCGGACGCTGGCCTGGGAGACGATCCTCTCCGACAACGGGTTCGTCGTGAATACGCTCCAGAGCCTCCACGTGCTCGGACAGGGCGACCGCCTCCTCGCGACGGGGACTGCCGTGGTCGCAGGGATCACCTACAACTTCCTGCCCTTCATGGCGCTCCCGCTCTACGTCTCGCTCGAGCAGATCGACGCGCGGCTGATCGAGGCCGCCGAAGACCTGTACGCAAGCAAGCTGCACGCGTTCCTGCGTGTGACGCTGCCGCTCTCGCTTCCGGGTGTCGTCGCTGGGACCCTGCTCACGTTCATCCCGGCCGCCGGCGACTTCATCAACGCCCAGCTGCTCGGCTCGCCGGAGAACCACATGATCGGAAACGTCATCCAGTCGAAGTTCCTGGAGCTGACGGACTACCCGGCCGCCGCGGCGATGTCCTTCATCCTGATGGCGGCGATCATCGTGGCGGTGTTCGCCTACGCCCGTGCGGTCGGCACCGAGCAGCTGACCGGGACGGCGGCATGAGCTCGATCGCAGTTTCGGCGCAGCGCGAAAGCAACGTTTTCCGCACCAGCCTCGCGTTCGTCAGGCGCCACGTCCTGACCGTCTACTCGCTGCTCTTCTTCGCGTACCTGCTGCTGCCCATTGCGGTGGTCGTCGTCTTCTCGTTCAACCACCCAGCCGGCAAGTTCAACTTCACGTGGCAGGGGTTCACCTTGGACAACTGGCGCCACTGGGACGGGGTACCCGGGATCCGCAGTGCGATCGTCCTTTCGCTCGAGATCGCCCTCCTCGCGAGCTTCGTCGCGACGGCACTCGGGACGCTGATCGCCCTCGCGCTCGTTCGCTACGGCTTCCGTGGCCGGGCCGCGACGAACATCCTGATCTTTCTGCCGCTCTCGACTCCGGAGATCGTGCTGGGCGCCTCGCTGTTGACGCTGTTCCTGAACGTCACGTGGTTGCCGCTCGGCTTCTGGACGATCCTCATCGCGCACGTCATGTTCTGCATCAGCTTCGCGGTGGTGACTGTCAAGGCACGGCTGGTTGGGTTCGACCGACACCTCGAGGAGGCGGCCATGGACCTCGGGGCGAACGAGTGGGTGACGTTCCAGAAGGTGACGATGCCGTTGATCGCGCCCGCGATCCTCGCCGCCCTCCTGCTCTGCTTCGCGATCTCGATCGACGACTTCGTCGTCACGTACTTCAACTCAGGCGCGAGCGTGACATTCCCGCTGTTCGTCTGGGGCGCAGCACGAATCGGAACGCCCCCGCAGGTGAACGTGATCGGGACCGCGATCTTCGTCGTCGCCGCGACCCTGATGCTCGCGAACGTCGTCCTTCAGCGCGTCCGCACCGCGAAAGGATCCGTGTGACCGCCGTTTCCTCCGGGCTCTCGCACGCCGAGCTCCAGCAGGCCGCGCGGGACCACCTCTGGCTGCACTTCACGCGCATGTCGGGCTACCGCGACGCCGAGCTGCCGGTGATCGTGCGCGGCGAGGGCTGCTACCTCGAGGACTCGAACGGGAAGCGCTACCTGGACGCGCTGGCCGGGCTCTTCGCGGTCCAGATCGGCTACTCGTACGGCGAGGAAGTGGGGGAGGCGGCGCTGGCGCAGTACCGCGAGCTGCCCTTCTACACGAACTGGTCGTACGCTCACCCGCGCGCGATCGAGCTGGCCGCGGAGGTCGCCTCGCTCGCCCCGGGCGACCTGAACCGCGTCTTCTTCGTCTCGGGCGGGTCGGAGGCGGTCGAGTCGGCCTGGAAGCTCGCGCGCCAGTTCCACCAGGCGAAGGGCGAGCGCCGTTGGAAGGCGGTCTCCCGGCGGACGGCGTACCACGGCACGACGATGGGAGCGCTGTCGATCAACGGCATCGCCGCGCTGCGCGCGCCGTTCGAGCCGCTCGTCCCGGATGTCGTGCACGTGCGGAACACCTGCCGCTACCACCGCCCGGCCCGCGAGACGGAGGAAGAGTTCACGGCCTTTCTCCTGGACGACCTCGAGGCCGCGATCGTGGCGGAGGGCCCCGAGACCGTCGCGATGGTGATGATGGAGCCCGTCCAGAACGCGGGCGGCGCACTCACGGCGCCCGAGGGTTACTGGCAAGGCGTTCGCGAGATCTGCGACCGCTACGGAATCCTTCTCTGCGCGGACGAGGTGATCACCGGCTTCGGGCGGATCGGCTCTTGGTTCGCCTCCGAGCGCTACGACATCCGGCCCGACCTGCTCACGTGCGCGAAGGGGCTCTCTTCTGCGTACGCGTCGATCGGCGCGGTCGTCGCGTCCGATCGCGTGATGGAGCCGTTCCTCGCGGGCGCGGCGATGTACGCGCACGGGATCACCTTCGGCGGCCACCCCGTCCAGGCGGCGGTCGCGCTCAAGAACATCGAGATCATGAAGCGCGAGCGGATCGTGGAGCGCGTCCGCGAGAACGAGGACGCGTTTCGCGCGACGCTCTCGCAGCTGCTCGACCTGCCGATCGTGGGCGACCTGCGCGGGGCCGGCTACTTCTGGGCGCTCGAGCTCGTCAAGGACAAGGAGACGAAGGCCGGCGTCTCGGACGAGGAGTCGGAGACGCTGCTGCGCGACTTCCTCTCGCCGCGCTTCTTCGAGAAGGGGCTGATCTGCCGGGCCGACGACCGCGGCGACCCGGTCGTGCAGATCTCGCCGCCCCTCATCGCGGGACAGAGCGAGTTCGACGAGCTGGTGGGCATCCTCGGCGACGTGCTGGCGGAGGCCTGGCAGCGGATATAGGCAGGGTCTGGTGGCTCGAGGAGGCGGATGCCGTAGAGGCGGCGCCTCCGCTCGAGGGTGACACCGAGGCAAACGTCGCGATCGTCGGGGGCGGCTACACCGGCCTCTGGACGGCCCTCACGCTGAAGGAGCGCGAGCCGGATCTCGACGTCGTCCTTCTCGAGGCGGACGAGTGCGGGCTCGGCCCGAGCGGCCGAAACGGCGGCTTCGTCCACGGCTACTGGAGCTACCTGCCGCGCCTGCGAGACGAGTTCGGCGACGGCCGCGCGCTGGAGATCGCCCGGATCACGGAGGCGATCGTGCCGGGGGTGCGCTCGTTCTGCGAGAAGCACGGCGTCGACGCCTGGCTCCGTGAGGGCGGGATGCTGCGGGTCTCGGCGACACCGGGCCAGGACGCATCGGTCGAGCGTGACGTCGAGGTCGCGCGCGCTTTGGGCGTTCCGGAAGAGGCCGTGCAGCTGTCGGACGAGGAGCTGGCGCAGCGCATCCGGTCCTCACGTTTCCGCAAGGGCGTCTTCCACCGCGACTGCGCGACAGTCCAGCCGGCCCGGCTCGTGCGGGGCCTGCGGCGCGTCGCCTCGGAGCGCATCCGGCTCTACGAGCACTCGCGCGTGAAGATGATCGAGGACGGCCGGGTCGAGACCGGCCGCGGCAGCGTGCGCGCGAAGGACGTGGTCGTCGCGGTGAACGCCGCCGCGGCGGGGTGGAAGCCGCTGCAGCGGCAGCTGACCGTCTTCGGCAGCTACGTCGTCCTCACCGAGCCGGTCCCGGAGCTGCTCGAGCAGATCAACTGGACCGGCGGCGAGGCCGTGATCGACGGCCGCATGTTCCTGCACTACTTCCGGACGACGAACGACGGGCGCGTGCTGATGGGCAGTGGCTCCGGCCCGATCGGTTTCGCCGGGCGCATCGACGAGCGCTTCACCCGGGACCGGCCGACCGTCGAGCGCGCCGAGCAGGGCTTGCGCTACCTGCTCCCGGAGCTCGCCGACGCGCGGATCACACACGCCTGGGGCGGCCCGATCGACGTCTCCTCCGACCACCTGCCGTTCTTCGGGACGGTCCCGGGGAAGCGGATCCACTACGGAGCCGGCTACTCCGGCCACGGCGTGGGCCCGAGCTGGCTCGGCGGGCAGATCCTCGCGAGGCTCGTTCTCGGGGTCGACGAGGAGCTGACCCGCCTGCCGTTCGTCACGCGCCGAGTGCCGAAGCTTCCGCCCGAGCCGATCAAGCGCCTCGGCGGCGGTCTCGTGCGCGCGTCCATCCTCGCCTGCGAGGAGGCCGAGGAGGCGGGCCGCCGGCCGTCGCTCGCGGCCCGGGCGGGTGCCGCCCTCCCGCGTGTCCTCGGCCTGCGGATCGGCACGCGCTGATGGAGATCGTCCTCGGCATGTACCGCCTGCGCGACCCCGGCGGCAGCGAGCACTACACGCTGCCCGCCGCGGAGCAGCTGCAGCGGCTCGGGCATGCGGTGACGATCTTCACGGAGGAGGCAGGCGCGATGGCCGAGCTCGCGCGCGGCCGCGGCCTGCTGCTGGCGACCAGCGAAGACGAGCTTCCCGCCGCCGCCGACGTCGTCTACGCCCAGGAGAGCGTCACGGCCTACCGCCTCGCCGCCCGCTGCCCCCCGGGCGCGGTCGTGACGAGAGATGTTCCGCCGCGAACGCTGGTTATGGGCGTCCCGGCCAAAGCCGTCCGGGAACTTCCCTCGAACGAGGGATGACCGTGACGGCTTCTCCCCCGATTGAGAACCCGAGCAATACAACGCGATACGAAGAGCTCAGCGGCCGGGCTTTTCTCTCACTGAATGCCCGCCGACCGCAAAATTCTCGCAGCCGCTTTCGCCGCCGTCCTGATGCTGTCCGCCGGACCCGCGCGGGCCGCCCTAGGACGCCCGACGCAGACCGCTCCCGCCGAGGGCGCCGTCAGCCAGTTCCTGCCGGCCTTCGCGTGGACGTCGGCGAGCGGCGCGGACAAGTACGAGTTCCAGATCGCCGCCGACCCCGGCATGAACTCGCCGGTGCTGGGCCAAGGCAAGGACGACTTCTTCACCCGTAACACGCGTGCGGCGCTCCTGAAGACGGTGCCGAACGGGACGTACTACTGGCGCGTCCGCACGGTCGGGCCGGACGGCTCGGTCTCTGCGTGGACGTCGCCGCGCTCGTTCACGAAGAACTGGACGCTGCAGCCGGTCACCCAGACGCCGTCCCAGGGCCAGACGCTGAGCTTCCCGGACAACCCCGTCGTGCTCCGCTGGTCAGCCGTACCCGGCGCGGCGCAGTACCTCGTCTCGGTCGCCAGCGATCCCGCCCTGGGCTCGCTGGTCTTCAAGTACTCGAATCAGGACGACTCGAACGGCCCGCCGAACGTCGCTGCCACCAACGCCGCGATCTCAAACGCGCTCGCCCCGGGCACGTACTACTGGGCAGTGCAGCCGGTCGACGCCGAGGGGAACAAGGGCGTCTCGACCCCGGTCGCCTCCTTCGGCTGGGTCTGGCCGTCGGCGACCGTTCCGGTCGTGACGGACCTCGACCCGAGCGCAGAGGTCTACGACCCGAAGTTCTCGTGGGACCCGGTCCCAGGCGCAGTCGCCTACGAGGTCGAGGTCAACCCGTCGGCCGACTTTGCCGCGGGCTCGAAGGTCTGCTGCACCGGCACCACGATCGCGACGTCGCTCTCGCCGACGAAGGTCTTCCACGACAACCTCTACCACTGGCGGGTCCGGGCGATCGACCCCGACGGCAATGCAGGGGTCTGGAACGTCGGGCCGGACTTCACGAAGACCTTCGACAATGTCCCGCCCGTGACGTTCCCGAGCGTCAAGAACCTGCACATGCGCGACAACGTCAGCGACCCAGGCACTGACCTCTCCGGGGCGGCGGGCTACCAGACCGAGGTCCCGCTCGTGACGTGGGATCCCGTCCACGGCGCCTCGAGCTACGAGGTCGACGTGGCGCCGTACCAGTCGAACATCTGCAACTGGAGCGCGCCGTCCGGCGCCCCACATTGGCGCAAGGACACGGCGGTCCCCGCCTGGACGCCTCTGGGCGATCACTGGAACAACGTCAAGCCGTACTCGGACCCGATTTCGGTCGGGAACGACGGCTCGATCCAGCTGCTGCCCGGCACGTATTGTGTGCGCGTCCGGGCGCGTACCGACCGAGACACGGGCGGCCAGGACGTCTACGGCGACTACACGTACCTCGACGACGGTACGGGCAACGGCACCGCGTTCGAGTGGACCGGCTATCCGACGCCGGTCTCGGGCGGCTGCAACGGCGGCTACCCGTGCTCGGGCGACTACCTGACGCCCATCACCGGCAGTCTCAACCGCCACACGCCGTACTTCACCTGGAACTCGATGTCCTTCTCCGGCGGAGCGCCCGCGCAGAGCTACTTCGTGCTCGTCGCCAAGGACGCGAACTTCACGACGATCGTCGACTACGGCTTTACGCACATCCCGGCGTACGCGCCGCGGACGGGAAACGCCATTCGCACGTATTCGGACGAGACCACGAGCTACTACTGGGCCGTGCTGCCCGCACAGAACTACGACGGCGGCCTCGCGCTCGGGAACCCGCTGCTGTCGAGCGCCGACAACTTCCAGAAGCAGTCGCTGGCGCCGAACCTGCTCTACCCGGCCGCCGGACAGCTGTTCTACGACCAGCCGACCTTCCGCTGGGGGCCAGCCGACGGTGCCCGCCGCTACCGCTTCCAGGTCGCCTCGGACACGAGCTTCAGCAACCTGCTCGACGACGTCACGACCGACGGCACGTCGTACTCGAGCAACACCACGTACCCGGCCGACACGGTCCTCTACTGGCGCGTTCGGGCTGACGACGAGAACCTCGTCGGGCTCTCGTGGTCGGGCACCGGGATGTTCCAGAAGAAGCTCGGCGCGCCGGTCCAGAGCTCGCAGAACCCGACCTCCGGCGACATGCTCCCCGTCTGGGCGTGGTCGCCGGTCCAGGGCGCATCCTCGTACGACTTGTCGGTCGACTCTCCGGACGGCACGCACCACTACTTCTCCGGCTTCCGGACTCCCGTCGCCTCGTTCATCAAGATGACCGGCACGGGCGTCTTCAGCTGGCGCGTGCGGGCCGAGTTCCCGAGCGTGAGCGGCCCGGACACCCCGGGCCCGTACTCGGCGCCGCAGACGTTCACGCGCACGATCGGCGAGCCGCTGAACCTCCACACCGACAGCGCTCTGGACCACGTGCTCCTGAGCTGGGATCTGCGCCTCGGCGCTCGCCAGTACAAGGTGCAGGTCGCTTCGGACCAGAGCTTCAGCCACCGCATCGAGGAGATGACGACCGACAACGCGAGCTACGCGCCTCTCATGACCCAGAGCGGTTACGCCGCCGGCGGCACGCTCTACTGGCGAGTAGCGGCGGTGGACGAGGACCGCAACCAGGGCGACTGGTCGCCGACGCAGACGATCAACCTGCAGCCGCGGATGCGCCTGTCGGTGTCCGGTGTGGCGAAGCACGGACGCAAAGGCCGCCTCACCGTCCGTGTCTCGACGTACAGCGGCAAGCCGCTCGCGCGCGTTCGTGTCCGCGTCACCGGCAAGGGCATCAAGGCACGCTCCGGACGCACGAATGCGCGCGGCAAGCTCGTCTTCACGCTGAAGCCGCGGCGAAGGGCGACGCTCACCTTCCGCGCGACGTACGCCGGCTACCAGGCCACGTACGCGACGGTCAGAGTTCGATGAGGGCGGAGAGGTCACGCGGGCGTCTGCTGAGGTCGGCCGGCCGCCAAGGGCCTGCGTCGCCGCAGCCGGAGCAGCGGCGGGCCTGGCAGGTCTTCGAGTACCGCCGCCCGCTCCTCCCGGCGCGGCCGCGCTTTACGACCTAGTAGACAGGAGCCGGCTCGGCGAGCGCGTCGAGGCGCTCTAGCCACGGGGCGGCCCCGAGCCGCTCGAAGATCTCCCGCGCCTCCGTGAGCAGAGGCTCCGCCTCGTCCGCCTTGCCGCCTTCCGCGAGCCACTCGCCGTGCTCGAGCAGCACGACGGCGAGGTAGAAGCGTGCGCTGATCTCGCGGAGGATCTCCGCGGCCGCCCTGAACCGTTCCTCCGCGAGCTTGCCGTCGCCTGACTTCGCCGCGAGCAGCGCTTCGAAGCGCCGGGCCTGCCCGACGCCGAACGGGAGCTGATCCGCAGGCCGCCGCTGGCGGAATTCTTCGAGCCGCCGCGTGACCGAGTCGAGGTCGCCGAGCTCGTACGCGGTCTCGAGGGAGTCGACCAGCGCCATCCGGAACATCGGATGCTCGAAGCCCAGCTCGTCCTGCATGGCCAGCACCTCGTCCACCTTCGCAAGGGCGTCCGCAAGACGGCCTTGCGCGCGGGCGTGGGCGGCGTCGGCAAGCGCGTGCCCGGCAGTGTCCTGGACCTCAGCCGACGCCTCGGGCAGACGCTCGACCAGCCACTGCAGGCGGTCGAGGCGGCCGGTGTTGAGGTAGAGGCTCGGCAGGACCGAGATCACGTCGAGGCGGGCACGGGTGCCTGCCTCGAGCCGCTCGACGATCTCCTCGTCGGTGACCTCGAGCTCGTTCCAGTTGCCCAGCAGGTAGTTCGTCTGCACAAAGTGGCCGCTGAAGGCCCACGCCCAGCCACGATCGCCACGCCTGCGCGCTTGCTCGAGCCCCTCCCGGTCGAGCTCGTGCGCCTCCTCGTACCGGTCTTCGCCTGCGATGTGGTACGCAAGGTTGAACTTGGCGCGCAAGGCGGAGGTCTGGATTCCGTGCTCCTGCGCGATTCGGAGCGAGTGCCTGAGGAGCGCCTCCGACTCCTGCCTGCGGCCGGTGTTGATCAACTGGAGGTTCTTCGTGTTCAGGGCCTCGGAGAGCACCTCGGGCAGGAACAGGGACTCGGCGATCTCGAGCGCGAACTCGAGCGGTTCGACGGAGGCCTCGAAGTTGCCGGTGAACCACTGGATGCGGGCCAGCTGCGCCGCGAGCATCGCGAGGTCCTCGTCCGGCTCGTCGTTGCGAAGGATCTCGAAGGAGCGCGCCATGCGCTCGGCGGCGGTGTCGATCTGGCCCTCGTCCCAAAGGACGGAGGCCAGCTTCGCCTCGACCCGGGCCGCGGCGTGGGGGAGATCCTCAGCGGTGAACAGCGAGATTGCCTGCTCGAACAGCTTCACGCCGTCCCCGAGCCGGCCGCTCGCCTCGGCCATCGACCCTGCCTGCTCGAGCAGCTCGGCCTGTGTGCGCGGCTCCTCCGCAAGCTCCGCCGCCTGCTCGAAGTAGCGCTGCCCCTGCTCCGTCGCTGCCAGCGACGCGGCCCGGCGTGCCGCGCGGACGAGCGCCTCGCGCGCGGCCGCTCGGATCTCGCCCGCGTCGGGCGCATCCGGGTCGGCGCGGTAGGCATCCAAGTAGTGCGCGGCGGTGACCTCGACGATCTCCGCGTCCTCCGAGCCCCAGCTCTCCACGAAGTACCGCGCGGCAGCGAGATGTCGGGCCTTCTGCTCCTTGCGCGAGAGCGTGTCGTGCGCGATCCGCTGGACGAGCGCCTGCAGGAAGTTGTAGTTGCCTCGCTCCGGCGAGCGAGGATCGGCCTGCAGCGTCAGGAGGTCTTTGCGCACGAGCGTGGCCAGGAGCGGCTCCAGCTCCTGCGGGTCCATCCCTGTCAGGGCGGCCAGCCCCTCCTTCGTGAAGGACTTGCCAAGCACCGAGGCGTACTCGATCACGCGCCGCTCGGTCGGCCCGAGATCGTCGAGCCGCGCGGCGATCAGCGCGTGCAGCGTCTCCGGCACCTCCAGCGACTCGATGTCGCCACCGCGATCGACGAGCATGCGCACCGTCTCGACCGCGTAGAGCGGGACACCCTCGGCCCGCTCCCGGATCCGGGCGCGCAACTCCTGGGGAAGGTCGGGCACGAGCCCTTCGAGCAGCTCGTCGATCGCCTCGTCGGAAAGCGGTTCGAGCGCGATCGAGGTGAAGTCCCGCTTGGTCGCGCCCCAGCCCGCGTGCCGTTCGGAGAGCTCCGGCCGCGCGAGCGCGAGGACGAACAGCGGGTGGTTCCGCGACCAGTCGAGTAGGTAGTCGACGAAGTCCAGCAGCGCCGCGTCCGCCCACTGGAGATCTTCGAAGACGAGCACCGTTGGGCCGTCCTCTGCGAGCCGCTCGAAGAAGAGGCGCCAGGCCGCAAAGAGGTCTTCACGGTCGGTCGAGACGCGTTCCTCGAGCCCGAGCAGCTGGGCGAGCCGCGGCTCGACCCAGGCGCGCTCCTCGGCGTCGGCGAGGTGCTGCTCGAGCGTCTCCCGGAGCTTGCCGGCCGCCGTCTCGGGGTTCTCCTGTTCGGCGATCCCGGCCCGCATGCGCACCATCTCGGCGAGCGCCCAGTACGCGATGCCGTCGCCGTAGGCGAGACAGCGGCCGCGATGCCAGTAGACGTCGCCCACCAGCCCGTCGATGTAGCGCTCGAACTCCGACGAGAGCCGCGTCTTGCCGATCCCGGCGATCCCGAGAATCGAGACGAGCCGCGCCCTGCGTTCGTCGCTCGCCGCGTGGAAGAGATCCTTGATCAGGCGGAGCTCCCGCTCCCGGCCCACGAACGGCGCCTCGAGACCCGTTGCGCGGCCCTCGCCCCGGCGCGACGCGATCACCCGCACCGCGCGCCAGAGCGGCACCGGCTCGGACTTGCCCTTCAGCTCGTGCTCGACTGCGTCCTCGTAGGCGATTGCCGCCTCGCTCGCGCGGCGTGTTCGCTCGCCCACGAGCACGGTTGCGGGCTCTGCGGCCGACTGCACGCGCGATGCCGTGTTGACGAGGTCGCCGGCGACCATGCCCTCGCCCTCGGCGCCGACCGTCACGGCGGCCTCACCGGTCACGATGCCGACGCGCATCTTCAGTCCCTCGCCGAGCGCCGCAACGATCTCGACGAGCTCGAGCCCCGTGCGAACGGCGCGCTCCGCGTCGTCCTCGCGCGCGATCGGAGTGCCCCAGACCGCCATCACCGCGTCGCCGATGAACTTCTCGACGGTGCCGCCGTAGCGCTCGATCACACGGCGAGCGGTCTCGAAGTAGCGCGAGAGCAGCTCCCGAACGGCCTCCGGGTCCTGGTCCTCCGAGAGCGGCGTGAAGCCGACCAGGTCGCCGAAGAGGACCGAGACGAGTCGCCGTTCGGCTTCCGCAGGCGCGGGCCGAGGTTCGCCTTCGAGGGCAGCGCCGCACTCGCCGCAGAAGCGGTCGTCGGGGTCGTTCGCCGCCCCGCAGGCCGGGCATGCCCGCGCGAGCTGCGCTCCGCAGTTGGAGCAGAACTTCCGTCCCGCCCGGTTCTCGGTTCCACAGGCTGAGCAGTTCACTTGGTTAACCGTAATCCGTCAGCGCGGCCCGGTCAGCCTCACGAGGCCGTGCGGGGTGCGGACGAACACCTGGCTGCTGTAGAAGACGTAGTAGGCGCGGGAGTCGGAGCGGATCCTGCGTGCATAACGGAGCACCGCGTCGATGTAGAGCGAGGACGGGTTGTAGTGGTAGAGCGCGCGGCGGTAGTTCCGTGGGGCGCCGTTCGCGTGGAGGTAGTTGGCGGCGCCGAGGATCGCGTCGTGGGGATCGTGGACGTTGCCGCCGAGGCCGTAGCTGCGCCAGGTCGAGGGGATGAACTGCATCGGCCCCTGCGCGCCCGCGCTGCTCGCGTTTCGCAGCTTGTTGAAGGCCGACTCGACGTAGTTGACCGCCGCGAGGACGTTCCAGGCGACGCCGAAGCGCCGCTGGGCCTCGAGGTAGTAGCCGCGGAGCCGGTCGGCCGGCTCCGCGGGCCCGGTGCGGAATGCGCTCAGCGGGCGGGGCCTCGAGAGGCGGCCCAGCCCGCGCCGCGCCAGGACCTCGCTCCGCAGCGGTGAGCCGCGCAGGCGTTCGAACACGGTTTTCGCGAGCGCCGGTTTCTCCGAGAGCAGGATCAGGATCCGCTGTTGGTAGAGCGCGTAGAGCGTCACGTCCTCCGGAACGCGGCGGGTGCGCGGCTGCCAGCGGTCGATCGCGGCCGCGAGGTCGTGCGTCGTCGCCTCGAGCCGGCTCGCGAGAGCGGCGGGATCGCGTGGGATCGGCGCGTTCGGCGGCGGGGCCGCGAGCGCGAGAAACGCGAGCAAGACGGTCACAAGCGGGCGCGGGTCTGCATCTGGTGGACTATGACTTCCCGAACGCTCAACTCACCGTAGGAGGCTTCATGAGCGATTACGCAGTCGCGCAGCTTCACGAGATCGACGAGATCGACGACGGTCGCGTTCCCTCGCGGCCCGTCCGCCACCACTTCGGCATCACGTCCTTCGGCATCAACGCCTGGACGGGCCGCGAGGCCGGTGATCGGGTCATCAACGAGCACGACGAGGCCGACGAAGGGGAAGAGGAGCTCTACCTCGTCCAGGCCGGCCGCGCGAGGTTCGAGCTCGGCGGCGAGGAGGTAGACGCGCCGGCCGGCACGTTCGTCTACGTCCGGCCCAGCGTCAAGCGGACGGCGTTCGCCGAGGAGCCGGGAACGACGATCGTCGCGCTCGGCGGCACCCCGGGGAAGGCATACGAGCCCGGCGGCTGGGAGATGTGGGCGCCGCTCCACCCGCTCTATCAGGCGGGCAAATACGACGAGGCCGCAGACCGCGGGCGTGAGCTGATCGAAGCCCATCCCGAGTACGCAGGCGTGGCCTACAACGTCGCGTGTGTCGAGAGCCTCGCGGGGCGCAAGGAGGATGCGCTCGGCCACCTGCGCCACGCGATCGAGGGCCGGGAGCAGTTCCGCAAGCTCGCCGCGAGAGACTCCGACTTCGACCCGATCCGCGAAGAGCCCGCGTTCAAGGAGCTGGTGCGCTAGGACGCGAAGCTGGGGAGATGCTGCTCGATCAGGGCCTGACAGAGCGCCCATTGGTTCTGGTTGAGCCGCACCCGGTTTTCCTCCAGCACCTCGCCGCTCGCACCGGCCTGCCGCAGCTCTTGCCGCTCGGCGGCCAGCCCCGCGATCCGCTGGCTCAGCTCTTCGACTTCCGCGGCCCCGTTCTGTGCGTGCGTGTCCACGCCTCTAAGCGTTGCGCGAATGACCTGTCGATCGCATGTGGAAAGCGGCAGGAAAGTTCCGCAACGAGCGGAGAACCTTTCCACCGCCGGCCTGTGGAACGCCGGCGGCCTGTGGAAAGGCGGTCGCTCACCTCGAGGACGTCCAACACCGGGTAGCCTCCGGCCGCGTCGAGGCAGCCCCGCGAGCCTATAACTCAACCGCCGCCCCGGCCGATATACGTTCCAGCTAACGCGATGAAGCGATCAGGCTCGAGCACGCGGTCGCCAGCGCCGTCTCGTCGCCCGGAGGCACGACGAGCCCGGCAGGAGCCGCCGTCACGGGGCAGACGCTTTCTGCCCTGCGGGGCCGGTGGTCGAATCGGCCGACGGCGTTCCGCTACGCATGGCAGTCCTGTAACCGCACCGGCAGATCCTGCGTGAGAGTCCGCGGCGCGAGGCGCGCGAAGTACCGGCTCGGATCTCGCGACGTGGGCCATAGGTTGCGGGTCGTCGTCTCCGCCTACAACCGGGCCGGGCACGGGTCGGCGCGCTCGAAACCGACGTCGATTGTCCCGGTCCCGGTGAGTCCGCCCCCACCACCGCCGCCGCCACCGCCGCCGCCACCTGCTCCTCCGCCCGGCTATTTCAAGACCGACCCTTTACGCGATTGCATCGACAGGGCGGAGGCGAGTTGCAGTGTTCCGAACTCGCTCCCACGCGCTGCGAGCACTTGCGCGACCTCGATCATTCACAGCAGCTGGGAGCCGCGCGCCGACAACTACGCGGCCAACCACACCGTCGGCGACGGCTCCTACGTCTGGGGCCCGGCCGCGACCGATCCCTACTGGTCCGCCTGGGCGGCGAGGGTACAGCTCGTCCAGGGACAGTTCACGGGCACGACGACGGAGATGTTCTCCTGGGCGGCCTGCCGCTGGGGCATCGACGAAGACCTTCTCCGGGCCGTGGCCGTGATCGAGTCGACCTGGCACCAATCCACCTGGGGAGATCGCTGCTCGGGCGGCGACCCGACAATCGGCTCGTTCAGCGTCATGCAGATCAAGAACAAGAACTGCGACGGGTCACTTCTCTGGGGCGGGATGCCGGACGTTCAGCAATCGACGGCCCTGGCGGTCGACCTCTATGCCGCCAGGCTGCGCGCTTGCTACAACGGCGACTTCTACGACGGCGGTTCCTGGCTCTACAACGGGCAGACGGTGAGGCAGATCGCCGCCGCACACGGCTGGCCGTATGTCCTCTGGGGCTGCGTCGGCTCCTGGTACTCGGGCAGCTGGTACGACGCGGGCGCTGTGACGTACATCGACCACGTCCAGACGGCGCTCGCGCAGCGCACCTGGCTGGGCTACTGAGCTACGACTGCCCTGTCATGCTCGTCGGGAGCGCGAGCGGACTTCGAAGGGAAAGAGTTCACGGCAAATCTCCAGCCCTTGCTCCCTCGGCGTCGGTAGGCCGGTCAGCGCGGGGCATTACTTGCTGTTCTCGTGACATTTACTACAAGCAGGTGGGCGCAGGCAAAGGCCCGATCGAGTAGGTCGCGCTGAACACGTGCGGCCGCGGCCCGAACCGATCTCCTGCGCGTGAGCCGAGTGCCCGGCCTCCGTGGTTGGGCCCTCGCCGGTGTCCTCAGCGGCCACGTCGTGCTCGGCTTTGCCTGGCTCGTGACGGGCGCTCCGGATAATGAAAGGGCAGCCCCCGCGCCCCCTCAAAGATTGCACGAGGACGGCGAATGTGACCACGGGAAGCCCTCTTCGGATCTCGAAGCTGCGTCGCCGTCTCCGCCAAAGCAGAGCGTCTTCGATCTGGGCTACGCCGCGCGTGTGCGGTTCGCGATCCGCGGCGCCCAGGCGCTCGCGCGACCGTCGGCGGGCCGCAGCTCTATCCATTGAGCGCACGGATGGCCAGAGGTGTCGCCTCGTCGTGAGCGACGAAGAGCAGGATGTCTCGCGCGCGGTCCGCCTCGCCCGCCAAACCGAGAGCCACCGCACACTGGAGACGATCTTCTTGCACTGCTTGGTTGAGGAAGCGGTCGGCCAGGGTCTGCATTGCGTGCCGATCGCCCTTCCGGATCGCTAGGTGCAACCTCATATCATCTGCCCACGCCTCTCCCTCGTAAGCAGCAAGGAGGGCGTCCGCCGCCGCGTGATCGTGCTCCTGTGTGACCAGGAATTGAGCCCTGGCCGTTAGCGCAGCTTCTTCGTAGCCTGCTTCACGTAATGCGTCGAAGGCATCGTTGCTCCACTCAGCGCGGCGAGATCCGAACGTGGATGCTAGGCGGGACAGCGCTGCCTGCGGCGCCTCTCGTCCACGCTCAGCGATGATGTTGTCGAGCGTCACGAGAGCGCGGTTCTGTTCGTACAGGTTTCCGGACGCGAGGCCAGCGCTTGCTCGGATCCGCTTCACCGCCTCGGTCTCATGTGTGTTGTCCGTAAGAGCCAATGCCTCGTCCCAACCTTGCGCCCGCAGTGCCGCATCACCTAGAACTTCCCTCGCATCTTCGACCGCACGTTCCTCGTCCGTCGCACTGCGGATCAGAGCGCGCGCTCGCTTCGATTCCTTAACCACCGTGAGTGCATCTGCGGCAAGCATGAGGAGGCGAACCGACTCTTCGTACCTCCGTGCGGCCTTGAGCTCGTCGCGGATCTCTAGCGCGTCATCATGTGCCTGCGTCAAGGCGGCAAAGTCAACCGTTTGATGTTCGCTGGAAGCGATCCGGCCGCGGTGAATCGCCGCCATGGCGACCGTTGCTCTAACCATCAGGCTATCGGGCAGGATGTGTTGAGCCTCAGCGACCCAGCGTTCCGCCTCGTCCATGTCGGGCAGGAGCATGTAGGCGGTTGCGAGATGTCCCGCGATAAGCGCCGCCACTTCTGGCTCGTCTGATTCAACGCCTTCAAGCACACGGAGCCTCTCTGGGCCTAGCGCGCGCTGATCCAAGCGCTGAAGCACAACCCGCGGATGATTGGGAGCTAGGTGTTCCGCCTCGCTCAACAACGCATCGCTCTGAGCAGCGTTCCCGCTCAGGCCGGCGGCGACCGAGGCAGCGACCAGAAAGCCGGCGCGAGCGTCGCCCTCATTCCGGTCGGCGACCGCCAACCAAGCGCGAAACGCGGCATCCCACTCTCCAAATTTCTCAGCGAGCAGCGCGAGAATCCGCCACGGACGCATGTCAGCTTGGTCAGGCCAAGCGGGTGAATGGGCAATCGCAGCCACGACGCGTCCTGGATCGGGCGGATCGCCAATCATGTCGTCGAGCTTTGCGTACGTTCCTGGGTCGTCGCGCCCGAGTTCCTCGATCGCGTTTCGGAGCAGCGTAGGTGCCCACGTTACGAAGCGAATCCGCAGTGATTTGTGCTCGATGCGCTGCAAGGTCGCCGTCATGTCGGCAAGCTGCGTCGAAGTCTCGGCCGTGGCAGCCTCCGGTATGAACGCGTCGCGCCAGGCCGGGCCGAAGAACTCGTAGACGAGCGATGGACGTTCCTTCAGACGGACAGAGAGTGTGTCTCTGCGTCCCAGACCTCGAACTCCACTTCCGGCTGGCGCGCTCGGAGTCGGCGCGTCTGCGTCACGATCTCCTCGGCAAGTTGCGTGCGCACGGACGAGTGCGACGTGCACAGTACGAACCGATGCGCACGGTCAACCCACTCGCCGTCTATGAAAAGATCGACGGCGCTTGCAAGATCGCCGGGCGTGATCGTGGCGACGCGCTTGCACTGATATGCGGAGTACTCGTGACCTTCGCGCGAGTAGAAATCAACGCCCTGCTGTGCCTGACCACGTTCGCCAAACAGGCGCGCCTCTTCACAAGCTGGGTCACTCTCTGCGAGGCGGTAACAGAGACGTTCGAACCTCTCCCAGGGCAGCGTGTCGAACGGAAGCACTTGGACTGCGGTCTGCACAGGTGGAGGTGGGAAGACGTTCGGCTTGGGCTCGACGTCGTCCGAAGGAGGTACAGGCGTCACAGATAAAGCATGCCGCTGCGCCCGGTCTACGGCGAATCGCGCATACTCGTAGCGCGGCGATCCGTTCCTCGGGCTCGACCCTCTGAGAACGGTGTCGGACACCCGAACGTGTCAAGGGAAAATTGCGCCGATTGTGTGACATCTCGCCGCCGCGACCGACCTGGCGGGCGCGGCTCACTGCGGCCGGGATCGACACGAAATCGTTCTTCGCGGGAAGCGCGTGAACATAACGAGGGGGCTCACGGGGGAAACCGGGTTTCCCCCGTGAAGCAAGCAGTGGCGCCGAAGGCGCCACTGCGAAGCGTGGTGGAGCGTACCGGGATCGAACCGGTGACCTCCGGCTTGCAGAGCTCGATTCGTCGTTGCGGGACTCATCTGGACTAGGTGGGGATTCCCGGCGCGAGCAGGCCTTTTACCCGTCGCCTTGCGGGGATCATCGGGGCGCCGCCGGCCCCTTTCGCCGATCTCATGCAGGATGCGTGCGGGATAGGTCTGTTGGCTGAGAAGAGAACGAGTCTCGGCCCGAGCCTGTCCTTCAGAATCCGCCTCCAACGAAGAATGAACAGGCGTTCTCCCTGGGCCGCGAGTGCAACCCAGGGAGAACGAATCGAACGGCAGCTACCTCGCGGGTCGGAACGCGACTTGGAGCTCGAAGGCGACACCCGCCGCCGGGTGGAACGAGTAATGCCCGGCTTCGGCTGGGATGCCTGAATCGCCCAGAAAATCGCGATCGTTCGGCTGGCCGTTGACCACGTTGCTGTCGATGTAGAAGACCTGCGCGCCCGGCGTCCCAAAGTTCGGATCGTCCGGCCCCGCTGCCACGAGGTGGGCGCTCGTGATATCCACGTCCGCATGCTCCGCCCCAAAGGAGCCGGCACCGCTGATCCCGTGTTCGCAGCCCGTCGTCTGCGCATCGCCTGTGATCGTCCCATCGGCGAAGCGGTCGAACTCGACCCAGCCCCAGAAGCCACCAAGCTCGGGGCTGCCCGTCTCCGGGTTTTGGCAGAACGACGAGGCCGGGTTGTTGCAGTTGCCGGAAATGCCGATCTGCCACGTATCGTGGCTGGCACCGCCGCCGTAGGCACCCACCGACGAGGCAAACCCCGCCGCGAGCGCCGCCGCAGCGGCAAGCGCCGCCACCATCAGAACAGAACGTCGCATAAGTCTCCTTCCGTTGAGTGGTCCGCTCTTCCGTCGTTGCCGTGCCAGTCTCGGACGAAGAGCAGGCCGTTCGCATCGGGAGGGCACCCTTAGAGAATCCGTAGTCTTTTGGCGCGGTCGCCCGGGCGCAGCAGCAGTGCTCGCGACCGCGATCAGGGGGTGGCGAGTGCCGCCGGCTCCGCTTGGCTGCGTGCCACGAGCGGCGCCGTAAGGGTGTGTGGCAGCTGGGAGCGGGAGCTGATCCCGAGCTTGCGATAGGCGTTCGAGAGATGGACCTCGACGGTTCTCGGGGTGACGAACAGCGCCTGGGCGATCTCGCGGTTGGTCATGCCGTCGGCCGCCATGGCCGCGACCCGACGCTCGCTCGGAGTGAGCGAGTCGAGGCCGGTGAGGACGAGCCGGCGCGGCCGCGCTCCGGTGGCGAGCAGTTCGGCGTGGGCGCGCTCGGCGAGCGGCTTCGCGCCGCAGGTGTGGGCGAGCTCGAGTCCCCGCCGCAGCGGCTCGCGGGCGTCGGCTCTGCGGTTGCCACGCCGCAGCGCCGCGCCCAGCTCGGTCAGCGCTCGCGCGCGCTCGAGCAGGGCGGGCGAATCCTCCAGCACCTCGATTGCTTCGCGAAGCAGCGCCAGACCCGCCTCGCCTTCCTCGACGAGTCCCGCTGCACCCAGGGCGTGGCCAAGCGCCCGGGGCGCGCCCCACTGCCGCGCCTGTTCGACCTCCTCGGCGGCGAGCCGGCGCGCCTTCTCGCGCTCGCCCAACTCGAGCAGGGCGAGCGCGGCTTGCGACCGCCAGGAAAAGAATGCGGGGTTACGACCCCCGATCGCCTCGTACCTGCGGCCGAGCGCGAGCAGCTCGGCCAGTCCTTCGCGCGTCCGGCCCTGCAGGATCCACAGCCGCGCACGGCTGGCGCGGAAGGTGACGAGGTGGACGGTGCCCGGAAGGCCCGCTTCGGAGCGACGCGCGCCAGCACGTCGGCCGCCCCAACGAGCTCGCCCCGCTCCATCAGCGTGTCGGCGAGGTAGGCGAACGGCGTCGGCAGGCCGGCGGCGAGACGGTTGGACTCGCAGGCCTCGATCGCCAGGCGGAGATCTGCTTCTGCATCGGCGAGCGATCCGCGCAGATAGGCGGCGCCCCCGCGAAGCA
>WNFY01000683.1_pt1 | contig 31013 bp, 26 predicted proteins | sample 5400091 | NCBI WGS metagenome assembly WNFY01 (sample SAMN13153364, study PRJNA577476) | soil metagenome | isolation source: 60 cm soil or saprolite under grassland replicate 1 | place: USA:California | collected 2016-06-15 | reverse complement strand
TGCCCGCCGATGGCGACAAGGTCGGTGTCGCGGCGACGATGTTGTAGGTGCCGGTTTTCACCTGGCTGGCGGCATAGCCGTTTCCGGCGGCAATGGCGTTGATTGTGGTGCTGGAGGAGACCGGAATCGCGACGCCCGTGTACAGCGTGGACGAAGTCGTCGGCGTCGAACCATCCAGGGTGTAGTAGATCGACACGCCCGGAGTCGTATCGCTCAGCGTGACCGATTGCGGGGTAATGTACGTGGCCGGCGATGGCGACAAGGTCGGTGTCGCGGCGACGATGTTGTAGGTGCCGGTTTTCACCGCGCTCGCGGCATAGCCGTTGCCGGCGGCAATGGCGTTGATTGTGGTGGTGGAGGAGACCGGAATCGCCACGCCCGTGTACCTCGTGGACGAAGTCGTCGGCGTCGAACCATCCAGGGTGTAGTAGATCGACACGCCTGGAGTCGTATCGCTCAGCGTGACCGATTGCGGGGTGGTGTATGTGCCCCCCGATGGCGACAGGGTCGGTGTCGCGGCGATGATGTTGTAGGTGCCGGTTTTCACCTGGCTGGCGGCATAGCCGTTGCCGGCGGCAATGGCGTTGATTGTGGTGGTGGAGGAGACCGGAATCGCGACGCCCGTGTACAGCGTGGACGAAGTCGTCGGCGTGGAACCATCCACGGTGTAGTAGATCGACACGCCCGGAGTCGCATCGCTCAGCGTGACCGTTTGCGGACTGGTGTATGTGCCCGCCGATGGTGACAAGGTCGGTGTCAAGGCGACGATGCTGTAGGTGCCGGTTTTCACCGCGCTGGCGGCGTAGCCGTTGCCGGCGGCAATGGCTTTGATTGTGGTGATGTTGGAGACCGGAATCGCCAGGCCCCTGTACAGCGTGGACGAAGTCGTTGGCGTCGAGCCATCCAGGGTGTAGTAGATCGACACGCCCTGAGTCGCGTCGCTCAGCGTGACCGATTGCGGAGTGGTGTATGTGCCCGGCAATGGCGACAAGGTCGGCAACGCGGCCGGCGTTAGATTGAGGGTATACTGCGCGCTGCTTACAGTGCTTGTGCCGTAGTTGCTCACCGCGATGGCGCTGAAGGTGAAGGTGGCTGAAGCAGAGAGCTGGACCGGTCCTGTATAGAGGGTCGAGCTCGTGTTGGGCGCCGAGCCGTCGAGGGTATAGTAGTACGTTACATTGGGCGTGACGTCAGTCAGCGAAACCGAGATCGGCGTGATGTAGGTTGCACTCGCCGGCGAGATGGCCGGCGCCGCCGTCTTGAAGGTGTATTGCGCGGTGGCCACCGAGCTTGAGGCCCAGCCTCCCACGCCCACCGCGACAGCCTTGAACGTGGTGTTCGCGTTGACCGGAATTTGCGTGCCCAGCGAATACTCAATGGATGTGCTATTGGGCGGCGTCGAGCCATCCGTGTTGTAGTAGATCGTCATGTACGGCGCCGACTCCGAGATGGTCACCGTCTGCGGCGTGTTATAGGTCCCCCCATTGCCCGGCGTAAAGGTGGGCATAGGCGCTCGGGTGTCGGTAGCGTGCATGCCGCCTTCTGACTCTCCCACGCCCCCCCATAACCACATCAACAAATACGACTTGGTTATACGAGGCGCGCGGGCCGATGCCGGCGGCGGGGTTAAACCGTATGGGTTGACGATGCCATTGCCGCCAATATGGCATTGACCACACATGAGATCGACATCATTCCAAGCCGCGTTGTTGATGACGCCGTCCGACGTGACATTGGGCGAGGTGATGTTCTGGTTATGCAGCTGATCGGCGGTGGGGAAGGTCGAGTAGCTGCCTGATTCGTTGACCCGGAAAAGATGGCTCTTGACCTGGCCATCGGCCGCTACCATATGACAGGTTACGCATGCGCCGGGAATATCGGCGCTGGTTCCAGTCGGGAATGGCGTTCCGGTCCCGGTCGGGTGATTGAACGTCTGCAGCACGGTCTGGGACAAGTTGTGGCAATCATCGCAGACGTAAGGCGCGGGAATTCTTGACGAAGGGTTCACGCTTTGGTGGGGATCATGGCAGCCCATGCAGCCGCTGTTCTTACTCGTATCGGTCGGGTTGCTGGTGAATAGACTCTGATAGGAGCCCGTCAGCGTGACGGAAAGATCCGGCGAATGCTGCGCATTTTGGATGAGGTCCCCAGTAAAGCGCGCATGCGGGCTGTTCAGAAACGTCGGGCCGGCCTCGTGTTGGAATGCGGGCTTATAAACCCAGGTGTTGGCCGGGTTGGCGACGCAGGCCGAGTAGGCCGAGCCGGACTGGTCGGAGCAATAACCGTTATCGATGACCTTCGGAGTGGCCTCAGGAGTGATGCTGCCCTCAGTTGCGGGAACCGTCCTGGAGTTGGCCATGATGATGTTCTCCCCGCGGTGACACTCCAGGCAGAGCGCGGTCGCAACCTCGGATTGCGGCATCGTCGCCTGCCAGGGACCCGAGCCATGCGAGCCGTAGGACCAGGCCGCCTGATGGCACCGTTCGCACTGGACACCGGACAGATACCAGGAGGAAGTACCCTGCGTTCCCGGAGCTACAAATCCGTCGCTGGGGATGCGGCTGAACTGGGCATCGGGAATCGGGGAGATGAAATTATTGGTGTTCTGCGTTGGTTCAGGGGCTGACGCGTCAAAGTTGTAGCCGGTAGCGTGGCAGCGTGCGCAATCGAAGCTGCCGTTGGGATAGAGTTCCCCGGTGAAGCCCTTGCTGAAGATCGTGCCCAGGTGCGTCGCAGCGGGATTGGCGGGGCCGCCGTATCTTTGCCACCCGCCGAAGATGTAAAACATGTTTTGCACGCCCCCGGCGGAGGTGGTGGGGGCCACCGGGGTATAAGGCGCGGGGCTAGAAGGATTGCTCAGGGTGTAGAAGGGGTATGAGCATGTGGGGTCGTGTGCAGGCAGCCCGAGCAGGCCCGGCACCCGGAGCGGATCGCACCAGCCGATTGTGACCAAATTGTTGATCCAGTCGTAGGTGCTGCCCGATCCATAGTGAGCATCATTGGTCGAGTAGGAACTGCCATCGGGACCTGACCAGAGTACGCCGGGAGCCAGCTTCCGCAGCGTGTTCTTGTGGCCGCTCATCAGGTAAGTTGTGATGGTCAAGTCGTTGTGGCAGCTTAGGCACTGGTTTGAGCCTGCGTAGGCCGTCGTCCAGCCTCCGGCGCCGTTATTGGATGCGCCATCGCCAACGAAGACCTGGCCCGTTCCATTTGTGTTCAGGGTCAGATTGTCCGCAGGCTTGCACCCCTGGCTCAGATTACATTGAGCATAGATGGAAAATGGACAGGCCAGCAGGAGTGCCAGCACGATGTAAGCTGTATAAAGCCAAGATCTTGTCCTCACGCCAACTCCTCCTGAAGTAGTGCCGGGTTGCGCGCGAACTGCTGAGCAATTCTGTGTTTGAGCTGTGTACTGATCGCCCGTGAATTGTCTCAGCAGCCAGCAGGGGCCTGGATTGCGAAACACGCCCTAAGCCAACCCTTATTAAAATTGGGGATTTATATCTTGACGCCAGAAGCGGGCAATATCGGTGACTTGCATCACCAGAAGGAGTGACTCCGGTCTTAGTCTGGCGACAATTTTCGACAGAGGCTTCGCGCGAACCATTTAGGCGGTGAGCTTAGGTTTTGCGGCCGACTGTAAATGTTTTTGAAGATGTTCTTGCATTCTGGATTCGGCGTCGGGCCATAGGCATCGAGCCGTCGTAGTTCAAGACGCCGACTTCTCGCGCAGAGCCTGCCGCTGCTGGGTGAAGTGCGGCACGATGCCCAGCAATCGCTCGATCACAGTGAACTGCGCCCGGTGATGCATTTCGTGTTCCTTCGTGCCGAGCCGCTCGAAGCGGTTCGGGGGCGCCGCCCGGCATGCGCACCGCTTCCGCCAAAAGTTCCAGCGGTTGTGCTTTCAACCATTGACACCAACGTTCCCCTTGGCGCGCAGCAGTTCGATGATCTGGTTCTTGGTGCGCGCTCGTTGCTCCTCGCGTTGCGACCGCCTGATGAACTCCCCAGTCAGCCCGGCGCGATAGCGGTCGTTCGAGAGTTTGACCGCTTCTCCGTTCGCCACGCGCCAGATTCAAGTACAACAAACGGCGGTGTTTATAGATTTCAAGGTGCGCACGGAGGTTTGACCGAAACATTGGATTTGTTGGGTATGTCGGGCGTCAGCCAACTGCGTTGGTCAAAACTTAGTCAAACTCATCGCAAATTTGCGTTCACGTCACAGCCAAATTTGTTGGCAAGCTGAGATAATCCGCGCATAGCGAATTCGCTCAGCCGTTGGCGAGCCTCTCTGCTACAGTTTCGGTTCAAACAAAACCTCATCCATCGGGTGGCTATGGCCTCGATCCAGGACTCCTATGTGGCGCGCGATGCGCGGGCCGTAGCCTCCAAGCGACTGCGCGAATTGTGTGCCGGCCGAGAGGTGATCGACCTTTCAGCCAACGAGAATCCCTCCGGACCTTCCCCCAAGGCGCTTGCCGCGATCATGCACGCGGCGAAACAGGCGCACCGATACCCTGACAAAAACGGCACGGCCCTCAAGAAGGAGCTGGCAACCCGGCTCGGTGTTGCGATCGAGCAGATTGTGCTAGGGAATGGCTCGGCCGAAGTCATTGACGCAATCGCGCGGGCCACTCTGGGACCCAGGGATGAGGCGATCGTAGGATCGCCTTCTTTCCCCGCATATCGATCCAGCATCGCCCGGACGGGCGCTGCCGTTACGGCGGTCCCTTTGATCGACGGCGCCGAAGATCTGGCCGCCATAGCGAAGCGCGTGTCCGACCGCACACGATTGGTGATGCTCGCCAATCCGAACAATCCCACCGGCGGCAGCTTTGGAGCCGCAACCTGGGAACAGTTCATTGCGCAGATGCCGGGGCACGTCGTAGTGGTGGTCGATGAGGCCTATTACGAGTATGTGACGCGCCCCGATTTTCCGAGAGCGCTCGAACAGGTCGCCGCCGGGCAAGGGGTAGTTGTTTTGCGCTCGTTTTCCAAAGCCTACGGACTTGCCGGGCTGCGGCTCGGCTACGGCATTGCTTCCATGCCGCTAGCGCAACGGATCGAGAAGCAAGTGCAACATTTCAACACCAACCGCGTGGCGCAGACTGCCGCCTTGGAAGCCCTTTGCGACGAGGACTACCTGGCCCACTGTGTCGAAATGAATGCGGAAGGCCGGCGCTATTTGCACCGCGAACTTACTGCTCTCGGGTTCGCAGTGCCGGAATCGCAGGCCAATTTCCTGCTCGTGCAAACCTCAAATGCGGTGGAGGTGCACAGGCGTCTCCACGATCGTGGGGTGCTGGTCAAGTTGCTCGACGGTTTTGGCCTGCCTGATGCCATCCGCGTCAGTGTTGGCGGGCCTGAGGACAATGAACGTTTTCTTGAGGCGCTCGCGAGTGTGCTGATGCGCCCTGAGCGAGATCTGCAGGATGAGAGGATCTGAGATGGTAATGATGATGGCTCCAGGCGGGAGCAAGCAGATGGCCAGGATGGCCTTCGAGGAAGGCGCCGAAGCCGTATATGTGGGCGTGGTGGGTTGGAGCCGGCGTGGCTCCGAGCACGAACTCGTGGATGAAGAGATCCGCGAACTCATCGACTACGCCACAGACCGGGGTAAAGAGGTGCGCGTGGTCGTCAATACCTTGCCTAGCTCCACCGAAATCCCGATGTTTATCGAGCGGATCGAGATGTACGCATCGTGGGGCGCCCGGGGATTCATGATCAGTGACATCGGCTGCATGCGCCTGGTTCACGAGCGCCTGCCGAATGTGGACATCCACACCAGCGTTGGCTGCGGCATTAGCAATTACCAGGATGTGCGTTTTCTGGCCGACATTGGCGCGACTTATGTCGTGTTGCCCTACCGGATGACGCCGGAAGAGGTCGCGCAGATCACGGCCAACACCAACGTGGGTATCGAGTTCTTCCTGTTCAAAACGCCATCGGGAGGCAAGATCTGCCCAGGCAAGTGCATGATGAGCAGCTACTTTAGCTATCGCCGCTGGCTCGACGAAAACGGCAAAGACCACTTCTTTGGTAGCGCGAGCCGCGGCGGAGATTGCCTGCGCGTGTGCCAGTCGAACTGGCAGTTCAGCGTGGACGACGTTTCCTACCAGGAAGGGATGAGCATCAAGACCAATCCCTCGCTGTGGCTGGAGGAACTGCCGGCCTACCTCGCGGCCGGCGTGAACTGCCTCAAGGTGCCGGGGCGCGACCGTTCGGACGAACTGGTGCGCGACCTGGTCCGCTTTTATCGCCGTGTCCTCGACACGATCGCGGAAAAAGACAACCCCGATCTGTCGCGTTTCCGGCCAGAGTTGGAGAGCTTCCGGCAGCGGTGGAGTACGGAGCGCAGCCACCGTGACCGGCGCCTTATCGGAGAGGCAGAGCGGGAGGCGCTTCGCGCCGCCAGAGCTGCTGCCCGTAATACCACTACCAATTTCGAGCTTTCGCGGTAAAGGAGTGCATGGATGTTTGAACTGTCAACTGACGTGGCTTCGCCCACACTGCTGGAGCAGGGAGATTACTCGGCCTACGATGCGTTGTACCTGGGCGACTTCTCCTGCCCGAACTTTCCCAACAACTTTACCTCCAATCCGGAACTGCTCGCAGAAGCGGTGAAAACGGTTCACAGCCAGGGTAAGAAGTGCTATCTGCGTCTTTACGCCGTGCCCAGCAATCATGACCTTACCTGGGTTCGCAGTCTGATTGAAGCTGCGCTCGCTCTGCCGTTTGACGGGCTGGAGGTGCACAATCTTGGACTCCTTCGGATGCTGCGCGAGATGGGCTGTACCAAGCCGCTGCACCTCGGCGTCTTCGGCAACCTCTACACCGATGCGACCGCCCGCGTGGTGAAGGAGTACGGCGTCACACGGGTGTATCCCAACCCGGAGTTGAGCCTGAAAGAAGCCATCTACATCCGCGATAACACGCCCATCGAAGTGCTGATCCCCGTACACGGAAAGATCCCGCTGGTCATCTCGGAGACCTGCTTCATCCAGGAGCACACTGAGGGCACCACTGTCGGACAGTGCACCTTCACCTGCAACGAGGAACACTGGCTCACCCGCTCCGAGGGCGAGTGGTCGCTCAAGGACACTGGCCGCATGACCCTAAGCGGCAGCGACCTGTGCATGCTCGAACACATCGAGAGCCTCGCCGCGGCCAAGTTGACTGCCTTCTACGTCCAGAGCCATGGCGAGACAGCGGAATTCGTGAGCAAGGTAGGCAGCATCTACCGCCAGGCACTCACCCGCGCCTTCGCCGGTATACCCGTTGGGGACCTCACGTCTCATGTGGCGGAACTGTCAGCCCTGGCGCGCATGGGATTGTGCAACGGCTACTACTTCGAGAGCGCCGGGCGGCGCTACGTTGGTCGAGACATTGTGTGCGACACAGGGAGGGCCTGAGATGGCGATGCTGTTGGCGCCGGGCGGGACCACCGAGATGGCTGTCATGGCCATTGATGAGGGAGCGGACATAGTCTACGTCGGCCCGCTGGGCTGGAGCCGCCGTCCGTCCGAATCCGAAATGACAGACGACGATATCCGGGCGGTGATCCTCTATGCGGCCGAGCGCGGCAAGCAGGTGCGGGTCGTGCTCAACACCTTTCCCAGTCCGTTCGAGATGGCGGACTTCCTTGGCAAGGTAGAGCAGTACGCTGCCTGGGGAGCATCGGGGTTCATCGTGACCGATTCGGGCGCGATCGACCTGATCCGGCGCCGCGTCCCCGACACAATCATCCACGTCAGCATAGGGAGCGGTATCACCAACGCCATGGATGCCCGTTTTTATGAAGGTCTCGGCGCGAACGTGATCATCCTGCCATATCGTTGGGGTGAGGCAGAGGTCGAGGCGGTGCAGAAGGTTTCCAAAATCGGTCTCGAGGTATTTCTCTTCGAGACCGTGCAGACCGGCAAGATCTGTCCCGGCAAATGCATCATGTCGAGCTATTTGAAGTACCGCGAGTGGCTCGACATCGAAGGCAAGGACAACTCCTACGGCAGCGCCAACCGCGGGGCCAAAGAATGCTACAGGGTGTGCCAGACCGAGTGGGAGTTCGGCAGGCAAGGTGACACGCCGGACAAAGTCAAACTGCGCCGCGACGCACGGCTGATGCTGGAACAGCTTCCCCGGATGGTTGAGCTCGGAGTCGAATGCTTCAAAATCTCCGGCCGCGAGCGCCCCACCAGCATGATTCGCGACCTTGTGCGTTTCTACCGCAAAGTGCTCGACGGAATCCATACGGGCGCAGCAACCGACATGGATGCCTATTCCGATGAACTGGCGACCCTGCGCTCGCGCTGGGTTCACGAAAAGCGCAAACGGGTTGGCGACCTCATGGGGCGTGCCGCCATCTACGGGGTCGCCGCGCAATGACAAGCTGCGATGAAGCCGCCTCGTTGGGAACCCTGCGTGGGGCCTTTGAAGCCACGGGTAGTCCCTCCTGGATCATGCGGACGATCCAGCGCCAGGCTCTCGACCGAAGTTACGGCTTCACGCTGGAACTTAAACTCGGCGGCGACACGGTACAGCACTCGCTGCAGGCGACCGAAGCGGTGCTGGCTGAAGGCGCCGCGGATATCGTCGACACGGATTGGTTGTCGATCGCACGCTGGCGGCGCGACGGCTTCCCCGTTAAGGCTGTCTTTCCCTACGGACGCATCATGGGTGGCATGGTGGTCCCGGCGGCTTCCGCCATTCATCAGCTCCCCGACCTCAAGGGCCGTCGGATCGGCGTGGTGCGCACCTTTGACAAGAACTGGTTGGTGACACGGGCCGCGTGCCTGGAACGGCACGGCTTCGACCCCCAGAACGAAGCCCACGTGAGCGAGGCGATGTCCAAGACCGTGCTGCTGGACTGGCTGGAGAACGGCGCCATTGACGTCGCTGTTCTCTACTGGCATCTGATTCCGGGGTTGACCGCCAGTGGCCGATTCCGTGAATTGCACGACGTGCTTGACCTCGTTAGCGGCATCGCCGGAGTGAACCCGCCCACTACGTTCTTCGTCTGCCGCGAAGAGTTCATCTCGTTCAAACCCGACCTGGTCCAGGCCTTCGTCGCTGCCTATTGCGACGCTGTCGCTGTGATGCGCGGAGATCCTCTTGCCTGGGCTGAGGCGGTAGGCGAGGTGGAAAGCTCCGATACGGAGCGAATGCGCGGGCTGCGCGCAAGTTGGGAGCGCCGGGTGTGCACCAGCTGGGGGCCAGACGATCTTCGCGCGCTGACCGTCCTCTTCAACCGACTGAAAGCGATTGGCGGAGAGGGTGCGGTCGGCGGCATCGAGGCCATTCCGCCGGAGATGTTTGCTCCGGCGTTCACGAATTAAGGAGACGTGCCGTGGTTGTTCTGATGGGACCGGGTGGGACTCTGGAGATGACCATTGCAGCTCTGGAGCGAGGCTGCGATTCCGTGTTCGTGGGACCGAAGGGCTGGAGCCGCCGCCCTTCGTCGGACGAACTCACTGACGACGAAATCCGCGAAGCCATCGAGTACGCCAACTCGGTTGGCAAAGACATTCGCGTCGCAATCAACGTGATGCCGTGTCCCGACGAGATTCCATTATTTCTGGCCAAGGTGGAGCGCTTCGCCAACTGGGGAGCCGGCGGCATGATGATCTGCGATCCAGGTTGCATTCAGTTGGTGCGCCGCAGCTTTCCCGATCTCGACATCCACGTCAGCGTCACTGCGGGTGTGTTCAACCTCGAGGACATTCATTTTTATCGCGATCTGGGCGCCAACGTCGTAGTGATCCCCTATCGCTGGGGCGTAGAGGAGCTGGAAGCCATACGCGACCAGGCCCAGGTTAAGCTGGAGGCGTTCCTATTTCAGTCCACCAAGCGCGGGCGCATCTGCCCCGGCCGCTGCTATTCGAGCAGCTACTTCCAGATTACCCACACCTGTGATGACGAGGGTAAGGACCACTTCGTCGGCAGCGCAAGCCGTGGAGGAAGCTGCCATCGGATCTGCCGCGCCCAATGGGATCTTGAGGTTGGCGAGGAGATGCGCCCCGAAACTCCGGAACTGAAGGCGACCCCGGAGCTGCTTTTGTGGGAGATGCCGGAATACGTCGCCCTGGGCGTCAGCCGCTTCAAAATCCCGGGCCGCGAGCGCTCGGTGACATTGGTTGGGGATATCGTCGCCTTCTACCGGAAGGTGCTCGATCACGTGCAGGCTGGCTCGAATGACGTGTCGGCATTCGAAGAAGAGTGGCTGCACATTCGCGAGCGCTGGGTGCGGGAACGGGGACGGCGTGACACCAGCCGTATCTCGACCGCTGCGCTGGAGGCCAGCCAGTGACTGCGACAACGGCAGAGGGTCGCGGCGTGCCACAGACCTCTGCTGAGGCACCGAACTGCAGGCCAGGCCACCAGGATCTGATCCGTGATCTGGCTGACATCGGAGTGGACGATGCGGCTCTGGCCGGCGGCAAAGCGTATCCGCTGGCGATGCTGATGCGTCAAGGTTTCACCGTACCCAAAGGTTTTTGCATCACCACCGAGGCTTTCCGCCTGGCGGGCGATTGCCATGTTCCGGGTGGTAAGCTACCTGACTTCCTTCTCGACCTTATTGTCGCCACATGGCGGCGAGCTGGCATCGCCGCAGCCGCGGTCCGCAGTTCCGCCACCGAGGAAGATGGCCGTACCGCCAGCTGGGCCGGGATTTTTCCGACCACCCTACCGGTAGGAGACGAGCACGCTCTGATTGCCGCGGTCGAGCGCTGCTTCCGCGCAGTTCATGCTCCAGAAACCAGCATCTACCGGTCGCTGGCGGCCAATGGCTCACGCCCTGCCATGGCGGTGCTGGTACAGGAACTGGTGGACGCCGACGCGGCGGGCATGGTCTTCACTTCAAACCCGGTGAGTGGCGCGCGCGATGAGATTGTCATCAACGCCGTCCTTGGCCTTGGCAAGGCGCTGGCTTCCGGAAGAGTGACGGGCGACACCTTCGTGGCCGGACGGGATGGCACGATCAAGACGCAAAGCGTGTCGGCAAAGCCGTTCCGGATCACACGCCGCGGCGAACTCGCAATGTCGCCCGAACACTGGGAACTCCCGGCCTTGACGACCCAAGCTGTAGCTGCGTTGGCCAAGCTGGCCGTGGACATTGAAGCCACGTTCGGTTGCCCGCAGGACATTGAATTCGCACTCGCCGATGATTGCATCAGCATCCTACAAGCGCGCCCCATCACCGGCTTGCGTCGTGATAACGATGAGGTCAAGGCATTTGTTGGCCGCGAGCGGCGCCGCCTGAAAAAGCGCGTGGATGCAATGCGCCGCCAAGGAAGGCTCACCGCGACAGACGCCGTCTTCAGCAATGGCAACGTCGGCGAACTGCTGCCTACGCCCACACCCATGAGCTTTGGTCTCTTCCGCGAGATCTTTGCCGGCGATGGCGGCGCCATTGTTACCGGCCGCCGCGCGCTTGGATACAAGCTGGCCGATGATTCCGCTGTCGGGCTCTACGAGCTGATTTGTGGTCAACCTTATTTCAACCTGGAAGTGGACGTCGCCACATTCGATGTTGGCGTTCCGCTGGAAGTGGACAGTATCATCCGGCGCGTCGGCGATGATCCGAACCGGGCGAACTACCCCGAATTCGGCTTGTATCAGCAAACTTTCGAGGCCAACCAAAGTGAGTTGCGCGATGGCAATGTAAAAGAATCGCCGTGCGACGAATCATCGCGAAACATTGTGCGACGTTTCCACGAAAGTATGGTGTCCGCCGGGCAGTCCGTACTCGACCGCTTCGCCGGAGAAATCGAGCCTAGGTTGCGCAAGGCCGTGGCAGAGGCCCGCCAGCAGCTCGATGCCGACCTGAGCGTACCGGAGTTGGTTTCCGTTATAGGCCGACGGATAGACAGATTGAAACGCGGCTCCTGTGTTCAATTCGTCATTGCCGCGCGGCTGGCCTTCTTCTTCGCCGAGATGGTCCGTTCGCGCCTCTCGCATCATACTGGCGATCCGGGGCTGACCCCGCGTCTGCTGCAAGGGCTCGAGGGAAGCCGCATCACGGAGCAGGCGCTCGACCTCGAACGCCTCGCCTCCGGACAAATCACTCGCGAAGCGTTTCTGGAAAACCATGGGCACCTGGCGGCGAATGAGCTAGAGATTTCACTCCCCCGCTTAGCGGAGGATACTTCTGTCCTCGACTGCCTGCTGAACGATCTTGCGACGTCGGGCCGCCGCCCTGGCGATGATTTTCAACAGCAGCAACGCCGTCGTCGTGAAGCTGAAATGGAGTTGCAGCAACGCCTTTTGCACGCACAGTTGACGGCGGAAGACGCTGCGCAATTACTCTCGGACCTTCGCCTGGCGCAGGCTTTCCTGCCACTGCGCGAAACCGTGAAGTACTACTACGCTGCGGAATATGCGGTGATCCGGTCGCTGCTGTTGCGATTGAACCGCGCGCTCGATTGGCAGCAGGACGACATTTTCTATTTACAGCCAAACGAGATTCCGCGCTGCACCACTGCCGCAGGCAAGCTGAAACAACGGATCGCCAGGCGCCGTCGTGAACACCGCCTGGCCGGGCGCATGGCGCGTCAGTATCGCCTGCCTGCCGTCGTGTTCAGCTCTCGTCTGCACGAGATCGGCGCGCGTCATGATCTTCCGTCGGCGCAGCAATTGGCCGGAACTCCCGTAGCTCCTGGTTCGGCGATTGGCGTCGTCCGGCTGTATGACTGCGCGAATGGTGCCGCAGCCCTGAAGGACATGCATGGAGACGAGATCATCGTGGCTCGCTCGGCCAACCTCGGACTCGCCCCGTTCCTGCGAATGGCCGCCGGGCTGATCGTCGAGGTCGGTGGGGTTCTCGCTCACGCCGCCTGCCAGGCGCGCGAGAGCGGCATTCCGGCGATCGTCCTGCCCAACGCCACGCTCACGTTGCGCGACGGAATGGCGGTGCGGCTGGATGGCGACATCGGCCTGGTCGAATTGCTGGAGGCCAGCGGCGCGGCATGAGTTTGTTTAGCCTGGAGCAGAAAGTGGCGGTGGTGACCGGCGCCGGAGCCAATGGCGGTATCGGTCATGCGATCGCTCTCGGATACGCCAGGGCTGGCGCCCGCCTGGTAGTCAGCGATATCGATGAAGCCGGCTTGACCCACACAGCGGACGAAATTGCGACCCTTGGCGCGCCGGTGCTGGCACTCCGCTGCGACATCGCCAATTCCGCAGAAGTGGAAAACCTGTTCGCCGCCGTGGATCAGCAAATTGGACGGCTCGATGTGCTGGTCAACGTGCCGTTCTATTTTCCGCGCCGTGTCGCCGCGCACGAGGTTTCCCTTGACGACTGGCAGCGGATGCTCTCGGTGAATCTCACCGGGTATTTTCTATGCATCCGGGCCGCGCTAGTTCGCATGCTTGCTTGCGGCGGCGGCAGCATCGTCAATATAGGTTCGAACGCGGGCGTGAGCGCTCTCGGCCGTGGCGCGTTCCCTTATAGCACCGCCAAGGCTGCGGTCCACCAGATGACGAAGGAACTGGCAGTCGAGTATGCCAGCCGAAACATCCGCGTCAATGCACTGGTCCCCGCTCAAGTATTGACCCCAGGGCTGCAGCACCACCTGAACGATACGCGCTTCCGTGAGTCCGTGCTGCCACGCATCCTTGCCGGATTGCCCATCGGCCGTCTGCTGGAGACGGAGGAGCTGGTCGGCCCGGCAATCTTTCTTGCCTCCGACGCGGCAAAAGCTGTCACTGGCGTGCTCCTCCCCGTTGACGGCGGAAATCTCGCGCTGAACGCGGGGGGGACTCCCAATTGTTTCGCCGACTGAGATTACTCAAGGTTAGACCAAAACGGTGAACGCATCATGATCGAGGTCCATCCGCGGCTGTTCGTTGGCACCCAAGTCGAGTACGAGTCTCGTGTACGGCAAGAGAGTGGCTGGGCTATCGTTCAAGCCTGCAAAGAGCCGTACCATCGGGACGCGGTTGGCTACACGACACCAATGCCCTTGAAGGGCCATCCGGAGTACTTTATCGCGCGGCGCGATAGCCGGCTCTGTCTCAACCTTCTCGATGCGCCAGATCCGGCGGAGATCCCCGCCGAGGTCATGGACGCCGCTGTTGCGTTCATTCATGAGTGTCTGATGGCAGGCGGCCGCGTGTTCCTCCACTGCCAAATGGGAATGTCCCGCTCGCCTTCGATTGCGATGCTTTACCTGGGAACTCATACGGACCGGTTGCCGGCGGACTCATTCGACGCGGCACTCGCCAAGTTTTCCGATATTTATCCGCCGTTCTCTCCCCGCCTGGGTGTTCTCGGGTTTCTGCGAGATCGTTGGGCATCGCGAGGCGAAGGTCTTGGGTGAAGGACGTGGCGATGGCTGAGGATTTCGCAGTCGTGCGTGGGAGCAGCCTCTTTCCAGGCGTGTCGCATGCGTGGCGAGCTCTGAGGCATCGGAACTTCCGTCTCTTTTTCGCAGGCCAGAGCATTTCACTGATCGGCACGTGGATGACGCGGACCGTGACTGTCTGGCTGGTGTACAGGCTGACCGGCTCCGCGATTCTGCTGGGCACGGTGGGTTTTGTGGGGCAGATTCCCATCTTCCTGCTGGCGCCATTTGCCGGCGTGTGGCTGGACCGGTCGAATCGGCGGCATGTGCTGCTGATGACGCAGGCATTGGCAATGTTGCAGGCGGTAGTGCTGGCCGTCCTGACGCTCACACATCGCGTGACCATCCACGAACTCCTTTGGCTGAGCGCCTTGCAGGGCGTTATCAACGCGTTGGACATACCCGTACACCAAGCTTTCCTGGCGCAGTTGGTCGAGGACAAGAAGGACTTGGGCAATGCCATCGCGATCACTTCCTCCATGGTGACCGTAGCCCGGCTGGTGGGGCCCGCGCTAGCTGGTTTGCTGATCGGCGCGACCAACGAGGGCTGGTGTTTCCTTGTTGACGGGGTTAGCTACCTGGCGGTGCTGGCATCATTACTGATGATGCGGGTGCATGTGGCGCCGCAGAAGCGCGCGGGCACATCCATGCTGGAACAATTAAGGGAAGGCTGGACGTACGTTTCAAGATCGGCGCCGCTGCGGACCATTTTGCTGCTCTTCGCGTTGGTGAATCTGATGGGAATGCCATTTACCGTGCTGATGCCGATCTTCGCGTCGAAGGTGCTGCATGGCGGCCCGAATACGCTGGGCCTTTTGATGGGGGCTGCCGGCGTGGGCTCCCTGGTGGCGGCCTTGTCGCTGGCGGCGCGCAGGAGCGTGCGCGGGTTATTGAAGATGATTCCCATCTCGGCGGCGCTGTTTGGCGGGGGGCTGATCTTCTTTGGACTGTCGCGATCACTATGGATATCCGTGGTCATGATGTTGCTGACCGGATTCGGCACGATGCAGGGCATGGCGGCCAGTAACACCATCATCCAGACGATTGTGAGCGAGGACAAGCGCGGGCGTGTGATGAGCTACTACGCAATTGCATCGGTCGGCACGCTGCCGTTTGGCACTCTGCTGGCCGGAGCGATGGCGCGTGCGATGGGCGCCCCGCTGACGATGATTGTGAATGGCTGCGTGGTGATTGCGAGTGCGGTTTGGTTTACGACTTGTCTGAAGGGCATACGGCGGGAGATCAAGCCGATCTACCAGGAACTGGGGATCATAGCGTCGACTGAAATCGTGGTTACGGGCGCCACCGGCAATTAGTTTTTCTCCCCGGGCGGCAACTGATTCAGAATCAGTTGTGGTGCATCGGAGGGTCTGGACCAACGGGCAATATCACGTTCTGAGGGACACGAGACACAGAGGGACTGTGTTGCGGATGCGCACGAAGCTGCGTGGCAACATGTGAAGCAGGAAGCGCCGCAGGAACACGGACAGCCCGAAAAAGTGTTGCTGGCCATCACGCGCTGTCGCACCGTCGCGCTCGGCGGACATCGCGATCAGTGCTCGGACTGCGGACATACTGCCATCTCGTATAACTCGTGCCGCAACCGGCATTGCCCACGGTGCCAGGGCAACGCCCGCGTGCGCTGGCTTCAAGTAATTCTCAATTTTTAAGTTGCTGATAATAAATAGATTAAACTTGGTGGGCCTGGTAGGATTCGAACCTACAACCAAAGGATTATGAGTCCTCTGCTCTGACCGTTGAGCTACAGGCCCTTCAATGACTTGCAGCTGGCTTCTGGACGACTGTAGCGGATATTGTAGCGGGTGGCAGTCGTTTTGGCTTATTTTCTGAACTCGCCCCGGACAGTTGAAGCCGCTCGAAAGCCCGCTCCACTGCCTCTGGTGTCGGGTGGATGTACCGCTGTGAAACCACGATGCTGCTGTGACCGGCAATCCGCATGATGGTGAAAGCGTCCACTCCCGACTTCCCAAGCCTAGTCAGCATTGTATGGCGTAAGCTGTGCATCACAAAATCCGCCGGGAAGATCGGGCGGCGCTCGCCTTCCACCTTGGGAGCGCAAGCGTCCCGGTGCAGGTGATTGATTGACGTTCCCAGGTAGGGCTTGCCTTCCCGGTTGGCGAAGACTGATTGGCTGGACCTCGACTCTGCCCGCTCCCGCAGCATGGCAGCGGCCCTATCCGTCAGCGGAATGACCCGACGGGCATTCTTGCTCTTGCCCTCCCGCACCCGCAGGAACCCGAATCGTGCGCCGTTGACCGGGGTAAGCGCAATGTCCGCCCACTCCAGACGCAGCGCCTCACCGATTCGCAGCCCGGTTTCCAACATGAGGACGGCAATGTCTTTCAGCGGCTGGAGGCAAGCTGCAAGGTAGATTTCCTCTTGCTTCTGGGAGAGAACAAAGTCCCGGACCCGCTCCCCGGAGAGCAGCCGGATACGCGGGATGCGCTGAATCTCTCTCCACTCATGGGCAAGGCGTAGCATCCGGCGAAGGGTGGCAAACTCCCGGTTGACCGTTGCAGGGCCTACTGAGGCGCGGCGGGCCACCACGTAGCCCTCTATGACCCCTTCGTCTATCCGGTCAAGCCTTGCTCCTGCAATGGGCGGGTATTCGAGCAGCCGTGCCAGCTTCGACGAGTAGAACTGCACCGTCTGAGGCTTGCTCTCATGACGTGCTTCCACATGCGCGATAAACCGTTGTGCCAGGTCCGTAAACATCGGCGCGGCTCTTCGCTCTTCGTCGATGCCCACTTCTCCCTTTGCCAGCGCGGTACGGTGGGCCGCTTCAATTTGGCCGGGCGTGCGGGGGTTTCCCTGCTTGGTGCTGCGCTGGACGTGCTCCCCGTTGAAGAGGAAGTGATACCAGTAGACACTACCGCGCTTGAAGATGCTCATTTGCACTCCCCTTTGCTAGTCAGATTGCCCGTGCGGTCCGTTCCGCTTCTGCGCGCCGGTACTTCTTCATGTAGAGGCGGCGCTTCTCTTTGAAAACTTCCCCCTGTGCGGCATCCTGCTTGCGGCACCGCGGCTCGCAATATTTCTGATGATCGGTCTTGGCAAAAAACCACTTGCCGCATTCCTGGCGGTGGCAAGGTCGAATGCGATGCACTACATCGATATGGTTCATAAGCCACTGAACTGCCTGATTCTCAAGATCCGCGGCATCGCTCTTTGCGAATTCGTAATGAACGTCAAAGTTAGTGCATGGAGAAGTGTGTGCCCGCACGACGGGATGCCACTTGTACTTAGCAAGGCGAGCATTCAAATTCGCCAGAACCTGATCTCGTTCGTCGCATAGGGCTTTTTTGCTGGAAGCGGAAGATGCCCGTATTTTTTCTGTCAGTTGGATCACCCTCCGGCACGATTCAACAACCGTTTTAATGCGGTTCTTAAGAGGGAAATTGCTGTGTACTACGCAGCCCGCGTGCCCGACCTGCAGGCTGGTTCGGGACAATGGCGCGGGCCGTGTCCGATCCACAACGGGGAAGATCCAAACTTTGCTGTCAATCCTAAAACAGGGAACTGGTTCTGCCATTCACAATGCGGGCGCGGCGGCTCGGTCATAGAGCTTGAGGTGGAGCTTGCGGGCTCGGATTTCAAGACCGCGCAAAGAGCAGTGCTTCGCGTGATCGGCCGAGAGTGGCGCGCCGTCGCCGACTACGAGTACACCGATGAAGCCGGTGAGCCTCTCTACCGCGTGGTCCGGCGCGAACGTGGCACGGGCGCTGAACGGGAAAAGACCTTTCATCAGGAGCACTACCAGCGGGGGCGCTGGATCAAGGGCTTGGGAAAAACCCGCCGCGTCCCATATCGGCTGCACAAGGTGGTGAATGCGAGACGCGTGTTCGTCGTTGAGGGGGAGAAGGACTGCGACACCATCCGCAAGAAGTTCAAGTTATGCGCCACCACGAATCCCATGGGCGCTGGCAACTGGCCCCCAGAGTTCGGCGAGCACTTCAAAAGCAAGCGCGTCGTCATCCTTCCAGATAACGATGCGAAGGGCAACAACACGCCTTGACCGTTGCGGCATCCCTCCTGCCTGTAGCCGCGTCGGTGCGTGTGGTGGAGTTGCCAGGCCTGCCGGAGAAAGGCGACGTCACCGACTGGGTGGAGGCAGGCGGTGCAAAGGAGCAGCTTGAAGCATTGGTCAGTGCTCGTCCCGCTCTGGATGAGGCGAAGCTCGCGGAACTGCGGAACCGCTGGGGCGGCCTCCATTCCGAGTTGCCGATTTTGCCGCCGATGACACGGGAGGAGGCGGCCAGAATCACAGCGGAGCTGCTTGAAACATGCCGGGGATGGATCAGAAAGTACGTTGTGGTATCGGATCAGCAGGCCATGATTATGGCAGCCTGGATTCTGCACACCTATGCTCTCGATGCGGCGGAGACCACGCCCTACATTCACATTACAGCGCCTGAGCGGGAGTGTGGAAAGTCACGCCTGATGGAAACATTGGAGGCGCTCGCAGCGGCCCCAATACGTTCCGGCGGAATGACCGCCGCCGCGCTGGTGCGCGCCATCGAGGCAAAGAAGCCGACGATCTTTCTGGATGAGCTGGATGCGCAACTCGGCGGGGACAAGGAATATGCCGAAGTCGTGCGCGGAATCCTGAATGAGGGCTTTCACAGGCGCGGGGTCGTGCATAAATGCGTCGGCCAGAATTTTGACCTGAAGGCCTTTGGTGTCTACTGCCCCAAATGTTTTGCGGGGATCGGCCGGTTGCCCGACACGGTTGCCAGCCGCTCCATGGTCATCGAAATGCGGCGGAGGTTGCCATCGGAGTCGGTTGAACCGTTCCGGCAAAAGGCGGTCACTGCAGCCGCTTTGCCGATTAAGCGGAAGTTGGGGGCGTGGGCAGCGCAGAGGGCGGCGCGCCTCCTTGAGACGATTCAACCCGCAGCGATTGCCGGTCTCAGCGATCGCCAGAACGATATTTCTGAGCCTCTGTTGTGCATCGCCCAGCTCGCCGGTGATGGAGGGCTCCAGAAGCTCACCCTTGCCCTTCAGATCGTATTCAAAGCCGCTGCTGCGGAAGATGGGTCCGTCGGCAGTACCTTGCTCGCCGACATTCGTGCCATCTTCGATGGCGGGCCGAGTGGTCTCATGGAAAGGAAATGACGGCCAACAGTCTGGCGCGGCAACTCAAGAATTTCAAGGTCTACCCGCGGTCCATTCGGATTAGCACCGAAACCCCGAAAGGGTATCGCCGCAGAGATTTTGAGGATGCTTGGTCTCGGTATTGCCCTCAAACCCTGAGTCACGTAGAGGAGCTGGAACTCAAGCTGTGGCGGGTGATCGGTGACGAACCGCATGGGTCGCGCAAGCTGGCACAACTGGCGGGGGTGGAGTACTCCGAGACAATTATCCCGATTCTCAAGAATTTGAGAAGAGCAGGCAAAGTGGAGTTGATCGAGGGAAGGTGGGCGAGAGTGACGGGGATCAGAAGATGAAAGCCTTGCCCGAACACCGCAGCGCGAGGCTCACGAAGCAGAAATCGTTGGAGCGAGTGATGGCCAGGCACGAGGTCGCTTTGCCATCCAGCCGCGCCGAAGCGATCATGGCGGCCGAGCGGATGCTCGCACAGGCTGGGGGTGTTTTTGACCCCTTTGCCTTGGCTTCGCGCTGGGCCGCAATGGTATCGGCGGTCTCGCCGGACTGCGTGATCAGGAGCATAAGTGAATCCGGGCCGAGTAGCGGGTCACGGTAGCGGAACTTGCTGGCGTAATCGATGTCCACCGGCATACGCGATAGCCGCTCGATCATGAATTTGCCGGCCAGGCCGGCATGCCAGGAGGTACCGCAGGCGGCGATATTGATCTTCCTCAGTTCCTGGAACTCAGCGTCACTGATCTCCATTTCATCGAGGAAGACCTTGCCTGTGTCCAGCGCAACACGGCCCAGAGTAGTGTCTCGGACGGCCCGGGGCTGCTCGTAGATTTCCTTGAGCATGAAATGCTTGAAGCCGCCCTTTTCGGCCATGATGGGGTCCCACGTAACCTGCTGTACCGGACGATCGATGATGGCGTGGCCGTCGAAATCGGTAATCGTGACTCCACTGGGGGTCATGACTGCCAAGTCGCCGTCGTCCAAGAAGAAAAGGTTGCGTGTGTGGTACAGGACGGCGGGCACATCGCTAGCAACGAAGTACTCGTCTTCACCCAAGCCGATGACGACCGGGGGACCGTCGCGCGCGGCAACAATCTTGTCCGGTTCATCGACGGCCATGACAGCCAAGGCGAAGACGCCGGTCAGCTGCTTCACCGCCTGGCGACGGCCTCTTCTAGCGGTATGGCGATGCCATTATTGCGCGCGCCTGCAAAACACTCCTCGACCACGTGCGCGATCACTTCCGTGTCAGTCTCAGTCGAAAAGATGTGTCGTTGCGCGCGCAGCGCGCGCTTCAAGGCGACGTAATTCTCGATAATGCCGTTGTGCACAACCGCGATCCGGCCGGTGCAGTCGCGATGGGGATGCGCGTTTGCTTCCGTCGGGCAGCCATGAGTGGCCCAGCGAGTGTGGCCAATTCCGTAAGTGCCGTCGAGCGGTTGTAGCTGAATGACAGTTTCCAGATTACGCAGCTTGCCTGGGGCACGGCGGATCTGCAGCCCTTGGCCGTTGCCGGCCACGGCAATGCCAGCAGAGTCGTAGCCGCGGTATTCGAGGCGTTCCAATCCGCGTAAGATAAGCGGCACAACCTGCTTTTTCCCCACATATCCAACGATTCCACACATAAACCATCTCCCCTTGCAGCGGCACAGCAAATGGAGGATCCTGTTCAGAGCTCTTCTAAACAGACACTTCTTACGAGCAGTGGCGTTAATGCCGGGTAGTATTTTCCGCTTTGATTTTGTGGGGCACTAGAGAACTGAATGTTCCTCGCGTCTACACTGCGAAGGACAAGGGTAGAGCCTTGAGGCCACGCAGGCCGAGGTTGTCACGCCAGACGAGCGGCCCCGGCAACAGGTGAATTTCACGGGCGCGGCTCAGGATAGTGCTGAAGGAGATCGCGGCTTCCACACGGCCCAAGGGGGCGCCAAAGCAGAAGTGGGCGCCAGCACCGAATGCGAGGTGTTTATTGTCCTTCCGCGTGATATCCAGCCGGTCCGGGTCGCGGAACCGCTCAGGGTCGCGGTTGGCGGCACCCATGACCGCTATCACGGACTCGCCTTTGCGGATGCTTGCACCTCTGAGCTCCACGTCATAAGGAGCTATACGGGTAGTATGCTGACTCGGCGCTTCGTACCGCAGCAGTTCTTCGATCGCCGACGGCATGAGTGACATATCACGGCGAAGCATCTCAAGCTGATCAGGGTTGCGCAGCAGACTGAGCATTCCGTTGCCGATCAGGTTGGGCGTGGTCTCCTGGGCGCCGACCATGAGCAGAATGCAATTGGCAACGATGCTGTCCTCGCTGAGGCGCTGACCGTTTAGCTCTGCGTTAATCAGTGCATGGATGAGGCCTTGCTGTTGCTCCTTTCGTTGCCCCCGTACCGCTCCGCAAAAGTACGTTGCCATTTCGTTCAGCGCGCGCACCATTCTGCCGACACCTTCGGCGTTGTACTGCAAGTTGCCGAGAATCTCGGCGAAATCAGCGGACCATGACTTCAACAGTTCGTGGTCGGAAGTCGGCAGGCCCAGCATTTCGGCACTTACGATCGCGGATAGGCGGTTCGCGAAATCCCCCATCAATTCAATCTCCCCCACCTGTAGATGAGGCTCCAGGAGGTCCTCCACGATCTCCTGGACGTGCCCACGTAAAGCCTCGACGCGATGCGGTGTGAATGCCACCGAGCAGAGCGCACGCAGGCGGGTGTGTGTGGGTGGATCCATAAAGAGCATCTGTTGGATCATCGTCTGGGCGATGGGATCGAGATCTTGCAGGCCCATGTGTCGCAGGCTCTCAGGCGAAGGTGCACAGTTGGCGGAGAAGTTCTGTAGCACGGTGACTACGTCCGAGTAGCGCGTAACCACCCATGCGTGTAGAAACGGATCCCAGTGCACTGGGTCTTCGTCTTGCAGGCGGTGATACAGAGGGTACGGGTTTGCCAGTATGTCGGCTTCATAGAGCCGGTAAAGGCTCAGATCGTGTGGTGCGATGGTTTTCGTCATTGCAGTGGGCTCAGGCATAAGATTCACCGTATCAGTGGCGGTCCGGTACGGCGCCGTCCAGGGTGGAAAGTTGCATCGGGTTCATTCACTCGATCAATTTCTCCGGCGATTCGTGAGCGGGCGGAGCGGACTAGCCGAAGCGCTCAGGAGATAACACGTGCATAGCTGACGCTATCTTGAACGAATGGACCTGTTGTTGATGTCCCATTGCCACTGACGGGAGCGCAGTGAACAGGTTAGCTGAATTTTGGCTCGGCCATTTACGCGGCAACGCCGACATCAGCCGCTTCGGTAATACCGCTAATTAGAATTTCCGCTATGCGTTCGCTGGCATGACCATCCCACAGCGGTGGGATTTGCCCGCGCTTGAACTCGCCGTTGAGCACCTTTTCTACTTCGACTCGCAGCCGGCACATGTCGGCTCCAACGAGCACATTGGTGCCTAGCTCGACGGTGATGGGCCTCTCCGTGTTCTCCCGCAACGTTAGGCAGGGCACGCCTAAATATGTGCTCTCCTCCTGCACCCCACCGGAATCCGTTATGACGACCGTGGCTTGCATTTGCATGGCCAGGAATTCCAGGTAAGGCATAGGACCCAATATTCGGAGGCACCTTCCGCTGCCGGAAAATCCGAGTTCCTGTAGGTGCCGCTGCGTACGGGGATGGACGGGGAAAAACACCTCGATTTCCTCGCTGAGCCACTGCAGCGCGGAAATCAATTCGCGTAGCATTTGCGGTTCATCTACATTGCTTGGCCGATGGAGCGTTACAAGGGCGTACTGCGATGGCAGCTTCTTGGGTGCATAGCGTGCAGCGCAGGGCAGCAACTGGATCAACGTATCAATCATGACGTTGCCGACCATACGAATCTTGCTGGGCGCCACGCCTTCGCGGAGTAAGTTACCGTTGCCGTCTTGCGAGGGCGTCAGCAACAAATCGGCGATCTGGTCGGTGATAACGCGGTTGATCTCTTCCGGCATGCGCCGATCATAGGACCTCAATCCGGCCTCCACGTGGGCCACCGGCACGCCCAGCTTCGCACAAACTAGTGCCGCTGCCGCTGTGGAGTTCACGTCTCCGTACACGAGTACCCAATCGGGTTTGCGTTCCACGACCACAGGCTCCAGTCGGATCATGATTTCACCGGTCTGCTGGCCGTGTGTACCAGACCCAACCGCCAGATTGACATCGGGCCCCGCCAGATCAAGTTGCTTAAAAAAAACATCGGACATCTGCGCGTCGTAATGCTGCCCGGTATGGACCAGGGTCTGGCGGACACTCGATGCACGGAGCGCGCGCATAACAGGCGCCACTTTCATGAAATTTGGGCGGGCCCCGACAACGTGCAGGATGTGCATTCGATCCCCGATTTTTCAAGGAAGATGGATCGTTTAGCTTGTAAGTAGAAGTGCCACGCCGATTCTGCACTCCTTCAGTGGTTCGTACTCTCGCCAGGTCGCAGACCTGTCACTTATCAATCGCGCAGGGCGGCCGCAAGTGCGGTGCGCGCGCAAGCTGAAACGTGGTATTGCGTAGCTACGGGCAGTGCCCTACAAACGATGATCAGCCACCGTAACTCCAGGGTGATTCGGCCATTGTCATTGGCCTGAACCCTTCGCGGAACTCAGCTTCCACTACTTCCATGATTACGACTGCGTGGTCTCCGCCACACTCCACGATCTCACGGACGCGGCATTCGACGTGAGCAGGAGTGCTGGCGAGAACCGGTGCCGAAGTCATGCGGCACACAAACTTCTCGCCGTTGATTTCGCACCCTTTCGCCACCGATGGGTTAAAGAATCGCTGGGCCAGGTGCTCCTGTCCGGCACGCAACACGTGGATGGCGGCCACACGGCTTTCGGACAGACATTTGAAAGCATTGCTCTCCCGCCGGATCGCGGCCATGATCAGTGGCGGTTTGAAAGAGGCTTGCGAAACCCAGCTCACAGTTCCGGCGCCGTACCGGTCGCCGCTCTTGGAAGTGAGAATGTAGACCCCATTGCTAAACGACAACAATGCTCGTTTCTTTTGCAGCATGTCCATAACAGCCTCTACAAATGAGGCGCAGATCCGGCTGCACGCTCTCCAGCAGGACGCACCGGCGGCGCGGTTCTATGCAGCAATGGGCGCGACTGCCTTCCGCCGCGCCTGTGCAAAAGCGCCGTTGATGTGGTAAAGCTCCTCGCGCGCCGCCGGAATGTCGAGAATGAATGTCCTGAATCCCAGAGCGATGTACTTGGCAAGCTCGTTGCCAACCGCTTCGTAACTTCCGACCAGATACGGACAGAAGCTTTTGTAAGTTTCGAAGGGACGCAGCCAGTAGGTGCTCTCGGACGCGCTCGGGACCGACTGGTGGGCGGCAAGCTGATGGTGCCACACGGAATCGGAGGTTTTTATCGCAAGTTGATGTGTGAGCTCTCCCTTGCGGTCGGCAGGAAAGCGGGCATTCGCCACCTGCCAGGCCTCATCGCGGCTGGGACGGGCGATCACGCCTACGCGGATGCCCGCTCCGACGAGCTCGGGAAGCGGGCCGGCCATGTATTTCTCTGCTAGCTCCGGATAACGGATCGCTACCGCCGCAAGAGCTTGCGCCGCCGCCAATCCTGCTTCCGAGGATCCCGAAACGATAATTCCAGGAAACAACTCAGGCGGGAGCGGTGGGGACATGCGCAGATTATCAACGCGGTAGAACTCACCGTCGTAGGTCACCGGCGCCGTGCTGCTCAAGAGCCGCTTGATGATGGTGGTGTACTCGTTCAGCCGCTCGTAGCGCTTATCGTGGGGCGCGCTATCGTTCAGCGCGAGCAGGTCGTTTTTGAATCCGCCCGCTACCAAGTTGAGATAAATTCGGCGGCCGAACATGTACGCAAAGGAGCTCACCATCTTGGCTACCGTGTACGGATGCATGTACACTGGTTGCACTGCCACAAGCGGACATAGCTGCTTCGTGTTCTGCATAATGAACATAGACGTAAGCCACGCGTCCACCAGTGAATTGTCTGTGTATACCAGGATGCCCTTGCAGCCAAACTCCTCACTCCAGCGCGCGATTTCTGCTACTTCTGTGCAATAGCGCTCGCGGGGCACGGCACTGGACTGCGGACAAGTGGAAAAGATCTCTAACTCAGGTTCGGGCATATGCTCCTCACATCTGATTGCAACCCATGGCTTAGGCGGCGGGCATCGCGGGTTTAACGGACAGGCCATCCTGCAAACGATGCCCCGGCCGCAGCAAGTCGCTCGCATGCCTCCAGCGCATTCCGGTCAGCAGCTTGTGTACGCTGATCCACTCATCTCCGCAGGCGACTCGCACACTCGTGCCGTCTGAATCGCCCACGGTCCCCGGCGGCTCCGCAGTACGCTCCCCGGTCAGACTGGCTTTCAGTAGCTCGACTGTGCGGCCGTCAGCGGCTTGCGCCTTCGGGTGCCCCCACCGGCTGGAGAATGGATGGAAATCGCATGCGCGCACAAAATTGACGATCTCACGTGCCGGACACGACCACCGCACGCAGCCGTTTTCCGGGACCTCTTTTCCGAAGTACTCGCGGCGCGAAAGGTCCTGCGGCTGTTCTGGCGCGGCAGCGCCTTCGGAGAGCACTTGCAAAAGTCGCTGAATTAGTGCCAGCCCCATTTTGGCGCAGCGGCTGGCCACCGAGAGGGCGCTCTCCGTCTCGGCTATAGAAAACACCGACTGATAAACGATCGGTCCCGCATCGATTTGCGGAACCATCTTGTGGAGCGTGACGCCGTGGCTAGTTTCGCCGCGGTAGATGGCCCAATTGACCGAGTTCAGACCGGCGTAGCGTGGCAGCGGCGCCGGATGCAGGTTGAAGCACCCGACGCGCGCTGCCGCGAGTACTCGGTCGTGGATGATGTAGAGAGAATGGACATTCAGAACCACGTCCACTGACTTCGCCTGCAACTGCTCGGCGAAGGCGGTGTCCTTCACCAGCTTGGCGGGCCACAGCTGGTAGCCGGCTCTGCTCGCAACCGCCCACAAATGCCGCATCGGCGAGCGGTTCTCCTCCGCAGCTAAGACGCCTACAATGCGATGTTGGGTGGCGGCTAGCATCCGCAACGTCTCGGTACCCGCGGCCTCGCCGCCAATGAGCAGGATATTCATGCTGCGGCTTCGCGCCCCTCTCGCTGAAACAGCATCCGCAGTGCAGGCCGGTCAATCTTGCCATTAACGTTCTTCGGCAGCATGGAAAACCTGCGCCAGCGCGAGGGCACCATGTACCCGGGTACTGTCCGGCCCAACTCGCGGCATATAACTGCTGGATGGTCGCTACTCCCGGCCCCAGGCACATAGGCGCAGCAAATCACTGTGCCTTCAAAACCCTCGCTGCCGATAGCCACCACGGCACATTCGCTGAACCAGCCCATCGCGGCGAGCGCACTCTCGATTTCGCCCAGCTCGATTCGATATCCGCAGTGCTTGATCTGCGAGTCGGTGCGGCCCACGAAATATACCAACCCGTCGGGTCCGACTTTCGCCAGGTCGCCGGTGCGGTAGAGCCTTTGGCCCGTGCGCGGATTCTGCACAAACACGGACTGGGTTTTCTCGGGATCGCGCCAGTACCCGAGGCTGAGGCCGACCCCGCCAACGTAAAGCTCGCCAACCTCGGCCGGCGGGACAGACTTGAAGTCTTGATCGAGAACGAAGAGCTGCTCGCCCGGGCACGGCCTCCCAATGGGGATGCTCGCCCGCTCATCCGTCGGGCAGCTTGGTAGCGTGTGGTAGCTGCTCGCGATGGTCGTCTCTGTGGGGCCGTAGAGGTTGGTGAAGCTCACCCACGGAAGCCGTTTCATCCAGTAGATGAGTGCAGGAACCGGCAGGACCTCGCCGCACCACAGCACGTGGCGCAGGGCGGGAAAGTTTAGCTGCGCGTTCGCCTGCGCCAGGTAATTCAACACTGCCGGCACGGAAAACCACTGCGTCAATTCCGACTTGCGGATGAACTCCGCGAGTTTGTGCGGCAGTAAGGAGGTCTCAGCCGGAACGAGATGGAGTTCGGCGCCGGCGGCCAGCGATCCATAAATATCGAAGCCGGACAGATCGAAATGCAGGGGCGGGTGACAGGAAACCCGATCGCCAGCCGCGACTCCGAAATATCTCGCTCCCCAGTCCACAAAGGCAGTAACGTTCGCGTGCTTAATAACAACACCCTTCGGGGTTCCGGTCGAGCCCGAGGTAAACAGGATGTGCGCCGGATCTTCCGGATGGTTGTTGGCGTCAAGCGGAGCACCCGAGTAGGCTTCCGCGTCACCGAATGAGAACTGCGCCCCCGGGCGATCGCTGGAGTGGTCCCTTTCCCCAATCCAGATCACGGCGGACGCCGGTAGCATTGCGGGCAGTTTGTCAGCGATCTTACTATCGGCCACGACCACCCGCGGCTCGCCGGCGTGGATAATCTTCGCGATTCTCGCAGCGGGATTGGCCGCGTCCACTGGGACGTAAACGCAGTCTGCCTTCAAACTGCCGAGAATGGCAATGATCGCTTCGGGCGATTTCTGGGCGACTATGCAGACGCGGTCGCGCCGGCTGCAACCAGCCGTCTTGAGCAGCCGTGCAAATTGGTTGGTAGCCGCCTCGAGCTGGCCGAACGTAAGCCTGCGGTCGCCCATAACCAGCGCGACCGCGTGCGGGCGACATTCCGCCGACAAGCTGAGATAGGACTGAAGCAAGCGCTTCATAACGGTTGGGTTCTAGGCCTGAACACCACATTGGGGATCAGCGGCTGAGACTCCTGCCTGTTCCTTCCGGCGCTGATTGCGCAGGAATGCCGCGACCTTGCGAACCGAGCGGAAATCATCAAGCTCCAGCTCTTCCAATTCGATTTTCGTGCCGAACCTCTCTTCAATTCTGACAAGGAGATCGACAAATTTAAGGGAATCGAGCAGTCCCGTTTCCAGCAAATCGGTATCGCCGGAGCTCACCTCCACGTTCATTTCGTCGTGCAGGATTTCAAGCAGTTCACGTTCAATGCCGTTGCTGGAACTTTGAGCTGTGATGGCGTTTGGGTTCGTCATGCGAGTGCAGATCGTCAATCAGAGTTGCGCGTACACTTCGAATCTTTGCCTTGACAAGCGTGTGACTGTCGGCATAGCGCCCATTGCTGTCGGACCCGTGTTATGCCCGCCCGAACGGGGCCATAGGCGGCGCAATCGTTACCAGCAGATTCCCTCATAAGCGCCGGTAAGCGTGTCACCCTTTTTGGCTACCCCAATGAGGTCGATCAATATCTGATCGCGACGCATGCGCTGCGGCACCGTTCGAAATTCGGGATCGCCGTTAGCCACCACAATCACGTCGGAATGGTCTACGACGTCGCTAATGGAGGGCTGAATCAACGAGGCAATGTGCGGGAAGGCACGTTGCACGAAGAACTTATTGGCCCCGACCAGCTTCTGCAAATCTACGTCGCGATCGTATAACTGGACCTGGTAGCCGCGCCCGACGAGAGTTTCAACCAGCGGCACGACCGGACTTTCGCGAACATCGTCGGTGCCTGACTTGAAGGTGAGTCCCAAAACTCCGATCTTGTTGCGTCCGGTGTTCTCTACAAGTTCGATGCCGCGTCGAATCTGTTCCTGGTTGCTCTGCAGAACCGACCGCAACACCTGGCACTCCACGTCGCGTTCTTTGGCCCGGTAGATAAGCGCCCGTAGGTCTTTCGGCAGACATGAGCCCCCAAACCCGAAGCCCGGCCGCAGGTAGGCAGTGGAGATGTTCAGTCGTACGTCCCGGCAGAACAGTTCCATTACTTCACGGCCATCGGTGCCCAGGGCCTTACAGAGATTACCGACCTCGTTCGCAAACGCAATCTTCAGCGCGTGGAATGCGTTGCAGACGTATTTCAGCATCTCCGCGTTCACGGCACTGGTGTGAATGATCGGGGCGTCAATATCCGCGTACAACTGTTGCGTGATCGTAGCGCTTCGCGCGTCGCTTGCGCCGATCACGATGTAACTCGGGTGGTAGTAATCGTCGATGGCGCTGGTCTCGCGGAGAAACTCGGGGTTCATGCAGACGCCGAAGTCGCGGCCCGCCCTCAGTCCGGAGAACTCCTCGAGTAGCGGGATCAATCGCTGTCCCAGAGTGCCGGGAAGCACTGTGCTGCGTACCACGATGACGTGCAACGCATTGCAATCTGGCAGCGCAGCGCCGATTTCACGGCAAACATTTTCCAGGTAATCCAGCTTAAGACTGCCGTTGCCGTTGCTCGGAGTGCCGACACAGATCACACTGACTTCGCTGTTGTGAACCGCAGCGCGCGTGTCTGTGGTTGCGGTCAAACGGTTGGCCTGCGCTGCATCCCGCAACATGGGAGCGAGTCCCGGCTCGCGAATCGGGGACCGCCCATGGACTAGATCGTCGACCTTGCTTTCATTGACGTCCACACCGATCACCGTGTGGCCGTCCTTCGCCATGCAGGCGGCGGCGACGCATCCGACATATCCCAGTCCGAAAACACTCACTCGCATTCTTCTTCTCCAAAGATTGATGGCAAGTCCGGGGGGCAGTTGGGGGAAGCCCCCGAGCGAGAACTCAGCCGGCCCCAAGATTGTTTCTGGTTTCGCGCTTATTCGGCCGCGACGGAACCGCTTTGTCCGGGTTTGCAGCCGAACAATACACGGCGTAATAGCGCTGGGCGACGATCTGCCAGTCCAGCTCTCGGACGCTCTTCTGTCTCGCGCGTTCTCCCAGGCTGCGCCGCAACCCGGCATCCTGCACGAGCCGGCTGCAAACCTCACAGAACGAGTCTTCGTCTGCCGGTTCGAATAGCAGCCCTGTGTGCCCGTCGTCCAGAAGCTCCCGAAGTGCAGGCAGGTTGCTCGCCAGCACAGCCTTCCCCATGGCCATCGCCTCCAGTGGCTTCAATGGGGTAACCCGCTCCGTGACCGGGAAGCGCAGCCGTGGGTAAACCAGGATATCCATCAGCGAGTAGTACCGGCGTACCTGCGCATGGTCGACCGCACCCGGGAAAAGCACATAATCAGGGGCATTGAGCTCGCGGATGCATTGGCGGACGGCCTCGGCCTCCTCGCCGTGGCCAACAAGGAGCAACCTGAGCTTCGGGATCCGCTGGCGCAACTGGTGGACTGCCCTAACTAGCCACGAAATCCCCTCAAAGCGCCACATGGAACCGATAAAACCGAGCACAACTTCGTCACTGCGGATGCCGAACTGCGAAGCAAGTTCCGGGTCGCGGGATAGCGGCTCGAACTTTTGCGCATCGACTCCGTTCGGCACGTGAAACAACTTGTTGTCGGGTATGCCGCGGCTGCGCATTTCCTCCAGTATGTTTTGTGCGATGCCGACAACGGCGCCAGCCCGGCGCGCCACCAGGGTCTCGAGTTCTCGGGTGGTACGGTAACGCAGCGAGCTGGGGTTGGACCTTCCTTGAGCTACCGCAGATTCTTCCCAGAACCCACGGATCTCGTAGACGAACGGCAGTCCGCGCGCCCTTGCCGCGCGCCATGAGGCCAGACCGCAGAGAGCGGGGGTGTGCGCGTGAACGAGGTCGAAGTGCATCGAATCCA
>WNFY01000908.1_pt1 | contig 31028 bp, 32 predicted proteins | sample 5400091 | NCBI WGS metagenome assembly WNFY01 (sample SAMN13153364, study PRJNA577476) | soil metagenome | isolation source: 60 cm soil or saprolite under grassland replicate 1 | place: USA:California | collected 2016-06-15 | reverse complement strand
TACTAACGACAGGCCGGGTGTTACGGCACGTGCGCCATACGATAGTGCGACGCTCACCAGCGCGTTAAACCTGCGCGTCGCCGATATCTATGAGGTGTACGAGCGGTGGCGATCGCGTGGTGCGGAGTTCCTCACGCCTCCCAAGGAGCACAAATCGGAAATTCGTTGTTACCTGCGCGATCCGGATGGCCACCTAATTGAGGTCGGCCAAGCAAAGCAGGAAGGAAAGCGCTCATGAGTTCGGAGGTTGCACCCAACGAGAACGTGCTGATCGTCGGTGCCGGTCCGACCGGTATGACCCTCGCTCTCTCGCTGCTTTCACGAGGTCACCATCGTCGACAAGTTGGAGGAGGGTGACAACATATCTCGCGCCGCTGTCGTCTACCCTGCCACACTTGAGGTGCTCAATCCGTATGGCGTAGCTGAACGATTGATCGTGCGAGGCATCCGGTCGCCCCGCTTCACCATTCGCGACCGCGATCGAGTTCTCATGCCAGTTCCGTTCGACAAGCTGCCGACGGCGTTCCCGTACACGCTTCTGGTGTCACAAGCGGTCACCGAAGAAGTGCTCTTGGAACGACTGAAGCAACTTGGCGGACGAGTGCTACGACCATGGACATTGACGCGACTCGAACAAGATACGTCGGTTACGACCGCCATTTTCGCGGACGGAAAGCAGATTCGCACGAAATTTGTAATCCGTACCGACGGCGTGCACAGCACCGTCCGCGAACAAGCCGGAATTAGTTCTAAGCGGGACCAGGCTGGCGCTTCCTACACGCTAGCCGACGTGCATTTGACCGGCGGTGTTCCTGATGACGAACTGGTTGTCTACTTCTCCCCCGCCGGACATCTCGTCGTGTTGCCGTTACCAGGAGGAATTCACCGAATCGTAGCACACGTCGATAAAGCGCCTGAACAACCCGATGTCCCGTTCCTGCAGCGCCTGATTGAAACCCGCGGCCCAGAAAGAGAACGTGCAGTGGTGCACGACGTGATATGGGGCTCCAGGTTTCTCACACATCACGCCCTTGCAGGTAGGTACAGAGTGGGGCCTATCATTCTCGCCGGCGACGCCGCACACGAGCATAGTCCTCTCGGCGGGCAGGGAATGAATCTCGGTATCCACGACGCCGTCGCTCTCGGGCGTGCGCTATCCGGGATCCTCGAGGGTGACTCTGCGGACCTTCTCGACTCCTACAACATTGCACAGCGGCCGGTAGCGAAACAGGTGATTTCCCTCACAAATTTACTCACTAAAATCGCCACTATGCCGGAGCGGTTACGGCTGACGCGTAACATCATCCTCGGCATCCTCAATCCCTTCATCCGTCGGCGTCTCGCTCGGCGCTTATCCCTTCTTTCCCTTATCGTCCAATGAAAGGAGGAGCGTATGCCGGCACAAAGTAATCTGGATAAGATGCACAAGTATTTCGATTTGTTATTTGGCAAGGAGTTGGAGGAGCTCTTGAGCATGTTCGCTGATGACATCAACTGGTTTATTGTTCCGACAAGTACCACTATCAAGGGAAAGGCACAGTTCCGGAACATGGCGGAGAATCATTGGGCCGCATCGCCCGATCGGATAAAGAAAATGCTTAATGTATTCGCCACTGACGAATATGCCTGCCTGGAGTACATAACTGGGGGGACGCTGAAGGGAGAAACAGATTTTGTTACCGCCAAAGTTAAACCCACAGGGCGTAAGTATGAATTGCAGTGTTGCTTTGTTTTTCATTTCAACGCGCAGGGTTTGATTGATAAAGTTCATGAGTATTTTGATATGGCAACTGTGCAACGGTTTGCACCGGTTAGACAGCAGAAGTAGCATGAAGCGGTAAAAACGAGTAAGGCCTAACGAAGCTCTGCAGCCAACCGCTGACCGGGATATGACTAGGTTATTGAGTTATCCGTTCTCCGGAAGAAAGCTCGCTCCAGCCAGCGCTGTGCCGCGTGCTTCATTTACGCTGAGTAGCTGAGTTCCTTCGCGTTTAGGTCTAATCGTATGAATACACATAGCCGACGGCGCTTCATTATCGGCCTCACGGCTTTACCCGCACGGCCGCTTAAAATGTTCGGCAAAGCTGCAACAACTCTTCATGGCGACGAAATCAAGTCGAGCAACGAGACACATCTTTCACGCTTGGCTGAATTGTCCGTGCCGAGTGGGCTGATAACGTATTCCATGCACAGCCAACAGCAAACATTTGGCTACCTCTCCCTCCATCGAGACTTTTGCCAAGAGACCAATCAGGCGGCTTTCCCAAAACCAATGGATCTTCGCGACCGATCTACAATGGCGAAAAGACTTGAGCTCGTAGCGAAACGCCGGCGATAGTCGCTTGGGTTAACTCCGAGTCGGCGTTCAAAAGCGCGACGGAAGGCGTCGGCGCTTCTGAAGCCTACCGATATTCCAACATTTTCCACACGATTATCGCCGTTCGAGAGGCGACGCCGAGCTTCATCAAGCCGTAAGCGCTCGACGAAATCGGCCGGAGTCGTACCAAATTCTATCTTGAACCGCCGAGTAAACTGTCTGGGACAAAGACACGCTTTGGCGGCCAAAGTCTCCACTGATAAATCTTCATGCATATGGCTAAGCATCCATGTCGCCAGCTCAGACAAACGCGAAATTGATTGCGCTTGGAATTGTAACGGCTCGGAATATTGCTCCTGCCCACCTGGACGCTTGAGATAGACAATCAACTCGCGGGCTACCGCCAAGGCCACTCGCGCCCCGTAATCTTCCTCGATGAGAGAAAGAGCCAGATCAATGCCGGCAGTCGCACCAGCGGATGTGTAAAATGGTCCATCTTTCAGGAAAATTGCGTTATCATCGACTTGTAACTCAGGAAAGCGATGCGCAAGATCTTCAATGCCCGATGTTGCTACGAACGGTTTGTTCGACAACCCGATTATGACTATTTCATAACATTGTTTCGGACCCCGGTCCCCCTCTTGAATTTCTGCACAATTGAAAGCCGCCGCCGCAGTGGTCATCTCCATCGTCCCGACGCCATCAAAGCCTATGAAACCAATTCGCAGGGCGGCCATCTTGGATCCTCTCATATATTTTGCATGTTTCCCTTGAGATCCGATATGACATTCATCCTACACTTTCAGACATTGCAAGTAAAACGGTCCACGAAAGGTTTTGGCCTTTCCATCGTGTAGCAGATCAAGCAGGACGGGGGGATCCGCTTAAACGGGTACCGCGCGTTAAGGATAGATCGTCGTAGGTGTGATCGACGTGGTCTTATTCTGGATGTTTACCGCACTGAAGGTAAGGCTAGGTGTTGTCCGAACGAACGCCGCCTTGAACGCACGCAGGTCCAACGGCTGTGGCGTGACATTCGTGTTCTGCATGCAGCTACAGGTACCGATGTTCCCGTTGTTGTCGGTTTTGATCAGCCACAAACCCGGGCCGCCGTATGTCGGGTCCGGCGTCCACGACTTGCCTGTCGCCGCGTAACCTCCGTCGCTGGTTTGGATGAGGTCGTCGAACTCGTTCCCACCCTGGGAGGTGAGTCCTGTATAAAGTTTCTGCCACAGGATATTTCCCGACGCATCTGTCTTGAGCACCCAGCCGGTAGTCGCCTGTAGAAAGACATTGCTTTCACCCGCCATGACGTAACCGCCGTCAGCAGTCGCGACTGCACCGGCGATTTCGGCGCTGACGTCGTAATAATTGTTGGCCCCGCCGTACCCTTTTTGCCACACGATCCCGCCATTAGCATCGAGCTTCAGGAGAAAAAAGAGCTCCTGAAACGGAGAAACGAGCTGCTGAACAGTGCCTGAAAAGATATAACCGCCATCCGCTGTCTGGAAAATTGGATACTTGCCGTCTCCAGCTGGTCCGCTGGCCCAAACAGTGCCGTAGTACGCCTTCGACCATTGCATTTGGCCGTTTGCATCGAGCTTCATGATCGTCAAAACGTGCGCGTATCCGGATTGGAAGTGGGCGTCAGCAACGCCGGATGCGATATAGCCTCCATCTTGCGTCAGCTGTAACGATTCGAACGTAAAGTTACCGCCTGTGAATGCCCCCGAAAATGAGTTGTCGCTCTCGGGAAAAGCCGCCGACCACTGCAGCTCGCCGCTAGGCGAGATCTTCATGATCAGGCCTTGGAGGATCTCAGCGAAGGTTGGGGACTGGTTTCCGACTGCAATGTAGCCGCCGTCGGCGGTCGGCGTGATTGCGACCGCGCCAGCTGCATACGCTCCTGTCAGGTCGTGCTGCCAGTTGATGGACCCAGTGCTGTCGAATTTTGCAAACCACCCACAGCCGCCACCGCAGGCTGGATTATCGAAGTCGCCGCCAGCGAGAATGAACCCTCCGTCCGAGGTGTGCGCAACAACACCGGTCGACTGCTGAGCGTTCGCGCAGGTTGAATACAGTCTCTGCCACACGTTGTTGCCACCACTTGGGGTGACAGCTATCAGCCAAGCACCTCCGAGGTACGGGTGGCGCCGGGTCGAGCAGTAGTTTTGCTGGTGCGCGTCATTACCGCCGACCACGATCGTGCCGTTCGACAGTTGTGTTAATGAGTTGCCGGTTTCGTCGGCCTGGTTGTACTGCGAGAGCGCGACGGTCCAGACCTTGTTAAAAGGACCGCTGGCGACGTATTGCTTTTGTGCGGCGAATCCCAATGAAGTTACGAGCGCCGCCACAATGGCGCAGATCGATAGTGTGTGACGCGAGGCGGATGCGTGTTTGCTTGTCTTTTCCATGCTGTTTCTCCCTTCTTTGCGCTCATATCGCATCGGAACGTGCTGGCGGTTTGCACCAAATCGGATAACATTGTGCACACGAACAACTGAAAAGTGACGAGCTTGTTACTTTTCGCAGAGGCGTGAGCGTTCACTCGCAACTTTTGACACAAGTAGTCTATCGCTGTTGTCGCAACAGATTCGAGACATGCGTCTGTGAAGCATTTCAAATCGGGTGGGGCGATAAGGAGGAGCCACTTCTCACCGCGCAGAGGACCTATTGCTGTTCACCCCGAGCCAGCCAATTTGCGGTCGAAGAATTCGCCACTAGCGCGGTGAGCGGGCACCGAATCGCTCCAGCGGAGCAGGTCGTGAATTTCGTCGGGGATGATTCGCTCTTCGAAAGCGACGTTTTGGGCGCGCAGTTTTTCGACCAGATCAGTGGTTTGCTGGAACGGCACGTTGCGATCGTCATCGCAGTGGGTCAGCAGTACGGGGAAACGCCAGGTCGCGACACCACAAGGTTCTGAATTTATCGAACGTAAGCCGCTTATGATGCGCGTGTGCATGGGCCCTTCGTAGCGTTCCGCGTGATCTTAAGCCGGTACGAATTCGATTTTTACCTTGCACCCGAGCGATCTCGCGGCGCGGTTTAGTGTAGCAAGTGTCACCGATGTATTCTTCGGGTCGAGCAGCCGATGGACCGCGGCGCGCGACGTTCGCATACGTGCAGCCATTGCGCTCTTGTTCATGCGCTTTTCTTTCATCATGTCATTGACCTTCAGCGCGAGAGCTCGTTTAAACGCTGCGGCTTGAACATTCTCGAGTAATCCCTCTTGCTTGAGGAAATCCTCAAAGCTGCTTCCGCGATGTTTGTTCCTTGTCTTAACCGTTTTTGAGGTATGCATTTTTGCGTCGCAGAGCCAAAGCTCTGTCTTTGTTTGGCGTTTTTTGGTTTTCTTGATGAAGCCGTGCAGAAGAATGATTTCCTCTTGATGCACAAAAAATAGAGTGCGCGCGATTCGATTTGCCAGTCTGCTCCGAATTTCCCAGATGCCTGATCCAAGGTGATCTACAAGCGGCATGCCGAGCGGCCAGCGGAATTGCACAGTCATGATGTCCTCGCCGATCATTTTTCGTTCGTCTTTCGGTAAACCCTTCAACCACTCGCGCACCGGCTCTCGCCCGGTTTCCGTCCGAAAGAAAACAGCGGGCAATGGTCGGGGCACTGCATGACTGTATCATTTCTGATACGGTTGCCAAGCGATTTTCGAGAAGGGATTCCGCGGCCGAGGACGACGAGCGATAACGGAACATCCCCCCGCTTAGCGGGCTTGTTGCCGTTCGCTCGAGGCAGCCATCCTTCGGTCGAACAATTCGGCGGTAGCGCGGATCCAATCGCTCCACCGGAGAAGGCCGTGAATTTCGTCGGGGAAGATTAGCTCCTCGAAGGGGACCTTTTGGGCGCGCAGTTTTTCGACTAGGTCCGTGAAAGATTGAGCCGGCTAGGCCGCAATGAACGGCGGCGGCTACAGGCAGAGGCCGCAGTCAACGCCAGCGGCTACAGCTCATGCATCATAAGCCGCTTATGATGCCGAGACGCGGGTGCGCTTGCGATTATTGTTGGTTAACGACTACGTTCGGCGTCGGCCGGCTCATTTCGATGTGTGCGCTCACTCTCTGTAAGCCCGCAGTGAGCGCTGCGATCTCTTTCCGCTGCTCTGCCGCGGTCGCCTCCTGTTTTGTCACCGCAGATTTCATAATCAGTTGCAATTCCAGCGCTGATGCCTGAGCGCGCGGCGATTGGAAGCGCAAAACGCCCAACCCGCCTACGCCGAAGGCTTCGGCGTGGCAGGCGCTCACTTGTCTCGCCATAGCGGAGCGACGGCGGAACGCCCAACCCGCCTTCGCACAAGGCTACGGACGGGCAGGCTGTCCAACGTCGAATGGCGGAAGAGAAGCATACCTAGGATTTTAACGCACTGATACGCCCAGACGGTAATGCAGTCACGATGAAGGGATTGAATGAGAGACAACGCTTCGCCAACCACTCCGGTGCTGCGTCAGAACCGCGCGAATGTCTTGCCGCTTGAAGGCGATATCGATCTGCACGTTTCGCCTGTCGTCACAGAGTCCCTTAACGCAATGATCAAGAAAAAACCGGAACGGATAGTGATAGATCTTTCGCGCGTGACTTACATCGATAGCTCAGGGCTGGCAGCGCTTATCTTAGCCATGCAAGAGGTTGAAGCGTATGGCGGCAAGTTTTTCCTGAGTGGTCTGCAGGAAACTTTGCGCTTAATTTTCGAAACTTCGCGGCTTGATCGAACATTTCGGATTTTCCCAGATGTAGATGCTGCGCTGGCCGCGAGCGAGGCGGGAATTTCGTAGCCGAACGGGACGTACCGCCGATTCGAAGCAGAAGAAATTTTCCTGGCGAAGGCATTTCCGGCGCCAATCATAACGTCACGCCGACCACGTCCTTGATAACCGAGGCGAAAACCTAATCGCATGGCGTGGGTTGTCTTCCAATCGTTTCGATCCAGACCTTCCCTTGAATCGATCGGCGGCGGCTGACCCTTAAGAAAATTTTTTGAATCAGGAAATCAGGAACCCACTTGCCCCGGAAAAGATGTTTCCTGCATTCCTCTTTTGAAAGCCTGGCCGTTGCTTCGCATCCGTTGCAACCTGATTAAGTCGAGACGAGCGGCGCGGTAGCGCTTCAATCATCCAATCCGATTGATGAAAAAGCTTTTCCCGCGTGGAGGGCCGACCAATACCAGCCGATCTTTTGAACGCCGAAAGTCAGAGCGAGCAAAAGTCCGGCTCCGCGTAAAAGTAGCAATCCTAAATTCTTTGGTTTTCTCATTGGCGCCAGACCGAATATAGGAGGGAATCAACGATTGCAGGACTGCAATCAGAAACTTCCCCGCTCCAGTTGGACTTCGCCCAGCCAGCAAACACGCCTCCGCATTCAGGTCGAAACTCAACCTAATTTGTGTTCGCTTATTTGGATTCCGTGGCTTGCACCATTTTCTCTGGAAATTCGAAACCGACTTTTCCGTCTTCGAGTTTCAGATATGCCGAGAAAGGTCGTCCACGTTTCGAGATGAAGCCTTCGAGGAGATCGGTTTTTCCCGTGGTGAGGAGTTTTTGGGCCTGTTCTTTTGGGATCTCGCGGCCCAGGATCGTTTTGCTTAGTTTGAACTTGCAACGCTTGCGATCGGCTTGTGAATGCTCGCAAATGTAACTGCTGTCAGTCTCAAAAACTTTTCCACCGCACACGGGACATTCGCCGAGCGATTCTTTGCCTGTGAAATCAATTTTTGCGACCGGTTCCTTCGGTTTTCGTTCCTTTTTCGCTTTCGGGTCGCGCTTCTCGAATTCGAAGCCGACGTCTTTCTTATCGGTCAACACGAGAAACGCTTTGAACGGCCTGCCCTTTCGCGAAATGAACCGTTCGAGCAGGTCGGTCTTGCCGGTGGCGAGCAATTTCTTCATCTGTTCGCCCTCGATCGGCCGTTGCAAGATCACTTTGCCCGATCGGAAATCGCACGTTTTGTTTGGGCCGACTGAATTTTCGCAGAGGTAGCTCATTCCGAATTCGAAAATGCGTCCGCCGCATTTCGGACATGTTCCCAACGGTTCCTGCCCTGAAAAATCCACGGGCTGCGCAGCGCCGTTCTCCTGTCCATTGGGTCCGAAATCGAATTCCGCCTTGAAATCGTCACTCAATTTGAGCGCGGCATGAAACCGTTTGCCTTTCCTGCTGCGAAAGCCCCCCAATGGCCCGATCTGTTTGTCGCGGACGAGCGTTTCGAATTCGTCGCGGCTCAGCAACCGGCCCGCGATGGTTTTCCAAATCGTAAAATCACAGTCCTCATTTGTGCAGGTGAAACTCTTAAATCGCTCGACGATCGACGAACCGCACTTTGGGCACCGGCCAAACGGCTCGGTGTCGGGCATGTGGTCGTCGGGATGAAAATGCTTGGCTTTACCGACGATGTCTTTCGTCAGCTCCCGGATGTCGCGCATAAAGGCATCGCGCGTGAGCTTGCGATGTTCAATTTCGCGCAGGCGGAATTCCCATTCGCCGGTCAGTTCCGGGCTGGTCAATTCCGGCACCGCGTTCTTGAGCAACATGATCGTCTGAATCGCCTTCGCGGTGGGCTGCAACTCCTTGCCTTGTCGGGTCAGATAATGCGCTGAAATCAGCGTCTCGATAATTGCCGCGCGCGTTGCAGGCGTACCGAGACCTTTCTCCTTCATCGCGTCTCGCAGTTCTTCGTCGTCAACGAGTTTGCCGGCCCCTTCCATTGCGCTAAGAATCGTGCCCTCGTTATAACGAACAGGCGGCCGGGTCTGCTCGGTGTTGAATTCAACGCGCACGGTTTCGACCCGTTGGCCTTGCTCCACGGTCGGCAGGTTTTCTTCGGGCTTGTCACTGCCGCCCTCGCGTCCATAGACCTCGAGCCATCCCGGCGCGACCATGATTTTTCCCTCTGTTTTGAAGGGCTCGCCTTCTACGCGCGTGATTCGAATCGTGTTCTCATATTGCGCCGGTGGAAAGAATACAGCCACAAAACGTTTGCTTAACATGTCGAAGATTGCCCGCTCATTGTTATCGAGTGAACGCGGGATGGTGCCGGTTGGAATGATTGCGAAATGGTCGCCGACCTTCGCATTGTTAAAGATCCGCTTGTTAGGTTTGACCCAATTATTGTCGAGCACTCTGCGCGCGAACGGATTTTCGAGTTTGCCCAACGCCGATTTCACTGTCGGCATGTAATCTTCAGGCAACGCGCGCGAATCCGTACGTGGATAAGTGATGGCCTTGTGCCTCTCGTATAACGCCTGCGCGATTTGCAAAGTGCGCTTCGCGGAAAAACCGAAGCGACTGTTCGCTTCGCGTTGCAAGCTCGTGAGATCATACAATTGAGGGGCGATCTGCGTGCTGGGCTTTTTTTCCTCCAACTCAACAACGCCTTCTTTGCCCGTGCACTTCAGCTGAATGGCCTCGGCGATTTCGCGATGCCACAATCGGGGGGCACCGCGGTGCTCGTCCCAGAGCGACCCGTTCGTGGGATCAAGCCGCTGCTCGGCATCCGGCAAATTCAATTGGAGCCGCGTGAGCAGTCTTCTCGTTCTCTCGATCTCGCCCTCTTCTTTGTTGAACGCTTCGTCGAACCATCGCCCTGGATATTCACCGGTCGTCGCGCCGAATGTTCCAATGATCTCATTCAGTTCGCGGGGCTTGAATTCCTTAATCTTGTTCTCGCGTTCGACGATGATGGTGAGCGTAGGCGTCTGCACTCGCCCGAGCGAGGTGACAGTGCTGCCGCGTCCGCCGCTGAGTCGTAGCGTAAATGCGCGTGTGGCGTTAATGCCTACCAGCCAATCCGCCTCGTTGCGGCTTCGCGCCGCGCTCGCCAGCGGTTGCATCTCGGCGTCGCTACGTAGTCGCGCGAACCCGTCCTTGATGGCCTCTGATGTCATAGATTGCAGCCACAGACGCTTGATAGGTTTTTTCGTGCCCGCGTTTTGGACGATGTAGCGGAATATTAGCTCGCCCTCACGGCCCGCATCGCACGCGTTGATGATCTCAGAAACATCTTTGTTTCTGATGAGTTTTCGTAGAGTGCTGACGCGACCGCTCATTTTCTCGGCCGGCTGGAGCTCGAAGTCGACCGGCATGATGGGCAGCTTCGTCATGTCCCATTTGTCCTGCTCTTTCATGGAAGCCGGCACCGCGAGCTCAAAGAGGTGACCGATCGCCCACGAGATGAGGTATCTCTCGTTCTCGTAATAGTCCTTGCCCTTTTTAAAGCCGCCCAGCGCCTTGGCGATATCGCCGGCGACTGAAGGTTTCTCGGTGATTATCAGGAACTTGGACATGGGGCAGGAATCGAACCCATTTGGAGCATCTTTGCAAGTCAGAGGAGTTTGCTGCGCCGTCAAAGGCACAGTAAGTCTCTGGTCTAGCCCAGCTTAACGAAATACTTTCCGGGCAACTGCTTGACCAAGCGTTTCAATTCCAACTGCAGCAATGTCGATGAAACAGCCGAGCTCGGCAATTGGCTTCTAGCGGCAATATCGTCAATAGACGTCTCGGTCGCATCAATTGACTCATAGACGCGGCGCTCTTCGTCAGAAAGCGGTGGCAACGGGCGGGCAGCGGCCTGTGGCGACGGTTTTGTTTCGGGAAGAAGAATCTGCAAATCATCCAGAATGTCGCTGGCGTCCATGACGAGCTTCGCGCCCTGTTGAATGAGGCGATTCGATCCCAAAGCGCTCGGCGCGTTGATGTGACCCGGCACCGCATAGACCGAGCGGCCCTGTTCCAGAGCCTGCGCGGCGGTGATCAGCGCCCCGCTGTTCAAACCGGCTTCCACCACAAGAATGCCGTGGCTCCAGCCGGAAATGATTCGATTGCGCATCGGAAAAGTTTGGCGGTCTGGTTCGATTTCCATTGAGAACTCCGAGACGATTGCGCCGTTGCCGCTTCGAATTTTCTCTGCCAGTCCTGTGTTCTCTGGCGGATAGAGCTTTGCCAATCCGGAGCCGATTACTGCTACCGTGCGTCCTTTTGCGGCAAGCGCGCCCTGATGGGCGGCGGTGTCAATCCCGCGCGCGAGTCCACTGACAACAGTTAATCCGGCATAAGCCAATTGATAAGCCAGCTTCTTGGCCGACTCCATCCCGTAGTGAGTCGTGTGGCGAGCGCCGATAACTCCAATGGCGTGATGATCGCGCTCCTGTAGTTCGCCCCAAACGTAGAGAACGATGGGCGGCGCATGGATTTCGCGCAATGGCCGGGGATACGATGGCGATTGCTGCGTGATCACGGTCACGCCGAAATCGCGAACCCGTTCCAGCTCCGTGCTGAGATCTACAGTCGATTCCCAGTTCGAAATCTGGTCAGCAACCTCATTGCCGATTCCTTCCACCCTGCGAAGGTCGCCGCGTTTGGCAGCGAGGACGTGTTGCGGCTCCTCAAAAACTTCCAGCAACTTGCGCAGCCGCACCGGCCCAACAGTCGGCAGCATGTTCAGCGCGATGCACGCCTCCGTCGCGTTCATCTTGTAGCTGCGCTCGCAGCGGCGAGCATCTTTTTGTTACGCTCGGTGCTTGCCACAAGCACCGCTACAACACTGCGCACAAGCGTCTGCGAGCATCAAAACGGTATCTCGTCCTCGTCCGGTGCGGCTGGCGTTGAAGCCTTGGGAGGTGCGCTAGTTTTTGGATTCTCTCCGGGCATCTCGGTGGCGGCACCACCTCCGCTAGGACGACCCCCTAGCAGCTGCATGCTCTCGCCCACGACGCGCAGCCTTGATCGCTTCTGCCCGGTCTGCTTGTCGTCCCAACTATCCATTTGCAGGCGACCTTCGATAAAAACGGGGCGCCCCTTCTTCAAGTATTCACCGGCGATCTCAGCCAGGCGCGCCCACAACACAACATCGACGAAAGTGACTTCTTCGCGTTTTTCGCCGCTGTCGGTCGTGTAAACACGATTCACCGCAATGCCAAGATCGCACACGGCGCTGCCCTTCGGGGTGTAGCGCACTTCGGGGTCGCGGGTGAGATTTCCCAGAAGAATGACTTTGTTAAAACTGGCCATGTTTCGCTTATAGTAGAATCACTTTTGTTTCGCCACCTTTTTTGCCGGTTTCTCCTTCTTCTCGGGCAGGCGTTCATAATTTTGGCGATACACTTCCGGATCGAGCTTGAATTTCGCGTGTAACTTCGCGATCACTCCCGGATCGGCGTTAAAAACGAAGTTCACATAGTATCCGGCATCAAGCGGGCCGGCCATATAGGAAAACTGGCGTTTATCCATTTTTTGCACCTGCTCCATCTGAGCTCCTTCTTTCTGAAACTCCGATTCAAGTCTTTCGATAATTTCCCTGACGGAATCTTCTTTACCCTGAGCATTCAGCACCAGCAGCGCTTCGTAACGGCGAGTCATAGTTCTTCGACTTTGTTGAAAGTGTTCATCGCGGAAACGAGGCCATTGTCAATCGCACATTTCACAGCGTCTACTGCGCGATCGATTGTAGATCTGATCAGAGGTTTCTCCTCATCGAAAAATCTGCTCAATACGTAATCGACTGCTCCTTCGCGCGGCGCTTCGCCGATCCCGATGCGCAAGCGCGAAATCTCCTCGGTTCCAAACTGCATGATGATTGATTCGAGCCCGTTATGGCCGCCAGGTCCGCCCCGCGCGCGCAGGCGCAGGCGACCGAGCGGTAAGGCAAGATCGTCGAGCACGACCAGAATTTCCTCGGGCTGGATTTTGAAGAACTGTGAAACCGCTAACAGCGGATAGCCACTTCGATTCATGAAACTCATCGGTTTGATCAGAAGCACCGCACCGCATTTTGCTGAAAGCGCGTCCCATTTTCTCGATTTTTCCCATATCGATCCAAACTGCGCGGCCAACTGATCGATCACCATGAACCCGACGTTGTGTCGCGTTGCAGTGTATTCCGGGCCGGGATTTCCAAGACCCGCAACCAACCGGATTGATTTTTCTTCCACGGTCGCGAGATCGAAAATCCAAAAGCCTGTCCTGAGCGAAGCCAAGCGGACTCGAAAATCGAGAAATCGATTACTTCTTCTGCTCCTTTTCTTTTGGAGCCTTTTCCTTTCCAGCCGGAGCAGGAGCGGCAGCTTCGCCCTCTTCCTTTTTCTCGGTTATCACTTCCGGTCCGGCAGCTGCCGCTTCGGCCTCCACCACAACCGGCTCTTCTTCAACTACGGGCGCGACGACCGAAAATGCTGTGAGATCGGGCTGCACTTTTGCCGTGACACCGGAAGGAAGTTGAATGTCGCGAACGTGAACGGAATCGCCAATGTTCAGTTGAGACACGTCCACGGTGATTCGATCTGGCAAATCGGCCGGCAGACATTCAATGGCTAGAGCGCGCAAGCTTTGTTCAAGCAATCCGCCGAAAGTTTTGACGCCGACTGCTGTACCCGTTGGTTCGAGAGGAACTTCAGCTTGAATCATCTGATCCATGGAGATGGCGTGAAAATCGACATGACGAATCTCACCGCCGACGGGGGAGTGTTGCACCTCCTGCACGAGCGCGGTGCGACTGGATCCTTCGCCGGCAATCTCCAGCTCCACTAAAACGTTTTCTCCGGACGCGTGGCTCATCATGGCGCTGATCTCGCGTGCGGCGACTTGCAACGCCTGCGGTTCGTTCTTGCCCCCGTAAATGACCGCCGGGATGAGTCCGCGCGCTCTGAGTTTCCGCACAGCGGAGCGTCCCACAGTCGGGCGCGGTTCTGCTTTAAGCTTAACTTGTTTTGCCATTTTTTTCGTTCTCGATGTTGAACAGCGACGATACCGATTCGTCGTTGTGAATCCGTTTGATGCCTTCCCCGAGAAGCTCGGAGACGCAGAGCACCATGACCTTAAATCCGTCCACGGTGCGCACCGGCGTGCTGTTGGTCGTTACTAATTCCGTAATTTCTGATTTTTGCAACCGCGGAATGGCCACGTCCACTAGGACCGCGTGCGCCACACCAGCGTAAATGTTGCGTGCGCCGTGCTTTTTTACTATCGCGGCGGCTGAGGTAAGTGTGCCCGCCGTTTCAGTGAGATCATCCACGAGCAGCACATCGCTGTTCTCTACATCGCCGATTAGGTAAAGCGCTTCAGTCTCAGTGGCGCTTTTGCGCTCTTTCGCCACAATCGCCAGATTGGCGCCGAGTGCTTCTGCGTAAGCTGAAGCCATTTTCAGCCCGCCGAGGTCGGGGGAAACGACAGTTGTTTTGCCCGTCATTCTCTTGCGCAAATACTTGATCAACACCGGAGCCGAATAGAGGTGGTCCACCGGGATATCGAAAAAGCCCTGTACCTGTTGGGCATGCAGATCCATCGTGAGCACGCGATTCACGCCTGCTGCGTACAGCAAATTTGCGACGAGCTTCGCCGTAATCGGAACCCGTGGCTGATCTTTGCGGTCCTGGCGCGCGTATCCAAAAAATGGGATGACAGCGGTGATCCGGTCCGCGCTGGCGCGCCGCGCCGCGTCCACCATGATCAGCAACTCCATCAAATGCTGGTTGGTCGGCGGACAAGTCGGCTGGACAATGAACACGTCGTGCCCGCGAATATTCTCCTCGATTCTGACGTAGGTCTCGCCATCTGGGAACGAGCTGATCGTTGCCTGACCCAGCGGGACGCCGACGTATTTGCAAATCCGTTCGGCCAAATCGCGATTGGCAGAGCCGCTAAAAATTTTTAGTTCTGGCTGAAGGGCAAACATCTTGAGCGTTTACCTTAGGCGCGCGGAAACTCCGTTGGCAACCTTCAAAACTTGCGGGCTATCAAATAGCAAGGCGCTCGCCTCGGCAGCGCCTCTACAATCACTTCGAAAAGCTGGCGCGCAGCTTTTCTTTCTTTGCTTCGCAATCCTGCTGTAATCGCCGAATCTCGGCTGCAAGCTGCTTCTCCAGCGATTCCACCTCTTCGAACTTGCCGGCGCTTTGCGCGCTGCGGATCTGATTTTTGAGAAACAACTCCTTCTCAGCGATCTTGGCTCGATACAGCGAATCGACGTCCGCGAGTTCTTTCTTCTGATCTTCATTCAGCGCGAGTGATGGTGACGCCTTCTTCAGCCGTTCCATCGCCAATTCGTAAGCCGATTTCATCTCGATTCTCGCTCCTGAAATCAATCGACGCATTGCGCGTTGGAAATCAATTCCTAAATTGGTTTTTGATGCATTCACCAATCAAACTGCTGAGCATTGATTTCGACGGCACCCTGGTGTCCAGAGTTAGCGAACCAGTTCTCGACACGCAATGCATGGAATTGATTCGCGATTTACAGAATGCCGGCGCGATCTGGGCGATTAACACGGGTCGTTCCGTTGATCTGCTGGAATCCGGGCTTGCCGATTTCGCGTTCCCGATCCGTCCAGATTTTATCCTCACGACTGAGCGCGATGTTTTCCGACCCGGGGAAAACGGAGACAAATGGGAGGCATTTGGGGATTGGAACGAGCGGTGCGCACGAGATCACGCTGAATTGTTTTCTTCGGCTAACTTGGTCCTGGCGGAAGTGGTAGATTTCGTGAACCGGAAAACAAACGCGCGTCTTATTTACGAGGCTCAGCGCCTCGAGGGGTTTGTAGCAGAGAATGAAGAAGAAATGGAGCGCATCATAAAGTTTATCGAACGAGCGCGAACCGAGCACCCAAACTTGGATTACCAGCGTAACACGGTTTACCTGCGGTTTTGTCACGCCGATTACCATAAAGGCGCGGCGCTCGCTGAGCTGGCGCGCCTCCTGAAAGTTCCGCGCGAAAACATTTTCGCGTCGGGCGATCACCACAACGACATCTCAATGCTGGACGGAAAAGTCTCCGCAATGCCGTCCTGCCCAGCCAACGCAATTCGGGAAGTACAAGATACGGTGCGGAACGCAGGCGGTTATGTCGCGCAGAAAGTCCACGGGGCAGGCGTGCACGAAGCGTTGTTGCATTTCGCAAAGCGGCGCTGATCTGCGGAGTTCGGCAAGAGCGACCTACCAAATCACCACCGCACGGCCCCACTGGATCCAGTTGGCCCAGGAGCGAAACGCTCATCAGACAACTTTTCTCCGGGAACAGTCTCGGCAGATTGAGCGCTTGGCTCACTGCTGCTTGTTCCTTCATTACCCGTTGACGCACAGGCGGACAGCAAGAACGCAATCATCAAGGTTAGGAGACCCGACAACGCGCTAGCTTTGGCCATGGACGACGAACCTATTCATGGAGGTCTCCAGTGCAACCAGCCGTGCTCGGAACATCTTTCGTAAGAGGCAGCAAAGTTTGTAGCGAAAAATTTTGCGCGCACAACGAAGCTCGCGTTTAGTTCCGACATGCCTGAGTACGAGGGGGAGCCCGAACGGATCTGGGATGAGTACCAGTGGGAGCGTTTCCTTCAGCAACAGGACGGCAAGACGGAAAAGTACATGCAATTGCTGGAGACATACCTTGATGATCCTGAGCGGGATGAGATCATCGCCCGCGAGATGGGTTGGACGCAGCTATTGGACGCCAACGATTGGAGTGCGGAGGTCGACGCGTTGCTGGATGATGATGCGGCTGAAGACACCACTATCGACACTGCCAGCCGGTCGGCAGAGGTGTTTGAAGAGCATGACCTGTATCGCGCTGCGTTCGCGCTCACTATCTGGATCGACCAACTATTCGATCAAAATCCTTCCCTCCAGAACGCACCGGCAGCAGTGAAGCTGGCTACGCACGCTGCGCTGGCCAGTGCCAAGCTCGCAGCAGCGTTAAGTGGTGATAGCCTCGACGAAATCGGGATGACAATCGCCTATTTAAAGCGCGCCTTGAAAGCCATCACCATTTCGATGGAAGCTGCAGCCCAATTGCGAAAACCCGTGGGGCAGATCACGCGTTCGCAATATGCGATACTGCAACAGCGACTCTTTCGAGTGCGGGACGGCATCATTGCACTGATGGGCGAATACCGCGCCGAGTGGCGTCGCCGCTTCGGATCTGACGGTTATCGCAGTTGAATGAAATAAGGACGGGTCCCGTCCAATCATGCAAACGGAAGCGACTCCGGCTCAGGCCGATGTATCGGAATTGGATCTGGTGAAACGATGCCAGGCCGGTGACACCGAAGCATTCGACGAGCTTGTAACCCGCTACCGGACAAGAGTGTTCAGCATGATTTACAACATGGTCCATAATGAGCAGGACGCCTGGGATCTGTCTCAAGACAGCTTCCTTAAGGCATGGAAGTCGATTAAGCGCTTTCGCGGGCGCTCGTCATTTTATACCTGGATCTATCGGATCGTTATGAACGTCACGATCGATTGGTTGCGCAAAAAGCATGTCAAAGGCGCAGGTGCCGAGTTCGATGACGCGATTCAATTGCGGCAAATTGAGCCGGCATCCAAAACGGTTCCCAAAACGGAAGCGTTGCCCCACGAGATGATGGAACGAGACGAAATTCGCGCCCGGATCGAGAAAGCAATCGCCCAGCTCTCGCCCGAACACCGGGCCGTCATTTTGATGAAAGAGCTCGAAGACATGCAATACCACGAGATTGCAGAAGCAGTCGGATGCTCCATTGGCACGGTGATGTCGCGTCTGTTTTATGCACGCAAGAAATTGCAGAATCTACTGAGGGACTTTTATGAAAACATTTGAGGAAAAATGGACCGCGTGGCTCGATGGCCAGCTCAGCGGGCGAGAGCTTGCGGAATTCGAAGCCTCGCTGCCGGACAAAGCCGCCGCCGAAGCTGAAAAAGCGGAAGCAACAAAACTTCGAAAGCTTCTTAAGAGTGAGATAGGCGTCCAGACGTTAAACAACGCCGAGTTCTTCAGCCATCAACTCCGCGAGAGAATCGCGCGGGAAAGTGGCGGGGCCTCTTGGATGTCTGGCCGGCGCCGGATGGAAAGCTCCTCCTGGTGGACGGTTCCTCGTCTGTTGTGGACGAGCGCTGCGTCGATTTTAGTCTTTTTGGTTTGTACTGTTCTTGTGATGCACGACAAGAATGGAAGTGAGGAATCGCAATACCTTACCCAAATTCTAAACGCCCGCGTTGATCCGGTCGTCAGCCCAAATGCCACGGTCTCAATCTTTGAGGTAAAACAGGACCGCGTAACGGTGCTTTGGACGGAAGGATTGCAAACTTTGCCGGCCGATTACGCGGCCAAATAATCGCTCATGGGCCGCTTGTCAGCGTTAATTCCTGTTGTGGTCCTCATCAGCACCGCGACACCGGGACTCAGAGGCGCAGAAAGTGTGTGGAGTGGACTTGTCATCGCGGAAAATATCGCACAACCGAAACCGATCCCGTCGGAATTAACGCGGATCGAGGGATCATTGAAAAAGTTCTTTGGCTACAACCAATTTCAGGTGATCGGACAATCACAAAAGACACTCAAGACCGGCCAGGAAGATTGGCTTGCGACCAGCAAATTTTTCGCGCTTCACGTGGATGCGCGAGGCGAGAGCGACGTCGGCTACGTTTTGAACCTGAAACTGTACAAAGAAAAAGAGCTCTTGCTTGAAACAGATGCCAAGCTGAGCAAGCGCAGCCCGTTAGTTATTAAAGGTCCCCAAGTCGGGAACGGACAATTGCTGTTGGTATTGATTGTCGAGTAGTTAGCCACGACCGCGAGCGCCCTGCTGCATCATTTGCGGGTGAAAAAACTCGCACGCGTTGTTTAGTGCCGACTATGCGCGCTCTATTTCCGTTTTTGGCCGTGCTGTATTCCGTTACCTTGTCCGCCATCATGTCTGCGGAAAACTCATTCAGTTTTAGTGAAACACCCGGGAAATTGCCGAAACACGTCGTTCCGTCGGAGTATTCCATTCAAATCGTTCCGAACATCAGCCAGCTCACGTTTACTGGGACGGAAACGGTGAAGCTACAAGTGCACCATCCGATCCATGAGCTGGTGCTGAATGCGCTCGAGCTCGAGATCACAGAGGCGTCTCTTGACGGCAAATCTCTTCCCAAATCTGCAATAAAAATCGACAAGGAAAAGGAACTGCTCACGCTCACATTGCCGTCGGAGCTTGCGCCGGGGGATCACACTCTCGCGCTCAGTTTTTCCGGCAAAATCAATCAGCAAGGCCAGGGTCTTTTCTACATGCGGTATCAGGAGCAGGGCAGCGGCGCGACAAAGGTCATGCTCGGCACGCAATTTGAAGCTACCGATGCTCGGCGGTTTTTCCCTTGCTGGGACGAACCGGTCTTTCGCGCCCGTTTTCAGTTGACGGTTGTAGTGCCGGAGAACTGGCTCGCTCTCTCAAACACGCCAATCGAAAGCGAGAAAAAAATCGCAGGTGGGAAAGAAGTGCGTTTTGCCGCCACGCCACCAATGTCGAGCTATTTGAATGTCCTCGTTGCTGGCGAGCTCGATCTTATTGAATCGCGAGTTGGCCCAACGCCCATTCGTGTGATCGCGACAAAAGGCAAGGCAGAGATGGGCCGCTACGCGCTTGAAACCACGGCGCAAATTTTGCAGTACTACAACGACTATTTCGGCGTGCCGTACCCGTTGCCGAAGCTGGATCAAATTGCTCTACCTGGCGGTTTCGGTGGCGCGATGGAAAACTGGGGTGGGATTACTTATTACGAGTCTGCGCTTTTATTTGATCCAAAAAATTCCTCCGTAGAGACAAAGCAAAACATCTACGAAGTAATCGCACACGAGATGGCGCACATGTGGTTTGGTGATCTCGTGACGATGGCCTGGTGGGACAATCTCTGGCTCAACGAAGGGTTCGCCTCATGGATGGGCACCAAATGCACTGCGCATTTCAATCCGCAATGGGAGGTCTGGCTTCGACGCAATTTGCCACGGGACCCTACGAGACGCGTCGGTATTGCCAAAGAGCAGGCGATGGAAGGCGACGCAAGATCAACAACGCATCCGATTCAGCAGTCCATCGCAACAGAAGCGGAAGCCAACAGCGCTTTCGATGATATCACCTACAAAAAGGGCCAATCCTTCCTGCGAATGTTGGAGACTTTTCTTGGCGAAGATGTTTTCCGCGATGGCGTTCGCCGGTACATCGCTGCGCATAAGTTTTCCAACTCTACCACTACGGATTTGTGGAATGCGCTTTCAGAAGCTTCAAAGAAACCGGTAGGCGAGATCGCGGCTGGCTGGACGGTGCAGCCCGGATTTCCGGTCGTGAAAGTTAAGCGGGAGGCAGGCGGAAAGGTTCGGCTCACGCAGGAGCGCTTCACCGTGAATTTTAAAAATGCACCGCCGCTGGAGTGGAAGATCCCGTTGACATATGCGGTCATCGGAGAAGCGACTGCGACTTTGTTGATGACCAGCAAGACAGGCATTCTGCAGAACATTTCCGCAGATCGCGCCCTCAAGTTGAATGTAAACGGCGCTGGAAATTATCGTGTCGAATACGATGAGCCGTCCTGGAACTTGTTGCTGGAAACTCTCCCGAAACTGAATGTCGAAGATCGCGTGAACCTTCTCACCGATGCGTGGGCATTGGTTCAAGCCGATCGCGCGCCCGTCTCACTCTATTTTGGATTAGTTAAAAAATTGCCCGCTTCTGCCGATCTCGCCGAACGCGGGCAGATCATGAATGTGCTGGATTTCATCAACCGGCTACTCCTCGGCAGTCCGGACCACGAGAAATTTCAAGACTACGCCCGGTCCATTTTGCGTCCAACATTCGAGATGCAGGGATGGGAATCGAAAGAGGGCGAGCCGCCTGCCGCGGCTAACCTGCGAGCGAGCTTGATCAGCGCTCTGGGAGATTTGAATGACCCAGAAATAATTGCCGGCTGCCGCGAACGTTTCAAAAAATATCTCGCAAACCCCGGATCGCTTCCGCCCGATCTGCGATCATCGGTTTTTTCGGTCGTTGGCAGGTATGCCGACGAAAAGACCTGGACGAAGCTGCACGAACTCGGCCTGAAAACGACGAGCATTGAAGAAAAACAAAATTATTACCAAGCACTTGCTTGCGCGATCGATCCTGAACTGGTGAAGAAAACCCTTGCGATTGCGGTTACCGATGAGCTACCGACAAGTCGTGCGACATTTCTGGTTTCCAAGGTCGCCCGCGACACCGGTCATCCCGATATCGCATGGCACTTTGCGAGGGCAAATATGAAAGCGCTGCTCGCGAAGATCGATGCAGCGGGTGCGAACCGCTACGCGCCTAGTCTTTTCACGTTCTTCTCTGAAGACTCGCGCGCCAATGAATTAAAAACTTACGCCAAAAATAATTTGTCTCCGGCAAGCGCTCCGGAAGTAGCAAAAGTCGTCGACGAAGTTCAATTCCGGTCCGAATTCAAGAAACGCCTCGTGACTCAGCTGAACACTTGGCTCGACCATCACTCGGATGCTGCGAGCGCCAAGGAGCGACCTCCGTGGCCCACTAATCACTAATCACTATTTTGCTGCGGCGTGATCCATAGCCGCATCGGGATCATGGTAGACTCAACGAACCCGTGACGTCGGAAAAATTCCTGCGCTACGTTTTCAGGACGGTCAGTCAACAGCGTGATGCGGAGAAAATTTTTCTTCTTCGCAAAATCGATCGCATGGTTAAGCAGCTTTGATCCGTAGCCCTTCGCCTGGTACTCTTTGTGGACCACGAGATCCTCGAGCAAAATGACAAAACCTCCTTCGGCTGTGCTAATCGTAAAAAGCAGATTGATCATACCCACGATCGCGCCGTTCCGTCGCAGGACAAAAACACGTCCCCGGCTGGGCTGCTCGAAAATGAGTCGCAAGCCACGAATCTGTCTCTCCTTGTCCGGTCGAAAATCGCTTTCCTGGGAGAACAATTCGCCCAGCATTTGAGACAACTCGTCCAAGTCCGCCTCGGTTGCCGGTTCGATAACGACGTTTTCTTGCTCGCTCATGCCTCGCCCCGGTTATTCCAGAAATTCGCCGCCGTGGCAATGCTGTAAATTAGGCCTAGAAGGCAACCGTGAACGAGCGCCCAACGAGCACCAATGCGCGCGTGTCACGCCAGGGATTGCAGCAGCGGATCTTCGCCAGGCAAAGGTTCTTCCTTCGAGTATATTGTTCGTCCGAAAGTTTTCGCGATCGACGGTGATATCTTGGATCCGCGAGCAGCGTTGACAATGCCAGAGTCGCTTCTACTGTAACCGCTCCCAAAACGTGCCGGAGCTCCTGCTCGGTGTTATGAAACGCACTTACCAGCCATCCAAGCGGACACGCAAACGTCAGCACGGCTTTCGTGCCCGGATGCGGACCAAAGGTGGTCGCGCAACTCTCGCACGCCGGCGTCAACGCGGCCGCAAACGGTTGCTCCCAAAAGGCGTCGAGAAACATTACGTCCGCCACACGCAGGCGTGATCGGTTTTTCTGTTGCGCGAAACTTTTGCTAAAATCGGCAATCGAATCGCGATCAACTACTCGACGACTGATCAATGTGCGTCTGCTGAGCTTTTACTGCTTTATCGTACGCGCCCTCACCCTCCTGAACATAACATCTGGTAAAAAATCGGTCGTGGTACTTGTCCCATCCTTGCGCGAAAAGGAATTCGTGAGCTTGCGAAGGGGTATAGTGAAATTCTGCCATGCTGCGTCCTTGTTCTCGCGCGGGCTCTGCGTCCTCAATCCCAAAAACAAAACACACGACGCTCTGCGCCTTGTCAGGAACGTTGCGCGCCTTGCCAGTCTTCGGATCGGTTACCGAGTCAATATGAGCAATGAAATGCCGACTGTGCTCGTCGGGCTTGTACATTTCCATGACCGCCCTTTTGTTAACGAGAGCTTGCTCTTCTTTCGTTATAGTGTCGGGCTTGCTGGAATTAAGCGGCACGAAGAAGGCCGTCATGATCATCAAAACTCTCCGTTCTAATTTGCCAGTCCTTACAAGCGGCTTTGTCATGGAGAGTGTTCGGGGCAGCGCTGAATTTCTTTCAGATTATTCTTACGCGTTACGCCGACGCTGCCGCAAAGGCACGGAATTGAAGCGTCCGTTCACCGGGAAAATCTTCATAGCTCCATAGTCCGTCGAGCTCTCAAACTGCCCTTTTAGCAACTCGAGAACTCGAGTTTACCACCCAAAAAGTTGAATGCGTTTCTACAAGCGCAAAACGCCAGCTCTTGGCCGAACGTGATACGTCGGTAGCGTCCCGTAGCCTTTCGCCATGGGCGTTTGTCCGACGTAATCGCATGTAAAATTGCGGGCACGCTTTGCAGCGGACAACGCGGCGAAGGCTTCGCTGGCATAGACCTGGCCTGACGGCGTGATTGGTTCGATGCGCGCCGCGCGACTTACGTGCGTGCCGCTGAAACTTATTCTCTTAGTAATCGGGTCATCAAATTCGTAAACCGGACCGGCATGTAGAGCGATCCTAAGGCTCAACTCCGGACGCAACCCTTTTTCTTCCCATTTTGTTTTGCTGACCAAATCGGCCAATTGCAGCGCGAAGTTGCCTGCCACCTGAACATCGGAGAACACGAAATAAAGTCCGTCTCCCCAGGTGTTCTTGGCGATGATGAATTTGGAGAATGTTTTCGTTAGATCTGCGATGGCGCCGAGAAAATGCTGAACAAAGTGGGGTACCTGCGCTTCACTCAGTTTGCTGAAACCCACCGCGTCGGCGAATAGAATGGCAACGATGCGGGAGCGGAATTCGGTCTCCTTTGAGTGCGCCCGAGCCGTCAGCGTCCGAGGTTTGGAACGCGCCGGCGCGCGTCCCTTCGGTTTCGGAAGATATACAATCTCCGGTTTGTAGCCGAGGTGTTGCCAATTCTGCACCACGCTGGCCGCGCCGCCGGGACCATCTCCGGGCATTCCATTCCACACTGCGACAGGAATCAATTGCGTGTCGAGCTGACGAGCCCGAATCGTCGCCAGACCCAGGATGAGTTCATTGCAGAAGTCGTAAGATACGCCGCCGATCTCAAGCCGCTGATTCGACGCTGTAACCACACGCGCTGCTCGCGCCAGAACTCGGTCGAACCGGGCGCGCCAATTGCTGCGCGAAACGATCTCGACGCTGTCGCGAACAAACTCTTCTTCATTGTAAGGCAGGACGATTGAAACCTCGGCGCCGCGGTCGAGCATGGCTTCGAGAAACAAAATGTCAGATCCACAAGCGGCGGAAGAAAAGGCAAAGCCCGGTTCCAGTTTGTCGAGCTTCTGTTGAATCTGTGTCCCGACCGCGCTTGCCAGCTCTTCCGGGAATCGCCGCTCGCTGCGATCCGGCCGATCGATCATATGTCCAGCAAATACGACGACACAAGGAACGCGGAGGTACTTGTCGATCCAACTCGGATCTTCGTTCCAATGTTTCAGGATTAACCGCGCATTCCGCCGGCTGGAATCAAGATCACCGTAACGACCGCCGCTTTTCTCTGCCGCACGGGCATACCATTCTCCAGCCTGTGTGAGATCCCGGCAAACCAAGCTCGCTTCGCCCAATGCGGCGAACTCCCAGTACGAATCCCCGCGTGGATCCTCGACTTCCTTCAAGCATTGCTCGCGCACTTTGCCAGCGATCTCCTGGGCGCGATCGCTCTCGCCAATGAGCAAGTTCATCGTGGCGGCATTGATTCCAGACCAGTACCCGCCGGTTGTTCGGTATGCTTCTCCGTATATTTTGGCGCCGCTTTTCAAAAACTCTCTTCGGCCCTCAGTGGTCGCGGCTGTTGCGGCCAAATCCTTGTAAGTTCGGCCGAGCATTCCGAGGGTTTCTTCTGCTGGCTGCGTTTCGAGGCACAAATCTTCAAGAATCGCCTTGGCGCGCTCCGTTGCTCCACTGCGGGCCAGCGCCAGTCCTTGGAGTTGCCGCAATCGCGTATCCTTCGGCCATATCGTCAAACCAGCAGTCACAACGTCGTAGGCCAGCAAAGGTTCCCCTTGGGTGAGAATGCGTTCGCCAAGGCACCGAAACAATGCCGGCGAACCCGATCCTTCTTCCGGAACACGCGAACGCCAGATCGACATCAACTCCGCCAGCGACGCTGATTGCATCGATTGAAGGACGTCTTTGACATCGTGGTCTGCAGCTTCGCTTGGAGAGATTCCTTGCCGAATCACACGCAAATTCTACTCCCGTAAGTGGCGATTCAGCAAAGCTATTTGCCAAGACAGACACCACTCGAATTCCCTGCAGGCAAGTGAACTACCTAAAAACGAGCTCTACCTTCAATGGGAGCGCGCGCAAATTTGTGTCGGCAACTCTTGAAACATATCACCGATAACGTCGGTAATCATTTCACCTGCTCAGCTTCTGAGTGATCCTTTTTTTGCTCGACATCTCGGCGGAGTGTCGACTGCAATTACGGCGCTGATGTTTTGCAAAATAACGATTGCCTTGTTCGGTGCAGCAATCATTTCTGCGGGCGCGACTAATCGCAGCTACGGCGCAGCTGGCGCTTTCTCCGACGACGGTAACCACGTTTACCTTATCGGAAGCAAACTGCCGAAGGGCACCGCACTGGACACTGACCTGACAAATTTCAGCGCGAAAAAACTCAACCTCGGAGTTTCAGCAGAGGTGCGCGCGATTGTAAATGCGCCGAGCGCGCTACTCTTTGTAACCGAAAAATCGCTTTATCGTCTGCCGCTTCCGGCCGGCAAAACAGGAAAAATTTGTGAAGCTCCGACTGGATGTTTGTTTGACGATGTCGCTTGTAACCGAGCGCTGCACGGCATTTTGCTCCTATGCCGAACAAAGGACGGACGCGATTGGCCGGCCTATTATATGCGCGAGCAGGAAAGTAAGCCGACTTCGGTCGTGCTGCGACGCGTGAACGGACTTGTCGGCGCGGTTTTCGACCGCGACGGCCATCTTTTCTTCGCGTCAGGCGGTGATCTTTGGGAAGGCGACATCACCACGCCTTCCGAACCTGGAGAAGAGCTGCCGGCTGTCGAAGCGGTCCGCTTCGCGCCCGTGGCTTTTCGCGAGACCGCAAACACGACACCAAATTCCACTGGCGCCCGCGAGCTGGCTGTGGCCGGCCGCACCGTATACGCGCAGATGACGCGGATGGGTGGCTCCGGCTGGGGCGAGATGATTAGCGTAAGTTGGCCGCCTGAACCAAAGGAGAAGGGCAAAGCGCCCAGCCGCGATAGCCCAGTCAAGGCAAACGTCGAGGCTTTCAAATCCGCGCTGGCTGCGTTCCGCGCCTACGGCTCAAATCAGGGCGCAAGTTATCTGTGTGGCTCACCGGATGGCCGGAAAGTATTTTTTGCCACACGGTACGAGAATGATGATCCAAACGCGAAGCCCCTGAGATTCTATCTTGGCGACGACACAGGAGAGATCCACCCGCTTGATGAATTGAAAATCGACGATCCCGGTTAGCGTTGCCTCGGGAGGAACATCATCATTGCCGATGTTGTGAACCGTTCGCCTGATCTGCGGCCACACAAGCAAGGACGACCAGAATGGCGACGCACGCTTTTAGGATCCCGATCCGACGTACTCTGCAGAATATCTGTCGAACTTTGCAGTCTCACCGACTGGCGGCGATTTTTGCACGTCGTAAACGTTGTCGTTGGCGATCTGCCGTTTGTCGGTATCCCATACCATCACGCTTTTCTTCGCTTTCGGAGAGGTCTTCGCGTCCTTTTCAGTGTCCACTGCAATGTAGCGCACCTTCTTTGCTTTTAGCTGCGCTTTGCGCTTGGTTGACATGTTAGCGTAAGCGCGGCGGGCACGCTCTTCCGCGATTTGTTTTTGCCGTTCGCTGGCCTCGCGCTTTTCAATGATGTATACAACCAATCCCGCCACTGCTGCTGCTGTCGCGGCATTAGCCGCTCCCGAGCCCCAACCTGGAAGGGGGAGCGACGGTAGCCCTGGAAATTGGGCAAAACAGCTGTTTGACCACACGGCTGCGGCAAGGAGGAGGGAAACTGCGCTGAGGGGCTGAGGTTTCATACGGTCCTCGCATGTTATCAAAACAGTCGTTCAGCCGGCAAGGATTATTTTTTGCGTCCCCCGTAATAATGTTTGCGGCTTCATCGAGATTGACATGAACGATTTCTTGCAGGTTGCGGGACTCCTCGATTTTGGTAACAAGATTACCGCGTGAACCCGAGGCCTCTCATTTTCGTTTCGGCGGTCAGCCGGGAACTTCGGAGCGCGCGGCAATTAGTAGCTAATACTCTGACCTTTCTTGGCTACGATCCGATCTGGCAGGATATCTTCGAAACCAGCGAAGGCGATCTGCGCGGCGTTTTGCGGCGGCAGATCAGCCGCTGTAAGGGCGTAGTGCAATTGGTGGGTCGCTGCTATGGCGCCGAGCCACCGCAGCCCACCGAAGAATTTGGCCGTGTTAGCTACACGCAGTACGAGGCACTCTATGCGCGCAAGATGGGCAAAAAGGTCTGGTATTTGTTTCTCGATGAACGGTTCCCGATCGATGCCTGCGTTGATGAACCGGAGGAACTGCGCGCTCTGCAGGCAGCATACCGAAATCGGCTGACGGTAGACGCCCATTTGTACCATCCGCTCCCCAGTGTCGAGGGGCTGGAGGCAAGCGTTCTCAAGTTGCGCGGTGATCTTGTTCAACTGCGCAAAGGCGTAAAACGCTGGGCCACGGCAGTCGCTATTCTGTTGTTAGCCGGGCTGGGCGTTAACTTTTGGTTGGTGCATTGGCAGCGCCGCACCTCGGAGCAGATGACCGCGACGCAACAAACCGTCGTCAATGTGAGTGAAGAGATGGCCAAGCTACGACAGGGCATCATGCTGTATATGCAGGTGGAATCTAAACTTCGCGAATCTCAAACCGAGACCGGGCCGGTGCGAGACCAGGTGTACGAAGAGTTGGGCCGGCAGATGAATATCAATGTGGCCTTGCTTCGTGAGAAGCTACCTGAGGCAGCTGCCCAATTGAAAAACACGCGCACCGCCACAGCTCTCGAGCGGGCGAGTGGTGCCTACGTTGCCAATGACTACGGCGAGGCAGAGCGGCTCGCGCTGCAAGCTACCGCCGAAGCAAAAAATGCTGCGCCGGCGCGCGCTGTGGATGTGATACGGGCGCTCAAGCTGTCGGGGTACGCAGCACAGAAGCGAATCGATTACGCCAGCGCAATGGCACATTTCCGGGAAGCAGCCGCGCTGACCGACCGGCAGCGCGACCCCGGCCAATGGGCGGAAATTCAACACGCAATCGCTGATGTGTTGATAGATCAGGGGCAATATCGCGAGGCTGCGACAGTTCTGCAGGGCGCAGTCGCGGCGCGCGGCACCGCCTTTGGCCTTGAGCACCCTGATACTTTGCGCAGCCGTAATCGGCTCGCCTACGCATTGTGGAGACAAGGCCAGTATCGAGAAGCCGAAGCGCAATTTCGTCAACTGATTGCAGTGGAAGAACGAGTCCTTGGGCCGCGAGACCCTGACACATTGGCCAGTGAAAACGGCCTCGCCAATGCACTCGATGACGAAGGCAAACATGCCAATGCCGAATCTGAGCACCGGCTGGTTTTGCAGGCTCGAATAAAGGTTTTGGGTCCGGAAAATCCCGAGACTCTTAAGAGCCGGAACAATCTGGCGTTGGCGCTCAATCGACAGCAGAAGTACGCCGACGCAGAAAAGCAATTTCGCGAACTAATCACAGTAGAGGAGAGGGTGCTTGGGCCCGACCATCCTGAGACACTCCGCAGCCGCAGGAACCTACTCGTGACTCTGGGTAATCAGGGCAAGCACGCAGCGGCGGAGGCAGGTTTTCGAGATCTCCTCCGTGCAGAAGAACGAGTCCTGGGTCCGGAACATCCGGATACACTTGGCATCTGCAACAATATCGGCTTCGCGCTTGCGCAACAGCAACGCTTTGCGGAGGCGGAATCGCAGTTCCGCCAAGTGGTCAGGACTGAAGAAAAGGTGCTCGGTCCCGAACATCCTGCCACCCTGAGCAGCCGCATGGCGCTGGCCAGTGTCCTAAGTCAGCAGGAGAAGTATGCCGAAGCCGATGCGCAGTGCCGCGAAGTTATTGCACTCGAGGAGAAGGTTCTGGGCACTCAGCACCCCAGCACAATCTCCTCGTGGTACGCGTTCGCTTATCAACTGGCTCGAGAGAACAAAACAGAAGAAGCGATGCAGTTCGCCCGCAAGGCCGCGACCGCCGCTGAACAAGCTTTCGGGCAAGATCATCCGGATACACGGAAGTATGCGCAACTGGTGCAACAGCTCGAATCACAACAGCCTAACGCGGATCACGTTAACGGCGGGACTCTCGACGAATTCATGGGAGACGTCACCGGCACGGTTGTATATGCGGATGAAAGACGAGGCTACATCGAAATTGACCGAGGAAAAGACGATGGACGGGGCAATTTTGAGGTCCTTCTTACCGCTGAACTTCATACACCTAAAGTGGGCGAGAAAGTGAGGGTGCATTACTACGCTTGTGGTGGGCACCCTGAACGAGGCTACTGTGCCGATAAGATTGAGAAGGTGCCGACTAGCAACTCAAGCGCCACCTCTACCGCTCGTGCGGCGGCTACTAACCCGAAGCAGGAACAGCCTGTGTCAGCTGACCAGCGCGAATTCGAGGCCGCAAGAAACGAATATGAAAACGCTGCTCCGAAGGACGAAACGGCTCGAGTAACTTATGTGACCAGGCTCGCCAAAATCGCAGATCGGTTGATTACGGGCTATCGCAGAGGTGAAAGGGGTGACGAACGGGATCAAAACATGGGCGCAATCAACTCCGAGTTACAAAAGCATCCCGCTCCCAAGGATGTTGACTCCAAAAAACTGAGACAACTGCTCGTCGGAGAGTGGGCGTCGCCGCGTCGCATCTATGTCTATCGCGCGAACGGGAAATGTGGAACCGAAGGGGGAGCAATAGACGGTAACTGGCGAATAGAAGGCAATCAGCTAATTCAAGGCGACTTGAGTGGATCAATCATTCTCCTCAATCGCGACAACTTCATCTACTCGAGCCGGGATTCTGTCTTTTTCCACTCACGGGTGAAGGAGTAGAAGTTCGTCGCAAAGGCGGGGTCATCCTCAACTGAAACCTCTAGCTGGTTACCCCAATAGGGTGGCGTGTAGCCACCCGACCAGCAGGAAAACGATTGCAAATGCGCCGCCTACCAACCAGCGGAGATCGGGGACGATCGTGCCGCTCGAGACCGGCACCAAGTCAAGCTCCACGGCTATGAACTTGTAAGGTGCGAGGGGCGCATAGGTGGGGTGGGAAATCAGTTTCAAGAACGTGCGTCGACTGGGATAGCGCACGACAGTCATATTGACCCACGTTCTCTCGGTCTGAATATTGATGAGGTTCCTGGCTTGGGGAGTTCCGATAAACGTCGGATAGGATGCGTGACTCAACCAAAGCCATATCAGGCTCTTTTCATAATGTGCGTTGGCCTCTTCGGGTGTTCCCTTGAACTCCGGCGCTCCGGGAAACATCTGCACCCGGGGGAAGAAATGGATGAGGTTGAACATGTAGACCGGCTTGCCATCGTCAGCCTCGGCCCATGCCCGAAGACGGGCAGTGAACGCCTGAACACCCTTCTCAGGCAGCGGTAGCTTTTCGATGATCGCTAGGTATTGATCGATCTCCGCTTGAGTGAGCTTGCCCGCTCCTTGGGAATGCCACGCCGAGAAGGCCCAGTACAAAACCACGAATGTGGTGGCAAGAATGAGCTCAAACCACATTTCCTTTTTCCTTCTTGAATTTGTGCCGCTCTGCCGAAGCCAATCATGATGTAAAACCAGTGACTCATCAAACTCAAACGCCTGGCGCCGGTTCGCTACAGCTCATGGCTAGACCCGCGAGTCTGATACTCGATGAAACGCCTCATGGCGTGCCGACTCTAATGCTGCTGGATGCTCGGTATTCAGAGTTAG